>Ga0208863_1000518_pt1 | contig 36339 bp, 31 predicted proteins | sample RifOxyD3_FD_184040 | JGI IMG/M metagenome (GOLD analysis project Ga0208863, IMG submission 184040) | Soil microbial communities from Rifle, Colorado - Rifle Oxygen_injection D3 (SPAdes) | ecosystem: Environmental > Terrestrial > Deep subsurface > Rock core/Sediment | place: Rifle, Colorado...
GTTCAGCATCTCCTTTGCCCCTCCTCTCTTTGGGTGATTCCAAAGAGTAAGAAGGATGAGCTGAGGTGGGTCAATTTTGAACGCCGATTATCCCCCCAGGTGGGTCATTATTGCATGCCGATTCACAGAAGACCCCAGGTGGCACGAAAAGATCGGCGATATTCACGCCCTGCTTGAGCGCGTCAAGATCAGCGAGGAACAGTCAGGCGATGTGTTGCATTTGCGTAAGCTTAATCGCATCCTCTCGATTCACGCATCCACCGCCATCGAAGGGAACCAGCTCACCCTGGGCCAGGTTACCGATGTCATCAACGGCAAAGCGGTCTGGGGGCCGCCCAAGGACATCAAAGAGGTGCAGAACGCTTGGCATGCCTATAACGAAATGACCGGCTATGAGCCCTGGTCGGTGGCCGACTTGTTGAAGGCCCACGCGCACCTGACCGAAGCACTCATCGGGGAGTCGGGCCGGTTCCGCACGGTCGGCGTTGCCGTCGTGCGCGGCGACGGCTCGGTGATGCACCGTGGCTCCCCGGCGGAACAGGTCCCCGCCCTCGTTGAGCAGCTCCTGCACTGGGGAAAGAGCAGCGAAGCGCATCCGCTCATCAAGAGTTCCGCCGTCCACTACATGCTGGAATACATCCATCCCTTCCGTGACGGCAACGGCAGAATCGGGCGGCTGTGGCAGACGCTGATTCTTTCCGGATGGAATCCGTTGTTCGCCTGGATGCCGGTTGAAACCCTGGTTCACCACAATCAGGCGCTCTATTACAAGGCGCTGCAAGATTCGCATACTGCCGCGGTGGATTGCCGTCCGTTCATCGGCTTCATGCTCGATGCCATAGCAAATTCGCTGTACAAGTACATTGACGTGGCGACGGAGACGTTAGCCGATGTCCCTGTAAATGTCCCTGTAAATGTCCCTGTAAGCGAAGTCTCAGGCAAGATTCTGATGGTGGTGCGGGCCAATCCCAAAACGACGGCGCAGAAGATGGCGCTCGTGCTGGGCGTGTCCGACAAGACCGTCAAGCGCTATCTCAAAACACTCCGTGAGCAGGGGCGGCTCATGCGTGTCGGCTCCGACAGGGCCGGCCATTGGGAAGTCATCGAGAGGCCGTCATAAGAGCACCATTCGGGACAGAGCATGTTTGTTCGGATAAGCAATGAGCCGGTGTTGTTTGCAAACGTGGTCTGACCCCGATTGACCCCCGAATAAAGTTTCCTGCGGAGTTTGAGGGAAAATATTAGCTTCCCACCGAATGACAATGTACAATACAAATTACATCAATCTGTACTGAGAGGTATTCGTATGCAACAGGCAACTTTTTCCGAATTGCGCAATCACGCCAAGCGGTATTTCGACATGGTCGAGGCAGGGGAGCCAGTGCGAATAATGCGCAACGGCAAACCGATCGCGGATATTGTTCCGCTCACTCCCGACCTCCCGTCCTGGAAACGCAGAACCGCGCAGCCACTGGTCATAGAAGGCTGCGCCTTGAGCAAAATAATCCTTGAAGAGCGCGGGACAACGGTCTGATGCTGGTCTTTTTCGACTCTTCCGCCTTTGTCAAACGCTATGTCCGCGAAGAAGGCACGGACCTTGTCATCTTCTGGTGCGAACAGGCCACGGAGCTATGCGTTTCCGGTATCGCCCTTCCGGAAATTGTCTCCGCCTTTTGTCGTCTGCTCCGGGAAAATCGTATTACTTCTGAGCAATACACTCATCTCAAGGGTTCTCTCATGGCTGATATAAGCGATGCCGCGATCTGTGATCTTACCCCCGAGGTTATCCGCCTCTCCCTTATTGCCCTCGAAAAGAATGTGCTGCGCGGAATGGATGCGATCCATCTTGGCAGCGCGCTTGCGCTCAAGGCGGACATATTCGTTTCGGCCGACACCAGGCAGTGTGCCGCCGCCGCGCAAGCCGGGTTAAAGGTCATTCAGGTATAAATATGTTGGGCGGGACGCTCTTAAGAAATTAACCTCATAAATTCGGGACATCTCCCATATCTCGTAATATTTTATGTAAACTGTAAAAAGCTTTGACAAATTGCATATAATATAGGTAAGTCATGGTATGATTCCACGGGATAGTGAGCAGACCATCCGTACCCTGTTGCGCGGCTTTCCGGTCATCACCTTGACCGGGCCGCGTCAATCCGGCAAAACGACCCTTGCCAAGGCTATTTTTGCCGACCGCCCTTATGCCTCGCTGGAAGATCCCGATATTCGCCGGGCTGCCCAGGATGATCCCCGTTCGTTTCTGGAACGTTTTCCCGATGGCGGGATACTCGACGAGGTTCAGCGCTGCCCGGAACTTCTCTCCTACCTGCAAACCATCGTTGATGCCGATGGCAGGATGGGTCTCTTTATCCTGACCGGCTCCCAGCAATTCGGGCTGATGTCCGGCATAACCCAATCTCTGGCGGGCCGGAGCGCCTTTGTTGAACTGCTGCCGTTTTCGCTTCCCGAGTTGAGCCGGACCGGTAAACTGGTTCCGAATGCCGATGTCATGCTTCTCACCGGCTGCTATCCCCCGCTTTACGACCGCGAGGTGGCGCCGACTGCCTGGTTTGCCGCCTACATGACCGCCTATGTTGAACGGGACGTGCGGCAACAACTCAAAATTCAGGATCTTGACTCATTCCAACGCTTCGTTCGTCTCTGCGCCGGCAGGACCGGGCAACTTCTTAATCTCTCCTCCCTTGCCACGGAATGCGGCATTACCCACAACACCGCCAAGGCCTGGATCTCGGTACTTGAGGCAAGTTTCCTGGTTTTTCTGCTTCGTCCGCACCACGCCAGCTTCAACAAACGGCTGGTAAAAATGCCTAAACTATACTTCTACGACACGGGGCTCGTTTCATGGCTGCTTGGCATCAGAACGCTGGAGCAGATGGAAACTCACCCGCTGCGGGGGAATATCTTCGAGAACTTCGTTATTGCCGAGCTGGTAAAATCGCAAAGCAACCGGGCTGAACCGCGCAATCTATATTTCTGGCGGGACAGCAATGGAAACGAAGTGGATGTCATCGTCGAGCACGGCGCTAAGCTGATGCCCATAGAGATCAAGTCCGGGAAAACCGTGAACCGGGATTTTTTCAGCGGCTTGGAAAGATGGTTGTCCCTTGCGGGCGACAGCGCTTTTTCCCCGCTTCTGATCCACGGTGGAACCGACGCCCTCTATCATCACAAAGGAATACAGGTGAGGGGCTGGCAGGAAAGTGGCGCAATCCTCTCGTAACCAAGCCTGGGAGGGGACCGCCTGCGGCGGGGATGTATCATAACAGTTACATTAAAGTTACTTGGAAGAACACTCGGAACAATCCATGAAATTTGTTGACGAATACCGCGATCCGGCGCTGGCCGGAGGTCTGCTTGAAGAGATCCGCCAGACCGTGACCCGCCCCTGGGTGATCATGGAGATCTGCGGGGGGCATACCCATGCCATCATGAAAAACGGGCTTGATCAACTGCTGCCCGCCCAGGTGGAGCTGGTGCACGGGCCGGGTTGCCCGGTTTGCGTGACTCCGGTGGAGACCATTGATCGGGCCGTGGCTATCGCTGCCCGGCCTGAGGTGATTTTTGCCAGCTTCGGCGACATGCTCCGGGTGCCGGGCAGCGTCTCCAGCCTCTTTATGGCAAAATCCGCCGGGGCTGATGTGCGCATGGTTTATTCGCCGCTCGAAGCCGTGGCCCTGGCCCGGCAGAACCCGGAGCGGGAGGTGGTTTTTCTGGCGGTTGGTTTTGAGACAACGGCGCCGGGCAATGGTATGGCCCTGCTTGCGGCCCGGCGCGAGGGGCTGACTAATTTCAGCCTGCTGGCCAGTCATGTCCTGGTGCCGCCCGCCATTCGGGCCTTGCTCTCCTCGCCCGGCAACCGGGTGCAGGGCTATCTGGCGCCGGGGCATGTCTGCACGGTCATGGGTTGGCGGGAATACGAGCCGCTGGCCGAGCAATTTCGGGTGCCCATCGTTGTTACCGGTTTCGAGCCGGTTGATATTCTCGCCGGTCTGCTAATGGTACTCCGTCAGCTTGAGGCGGGTCGCTATGTCGTAGAAAATCAGTATGGCCGCTCGGTGAGTCGGGAAGGCAACCTGGCAGCGCAACGGGTTTTGGCCGAGGTATTCGAGGTGCGTGACCGCCCCTGGCGGGGGATCGGGGTTTTGCCCGCCAGCGGTCTGGTGATCCGGGAGCATCTCGCTGCCTATGACGCCGAGCGGAAGTTTGCCGTTACCACCATCAAGGTGCAGGAATCGACGAAGTGCAAGAGCGGCAGCGTGTTGCAGGGCATGCTCAAGCCCGATGGCTGTCCTGCCTTTGGCCGGGAATGCACCCCGGAACATCCCCTGGGGGCGACCATGGTCTCGGGCGAGGGTGCTTGCGCCGCTTACTATACTTACCAAAGGATATCTCATGCATAATGTGAATCCGGAAGATTTCAGCTGCCCCCTGCCCATCATGGAATATGAGACCATTCAACTGGCGCACGGCAGCGGCGGGCGTCTCTCCGCCGAGCTGGTCAGCCGGTTTTTTCTCCCCCGCTTCGGCAATGAAACCCTGAACCGGCTGGAGGATCAGGCGGTGGTCGATTTTTCTTCGGGCCGTTTGGCCCTGACCACCGACTCCTTTGTGGTTGATCCCCTGTTCTTCCCCGGCGGCGACATCGGCGATCTGGCGATCAACGGGACGGTGAACGATGTCTGCATGAGCGGCGCCACCCCGCTTTATCTGGCCGCCGCCTTCATTCTCGAAGAGGGACTGCCCCTGGCCACTCTGCACCGGGTGCTGCTCTCCATGGAAAAGGCGGCAAGAGCCGCCGGGGTGCAAATCGTGACCGGGGACACCAAGGTGGTAAACCGGGGCTGTTGCGACAAACTCTTCATCACCACCACCGGGGTGGGTCGAGTACCGGAGGGGGTTAACATCTCCGCCGCCAACCTAAGGCCGGGAGACAGGCTCATTGTTTCGGGAACCATTGCTGATCATGGCATGGCGATCCTGACCAGCCGGGAGGGGCTTTCCTTTCATTCCCGAGTGACCAGCGACACCGCCTCCCTTAACGGTCTGGTCGAGGCGATGCTGCTGGCGACCAGCGATGTTCACGCCATGCGCGACCCAACCAGGGGCGGGCTTGCCACCACGCTCAACGAGTTTGCCGCAGCCTCCCGGATCGGCATCCTGCTTGACGAGGCGGCCATTCCGGTCAGGCCCGAGGTGCGCGGGGCCTGCAGCGTGCTGGGGATCGATCCGCTGTATGTCGCCAACGAGGGCAAGCTGGTGGCCGCTGTCCCGGCGGCGGTTGCGGCCAAGGTTCTGGCCGGGATGCGGCGCCATCCTCTGGGGCGAGAGGCGGCGATCATCGGCGAGGTTGTTGCGGAAAACCCTGGGATGGTGGCCATGCGCACCGCGTTTGGCGCCACCCGCATCGTGGACATGCCGGTGGGTGAGCAGCTGCCGAGAATCTGCTGAACCTGGATCTCCGGGGAGAGGAAGACCTTGTCGTGCTGCGAGCAATTATCACTTGTTTTGCAAGTGATAATTTTTCCTGAAAATAATATATTTGTGGTATTCTGGCCGCTGACTGGAGTCGAACAGCGATTCCGGTTTATTGCCTTTCTGTTGCAAACCCCGGGGAATTGTTGTGGCTTTTCCTTTTTTCTCCATAAAGAGACTTCCTGTCTTGCCGCAGTCCTTGGCGGCCTTGACACTTTTTTTTCTTTTAGGCCTGCCTTTTTTTGTCGGGACCGGGCTGCTGGCTGTCCCGGACATTCCCCCTTTTAGTTTTTACTCAGCTCTTCACAGCGCGGTTGAAATTTTCACGGTGGCGGTGGCCATCCTTGTTTTTGCCATGGGTTTTCATCTCCTGGAAAAAAAACGGCCTACCGCCCTGTTTGTTTTGGCCAGCGCCTTTCTCGGCGTGGCCCTGCTTGATTTTCTCCATTTGATCTCCCACTCCGGCCTGCCGGATTTTTTTACCACCAATACGCCGCACAAGGCCACTATCCTCTGGCTGGCCGCCCGCCTGCTCGCCGCCGGAGCTCTGCTTGCCTGGGCGTTGCTGCAGGTTATCCAGCCGGTGAAGGCGGTGTCGCGTTATCTGCTCTTGAGCGCCAGCCTTGCCTACACGTTTTTTTGTGGTTATGTGGGTGTTTTTTATCCTGAGTGGGTTCCGGCCACCTTTGTGCCGGGTCAGGGCCTGACTCCGTTCAAAATCGGCATGGAGTGGCTGGTCATTTTGCTGCATGCCGCGACTCTGGTTGTGCTGGCAGGGTGCCGCCATCGTTATTCCCGGGGCTGGTTATCCTTTCTTGCCCCGGCCCTGTTGCTGCTCATTGCCAGTGAACTGTTTTTCACCCTGTATGTGCAGGTGAACGACACCATTAACCTTTTGGGACATGTCTACAGGCTTTTTGCCTATCTGCTGATCTATCGGGCCATATTTATCGAAGGCGTGCGTCAGCCGTATATTCGCCGGGAAGAAGCCTTGCGGTTAATCGAATATGGCAGGCAGGAGTGGCGGCAAACCTTTGACGCTATTTCCGATCCCATCTTCATGCACGATACGGACTTTCGGATCACCCTGTGCAACCAGGCATATGCCGGAGCAGTCGGCCTGCCTTTACACCGGATCATCGGTCGTCCGTATTATGAAGTGTTGCCCCGGAGCGACGGCCCGCACCTCGAATGCCGGGAGGCACTGGCTCTGGGTGAGGAAAGAGAAGCGGATCTGCTGCCGGCCGACGAAGGAGTTATTTATAATATTCGTTTCATCCCGGTCAGGTATGAGGCAACAGGCAATTTTCATTTCCTGCTTATCATGCGCGACATCACGGAGCGGAAGCGGGCCGAGGAAGCCCTGCGCTTTCAGCTCAGTTTTCAGAAACTGGTGGCCGATCTTTCCGCCGATTTTGTCACCACCTCCCGGGAAAGAACCGATCTCGCCGTTAACCATGCCCTTGCCCTCTGCGCCGATTTTTTTCAGGCGGACCGCAGCTATGTTTTTCTCTTTGCCGATTACCGCCACACCATGAGCAACACCTACGAATACTGCGCCGAAGGCATTGCCTCGCATATTGAGGCGATTCAGGAGGTGCCCCTCGCCGCCTTTCCCTGGTTTTCCAGAAAGATTCTCATGCAGGATGTGGTGCATGTGCCGACGTTGGCTATCCTGCCGCCGGAGGCTGTGGCGGAAAAGACGGAATTTGCCCGGCAGGACATCCAGTCTCTGATCTGTCTTCCCCTGGTGGGAGATGGCCACCTGCTCGGCTTTTTCGGCCTGGACGCGGTCAGAAAAAGCACGACCTGGAGCAACGACCAGATCGCCTTGCTTGCGGTGGTGGCCGACATTATCGCCGTAGCTTTGGCAAGGGCTAAGACCGAACTGCAGCTCGAACAAAATACGGCCAGGCTGGAAAACGCCCAGCGTATAGCCCATATCGGCAATTGGGATTGGGATATCCTTAACAGGACCCTTGTCTGGTCGGACGAGATTTATCGGATTTTCGGCGTTGCCCCGCAGGAATTTGCCGCCAGCTATGAGGCATTTCTGGGTTACGTGCTTCCCTCTGACCGGCCAATGGTGGAGCAGGCGGTGCAGGAAGCCCTGGACGAGAATCAGCCTTACGACATCGAGCATCGGGTCCAGCGGCCCGACGGTGGGCTGCGCTGGGTGCGTGAACATGCCGAGATTATCAGGGATGAAACAGGCCGGCCTCTGCGCATGTCCGGCACTGTTCAGGATATCACCGAACGCAAATCTTTGGAGGAGCAGATTCTCCAGGCCCGGAAGATGGAGGCAGTCGGGGTGCTGGCCGGCGGGATCGCCCATGATTTCAACAATATTCTTACTCCCATCATGATGCATACCCAGATGGTGCTGATGGATACTCCCGCCGGCACTTCCGCCCATCACAGCCTGGAACAGGTGCAGAAAGCGGCGGAGCGCGCCAGGGATCTGGTCCGCCAGATTCTCGATTTCAGCCGCAAGGGGAAGTACGAGCCGCAGCCCATGAAAATAGGGCCGGTCATCAAGGAGGGGCTGAAATTTCTGCGTTCCACCATTCCTATGCACATTGAGCTCGCGAGCAAAATATTTACCGGCCGTGATCTGGTGCGGGCCGACCCCACCCAGATCCTGCAGGTGGTCATGAACCTGACCATCAACGCAGCCCAGGCCATGCATGAAAAAGGCGGCAGAATCGAAATTACTCTGAGCGAGCAGGATGAAGAAGGCTGGCTTCCCCCTCCCGGCTTGCCTTTGGGGGAGAAATATCTGAAGATGGTGGTCAGCGACACGGGCGTCGGCATCCCCTCGGAGATACTGCCCAGAATATTCGAACCCTATTTTACCACCAAGGGCAAAGGGGAGGGCACGGGGATGGGGCTTGCCGTGGTGCATGGGATGGTGGAAAAACACGGCGGTGCTATTACGGTTAAAAGCGAACCAGGCAAGGGTACGGATTTCGAGATATTTTTACCGTTGGTTGCCGGGGAAGCCGCCACTATTTCTGATTTCAACCAGCCTTTGCCCGGCGGTCGGGAACGGATTCTCCTCGTAGACGATGACCAGGCGGTGTTGGCGGCTGTGGCGCCGGCTCTTGCCCGGCTCGGCTACCGGCTGACCACGAAAACAGACAGCCTTGAGGCCTTGGCTGCCTTTCGGGCCGATCCTTCCTGTTTTGATCTGGTTATTACCGATCAGACCATGCCGGGGATTAACGGTTCGGCCATGGCGTCGGAAATGCTGCGGCTGCGGCCGGAGTTGCCAGTCATCCTCTGCACCGGTTTCAGTGGAAAAATCAACGAGGAAATGGTAAGAACCCTGGGAATCGCAGCCTTGGTCGCCAAACCTTTCGGGATGGAGGATATTGTCCAGGTCATCCGCAAGGTGCTTGGTAAAGAAAGAGTAAGAGATCCGGAGAGCATGAAATGGCCAGAATCCTGGTAATCGATGACGACACCATGATCTGCGAAACCATGGCAACCCTGTTTCGTTCCCGGGGTTATGAAACGGACTATGCCTTAAGGATACGGGACGGTAAGAAGCTGCTGGCCGAGAAATCTTATGATCTTGTCTTTCTCGATGTGAACCTGCCTGATGGCGACGGTCTTCAGGAGGTGGCAGCCATCCGGCAGTCAGCCTCATCTCCGGAGGTGGTGATCATCACCGGCGAGGGAAGCGCCGATGGCGCGGAACTGGCCATCCGCAGCGGCGCCTGGGACTATGTTCCCAAGCCTCTTTCGGTGCAGCAGGTATTGTTGCCGTTGGCCCGCGCTCTTCAGTTTCGGGAGGAAAAAGAGTCAGCCCGCGTGGTATCCGTGCCTGTCAGCCGGGAAGAGATTATCGGCAACAGCCCGGCAATCAACCGCTGTCTGGCCCTGATGGGCAGGGCCGCCGAAACCGAGGCCGGGGTGTTGATCACCGGTGAGACCGGCACCGGCAAGGAACTTTTTGCCCGGGCCATCCACGAAAACAGCGCCAGGGTCGGCGGTAATTTTGTGGTGGTCGATTGCGCCGCCCTGCCGCCGACTCTGGTGGAGAGCGTTCTCTTCGGCTACGAAAAGGGAGCCTTCACCGGGGCGGAGCAGGCACGGGAAGGTTTGATTCGCCAGGCGCATGGCGGCACCCTGTTCCTCGATGAGGTGGGAGAATTACCCCTGGACATCCAAAAGGCCTTTCTCCGGGTTCTTCAGGAACACCGTTTCCGTCCTGTGGGCAGCAGTCGCGAGCAGGAAAGCGATTTTCGGCTGGTGGTCGCCACCAACCGGGATCTTGACAAGATGGCGGCAAAAGGAGAATTCAGGAAAGATCTGCTTTTTCGTCTCCGGGTTTTTACTCTGGATTTGCCGCCTCTCAGGGAAAGACGCGAGGATGTTCCGGATCTGGCCATTTTCCGGTTGTTCAGGTTGTGCAAGCGGCAGAGGCTGCCCATGAAAGGGTTATGTCCGAGCTTTTTGAAGGTGCTTAAGCAACACGACTGGCCGGGCAACGTGCGGGAACTTTTCAATGCCGTGGACACGGCCTTTGCCCACGGACGGGATGGTTCGACTCTTTTTGCCATGCACCTGCCCGCCGATCTCCGGGTTGCGGCAAAACTTAAAGAATCCGGGCTCCTGGAGAATCCGCGACAAAACCAGCCAGCCGGCATCAATGTCACTCCGCTGGCCCAAATAAGGCAGGTAAGGGATGAGGCGGTCAGTTCTGCAGAACAGGACTATCTCGCCACCTTGCTCCGGCTTTCGGCCGGGGATATGAAAAAAGCCGCCGAAACCGCAGGGCTTTCCCGTTCTCAGCTTTATCGATTGCTCCAAAAACACGGCATTAATTCCTGAAACTCTTTGAGGTGCCGGCCGCGATAAAAATGTCGCGTGTAATGCGAAAATTTTGAGCATCAGGCGCGACTTTTTCACCTCCTTTTCTGGTTTATTCCTCAAGTCGACTTTTTGCCATCTTCATTATTCATTGTTTTATCGATCATTTTCATTGTTTCTAGTTTTTGCCTTCTTTGTAACCTTCTGCTGGCACATCCTTTGCTGTATCGCAAGGGTCAGCATGCCGTTGCATGTTCACGGCATACTGTGCCCATACAGTTAAACGGGAGAGGCCGCTATGCGAGTTATTGTCTACAGCAGGGAGAAAAAGGCGGCACTGGATCTGGTGGAGGCCATCCACTCGCTGGTTCCGGCCACAAAGGTGGAAAGCTGCGCCAGTTTTCCCCTTTGCGAGGCGATGCTGGTCGAGACCGGAACAGGTGGGGTTGTGATGGTTGCCCTGGTCGCCGACCGGGAGGAGCTTGCCAGCCTTTTTCTTTTTCGGGAGCGGTTTATGGACATCCAGTTGATTCTGATTCTTCCCGAGGACAGCGCGGCAACCATCTGTCTGGGCCATCGACTTCAGCCGCGTTTTGTCGGATTTCGCGACAATGGTTTTCGTGACGTGGCGGCGGTGGCGATGCGGCTGCTGGGCCGGATGGATTATCCATGCCAATTGTGCAATTGACCGGGAGAAAGGCATCTGTTATGCGCCAAAACATAGACCTGAAAGCCGGCAGCCTTTCTTATGCAACACTGGGGCTGGGCTTTGTTGCCTCCCTGCTGCCTTTTCTTGCCCTGATCGGGGTGGTGGACCTGCACGCTTTACTGCCGGCCAGCCTTGTCGTTTTTTTCCCTCCCTTTCATGTAGCGGTGGAGATGTTCACCGTGCTGGTGGCCATCCTGATTTTTTCCACCGGCTTTCACCTCCCCAGCGAACAGCGCCCCCTCTCCACCTTGCTGATGGCTGCGGCCTTCCTCTCTGTAGGATTGCTGGATTTTTTTCATCTGCTTTCCTATCCTGGCATGGCCGACTTTCTGAGCATCAACACCATGCGCAAGACCATCATCCTTTGGCTGGCGGCCAGATTTTTATGCGCAGTGTCCCTGTTGACCTATGTTCTGCTTCCCGCCTTTTCCGGCAGGGGCCGGTGGAACAGGCCGCTGCTTCTGTCCGGCAGTCTGGCTTACGCCCTGTTTTTCGGTTACGTTGCCATCTGGCATGCCGAGTGGTTTCCGGCCACCTTTAGCGAGAGCGCGGAGTCTGCGCTCTTTAAGCTTAAGGCGGAATGGTTGTTGATCGGCCTTTATTTCAGCACCCTTGGGGTTATTGCCGTCCGGCATTCCGACCGGGATCTGACCATGGTCAGGATGCTGGCCCCGGCTTTGTTGCTGCTGATCGCCGGAGAGCTATGCTCCACCATCTATGCCACCCCAACTGATACGGTCAGCATGCTGGCGCATGTTTACAAGGCGCTGGCCTACCTGCTGCTCTACCGGGAGATGTTTGTCGAAAGCGTCCGCCTGCCCCTTCTTCGGCTTGATCTGACCCGCCGTGCCGTGGCCCAGGCCAAGAAGGAATGGGAGAATACCTTCGATTCCATCTCCGATCTGGTCTTTCTCCATGATGCCCAATTCCTGGTCATCCGCTGCAACCAAGCTTATGTCGAGGCCTCCGGCCTGCCTTTGGAAGAAATCATCGGTCGACCTTACTTTGAGGTCTTCCCTAAAGGAGACGGGCCGCAGGAGGCCTGCCTCGACGCGATCAGCAGCAACCAGGAGCGCGCCCAGGAAATATTCTTGCCGGAGCTGGGCCGTTACTACCAGATCCATTTTATCCTGGTACACAGTGATGATGGCAACTATCTCCACTCCCTGCACATCATGGCGGACATCACCGAGCGCAAGCGGCAGGAGGAGCGGATACTCCATCAGGCCAACCATGACGCCCTCACCAACCTTCCCAACCGGACCCTGTTGCAGGATCGCCTGTCCCAAGCCGTTGCCGCAGCAGAGCGAAATGGCCTGGGTGTTGCGGTCATGCTTCTGGATCTGGATAACTTCAAGGTAATTAATAACAGTTTCGGACACGCGGTTGGGGACGAACTCCTGGTGGAAGCGGTCCGCCGCCTCTCCAGCGCGCTTCGGGGCGACGATACAGTGGCCAGGCTGGGGGGGGACGAATTTGTCATTGTTCTTCGCGATGTCAAACGTCCTGAAAAGGTGGCCCGGGTGGTGGAAAAGGTGCTTGGCATCTTTGTCGCGCCCTTTATGGTGGGAGACGGCCACGAGGTTTTTTCCGGCGGCAGCCTGGGGGTGGCCATGTATCCCGAGGATGGCCGGGACGAGCAGACCCTGCTCCGCCATGCTGATTTGGCCATGTACCAGGCCAAACAGGCAGGGCGGGGAACCTATGTTTTTTTTACCGATCAGCTCGATCAGCGCCTCCACGAGGATTTTCGCCTGCACGGCAAACTTAAGCATGCCCTGGCTGATAATGCCCTGGCCCTCCATTACCAGCCCCAGATCGAGTTGGCGAGCGGGAAAATGAGCGGGGTCGAGGCATTGCTCCGCTGGCATGATCCGGAACTGGGCAATGTCTCTCCGGATCGTTTCATCCCGATCGCCGAGGCCACCGGCCTGATTCTTCCCCTGGGCGACTGGGTGCTTGCCACCGCCTGCCGTCAGATTGCGGCCTGGGAAATGGCCGGCACCCCGACCGTGGTGGCGGTCAATCTCTCGGCCCAGCAGTTCCGCCAACACAATCTGGTGGAAAAAATCGCGGCCGCCCTGGCTGAAACCGGCGCTTCCGCCCGGCTTCTCGAGCTGGAAATCACCGAGACCGCGGCCATGGAAAACGTCGAGCTTGCCGTCCGCCAGCTTGTCGGCCTTACCTCTCTGGGCTTGAAGGTGGCCCTTGATGATTTCGGCACCGGCTATTCCTCCCTGGCCTACCTCAAGGCAATGCCCATTGCCAAGCTAAAGATCGACCGCAGCTTCATTAAGGATATAGGCAAGGACGGGGATGACGAGGTGATTGTCCAAGCGGTGATCGGCCTGGCCAGAAATCTGAATCTTGGTCTGGTGGCCGAGGGGGTCGAGACCGATATCCAGCTGGATTTTCTCCGGGAACACGGCTGCGGGGTGGTGCAGGGGTGGATTTACGCCAAAGCCATGCCAGCGGCGGAGCTGGAAAACGGTTTTTTGCGGATGGACAATCCCAAAAACTAATCAGAGAAATTCAGCAAAAATGTTATGATATACATTATGACAAACTCCAGCCGCAGGCGAGATGAGGTGCGAAAAATCGTTTTTCCCGTCTCTCTCGTCTAATCAGAGGAGTGAATGAATATCCTTGCTGGCAAGCGGGATCGGTCCGGCGATCCCCTTAAACTTAAAAACTGGATCATCCTGCCGGTGGCCGTGGTCTTGCTAAGCAGCATGGCCCTGGGGATGTTTTTCAAATACCGTCAGAGCCTGGAACAACCGCGCCGGGAAATGGGACAGCTCATGGTCAGGGGGCATTCCGCCTGGCAGCGTCTGGTGACCGCCGAGACCAGGGTGCTGCGAACCCACCTGGCTTATCTGGCGGCTGATTCCGCCCTGATTGCGGCCTGGAAAAATCGCGACCTGGCCCGGCTCACCGACCTGGCCGTTCCCCTGGCGGACCGCCTGCGGCAGCAACAAAAAATCACTCATTTCTATTTCGTCGCCCCGGACCGGAAGGTAGTACTTCGGGCCCATCTGCCCTCACGGCGGGGTGACCGGATCGACCGGCACACCATGCTGACCGCGGAACGAACCGGCGAAGAGTCCTGGGGCTTGGAACTCGGCCCTCTGGGCACTTTTACTCTCCGGGTCGTGCGGCCCTGGCGGGTGGAAGGGGAACTGCTCGGCTATCTGGAACTGGGCATGGAGGTAGAGTACTTTACCCGGGAACTGGCCACCGCCCTCGGGGTGGAACTGCTGGCTGTGGTGCGCAAGGAGTTCATCACCAGAGACCAGTTCGAAGCTGGTCGGGCATTGTTCGGGTTTATCGGGAAATGGAGCGATTATCCGGAATTCGTGGTGCTCCACCAGACCATGCCCGAGTTGCCTTCGGAGCTGATGGCCAGCCTCAGCCGGGGCCATGATCCCCTGGCCGCCATGGCCGCGAAACCGGTGCGCCGGGGAGAGCGCTGGTGGTGGTGCGGTGTGCTGCATCAGCCCGATGCGGCCGGGTGTGATGTGGCGGACCTGATTCTGCTTCTGGACGCGAGCGGGGAAGTATGGGTGGCCCGGCGTGAACTTTTTCTGGAAATCGGCCTGGGCCTGCTTCTTTCAGCCGGACTGCTCACCCTGCTCTGGGTTGTGACCGATCGGATCGAAGGGCAGTTGCGGGCAAGCTTCGCCGCGCTGCGGGAACGGGAGGAGCATCTGGCCACCACCCTCAATTCCATCGGTGATGCGGTGATCGTTACCGATGCCGGCAGTCTGGTGACCCGGATGAACCCGGTGGCCGAACGGCTCACCGGCTGGTCATGGCATGAAGCCATGGGCCGGCCCTTGACCGAGATCTTCCGGATCGTCAATGCCATTACCCGCCATTCGGTCGATGATCCGGTGGCCCGGGTGCTGGCCACCGGCGAATTGATGGGGTTGGCCAATCACACCACTCTCTTGGGCCGGGCCGGGGCTGAATACCAGATCGCCGACAGCGCCGCCCCAATTCGAGACTCGCATGGCCGTATCGGAGGGGTGATCCTGGTTTTTCGAGATGTGAGCGAGGAATACCGATCGCGGGCGGAAACCGAACGCATCCGGGCCAGCCTGGAAAATGCTCAGCGGATTGGGCAAATGGGCAATTGGGAATGGGAGATCGTCGACAACAAACTTTTCTGGTCCGATGAAATCTACCGGATTTTCGGCGTCGAACCCCGGCAGTTCGGAGCCAGTTACGAGGCCTTTCTGGGCTATGTTTATCCTGACGACCGGGCTGCAGTGCAAAAGGCGGTGGCCGAGTCCATGGCGGATGATAAGCCTTACAGTATTGAGCATCGCCTGATCAGGCCCAACGGCGAAGTGCGCTGGGTTCATGAACAGGCGGAACTCATCCGGGACGAAAACGGCTGTCCGCTGCGGATGAACGGCACCGTGCAGGATATCAGTGAACACAAGACCTTGGAGGAACAACTGCTCCAGGCCCGCAAGATGGAATCCATCGGGGTGCTGGCCGGCGGCATTGCCCACGACTTCAACAATATCCTCACTCCTATCATGATGCGCAGCCAGATGACGATGCTGGAGGCCCCGCCCGACAGTGTCATCCATCAGAACATGGCCGAAGTTTGCCGGGCAGCGGAGCGGGCCAAGGATCTGATCCGTCAGATCCTCGATTTCAGTCGCCGGGACCGCCATGAGTTGATGCCCATGCAGTTGGGGCCGGTGTTGAAAGAGGCGGTTAAATTGCTTCGCTCTACGATCCCACCCATGATCAGCCTGGAAACCAGGCTGGATGCCAGGGAAGATACGGTGCTGGCCGATCCGACCCAGATCCTGCAGATTATCCTTAATCTGGTGGTGAATGCGACCCATGCCATCCCGGAAAGCGGCCAAATCACAATAGCTTTGAGCGATGCGGGTCCGGCAGAGCTGCCGCCGGAGTTCAGCCGAAAAATGTCGCCGAACCATTGCTATCTTAAACTTGCGGTGAGTGATACCGGTGAAGGAATCGCCCCAGAGAATCTACCCAGGATTTTTGAGCCGTTTTTCACCACCAAGGCCAGGGGCCAAGGCACCGGGATGGGGCTGGCGGTGGTCCACGGGCTCGTGGAAAACCACGGCGGAACGATTACGGTACAGAGCGAACCGGGCCGGGGCACCACCTTTACCGTATTTTTGCCCAAGGCTACCGCCGAGGCCGTTACCGAAGCGGCGGCTTTCTGCCTCTCTCTTCCCGGCGGCAGTGAGCGGATCATGCTGGTGGAGGATGATCCGGCTATTCTGGCCGCCGGCGTATTAATCCTGACGCAGCTCGGCTATCGGGTCACCGGCCTGACTGGCGGCGCCGAGGCCTTGGCCTCCTTCACAGATTCGCCGGCGGACTTTGATCTTATGATCACCGATTATGAAATTCCGGAGATGACCGGAGTTGTCCTGGCCAAGGAGGTCAGAAAAATCAGGCAGGAATTACCGGTTATTCTCTGTACTGGCTTCAGTGAAAAAATGAACGAGGAAAAAGCCGAAGAAATGGGGTTTAGCGCTTTTCTGACAAAACCCTTTGCCCTTGCCGAGTTCACCGCCACCATTCGCCGAGTGCTTGATCCAGGCAGGAAATAGTGGAGACAAAACCGTTCAGCCCGAGTCCGCCATGTTTGCACTCGCCGCCGCCGATGTTCGTCCGCGCCCCAGGTTTTGACATTTGCTTCGCCACTCGGTACACTGATGGCAAATCCGGGGTTAAGTGCCTGCGAAGAACATACTTCCCGGAATAACTCCCTGTCCTGGCGGAAAATTGGTAAGCGGTTACAGGGTGCCGCAGGTTCCGTGGTTATTTGACCTTTGTGGGCTTACCCCGTGATTGGTTACGAAAATTTTATGACGCCTAGTCAACTGCTGTCCACCATCCTGGTAATTCCGGGGATCATTTTTCTGCTTGCCGCGGTGCGTCTCTGCGTGCGGACCAGGCGCCAGGTTCCTCTTTTTTTGGCCGGTAAATGGCAGTTTTTAACCAGCCTGATCGTCTTTTTTATAGCCGGTTATCTCGTTTTTCTCGTCATTCAGATCAGGCAGCTTCTTTTCCCCGTGGAAATCGTCACCGGACTGGTTTTTCTCGGGGGCTCCTTGTTTGTTTTGCTGGTCATCGGCCTGTCCGGACTCACCATTGCCAAGGTTAAGGAGGCAGATAGGGAGACCGTCCGGGCCAACGCCTCCCTAATGCGGAAAAACACGGAGCTGGAAAAGGAGATTGTCGCTCGGCTTGAGGCGGAAGGGAGGGCCAAGGCCAGGCTCCAGCATCTGGCTACCCTGCACGCCATTGATCTGGTGATCACCGCGAGCCTTGACCTTCGGCTGACCATGAAGCTTTTTCTGGAACAGACCGTCTCGCAACTGGGCATGGATGCAGGGGCCATTCTTCTGCTCAATTCCCATGCCCAGATCCTGGAGCATGGGGCGGACTGGGGGTTTGCGGGGCAGGGCATCCGCAAGTCCAGAGTGCGGCTGGGCGAGGGCGCGGCCGGGCTTGCCGCCTATGAGCGGCGGGTTTTTCATATTGTCGATCTTGCCGAGCCTGCTAATCAGTTTCTCCGGCAGGAGCTGCTCGAAAACGAGAAATTTATCAGTTACTACGCTGTTCCTCTCATTGCCAAAGGGCAGGTGAAGGGGGTTTTTGAGATTTTTTGCCGGCAGCGGTTTGAGGCCGAGTCGGAATGGCTCGATTTTTTTGATGCCCTGGCCATCCAGGCGGCAATTGCCATTGATAATGCCTCGCTTTTTCGCAAGCTCCAGGAATCGAACGTCGAATTGACCATGGCTTACGACACCACCATCGAGGGTTGGGCAAAGGCTCTGGAATTGCGCGATTCGGAAACAGAGGGCCATACCCAGCGGGTGGTTGAACTCACCATGAAGGTAGCCCGAGCCATGGGTATCCGGGAGGATGAGTTTGATCATCTCCGCCGCGGCGCCTTGCTTCACGATATCGGCAAAATGGCGGTGCCCGATGCTGTTTTGCTGAATACCGGGCCGCTCAGCGCAGAAGAGCAGCAGATCATGCGGCGACATCCGGCCTTTGCTTTTGAGCTGCTGTCTCCCATTCATTATCTGCGTCCGGCCCTGGATATCCCCTATTGCCATCATGAATGGTGGGACGGCAGCGGCTATCCGCGCGGCTTGAAAGGTGAACAGATTCCTCTGGCGGCGAGGGTCTTTTCCATCGCCGACACCTGGGATGCCCTGGTCTCGGACCGCAGGTACCGGGAGGCTTGGCCAGAGGCCAAGGTTGCCGAGCACCTCCGCTCTCTGGCCGGAACCCAGTTTGATCCTGGCCTGGTGGATCTTTTTCTGGCGCAGGTGCTTTGACAAACCCGGCACGAACCGGATATATATGTTGTAATCCTCCACTTTGGCGGAAAGGAGAGCAACCATGACCGGCCACATCGTTTCTAAAGCACCGCTGCCTGTATCCATCTCTGGCCTTGCCCGGAACAACCCGGCCGGTTTGACTGCCCAGACTCCGGAAACGCCCGGCAGTTTTCAGGAAATGCTGGCCAGGGCAGCCGCCCCTTTGAGCGCCCTGGTGGCGGAGTGGCCCGGAAACAAGGGTGATGCCCAGGTGGGCAAGCAGGGTACGGAAACGGCGGAATACACGATCCGCCGGGGCGATACCCTCTCGGAGGTGGTGGCGGCGGCCATGCGGCAACAAGGGATCAGTTTTTCCCGCAGCGAGTTATACAATGCAGTCGACCGGGTCGCCGCCGCCAACGGCCTGGCCAACCCGGATTATCTTCTTCCCGGCCAAAAAATCCGTCTTGCAGGCCTGGCCTCGGCTCCTGGCCGGAGCCAAGACTTGGCACCCTTGTCCCCGGCAGGAGCGCAAGATGAGAGTCAGAACCTGCAAGTGCCGGCCCACGGACGGCTTTCCTCGAGTTTCGGCATGCGGATCCATCCGGTGTTCGGCAGGGAACAGCACCATGCCGGGATCGACATTAGCCTGCCGATCGGCACCCCGATCAAGCCGGTCGATGCCGGCACGGTCACTTTTGCCGGAGAGAGGGGGGGCTACGGTCTGCTGGTGGAAATAGACCACGGCAACGGCCTCACCTCTCGTTACGCCCACCTGAGCGAAATGTTGGTCAGCGCAGGCGAGAAGATCCTCCCGGACCATCCCCTCGGCCTGGCCGGCCAGACTGGGCTGGCCACCGGCCCCCACCTGCATCTGGAAATACGGCGCGACAACCAGCCGATCAATCCGCTATTGATGCTCAGTCGCGAAGGGATCGAAACCGAGGGACGCAGGAAGATTGGTTAACCGCTGCCTGCGCTTGCCGTAAACATCCCTATCCGAAGGAGGTAGCATGAGGATCATCAAGGAATTTAAGGAATTTGCCGTAAAAGGTAATGTCGTCGATATGGCTGTTGGGATCATTATCGGCGCCGCCTTTGGGAAGATCGTCTCATCCTTTGTCGGGGACGTGATCATGCCTCCCATCGGAGTACTTCTGGGTGGAGTTGATTTTTCCAACCTGGCGGTTATCGTTAAGGAAGCTTCCGCGGAAACACCAGCGGTTATCATCGGTTATGGTAAATTTATGCAGACGCTCATAGACTTCACGATTATCGCCTTCGCCATTTTTATCGTGGTTAAGGCGATCAACTCACTGAAGAGAAAAGAGGAAGAAGCACCGGCTGCTCCCCCGGCGCCATCTGCGGAAGAGGCCTTGCTCACGGAAATACGCGATTTGCTGAAAGAGCGGAAATAAGCCGTTCTCGTCACAACATCCAAATCCCCCTTAATCCTCCTTTGCAAAGGAGGATTAAGGGGGATTTTTTAGGCGCGGGATACATCTTTTCTCCGGATATTGCTGAATCGACAGAGAGGATAAATTTTTGAAAATCACGGTGATTGTAGCGGTGGTTGTCTGGTTGGCCCTTATAGCGTATGGCCGGGGAATGCCTCTGCCCAAGGGCCTTTCCCTGGAAGGGGAGCCACGAGCTGTCTCGGAGATTGAGTTTCTGGCTGATTTTACCTATCAGCGGGATGGGCAGCCGGTGCGCGAGCAGGCCATTTTCAAGCGGATGTGTCGGATTATCGATGAGGCCGAGCGTTTCGTCCTGCTCGACCTTTTTCTCTTCAACAGCGTCCGCGGCCAAGGGGAAAAATTCCCCGCTCTGGCCGACGAGCTGGCCCGCAGGCTTATGGAAAAAAGGCAGCGTTCGCCCCAGGTGGATCTTGTGCTCATCACCGATGCAATCAACCGGAGTTACGGAGATGAGGAGCCGGAAAGGTTTCGGCGGCTGCGGGCCGGCGGGGTGCGGATCATTTACACCGATACCAGCCGGCTGCGTGATTCTAATTTTATTTATTCCGCTTGGTGGCGGCTTTTCTGCCAGTGGCTCGGCACGAAAGGGGAGGGCTGGCTGCCGTCGCCCTTTGCGCCGGACGGCCCGGCCATGACCATGCGGGGGTATCTTAGCCTGTTTAACTTCAAGGCCAATCATCGCAAGGTAGTGGCCAGCGAAAAGGAAGCGCTCATCACCTCCGCCAATCCCCATGATGCAAGCGCCCATCATTCGAACATCGCCTTTGTCGCCCGGGGCGCGGTGGTGCAGGATGTTGTCGCCACGGAAGCGGCGGTGGCGGAACTTTCCGGGGAGGCGCTCCCCAGGTGGGAGATTCCGGTGCGGCCCGAATCCGGCGGGATTCAGTTGCGCCTGCTCAGCGAAGGGAAGATCAAGTCGCGGCTGCTGGCGGCTCTTGCCCGTTGCGAGACCGGCTGTTCGGTGCGGATGGCCATGTTTTATCTCTCCGATCGCGAGGTCATTGATGCGCTTCTTGCCGCAGCGGCCAGGGGAGCCGAGATACGGCTTCTCCTTGATCCAAACAAGGATGCCTTTGGCCGCAAGAAAAACGGGATTCCCAACCGGCCGGTGGCTCATGAGCTTGATGAAAAATCACAGGGCAGAATCTCAGTGCGCTGGTATGGGACGCATGGAGAACAGTTTCACAGCAAGCTGACTATTATTTCCCTGCCTGGACAAACAACGATTATCGGCGGCTCGGCAAATTTGACTCGGCGCAATCTTGACGATCTGAATCTGGAAACCTGTCTTGAGGTGACGGCTCAGGCGGATTCGCAGGTGGCGCAGGAGTCAGAATGGTATTTCGAGCGGCTCTGGCAGAATCGGGGTGGCAGTTATTCCCTTGATTTTCAAGAGTTTGCCGAGGAATCGCCGTTTAAATACGGCTTGTATCGTTTTCAGGAGTGGAGCGGGATGGGTACATTTTAGAAACAGTCAGGAAAAGATGGACTCGTTACAACTAAAAAACGTAACGCCAAGACGCAGAGGCGCAAAGGTAACATGTTTAAATTGAAAGATTAAACCTTTGCGACTTTGCGCCTCTGCGTTAAAAAATTAGTTATTGATGAGTTCATCAAGAAATAATTTGTTCGCCTTGCGGTGAAGCAGGATGTGCTACAATGAAAAAAAGCTGGTCGGAATGGAGGCTGCTTGAGGCAGAGGGATTCGGTGCCGCCGGATAGTTACAACGACAGAGGATCTTATCCTGACAGATGCGCAAAGGTATCCTGAATATCCTGACTTTCCTGGCAGGCGCGCTGCTGTTGCCCTATCTCTTTCTGTGGCAGGGGGGTCGTCCCGGCCACGAGTTTTCTTTGCGCACAGTCTTGTTGCTGTTGCTGGGCGGCCTTGGCGGGATATCGGTGCGGTTTTGGTTGTTGCAGCGGTGGCGGAGCAAGGAGCGGGAGGCCAATCTTGCCCTGGTTGTGCGGATCATGCGCCGACTCCATCTCCTGCTGGCCGAGAGAATGAGCCGTGACGAGCTGCTTGATAGTATCTGCCGGATCCTGGTGGGTGAAGGACATTATTTTAGCGCCTGGCTTGCCGTGATAAACAGGGATGGAGCGCTGATCGGCTGCGCTGAAGCCGGCCTGGGAGAAAAATTTTTTCCGATGCGGCAGGGCATGGAGAATGGGGTTTTTCCTGTCTGTGCAAAAAAGGCCATGTCAGGGCATGGGCTGGTGTTTAGCGATCAGACAAGCCGCTGTTCGGGTTGTATTTTTGCGAGGGACGAAACGGACAGGATTTGCCTTACCGTCAGGCTGAGCTATCACGACCAGGTCCACGGTCTGTTAAGCGTCTCCACCCCGGCGCTCCGCGAGCACGATTTTGAAGAACAGAGGTTGTTGGGGGAAATAGCCAGGGATGTGGGCCAGGCCCTCTACCTGCTGGAGCTTGAGGCGCAACGGGCTACTACCGAAAGCAGGTTCCAGGAGCTGGTGGAGAACTCTCTGGCCGGAATTCTCTTGATTCAGGACAATGCGATCATCTATCGCAATCCCGAGCAAAAAAGGATTTTCGGGCCTCTTCCCGCTCATTTTCGGCCGGATGTCTTTACCGGGGTTCATGCCGATGATCTGGAAAAGGTTAAGGATGCCTATGGCAGGGTCAGCCGCGGCGAGACGGCCTCGGTGGATCTTGACTTTCGTTTTTATCCCCAGCCGGAGATCGACGGCGTCCTGGTTATGAAATGGGTCTTCTGCCGAGCCAGCCGGATTGACTATCAGGGCCGGGAAACTCTGCTGGTCAACATGATCGACATCACCAGGAACAAGGAGCTGGAACAGATTCTCCAGGTTCAGGACAAGATGTCTTCCCTGGGTCGGGTGGCTGCGGGCATTGCCCATGAGATCCGAAACCCCTTGTCCGGCATCAATATTTATCTTGATACCCTGGCCATGATTTATAAACGGGGGGGGGATCTTGAAGAGGTGAGTGAGATTATCACCCAGGCGCAGGCAGCCTCGGGAAAAATAGAATCGGTGATTCGGCGGGTCATCGATTTTTCCAAGCCGGGTCAGCCGCGGCTGATGCTGGCTGATGTCAATCAACCGGTGGAAAACGCGCTTTCTCTGTGCGCCATCGCTTTGGCCAGGGAAGGGGTGGGTCTGGAGAGAGAGCTGGCCACCGTTCTACCCCGCTGCCGTATCGATGCCAACCTGATTGAGCAGGTCATGCTCAACCTCTTGACCAATGCGTTGGAGGCGTCGCGTCACGCGGAGGTGAAAAGAATCTCGGTGCGGACCGCCCTTGCCCAGGAGGCGGTGGTGATCCGGGTGGGCGATTCGGGGCCGGGAATTTCGAAAGGTTTGCGGGACAAGGTTTTTGAGCCGTTTTACACCACCAAGAGTGACGGGACCGGCATCGGGTTGAGCCTGTGCCGGCGGATCATCAATGATCATCATGGTACACTGACCGTGGCGGAAAGCGTCTGGGGCGGCGCGGAGTTTGTTATTGCACTTAAGATTGAATCAGAGCAGAAGGAATGAAATCCTGAAGGGTAACGGATCACGGGGTATGCCCCAAGAGGTTAAATAACCACGAGACAAGCGGTTACAGGGTGCCGCAGGTTGCGGCAAGCGGGACGGCGATGCGTAGTTTTGTACGTGAGCCCGACCGATCGCAGCAAGATGTGGTGCCCTGTGACCGCTTACCATGAAGGAGGGCGGTATGGACCTGTTTGCACAATTGCAGGGGATGAAGGTGCTGCTTGTTGAAGATGATCAGTGGGTTCGGGATTCGCTGCGGCGTTTTTTTGCCAATGAAAATTGCGTCCTCATGGTGGTTGAAACGGGAGAAGACGGCCTGGAGATCGTCAAGAACCATGACTGCGATATCATCATCACCGATTATCGGCTGCCCGGTATGGATGGCCTGGAATTTTTAAAAAGGGCGCAGGAACTCAACCCCCGGTTCAAAAAAATCCTGCTCACCGCCTATATGAGCGAAGCCGTAATTTCCGAGGCCTTCCGTCTCGGGGTGCATGAATTTATCGAAAAACCGTTTTCCATGGAGGATATGGAGGAAGCCCTTTGCCGGGTTCTTGAAAAAAAGGTGCTGGTAAATGGAGATTGCCACAAAGGGCAGGGGGGGTAATTATTTCTTAGGAGGTGCACCATGATGGATCTTATCCCAAGGAAGTCATTTTCAGAGCTTGGCGCTGTGCGCAACGAAATGGACCGGCTGTGGACAGGTTTCTGGATGATTGGCCATTGCCGGCCGTGTTCAGCAAAGGGTGGGCGCCGATGGCCGACCTCTCGGAAACCAAGGACAAGCTGATTGTCAAGGCCGAGCTTCCCGGTCTTGACCCGGAAGACATCAAGCTGAGTCTTTCCGGCAACCTGTTGACCATTGCGGGTGAGAAGAAAAAAGAAAAAGAGGAAAAGGACGAACAGCATTATTCCCTGGAGCGGTACTGCGGGGCGTTTCAGAGATCCTTTCGGCTGCCGGTGGAGGTGCTTGAAGACGAGATCGACGCCAAGTTCGACAAAGGCGTGCTTACCATCACCATGCCAAAGACCGCCAAGAGTCAGAAAAAGGAAATCAAGATCAACAAGGCGAAGTGAAAAAGCCTGCCCCCCCTGGGCTTTGTCTCTCTCTCTCTCCTGTTGGGTGCTCCCCGGCCTTGTTCAGCAGAGTTATGGTGTCTGAGGCCGCTCTTTTTTCAGAGAATTATTTCCCTTCTGGTTTGCCGGTTCTGTTTTGCTCCGGTACTGGGCCAGGAAATCATCAATATCTTCCTTCCTGCCTATCTGGCTCTCTTTTTCCAGGATCGTGCCGATCAGGTATGCCCCTTCAAGGTCAGTCCCGGACAGAATTGCCCCGGTAAGGTCTGCCTTGAAAAGATCAGCCCCGGCGAGATTGGCTCCGGTGAGATTGGCCTGGCTGAGGTTTACCCCTGCCAGGTCTGCCGCCGCCAGGCTGGTTCCTGCAAGGTTGGCCCCGCTCAGGTTTGCCCCGCTCAGGTTTGCCCGATTCAGGTTCAGGCCGGCAAGATCGGCCCCTGCCAGATTGCAACCGGGGCAACCGTTTTGGGCGATCAGCCGCTCAATTTCCGCCGTGGTTTTCGAGGGCAGGGGTGTGTCTGGTGTTGTCGAAACCGGAGCGGGTCCCATGGGTTCAAGGTCTTTCGCGGTGGAGGCGGCTGCTTTAAGAGAGGAGAACGCCAGGTACAGAGAGCAGAGTAGTAGGGCGATCGCAGGGGTTTTTTTGGTTGAATGGGTCAAGGTTGCTGATCTCCCTGCCATCTTTCCCGATGGCGCAATGTTTTCATTATTCATCAGAATCTGATTACCTTCCCGGTATGGACTCTGTCAAGTCAAGATGAACACCTGTGCTGCCCCCATGGATATATCTCCTTGTATTTTCGATAACCTCCTGTTTTTTCTCCAGTCATGAATTTTCGGAGCAGCCACGGGGTAAGTTTGTTTAAATCGCAAAAAAAGACGCGATTACAACAGTTATTGCTTGGGAACTCTTTGATTTTATGTTACGGACATTTGGCCTCTTTTAGCTGAGTTGAGCAGCTTGTCTGCTCAAAACGAAACTTATACCCGAAGGGTGATTCCGTGGTTATTTGACCTTTGCGGGGTTGCCCCGTGATCGGTTACGTCAAATGGGGTGAAAGGGCCTTTATCAGACCTCGGCGATTTTTCCTCAAAACAATGGGCTAGAGAACACTATGCTGGTTAAAGATATTCTCGACAACAACCGGTTTTCTTTCAGTTTTGAATTTTTCCCCCCCAAGGATGAACCTGGCTGGGAATCTCTTTTTGCCAACATTTCCGACTTGATGCCCCTGAAGCCCGCCTATGTCAGCGTGACTTACGGGGCGGGCGGCTCGACCAGGGACCGGACCCATAAGCTCATTGTCAGGATTCAGCAGGAGACCAGCCTTACCGTGGTCTCCCATCTTACCTGCGTCGGCGCAAACCGGGAGGAAACCGCGGAGATCCTCAGCAGCTATGCCGCCAGCGGGGTGGAGAATATCCTGGCCCTGCGCGGCGATCCTCCCAAGGGCCAGACGGATTTCGTCCAGCCCAGGGACGGTTTCGCCTATGCCGCTGATCTGGTCGCCTTTATCAAGAAGAATTTCCCGCAGATGGGCGTAGGGGTGGCCGGTTTCCCGGAGGGTCATCCCGGTACCCCCAACCGGCTGCTGGAGATGGATTATCTCAAGGCCAAGGTTGACGCCGGGGCGGACTATATCGTGACCCAGCTCTTTTTCGATAACCGCGATTTCTACGATTTCCGGGACCGCTGCGCTTTGGCCGGCATCACCGTGCCCATCATTGCCGGGCTGATGCCTATCGCCAGCAGGAGCGGGATGGTGCGGATGGCTGAGCTTGCCGCCGGGGCCCGGATCCCGGCCCCGTTGTTGCGGGCCCTGGAGCGGACCAGAAACGATGAGCAGGTGGAAAAGGTCGGGGTACACTGGGCCACCGAGCAGGTCCGCGATCTGCTCGACAACGAGGTGCTGGGCATCCATTTTTACACCCTGAATAACTCCCGGCAGGCCCTGGATATTTATCAGACTCTTGGCGTGGATGATTCCCTGCAGCTGGGCGCTTGAGCCTGGGTGGTCAGCTTTTTTCCTGGGGCCGACGGGGCCACCATTTGAAGATGCCGTAAATGGAGAGCAGCAGGTAAACCGAGAAAAGGAAGGCCTCGGCCATCATCCCCTTTTGGGAAAAGCTGACAATCCAGCCAAGATTGGCGATGGTCCAGATAACCCAGCCGGCGACATGTTTCTGCAGGTTGAAGATGGTGCCCAGGATGCTGAGCCCGGTGAGAATCCATTCGTACATGTAAAGTCCTTTGCCGCTTAGCTGCTATTTGGAAAGAGGAAGCACTCTGCCAACTTAAAGGCAAAGAAGGTGCTTAGGCAAGCATCATTCTTGAAAAATATCCAGCCCAGGATTGTGTTTTTCGATAAATATCGTAGTTTCATGAAGATATAGACGAGTTTAGCAGCTTGTCTGCTCAAACGAAACTTATGCCCTTTGGGCGAAAAATCCCGTTCAGGGAAAAGGCAATAAGGAGAAGAATATGTCACAGGCCAAAAAGGGAGATAGCGTCAAGATCCATTATACCGGCACGCTGGAGGATGGGACGGTCTTCGATTCCTCTGCCGGGCGTGACCCCCTGGCGTTTACTCTCGGAGGTGGTCAGGTAATCGTCGGTTTTGATGAGGCTGTCCTGGGCATGAGCATCGGCGACAAGAAAAAGGTCACCATTCCCGCGCATAAAGCCTATGGCGAAAAAAATGAGGAGATGATTATTGAAGTGCCGTTGGCGCAGGTTCCCCCGGATCTCGAACCGGAGGTCGGCCAGAAGCTGCAGATGGGCGGTCCCAACGGGGAACTGGTTGTGGTCACGGTGGTGGAGGTCAACGAGGCGGTAGTCGTCCTGGATGCCAATCCGCCCCTGGCAGGCAAGGATCTCACCTTTGCCCTGGAACTGGTGGCCATTTCCTGAGCCTGGGGAGAAATTGATCTGTCTAGATGCCCTGGTAATTTTTTTGCCGGGGCATTTTTTTGGGGCTGGTTGTCGGTATTCGGGGTACTGTTTTGAGTGCTGAGTGCTGAGTGCTGAGTGCTGAGTACTCGAACTGTTCTTGTGTTTATGGATAATGAGGATCAGGTTTGGCCATGCGGAAAGATATTGACCACGGACGGTGGGGGGGCGTGAAACAGGGGGGCTTAGCCGTCTTGCTGTTAGTGGCCGCTTTTTTCTCGCCGGGGTGCGCTTCGCTGGTGATCCAGCCGATGGTTGGTCCGGTGGTGAAAAACCTTAACCGCCAGGCGGATCTGGAACTGGTCTGTGACGGGGCACCCTCTTACTTGCTGCTTCTTGACAGCTTGCTGGTTTCCGAGCCCGACAACGCCCGGTTGCTGCTGCATGGCACCCAGGCCTATACGGCCTACGCAAGTATTATGCCGGAGTGTGGCCGTCCGGAACGGGCTGTGGTGCTTGGGGAAAGGGCCAGAGCCTACGGCCTGCGCCTGCTTGGGACGTACAAAAGCCTTGCCGGCGCAGCCAGTCTTCCGTTGGCCGTATTCAGCGAGGCACTGCAATCAGCCGGACCTGGGGAGGTGGAAAAATTGTTCTGGGGCGGCTACAGCTGGGCCACCTGGATCGGTTTCAGCCAGGGGGCGCCTGCGGCGGTCGCTGATCTGCCCAAGGTCGAACAGCTGATGCTGCGGGTGCTGGCTCTGGATGAGACTTTTTACCATGGCGGCGCCCATCTCTTTCTTGGGGTCTACTATGGCTCCCTCCCGGTGATGTTGGGCGGCAGACCGGAAGTGAGCCGGACCCATTTTGAAAGAGCCCTGGCTATTGGGGAGCGGCGTTTTCTCCCGACTCTGGTGGCCTATGCCGAATATTACGCCCGGCAGACACTTGACCGGGAGCTCTATGTCCGTCTCCTTGAGGAAACGATGGCTTTTGACCTTGCGTTAGCCCCGGATTTGACCATGGCCAATGTCCTGGCCAAGCGTCGGGCCCAGAGGTTGCTGGCCCAGGTTGAGGATGTTTTTTAACTCTTCAGCAGCACCACCTCTGCTTTATCGGCACTGCTGCCGATGATTGACAGTCATCGGTCTGCTCATGCGCAATAGCACACTTCGCAGACCTCTTGGTCGGACACTTCTGCCGACAATTGACACGCGCATCTGTGGCACTGCTGAAGAGTTAAAATTTGAGGTTTTTGTCCATTATTGACATCATGTGAGATGATCACGATTTTTTGGGGAGGAATACATGAATCGCCTGCTACACCAGATCTTCTTTGCCATCACCTTTCTGATGCTCATGGCCCCTCCGGGCGCCCAGGCCGCGCCCCGTTATCTTTTCAAGATCGCCACCCTTGCCCCGGACGGCAGCGTCTGGGCCAGACACTTTCAGGAGTTTCAGAAAGAGGTGATCGCCAAGAGCAATGGCGAGATCGGTTTCAAGCTCTACCTCGGCGGGGTGATGGGCGACGACCGGGCCATGTCCCGCAAGATGCGGATCGGCCAGCTCCAGGGCGGGGGCTTCACCATGACCGGGATCAGCGAGACCGTGCCGGATTTCCGGGTCATGGCCATCCCCTTTCTCTTTCGGTCCTATGCCGAGGTGGATCGGGTTACGGAGGGGTTGTTCCCCCTTTTCCAGAAGGCCTTTCTGGAAAAGGACCTGGTACTGTTGGCCATGACCGAAGTCGGTTTTGTCTACACCATGTCCGGCGCGCCTGTGACCACGGTACCCCAGTTGCGGGCGAGCAAATGCTGGGCGCCGGAAAATGACCCGCTGAGCCGCGGGTTTCTGGAGGATATGGGGATCACCCCCATTCCTCTTTCCATTCCCGACGTACTCTCCTCTCTGCAAACCGGCATGATCAATACGGTGTTCAACGGTTTTTACGGTTCCATTGTTCTCCAGTGGTTTACCAAAACCAAATATATCACCGATACACCCTTTGGCTACGCCTATGGCGGTCTGGTTTTTTCCAAAAGCGCCTTTGCCAGGTTGCCGCCTCAGCATGCCGCCCTGATGGAGGCTGCCGCGAAAAAACATTTCGCCGGCCTGTTGCTCGACACCCGGCGCAGCAATGAAGAAGCGCTTGTCACTTTAAAAAATAACGGCATCCGGCTGGTGGCTGCGGACAAGGAAACCCTGCGGCAGCTGCTGGCGGTGCGCGACCAGAAAACCGTGCCGCGGATGGTGGGCACCGCTTTTTCCAGGGAGATTTACGAGGCAGCGACCAGACTGCTTGCCGATTTTCGGGCAAAGTCGGCCAGCGCGGCGGGCGCGAAATGAACGGCCTTGTTTCCCGGTTTTCCGGGAGCAGTCGGCAGCTGAGCCGATTGCTGGAGCACCTGGAGGAGGCGGTTCTCCTGCTGCTGATTGCGGCGATGATCGTCCTGTCCTGCCTGCAGATCGCGCTGCGCGATGTGTGGGGCGGGGGTCTGTCCTGGGCTGATCCGCTTCTGCGGGTCATGGTTTTATGGGCCGGCCTCCTCGGGGCCGTGGTGGCCACCAGAATGGACAAGCATATCGCCATTGATCTTGCCTCCCATCTCCTGCCCCGACCGATGCTTCGCTGGCTGCAGGTGTTGCGCCACGCCTTTGCCACGGTCGTCTGTGTGGTGCTTACCTGGATGGCGGTTTCTTTTGTTCGCCAAGAGGCGCTTCAGGGTGTGGGGCAGGAGATGGCCGGGCTCGCCTCCTGGCAGCTTAACCTGATTTTCCCTTTGGCTTTTGCCGGGATCACTTTCCGTTTTCTGCTCGGCGGGGTGCGTAGTCTGCGCGCCGCCCTGGCCGGGGAGGAGGGTTGATCTTTCGTAACTGCTCAGCAGCACCACATCTGCTTTGTCATCGGCCTGCTCATGTGCGAACAGCACACTTCGCAGGCCTCTTTGTCGGACACTTCTGCCGACGACTGGCACGCGCATATGCGGCACTTCTGAGCAGTTACATTCCGTGGCTTTTGTTCAATTCCGGCATCAAGCTGAGTAGTTACGATCTTTCGATGAAAGGGTCAGGCTCCTGATATGCAGCTTCTGCAACTGATAACCCTCGGCCTGGCCGTCCTTGGCAGCCCGCTGTTTGTGGTGATGGCCGCCATGGCCATCCTCGCTTTTCACGGCGCGGGTATTGATCCCTCGGTGGTGATCATCGAGATGTCCCGCTTGGCCGAAACCCCCATGCTGCTCTCCCTGCCGTTGTTTATCCTTGCCGGGACAATTCTTTCTGAAAGCAAGGCGCCGGTGCGGCTGCTGGACCTGTCCAATGCCCTGCTGGGCTGGCTGCCCGGCGGGCTGGCGGTGATCGCCCTGGTGGTCTGTTCGGTGTTCACCGCCTTTACCGGCGCCTCCGGGGTGACCATTTTTGCCTTGGGGGGCTTGCTTTTTCCGGCCATGCTCAAGGATCGTTACCCGGAGCAGTTTTCCCTGGGCCTGATTACCACCTCTGGCAGTCTGGGGCTGCTGTTTCCACCCAGCCTCCCCCTTATCCTTTACGGGGTCATCGCCGAAACCCGAATCGACCATCTCTTTCTGGCCGGGATTTTGCCGTGCCTGTTGATGCTGGTTCTGCTGGCTGCCTACAGCATCAGAAAGGGCGCGATAACCCGCGGCCCCCGGCAGCCGTTGCCGGCAGGAGAAACGCGGCGGGCCCTGCGCGCCGCCGCCTGGGAGTTGCCTTTGCCGGTTATTGTGCTGGGGGGGATTTACGGCGGTTTTTTTGTCGTGGGCGAGGCGGCGGCGGTGACCGCCCTTTATGTGCTGATTGTGGAACTGGTGGTGCATCGGGATATAACCCCGGCGCGACTCTCCGGCATTGTGGTGCGGAGCATGGCCTTGTTCGGGGGGATCTTCGTGGTGCTGGCCGCTTCCATGGCTTCCACCAGCTTTTTGATCGATCAGGAGATTCCGGCCCGGATCTTTGAATTTATCCGGGGGCATATCTCAAGCAAGTATACTTTTCTCCTGCTGCTGAATATCTTCCTTCTCATTGTCGGCGCCTTGCTTGATATCTTTTCCGCTCTGGTTCTGGTGGTGCCGCTCATCGTGCCCATTGCCCTGGGATATGGGGTTGATCCCACCCATCTGGGCATCATCTTTCTGGCCAATCTACAGATCGGCTACTGCACTCCGCCGGTGGGACTCGGTCTTTTTCTGGCCAGCTATCGTTTTGAACGGCCCATTGCCGAAATCTACACCGCTACTCTGCCGTTTTTGGCGATCTTGTTTGTTGCCCTGGGCATCATCACTTATTTCCCGCTGCTGAGCCTTTTTCTGATCGGGCTGTTCGGGTAAATCTTCCCCGGTTGCGGCTGGGCGATCAGGCTTGCCCTTTTCCGGTGAAGGGGACAAAGGCCACGGAGAGAATGCGCCGGCTGTTGACTCGGTGGCCTGATTTTTCCACCAGCAGCAGTTCTTGTGGCAGATGGGGCTTCCCCACCGGAATCACCATCCGGCCGAAAGGCGCCAGCTGCTGGATCAGGGCTTCCGGGATCCTCGGCGCCGCAGCAGTGACGATGATTCCGTCATAAGGGGCATGCTCATGCAGGCCGGAAGAGCCGTCGGAGGCAATGATCTCCACCTTGTCATAGCCAAGCCGCTGCAACCGATCGGCCGCTTGTTCGGCCAGGGCGGGAATGACCTCCAGGCTGTACACCTGCCTGACCAGCTGGGACAGAACGGCGGCCTGATACCCGGAGCCGGTGCCGATTTCTAAAATGATATCGTCTGGTTCCGGCTCAAGCAAATCGGTCATCAGCGCGACGATGAAGGGCTGGGAGATGGTCTGGCCGTTGCCGATGGGCAGGGGGGTGTTGTCGTAGGCATAGGGTTTGAGTTCGTCCGGGACGAATTCCTCGCGCCGCACCGCGGCCATGGCGTTAAGGACCTCCTGGCGAAGGGCGTAGCGCCCGGTGAGGCCGCCGGTAAAGCGGCATTCGTCCTCAATGGTGCGGAGCATGGTCTGGATTTTTTCCGCACTCATAATCACCTCCGGGTAAAGAGGATGGGATTGACTGCCCAAGAATATCTCCTGTTACCATGATCGCTCATTTTGTCGACGTAAGTCAAAGAGTTTGGTAAATATCCAGTAGCGGCATTATTCCACTCCTATGAGGAGGTGACGGACAGAATGGATTTTTTCATGATACGGGTCGGATTTCTTTTCGACTGGGTCGAGCTGCATCTGGAAAGCAAGCAGGGTTTGAAATTTTTTGCCACGGCGTTGGTGAGTTTCTTCGTCGTTTCCGTCATGGTGATTGAGCTCAACCGGCGACAGTTTCTGCCCGAACCGCTTGCCTCGCTTTTTTCCCGTTCCCATCTTGCCGCCATCGAGCATGCCTTCAACCTGCTGCTGGCTCTTGAAGTAGTAACGCTTATTCTCAGCCTGTCTCATTCGGTGACCAAGTCGGTGGGCAAACAGTTTGAGATCCTTTCCCTTATTTTTCTGCGGGATACTTTCAAGGAGTTTTCTCATTTCAGCGAACCGCTGGTCTGGACTGAAATTTTGCCATCCCTGGGGAGTATTGTCGCCTCCGCGGTCGGAGCCTTGCTGATCTTTATTATTCTGGGATTTTTTTACCGGGCGCAGTGCTCTCATCCCATCACTGCTGACGAGAAAATCCGCAGTCACTTTATTCTGGCCAAAAAAATGATCGCCTTGCTGTTGCTTGCTTCTTTTGCGGGCATCTGTCTTGTTGATCTCTGGGGCTATTTAACCCTTGGTTTACCGGAAAATGCTTTCGCTTCCTTTTATACCCTGCTTATCTTCAGCGATGTGCTGCTGGTGCTTATTTCGCTTCGTTACAGCACCCAATATCAGATATCCTTTCGCAACTCCGGCTATGCAGTAGCCACGGTGTTGATCAGGCTTGCCCTGCTTGCCCCGGTTATCATCGGCGCGGTAATCGGGGTGGGCACCACTCTTTTCGCCCTGGGGATCAGTCTGGCTTATAATGCCTTCGCGCCCACGCTGGAAGAGTCTGGCTGTAAAATCTGAATGTAATCTTAAGCGTTTTTTTGCTTGTCTGGCTGCATAAAAGGGGGGTGTTATGGGGATATGTCGCATAGTGCTGGCGGATGATCATGCCCTGATCCGGCATGGGGTCAAGAAAATGATCGAAGAAGACCCCTCTCTCAAGGTGGTCGGCGAGGCGGCCGATGGCCTGGAACTCATTGAGTTGCTGAAAACCACCCCGGCTGATCTGGTCATTCTTGATATTTCCATGCCGAACCTGCGCGGGATTGAAGCAATCCGGGAGGCGCGCAAGATCTGTCCGAAGATCAAGGTATTGATGCTGTCCATGCACAAGGGCGAACAGTACCTCTGCTCTTCCTTTGGCTCAGGAGCGGACGGGTATCTGCTCAAGGAAGATTCCGACACCGAGCTGCTGCCGGCCATCGCCAAAATAAGGCAGGGCGAGTTTTATATCTCGCCCAATCTCTCCAGTGAATTCCCGGAAGACGTCATTGCCTCCTGCCACCGCTGGCGGGAAGAGGCCGGAGACATTCTGACCCCGCGGGAAAGGCAGATATTGCAACTGGTGGCCGAGGGGGTCATCAGCAGGGATATTGCCGACAAGCTCGAAATCAGCAAACGGACCGTTGAACACCACCGGGCCAATATGATGAAAAAGCTCAACATCAAACGCGTCGCCGACCTCATCAAGTATGCCATCGGCAGAGGTCTTTCGGACACGCCGCCAGAGTGAATTTGCTGACTGCCCCATTTGGCCCTCAGTGCTTGATAGCCCGGTTTTGTTCTTTTTTCCAAGGAGGTATGATTGTGCGTTTCCCAGGAATAAGCAAGAAACAGATTTTTTACGAGTTGCTCGAAAAGCAGGCCCGGGCCGCGGTGGATGCGGCCAATGAATTTCAGACTCTGGTCAACGACTTCGCCAATCTTGCCGCACACGCGGTCAGGATCAAGGAGATAGAGAGCGAGGCCGATCACATCACCCATGAGCTTGCCAACCTGATCGACGCCACCTTTGTCACCCCGCTCGATAAGGAAGACCTGCATGGTCTGTCCAGCGCCCTTGATGATATAACCGACTGCATCGAGGCCTGCACCGGCAGGATGGCGCTCTACGAGCTTAAGCAGCTGCGCGCCGATCTGGCCGGGCTGGTAATGCTGCTGGTGCAGATCACCGAAGCCACGCTGAAGGCGGTCAAGACCCTGCGTGACAAGCCATGCCGGGACAAGGTGCAGGATCTTTTCATCCGCATCCACCAGATCGAGAACGAACACGACGCGGCCTTCCGCAAGGCCCTGGCCAGCCTGCTCAACGCCCCGGATGCGGACCCGATCAACGTCATCAAGTGGAAGGCGGTGTACGACCGGATCGAAGTGGCGGTGGACAAATGCGAGGCTGTTGCTCATATCATCGAAAGCGTGGTTGTGAAATATGCTTAGTATTTCGCTGCTGCTCGTGCTGGTTGTGGTCTTTGCCCTGGCCTTCGACTACATCAACGGCTTTCACGATACGGCCAATGCCATCGCCACGGTGGTCTCCACCCGGGTGCTTTCGCCGCGCAAGGCGATCATCATGGCGGCCTGCCTGAATTTTGTCGGCGCCCTGGCTTCCACGCAGGTGGCGATCACGGTGGCCAGCGGGCTGGTTGATACGGCGCGTTTCCAGGCGATTGATCTCCATCAGCCGGCAGCCCTGGCCGGTAAGCTAAAAAATCCCGCGGAACCGCTATCCCAATTTCTGGCAACGCAGCTTTCCCCGGCAACCCAGGGGCTGCTCGGACAATACCCGGCGGGGTCTGCCGCCTCCCCGGAGTTGCAGGGCGCCCTGGTGGCTGATTTGAACCGGATCATTACCCAAACCGATCTCTACTCCCCTGAACGGTTCGCCGGGATCGAACTCAAGGCGAAGACGGCGGCAAAGGCCGAAAACTCCGGCAAGCTGAAGCCGGAAGAGCTGGCCAACATCAACCGGGCCCTGCTGGAAAAGGGATATCCCCAGGAGCTTGATTCAAACCAGCAACCCTTCCAGGTGGTTATCTTGGCCGCCATTCTCGGGGCCATCGTCTGGAACCTGATCACCTGGAAATACGGCATCCCCAGCAGCTCTTCCCACGCCCTGATCGGCGGCCTGTGCGGGGCGGCCATCATCCACGGCGGGCTACCCACGGTTCTCTGGGGAGGGATTGTGAAGAAGGTGCTGATTCCGCTGGTCGGTTCTCCGGCCATGGGCTTTATCCTCGGTTTTATTCTGATGGGTTTTATCTTCAGAACTCTTGCCCATGTGCATCCCGGCCGGGTGAGCGCCAGCTTTCGCTACCTGCAGATTGGTTCCGCTGCGGCCATGGCCTTTACCCACGGCCTTAACGACGCCCAGAAGAGCATGGGCATCATCACCATGGCCCTGGTGAGCGCCCGGATAATTCCCGAGCCCGTGGTTCCCACCTGGGTGGTGTTGTCCTGCGCCGTCGCCATGGCCCTGGGCACCTCGGTGGGCGGCTGGCGGATCATCAAGACCATGGGGCACAAGATTATCCGCCTGGAGCCGGTGCACGGCTTTGCCGCCGAGACCTCCTCCGCCATCGTCCTCTTCGTGACCAGCCACTTCGGCATGCCGGTAAGCACCACCCACGTCATCTCCGGCAGCATCTTCGGGGTCGGCTCCAGCAAGCGGTTGTCCGCCGTTCGCTGGGGTGTGGCCCAGAACATGGTCATGGCCTGGATCTTGACCCTGCCTGCCGCCGGGCTGGTGGCCGCGCTTTCTTATGAGTTGTTGATGCTTTTGGGGCTTGGCAGGTAAGGAAGGGGGGGAAGGGGAGGGTTCATTTGCAGGGAGCGGGACGATCACTGGAGCGGATTGCTCTGTCTTTTTTTGTTTATTGTCCCCGCTTGGGAGGGTTAAAACCCCCACCTTTAGGTGGCAGCTTTAGCGTATAATTGCTAAATTTCGAGTCATGACATACAGACATGGCTCACATACGGTATTCACTATCC
>Ga0208863_1000519_pt1 | contig 36238 bp, 25 predicted proteins | sample RifOxyD3_FD_184040 | JGI IMG/M metagenome (GOLD analysis project Ga0208863, IMG submission 184040) | Soil microbial communities from Rifle, Colorado - Rifle Oxygen_injection D3 (SPAdes) | ecosystem: Environmental > Terrestrial > Deep subsurface > Rock core/Sediment | place: Rifle, Colorado...
TACGAGAATGAGCAGGCAAGCCGCGATGCCTTCACACAAGACGGCTGGTTTCGGACCGGCGACCTTGGAGAGATCGACCAGGACGGCTGGCTCATCATTAAAGGGAGAAAGAAAGATCTGATCGTCACCGCTTCAGGGGTCAACGTCTATCCCGACGAATTGGAAACGGTACTGGACAGAATCGCCGGGGTAAAGGAATCCTGCGTCATCGGCCTTGACACAGGTGGTGGAGAAGAGGTGCACGCCGTCCTGCTCCTGGACGGCAAGAGCAGAGCGCCGGAAGAGATCATCGCTCAGGCGAACAACAGCCTGGACGCTCTGCACCGGATTACCGGCTACACCCTCTGGAACGAGCCGGAATTCCCCAAAACCACTACACTCAAGATCAAGAAGTTCGCGGTTAAGGAGGAGATTAAAAAGGGACTGAAGGGTGGCGATGCAACTGTCAGCCGTGACAGCCTGCTCAACCTGCTCGCCAAGGTGACCGGAACCAACGCCGCCCGGATCCGCGAAGAATCCCTGCTGGTTGCCGACCTGGGTCTTACCTCCATCGACCGCCTGGAACTGGTCAATTTTCTGGAACAGGAGTACCGCTTAGATATTGAAGACTCCCAGATCGGCCCGCAGACCAGAGTCTCGGACCTGCGCCGGATCATTGTGGAACGTGAAAAGCTGACCCAACGCAATCATTTCCGGTTCTGGACCAATAATCGTTTTTTCAGAGGGTTGCGGATAGCCTGGAACGCTTTATTCCACTCCCCATTGTTCCGCAGCTTTGTCACCCTGGAGGTGCGGGGACTGGATAAGCTGGATAAGCTGGATGGTCCGGTATTTTTCGTGGCCAACCATTTAAGCTACATGGACCACTCTGCCATCATGTTTGCCCTCCCACCGAAGATCCGCTCCAGATTAGCCCCCGCTGCCTGGGAAGAGTTCTTTTTCGGAGACTACCACGGGGTCAATCTTATCGTTAGACGCCTTTGTTACGAATATGGCACAATGTTGCTTAACCTCTTTCCCCTGCCTCAATCACAGGGGTTCAGCGGTTCGCTTAAATACATGGGAAAACTCGCTGATGCCGGCGTCAACATCCTTATCTTCCCTGAGGGAGGCCATTCCAAAGACGGCAAAATGCAGCCTTTCCAGTTAGGATTGGGCATCATGGTTAAAGAGGTTGGGATTCCGGTAGTGCCGATAAAAATCAGCGGAACCGATCAGGTCCTGCCCCCCTGGGCAAGATTTCCGAAACAAGGTCATGTGACTGTAACTTTCGGAGAGCCGCTGCAATTTCGCTACGAAACGCCGAATGACATCGTGGAAAAAACACGCCTGGCAGTGGAAAAACTATAGGGAAGAAAGAGGTAACCATGAATAAAAAAACGCTCGATAAAGTTGACCTCAAAGGCAAGCGGGTCTTTATCCGCGCCGACTTCAACGTACCGGTCGAAGAGAACGGCCAAATTACCGACGATGGTCGAATCCGCGCCACGCTCCCGACGATCAACTATGCCCTTGATAACGGCGCCAAGGTTATCCTGGCTTCGCACCTCGGCGAACCCAAAGGAAAGCCGGACCAGAAGTTCTGCATGGCTACCGTCGCCATACGTTTGAGCCGCCTTCTCAATAAAGAGGTGAGGTACGCCAAGGACTGTATTGGTCCCAATGTGGAACAAATGGTCCAGGAGATGCACCCCGGTGATGTCATCCTGCTTGAAAATCTCCGATTCCACCCGGAAGAAGAGAGAAACGATGAGGGCTTTTCCCGGGCGCTCGCGGCATTTACCGATATTTTCGTAAACGACGCCTTTGGCACTGCCCATCGCGCCCATGCCTCCACGTACGGCATCACCAAGTTTGTGCAGGTGTCCGTCGCCGGATTCCTCATGAAAAAGGAGATAAACTACCTCCAGAAGGCTGTTGCCGATCCGCTGCGCCCCTTTGTGCTGATTCTGGGCGGCGCCAAGGTTTCCGGCAAGATCAGCGTGATCGAGAACCTCTCTGACAAGGTAGACAAGATCATTGTCGGCGGCGCCATGGCCTTCACGTTCATCAAGGCCCGAGGGCAGGAAGTCGGAAGCTCTTTGGTTGAGCAGGATCTACTTGAAACGGCTCAACGCATCAGAAAAAAAGTTCGCGACAAGGGCGTCAAATTCTATTTGCCGGTTGATTTCGTGGTTGCCGAGAACATGAACGACCGGGCTGAAACCAAGATCGTGACCTCTCAGGAGATACCGAAAGGGTGGATCGGGCTCGACATCGGCCCGGCCACGACCCATCTCTTTACAGAAGCAATCCAGAATGCCAAAACCATCATCTGGAACGGCCCCATGGGCATGTTCGAGAAAGACGCTTACTGCCGGGGCACCTTTGCCATTGCGCGTTCAATTGCCGATGTCTATGCGACAACGATTGTGGGCGGCGGAGACACGGCCGTGGCAATACACAGGGCAGGCGTGTCCGACAGCATCACCTTCATCTCGACCGGCGGCGGCGCAGCGCTTGAATTGCTGGAAGGCAAGGAACTTCCTGGCCTTTCGGCATTGACGGATGATAAGGAATAAGAATTGGACATCTCAAAGGTGGAATCGCAACCACTCCGCTTGCCGAAGTCGTAGCCAATTGTAAGCCACTGGATTTGCGCCTGCTGGAACTGGCGCACGTGCTGGCAGGATAATATTAGAGCATTATGAAACCGTTAATACTTTTCATGTCTGATTCCTTATCACTTTGCGCCCTACCCAATCATAGGACAAATTATACCGTACTAGCCTGCCTGGTGCTCTTGCTAACCTTTACTTCGCCTCTGCTTGCCGCTGAACAGGTTGAACTCGTCGTTACTGGCATTAAAGACGATGTACTGAAAAATGTACTGGGCACGCTCGCTCTTCCCGCCGGAATGACCCACGAAGGGAAAGTGGACCAGCTCTGGCTTGAGCGTTTCGTCAAACAGGCAGACGCTAAAACCAGAAACGCACTGCAACCATTCGGCTATTACACCCCCCAGGTCACAATCACAGTCGAACCGGATGGAGAACGATATCGCCTGCTGGTCAAGGTGACGCCCGGAGAACAAACCAGACTGACCGCAGTAATCGTGACGCTGACCGGACCGGGCAAAGAGGAGAGTCGCTTATTGGAACTGATCGCATCGTTTCCCCTGCACAAAGGAGACGCCCTGCTGCAGCAGCGGTACGTTGAAGCCCGGGAGGCGCTCAAAGCGCGAGCCCAGGAGCTCGGCTATTTGGATGCGGATTTTGCAACCCACGAAATCCGCGTTGCCCAATCTACCGCAACCGCCACCATTTCACTGGTTCTTGCTACGGGTGCACAGTACTATTTCGGTGCGACGCGCATTGAAGGGGCGCCCGACTATCCGGACAGTTTCCTGCGCCGGCATTTATCCTACGCAGCCGGCGCGCTCTTTTACTATCCCCTGCTCGGCGAAACACAACGCAACTTCACCAACTCCGAGCGTTTTCAAGAGGTGAACATCATACCGGATATCCAAGCTGCCGAAGCTTACCGAGTGCCTATATCCATACAACTGAAAGCCGCGCCGCCCAAAAGCGTACGCCCGGGTATCGGCTATGGTACGGACACGGGCGCCCGGTTCACGGTGCGATACCGGGATGCGAACATGTTTCATCAGGGCCATGAATTTTATTCACAGCTCTATGTTGCCGAGCGCCTTCAGGGTCTGGTGACCGGCTATGTGCTGCCCAGCCCGGAAGGGGTTGGCAGTTCAACCTCGCTGCGGCTGAACCTGCAGCAGGAGGAGACCACCGCTTATGACAGCAGGATAACAGCCCTGGAACTGGAGCGCAACCGGAGCTTCGGCAAAGGCAAGCTGGGCGCTGTCTACGCAAAGGCGCAATATGAAGACTATGCCGTCGGCACCGTACAATCATTCTCACGACTCCTGCTGCCGGGTCTGCGCTTTTCCGATAATCGCTATGACAACCCTATCCGTCCTTACCAGGGGTTCCGCTACGCCCTTGATCTGCGCGGCACACATCAGGTGCTTGGCTCGGACACCAGACTGGTCCAGCTCCTGACCTCAGGAAGTTATCTCGTGCCGTTGCCCTGGCGCCTCTCCCTGCATACTCGCGCCGAGAGCGGGGTAACGCTGCTCAATGATAGCTTCAGCAACATTCCCCCTTCGCTGCGGTTTTTTACCGGCGGTGACCAGAGTGTGCGCGGCTATTCTTACAAAGATCTCGGACCGCGCGATGCCTCCGGCCAGGTCGTGGGGGGCAGACAGCTTCTGGTCGGCAGTATTGAACTGGAGCGGGCGCTTTTCAGTGATTGGGGCGTTTCCATCTTTTACGATGCCGGCAACGCCTTTGATTCATTTTCCACTTTCAGACTGTATGAGGGAGTTGGCGTCGGACTGCATTACTTTACCTCAGTAGGGGGCTTAAACCTTGCCGTAGCCAAGCCGCTCGATGGGGACAACCCGTCATTCCGTATCCACTTCACCGTGGGTTTCGAGTTATGAAAAGGTTTACTAAAGCTGAGTTGAGCAACTTGCCTGCTCATACGAAACTTATGCCCTTGCGGTATAAAAATAGCCTATATGCGGTTATTGCCCTGACAGGTGTGGCTATGACGATTTTTATCTGGGCCATTGCTACGACCCAGGGCGCCCGCTGGTTGCTGAAATCAATTACAACGCTGAGCAAGGCCGAATTCTCGGTTCAAAAGATCGAAGGGCGAATAATCGATCATCTGGTTTTGACTAAGATACGGGTCGCCTTGGCGCCAAGAACAGTGGAACTTGACACTATTGACCTGCGCTGGCAACCTCTTCTTCTCCTGGCGGGTAAAGTCACGGTCCAGGAACTTACACTCAACGGGGTAAGGATAGAAGACGATACGCCAATTGACAACAAAACACTTGTTGCTGACCAGCCGGACCCCCCCGGGACCGGGCACCGGTTTGACGTCAAGATCGCCCTTGTGCGGATAACCGACCTCAGCTATCGCCGTCTGCAGGATCAACCGCGGCAGATAACATCCATCTCCGGATCGGTCACCTGGCAAGAGGGCCTTCTGTCTATCAGCGGGCTTAAAGCTGCCGGTCTAAAACTTATCCCCGAGCTGAACATACCGACCGATCTATCCGGTACTCTGAATTTCTCGGGGACCATGAATGCCTACCACGGCGATCTAACCCTTATCAACCAGTCCAAAGGGTGGCAGGCTGCCACTGTTTCCGTTGTTTATGCAGGTACTCCGGAGGGAATGCAACTGGCCCCATTGACCGCCTCGTTCCTCGAGGGAACTCTGGCCGGCCGTCTGAATATGAATTGGCAAAACGGCATAGAACTCCAAGGTGAAATCAAGGGTACAAATCTCAACCCTGCCGGATTTGATCCTGCCTGGAAAGGGGTGGTTAATTTTTCCACAACCGGCAAATTGGCCAAGATTGGCAAGGCACCCCTGACCGCAAACTTCAGGGGCGCTCTCCTGGAAAGTCGTTTGCACGGACAAACGCTTACCGGTGAATTGCAGGCGGAGTTTGCCGGAGACAACCTTACCCTTACCCAGCTGGCTTTGCAGGGTAAAGGCTTTAATCTGCAGGCCTCTGGGGAACTGAACCAGCGACTTACCCTGGCCGCCGAAATTACCGACTTTTCCCGTCTGGTTCCGGGATCCTCGGGGAGACTCCGCAGCACCGGCTGGGTGCGCTGGAGCGCTGGACATCTCAGCAGTGCCATTGATGGCACTGGGAGCAAACTTGCTTACGCCGGAACGCGTATAGCGGCTGCCGATCTGACTGTCCGGCTTGATCAAGGCGCCGGCTCGCCCCTGCATATCGCCGCAGCCCTGCGGGATGTGCACTATAACCAATCTACCCTGAAATCTCTGACAGCTTCAGTAGATGGGACGCTGGCGCGTCACACCATTAACGCAGCGTTGCTTGCAGCCGGTGCCAAAGCACAGCTAACCATGAGTGCGGGGTTCAACGATGGCACCTGGAAAGGCGAGATTCTCCGTTTGGCAGGAAACGACGGTAACGGATCATGGAGTCTGACGGCTCCGGCGGCCTTTACCGTCAGCGCCGAAAAATTATTTCTATCCCCTCTTGCCCTCAACTCTGGTTCAGCTGAGCATCTCGAAGTCGCAGTAGATCTGACCATGAATCCGCTGAGCGGTCAGGTCCGGACGCAATGGGCCGGCCTGAACCTGGCCAGGGCCAATCCCTATCTCCCCAGCACCGCCACTGTTAAAGGACGTATCAGCGGCCAGACGAATGTGATCATCCTCCCGGGACAACACTTTAAACTCAATGGCAATACTGCGCTTTCCGGGGGATCATTACATCTGGAAAGTGGTGATAGAGAGATGAACCTCATCTTCACATCGGCAACTGGCTTATTGATTTGGCAAGAAGAAGCGCTTGCCGGCGCGCTTTCCCTGGTTACGACTGGATACGGACAGGTCCAGACAAAGTTCCAACTACCTGTTCCGGCACGTTTTCCCGTTGCATTCGCTCCCCAGGGACCTCTTCAGGCATCACTCACCGGCCAGTTTCATGATAAGGGAATTACTGCCGCCCTGTTCCCAGAATTCATCCAGGAAAGCTTCGGAGATCTTGACGCTGAACTTGTCGTTAACGGGACCTGGGCAGCGCCCCGGCTCGGCGGGGAGGTGCGACTGGCCAAGGCCGGCGCCTATCTGCCTTTAACCGGCATACGCCTGAAAGATGTCCAACTCGCAGCCCACCTGGAAAAAGAGGTAATCAAAATCGATTCCTTCCGGGCCCTCTCCGGACCCGGACATATCGAAGGGAAGGCGCTCATCACCCTGGCCGGCAGGAGTGTAAGCGAATATCGAGGCACTATAGGCGGCGAGAATTTTCAAACCGTCAATTTTCCCGAACTCCGGGTTCTAAGCTCACCGGAGCTCAGTTTTGAAGGGACCCCGCAAAAACTAACGCTACGCGGTGAATTGCGGCTACCCGAACTGAACATCGTCGGCAGACCAACCGGCAAGGTTGTCACACCGGACAGCGACGTTATCAAGGAAGGCCGGATAGCGCCGGTCGCCCAGAGTTTATACCCGGCGTTGGACGTCCGGATCAAGGTTCTACTCGGCGAGCGGGTCTATGTCAAGGTGGCGGGAATCGACGCCCAGCTGGGCGGGACCATCGGCCTTTCATTGAGCCGTCTTGACAGGATAACCAGCACCGGAGAGATCAAGGTAGTTAAAGGTCATTACCGGACCTACGGAGTAGACCTTGAAATAGTACGCGGCCGTCTTTTCTTTGCTGGCGGCCCCATAGATCGACCGAGCCTTGATTTTCTGGCCCAGTGCGCCATTGGTAATGTGCGGGCCGGCGTAACGGTTACGGGAACTCTCCAACAACCGGTCACCAAACTCTACTCAGAGCCAACCATGCCGGACGTCGATGTCCTGGCTTATATCGTGCTCGGCCATCCGCTTGGCAGCAGCGGCCAACAAGCCAGTTTGGTGGCCCAGGCAGCCGGCGCAGTACTTACTTCCAGCCAGGCTTTAGTCATGCAGAACCAGATAAAAAATCGCTTCGGCTTGAGCACTTTTGAGATTCAGGGCGGAGTTGGAAGCACAGCCGGTCATATGGGATACCAACCGCTCCAGGTGACCCCTCCGGGATCGATACCAGCAAAACAACAGGCCGGCAGCACCGAAACAATGCTCACTGTGGGTAAGTATGTGACTCCGCAACTCTATATCAGTAACGGCAAGTCACTCTTTACCGGAAGCAACCTGTTCATGTTACGATACGATCTTTCCAAACAGTGGCAGATCGAAACCCAGACCGGCAGTGAGAGCGGCGCCGATCTCTTCTACAAGCTGGAGTTTAAGTAAAAAAACAGCTATGGGCAACCTTTGGCACGTAATAATTGTTGCCCAGCCCGTCACATTTGACGGTTCTGTCTAATGTGACGCCCAACCTTGCCGACTCTCTCTTTATCCTCCATCTGGCTTCCCATTTTATTGTAAACAATCAACGTGTTATCCCCGCACAACTTACAGTATTTCTCTGGCATGATAGTTGCGATATCTCTTATGGCACGCACAAGCCCTCGTATTTGGTAAAATATCAAGATATGGGAGAAGAAAATGTCAGATAACACTAATAACTCAATAAAACATCCGGGCATGGGAGCCATTCCCCATACCGAGGGGGTAACCTTCAGGGTCTGGGCGCCGCATGCCGAAAAAGTTTACGTGACCGGCACCTTCAATGCCTGGAACAATACCTCAACGCCCCTGGCCGCTGAAGAGAACGGCTACTGGTCGACAGACGTGCCAGCCGCCAAAGATGGAGATGAGTACAAATATATGATTCACCCTCCTGCTGCTTGGCAGATTCCTCCTTTCTCGCGCATCGACCCTTATGCCAGAAAAGTGACGAATTCACAGGGTAACGGAATTATCTACGCCCCTAAAGCGTTTGATTGGCAGAGTGACAACTTTAAAATGGCCTCGTGGAACGAACTTGTCATTTACGAGATGCACATCGGCACCTTTAACGTCAAAGAAAAAGACCACCCAGGTACTTTTGAGAGCGCCATCGAAAAATTGCCCTACCTTAAAAAACTGGGGATCAACGCCATCGAAGTCATGCCGATCCAAGAGTTTGCCGGCGATTTTTCATGGGGCTACAATGCGGCGCACCCTTTTACTGTCGAAAGCATCTACGGTGGCCCGGATGCCTTCAAACATTTTGTTAAAGCAGCCCACGAGCAAGGTATCGCTGTCATCACGGATGTCGTTTACAACCACTTTGGTCCCAGTGATCTTGATTTGTGGCGCTTTGACGGTTGGAGCGAAAACGACAAGGGTGGAATCTACTTTTATAATGATCACCGTTCACAAACACCCTGGGGCGAAACGCGTCCCGATTACGGCCGGGGCGAAGTGCGCCAATACCTGCGCGATAACGCTTTGATGTGGCTCGAAGAGTACCACGTCGACGGCCTGCGCTGGGATATGATTGTCTATATCAAGAGTGTTGACGGTAATACGGGAAATCCGGCTAATGACATTCCCGAAGGCTGGAGCCTGATGCAGTGGATCAATGTGGAGATCCAACAACTGTTTCCAGGCAAGATCAGTATCGGCGAAAGCATGCGAAATAACCCCTGGGTCACTAAAGATGTGGGAGCGGGAGGCGCCGGTTTCAATGCGCAATGGGATGCCGAATTTGTTCATCCCATTCGCCAGGCAATTATCGCTCGTGATGATAACTCCCGCGATCTGGGGGCAGTCTGCCAAGCTATCGAACATCGCTATGATTTAAATGCCTTCCGGCGGGTAATTTTCACCGAATCGCACGACGAGATCGCTAATGGCCGAGCCCGGGTACCCGAGGAGATCTGGCCGGGAAATGTCGACAACTGGTTCTCCAAGAAACGCTCGACTCTGGGCGGTGCTCTTGTACTTACTTCACCAGGCATCCCGATGATTTTTCAAGGACAGGAGTTGCTGGAAGATCGATGGTTCCAGGATACGGACCCTATTGACTGGTCACGAACTGAAGACGAGCACGGTATTCTCGGAATGTATCTGGATCTGATCGCCTTACGGCGCAATCTCTCGGGTGTGACCAGGGGGTTATGCGGGCAAAATATCCATATCTATCATTTTGACGAAGGAGCTAAGATCATCGCTTACCATCGCTGGGACAAACAAGGCCCGACCGACAGCGTTGTGGTGGTGGTGAATATGACGAATCAAAGTCGCGACGATTATATCATCGGTTTTCCGCGGGCCGGATTGTGGAAGACGCGGTTTAACAGCGACTCCTATAAATATGACAAAGATTTTGCCAATCATTCCACTCCAGATGTAGAGGCTTATGAGGAAAAAAATAACGGCCTGCCTTGCTCCGGCAAAACCAATATCGGGCCATACACTGTGGTAATTTTTTCGCAGGACAGATCATGAGCGAACAGCTTCCGGCTTGCAAGCCGCTTTACACTCCCTTGCCAGCAGATGTTGAAGGCTTTGCTTGTCTGACCGAGCTGGCCCTCGATATGCGCTGGTCCTGGAATCATTCAACCGACGATGTGTGGTGGCAACTTGATCCGGTACTTTGGGATTTGACTCATCATCCCTGGGATATCCTGCAGACCGTCTCCCGGGAGAAAGTCAAAGAGGTACTGGCCGATCCGGCCTTCCGCCAGAGGATTGATGCCTTCGTCCAGTCCAAAAAACTGGCAGAAAAGGCGCCTGCCTGGTTTCAAAAGAATCATCCGCTATCTCCCCTGACCTGCGTAGCCTATTTCAGCATGGAATTCATGTTGAGTGAAGCACTCCCCATCTATTCGGGAGGACTTGGCAATGTGGCCGGTGATCAGCTCAAAGCCGCCAGCGATCTAGGCGTACCCGTGGTTGGCGTGGGACTGCTCTATCAACAAGGATATTTTCGCCAGGTGATCGACCGGGATGGAGCACAACAGGCCCTTTACCCATACAATGATCCCGGCCAACTACCGATTACGCCGTTGCGCCGCCCGAACGGAGAGTGGTTGCGGGTAGAGATCGCCCTGCCTGATTACTCGGTCTGGCTGCGGGCCTGGCAGGTCCAGGTCGGCAGAGTGAAACTTTACCTGCTGGATAGTAATGACGCGGCCAACATCCCGGCTCATCGCGGGATTACCAGCGAGCTTTACGGGGGTGGACTAGAATTGCGGCTGAAACAGGAGATGGTCCTCGGGATCGGCGGATGGCGGTTACTGCAGGCGCTGGGTCTTCAACCGGAAGTCTGTCATCTGAACGAAGGCCATGCCGCCCTGGCCGTACTGGAACGCGCCAAAAGTTACATGGATGAGACCGGCCAGCCATTTAAAGTTGCACTGACCGTTACGCGTGCCGGCAATCTGTTCACCACCCACACGGCAGTAAGTGTCGGATTCGACCGTTTTTCTCCGGCCCTCATCGAACAGTATTTTAGCGGGTACGCTAAAAAGCTTGGGATACCACTCCCCGAATTTCTGGCCCTGGGCCGCCAGAACCCGAACGACTCATCGGAGAATTTCAATATGGCCTATCTAGCCATCCGGGGAAGCGGGGCGGTGAATGGGGTAAGTCGCTTACATGGCAAAGTCAGCCGGCAACTCTTTCAGCCTCTTTTTCCGAACCGGCCACAAGATGAAGTGCCGGTCGGCCACGTGACAAACGGCGTTCACATGCCGACCTGGGACTCTGCCCAGGCCGATGATCTATGGACCGAGACCTGCGGCAAGGAGCGCTGGCTGGGGACAACCGAAAATCTTGAGCAGGCTATTCGCTCTGTCTCTGATGCGAGGCTCTGGGAATTTCGGATCGCCGCCAACAAATCATTCGTGGAATACGCTCGTGAACGCATGTCCAGACAGCTCGCCGCTTCAGGCTCAACGCCTGAGATGATTGAAAGCGCGCAACATCTCTTCGACCCCAATGCTTTAACCCTCGGATTTGCCCGGCGCTTCGTCTCCTACAAACGACCCAACCTGCTCTTACACGATCCTGAGCGTCTGCTCCGACTGTTGACTAATCACGAGCGCCCGGTCCAATTGGTACTGGCCGGCAAGGCTCATCCGGCTGACCAATCAGGCCAGGCCATGATCAAACAGTGGATGCAGTTCATCAGGCGACCTGAGGCGCGCCGCCATGTATTCTTCCTTAGTGATTACAATATGCTGTTAAGCGAGTACATGGTGCAGGGGGTCGATGTCTGGATAAATACGCCCCGCCGCCCCTGGGAGGCATGTGGCACCAGCGGCATGAAGATCCTGGTCAACGGCGGCATCAATCTCTCTGAATTGGATGGCTGGTGGTCTGAGGCGTACTCTCCTGATATTGGGTGGGCGTTGGGGGATGGCCAGGAGCATGGCGATGATCCGGCCTGGGATGCCTGCGAAGCTGAAGAGCTTTATACTCTTCTCGAACAAAAGGTGATCCCTGAATTTTATACCCGCGACGGTCAGGGGATTCCAACAACCTGGGTGGCACGAATGCGGGAGAGCATGGCCCGCCTGACCCCGCAATTTTCCGCCAATCGCACAGTGAGCGAATATACCGAGCGCTACTATCTGCCGGCTGCTAAAGCTTTCCACGAACGCTCCGCAGAAAATGGGAAGGCTGGCGTACAGATTGTGAATTGGCTGCACAACACAAGTAACAAATGGGCAAATTTGCGTTTCGGTGACATTAAAATCGAGACAAATAGTGAGCAGCACCTCTTTGAAATTCAAGTTTATCTCAATGGTATCGGTCCTGATGCGGTGTATGTCGAACTATTTGCCGAGGGGTCAAATGGTGGAGATCCAGTCCGACTGGAGATGAACTGTGACCGGCCGTTGGTCGGTGCGGATAATGGCTATATTTATACAGGTCAGATACCGGCGACCCGGCCGGCCGGAGATTTCACCGCCCGCATCGTCCCACATCATCCGGGTGTGGCTATACCACTTGAAGATAACCATATACTATGGCAGCGTTAACAATTTGATTCAGAGGATAAACAAAAATGGCCACCGGGCCGATCTCGCTCCCCTACCGCCGCTATGCCCTGGGCCTTCTATTAGCGGTCAACACGCTAAACTATATTGACCGCCAGGTGCTATTCGCGGTATTTCCCTTGATCAAGATAGATCTGAGTCTTTCTGATACAGCGCTGGGATTGCTCGGCAGCGCCTTTATGTTCAGCTACCTGCTCTTCGCCCCGCTCTTCGGTTGGCTGGGTGACATCTGGAGTCGGACCAGACTTGCTGCTGGTGGCCTGGTTGTCTGGAGTCTGGCCACTGCCCTGGCCGGTTTTGCCCCAGGGTATAAAACCCTGCTGGCCGCCCGCGCCACGATCGGTGTCGGTGAGGCAAGTTTCGGCACGGTATCGCCCGGGCTGATCGCCGACTTCTTCCCAAAGGAGCGCCGTGGCCGGATCCTCGCCTGGTTCTATGTCGCAATTCCGGTTGGCAGTGCGCTCGGCTATCTGCTTGGGGGGGTACTTGGACAGCAATACGGTTGGCATGCCGCTTTTCTGCTGGTCGGGGTGCCGGGTCTGCTCCTGGCCGTTCCCATCGCCCTGTTGCGCACCCCGCCGCGCGGCGGCGACGACGCAGCACCGCAGGCCGCTAAAGGAAAGATCTCTGCCGGATACGCCGCCATGTTTAAAAATCGCTCGTTTGTTTACAACACCCTCGCCATGGCGGCAATGACCTTCGCCATCGGCGGACTCGCCCAGTGGCTCCCCTCTTTCCTGAACCGCATCCACAACCTTGATGTTGCAAAGGGTAATACGCTGTTCGGCGCGACCACGGTCCTGGCCGGGATCCTGGGCACCCTGGTAGGCGGCTGGCTCGGCGACCTCTGGCAAAAAAGAAACGGCCAAGGGTATCTGCTCATCTCCGGCTGGGGGTTTATGATCGGCACCCCATTTGCCGTCTGGGCCATCCTCGCCTCCGACTTAACTTCCTGTATTGCCGCGATTTTTCTCGCCGAGTTTTTTCTTTTTCTCAACACTGGGCCGCTCAATACCGTTATCATCAACGTCACTAACCCGGCTGTCCGCGCCATGGCCTTTGCGGTCAACATCTTCTTCATCCACGCACTGGGTGATGCAGTTTCTCCCTCCCTCCTCGGCTGGCTCTCCGACCGGTGGGGTTTGCAGAACGCCCTCCTGATCACCCCTCTTGCCATGGTGCTGGCCGGCCTCTTCTGCTTCATCTGCGCCAGATTCGTGGTGCAGGATATGGCTCAAGCCGAGAGATGATGACCACGGTCCCCAAACATCAGACATTCGGATTTACCAAATCGTTATGACATGCTCATAATCAAGAATTTTTCGGTCACAGGTCACCAGCGGTACCGCAAGCCTTCGCGTCAGAGAAATAATAATTCTATCCGCCGGATCTTTGTGGAAATCGCCTGGAAGTAGCGTGCTGGCAATAGCATCAAGCGGTGACAGCGGCTCAATAACAGTTGCCGGGTAACTTCTGGCCAACTCATACCAACGGTTTATATCCAGTGGAATCGAAAGTTTGCCAGATTGTATCTTAACTGCCACTTCCCAAACCGAAATAGCCGAAATAACAAGAGCACCTGATAGCTGTTCTTGCTGGATCAATTTGGCAGCTACCGGTGATAATCTGGCAGGATCGTGCAACCACCAGAGCCAGACGTGCGTATCGAGCACAATCACTACGCTAACGCCTCCCACAATTCAGGCGCAGGCTCATCAAAATCTTCAGCAAAAGCAATTGAAATGCCTCGTAATGGAAATCGCGTGGCCTCATCCTGATTGGTGTCGGGTGGGATCGGCGCTAGTTGAGCAATAGGCTTGCCTTTACGGCTAATAATGATGGTTTCATGTTTTGTAAAAACATCATCAAGCAGAGATGGCAGCTTGCTGCGGGCTGAGGATACGGATAATGATCTCATAATGACCTCCTCGGGATTATATGTACAAAGTATCATGTACAACTTGTTCCGTCAAAAGAAAAAAGAGGGAGGGGAATAAATACAGTTATCCTTTATTCCAAGGCCTCTATTCAGCCTCGCGTTTTAACCCATGGTGTATTGCATCAGCGGTCACGTCGTCAGCTGCCTGCTAAAAATATCCCCTGACATGCCTCGTCAAGAAACATCGCCCAGGGAATCACCCGGATGTCGTCCGATATCCGGTATGCCTGGCTCCCTCGATACACGACCGCTACCGGAACAGTGGGATTGTCGTTACGAAAGGACCGCAACCCGGAAAAATCATTGCCGCTCACCTCGGTTGCCGATTTAATCTCAAACGCGCCAATCAGCTCACCATGCCGCTCCAGAACCAGGTCCACTTCAGAGCCGGTATTGGTCCGCCAGAAGAAGATTCTGGTTTCCGAGCGGCCATAGTGCAGGTGGCGATGGAGTTCAAGAACGATAAACTGCTCGAAAAGTCGGCCAGCCAGACGCGGGTCGGGCGGTGCTGCCAGGCGGCGGTTAATGGCGTTGGTTACCCCGGTATCAAAAAAATAGAACTTCGGATGGGCCACCAATCGTTTACGTCCGCTTTTCAACCAGGGCAGTAATCGAAAACCGATGAGGGTATCTTCGAGAATTTCGTAGTACGACTGCACTGTTCGGATCGGCAGTCGGCACTCCCTGGCGATGTTGGAAAAATTGAGCAGTTCCCCGACAGCAGCTGCGGCCATCTCCAAAAATCGGTAGAACCCCCCAAGGTTGCGAACTAATCCCTCCATCTGGATCTCTTCTCGTAGATAGGTTTGAGTGTATGCCATGAGAGTATCCTGTTTTTCCACAGCGCTTTGCCCGAGGAGAGGCGGAAGGGTGCCGAAGCGGAGGGCATCGTCCAGATTAAAATGTTCCCCTAACTCTGCGACCGTAAAGGGAAAGAGGAGTCGCTGCACAGCCCTGCCGGCCAGGAGGTTCGCCCCCCCGCGCTTGAGTTTGCGGGCGCTCGAGCCCAGGAGAATGAACTGCCTGTCCGGGTACTCCTCCATCAGCGCATGCACTTCGTTCAGAAGTTCCGGTATCCGCTGCACTTCATCCAGAATAAATCTTCGAGTATTCAGCGTTCTGATCTTTTCCGCGGCATCAAGCCGGTACTGGGCAGGATGTTTGGCATAACGGGCATACTCCTCCCCGTGCAGGAGGTTCAACGTCCAGCCATCATCACCAAAAACAAAACGAATAAGAGAGGATTTCCCAGTCTGGCGAGGACCGAAGAGGAAGAAGGAGCGATTGTCCGGAAGATCTGCTATTCTTGTTATCATGCTGCAAGAATGTAAAGCAATTTTGCAGCAAGGTCAAGAACATTGATCTACACCTTTTATGGTCAAAGCCTAATTTGTACGCCCTGACGTTCCTTAAGGCGTATACTGGTCGGCTTATCCTGCTTCATCTGCGCCAGATTCGTGGTGCAGGATATGGCTCAAGCCGAGGGATGATGACCGCGGTTCCGGCGCCGCCCCTTCAAAATATCCCCACCGCATATTGAAGTTCCACCAAATATTAAGGCCACACGTATCATTTCACACTTTTTTCGCCACCCTATTATGTCAGTATAACTCATTGTTATTCAAGGATTAATCCAGATTTATAATTTTCTTTCATTTGTTGGTAATACATTTGCATAACCTATCTATAAACAAGGAGGAATATCATGAAAGCAAGTACCAAGAACCAGGTGCAAGGAACATTTCACCAATTTAACCGGAGCCAATTCCGGCTCCGATTTACAGGAATAGAGGGAATAGACATGAAAAAATTATTGGTAGGAGCTGCATTAACGTTAATTGTTATTATAACAGGCAGTTTAGCGATGGCTGCGACTAACACCCTGACAGTCAATGGTACCGTAACGGGAACATGCAAATTCATCACGCCGGCGTCATCTTTGTCTTTCACTCTTGATCCGAGTCTAGCCACTGATGCAATCGCAACAACTACTCCCTCATTTTGGTGCACCAGGGGAGCGACGTATTCAGCAACAACTGACGATGGTATGAATTTTTTAGCCGGTAAAAGAATGAAGAGCACTGGATCTCCCTCAGAATTCATTAAATATTCCGTCGACCTGACATCAGCCAGCGGAACGGGTTCCGGCAAAAGCACACCAATTCTATTACTGGTTACCGGTACGGTATCAAACGCCGATTACATTAATGCCCTGGCAGCAAACGATTACACCGATTCGGTCGTTATCACTATCACTCCATAGGTTGGATTGGCACGTTGTATTGTGTGTCTATGCAGTGGAAATAGTCTCACCCATCGGCATAGACACACTTTTTTCTTAAAATGGTGACACATGAGGCAATGCGGGTTGATACTGAAGGCATCATTTGTCGGATTCTGTATTTTTATCATCATAATGGAGACCGGTATCTGCATTGCGGCGCCATCATGTAGTTTCAGGCAAGCTTCAGCTACTCTTCCCTTTGGAAATCTCGATCCATTCGCAACAACAAATGCCACATCCACCGTTACTCTCAGGATCAGCTGTTCCGGCAATCCCATGTGGTTTTTAACCGGTGATAACGGGCTTTATTTCAATGGTTCAACCAAAAGGATGAGACATCAAACAGTATTAACCGAATATCTGCCTTATACCGTGACATTTAGTCCTACTACCGGCAATAAGTTTGTAACAACGATTACCGGTTCAGGCATAATCCTGAACAGCAGCTATATCAATTCCTATGTAGGTAACTATTTGGATTATGTCACCCTAACCATAACCCCTTAATTAAAAAATGAATTCATGGACTACACCTTGAACAAAATCATGCAATTATCCATCTTTTATGGAGTCTTACTATTTTTTTCTTTTCCGGCATTGGCCAGCGATTTTCAGGTATCGCCAATGATGCTGGAACTTGGCGATGGCATGAATAGTGGAGTATTTACTGTGCTTAATGAAGGACAGGAAAAAATTAACTTCCAGATATCATTATCAGAATGGACACAAGACGGCACAGGCCGGGATGTTTACTCTGAAACGACGGATATTGTTTTTTTCCCGAAGATTATGTCTTTAGAAGTAGGCGAACAGCGGGTCATCCGGGTCGGGCTAAAGGGTCCTCGAATGCTCCAGGAAAAAACTTACCGAATATTTATCGAACAAATTCCTTCCCGCGAGAAAAGCCCGGGTGTGAATATAGCATTCTCCATTCGTTTTGCCCCGCCCATTTTTGTCAAACCTGCTCAAACAAAAACTGGTGGCACTATAGACACCTTTCAAATGGCAAAAGGCAAAATCAGCGCGGTTGTACGCAATACGGGAAATGTTCACTTCAAAATAACTTCTATTCTGATTAAAGGCAGGTCTGCTGACGGCTCTGTAGTTTTTAACAAAGAAATTACCGGCTGGTATCTCCTCAACCAGGTTGCGAGAGACATTGAGGCTTCATTCCCGCAGGAAAAATGTAACGAGCTATCATCCGTCGAATTTGAGGCGAAAACTGAAAATTACAATCTAAATGGACAGATGGATGTGCATAAGGGCATGTGCGATCAATAAATTCGTGGCGAATAGATAAAATTGTCTGTGCATCGGCGAAAAGGTCTTTTCGTTTTTCTCTCTATACAGCGATTTTGTTGATTGTGGCGGTTATCTTTCCGGATTACGGTTGGGCTGACGAGACCATCGTCGTCAATATCAGGGTAAATAGTGTTGCTAAAGGTGATTTTATTGTCCTCCAGAATGCTACAGGCCAATTTTTCGTTAAAACAGCAGACTTTCCGGCTTTAGGAATACAATTGCCTGCCGACATTGTTGGTGTTGAAATAGAAAAAGAACATTACGCATCGTTGAGTTCTTTACGAGATGTTTCCGTGGTTTTCGACGAAAGAAAACTTTCTCTGGCCATCATAGCGCCGGTTGGTTTGTTGCAAAAAACAATAATGGATCTTTCCACCGTCCCTCCTTCCCTGCATGGTGTATACTTACCCAAAGATAACAGCGCTTTTCTAAATTTTGCCGTAAATTATTCATATAGTAATCCTGATGCTTCTCAATCATTCGCAATTATAGACAAACTTGGCGTACGCTCAGGGAATTTTTTCTTTATAGCCGATTCACAATATACCCAAACCGAATTGACCTCAGATTTCGTCCGATTAATGAGTGCGATCACCTATGAACGGCCAAAAGACCTGCAGTGGTTTACGCTTGGTGACATGTTTGCCACCTCCGGCAATTTGGGGAGCACGATTAATATCGGCGGTTTCGGAATCAAGAGGGCTTTCCAAATGGATCCGTCTTTGATCCGCCAACCGACGCTCAACCTCACGGGCGCCGCCACCTTGCCTTCGCAAGTGGATATTTATGTGGATGGAATTCTGGCTGGCCGTCAGCATATCCAGCCGGGACAGTTTGAACTCAAAAATATAAATTATTACGGCGGCACGCGTAATGTTGATCTGGTCATCAAAGACCCATTCGGGAATGAACAGCGCTTCCGTTATCCGGCGTATTTTACCAGCGCTCTTTTGAAACAGGGGCTGCACGAATATAGTTACAACATCGGGATACTTAGAGAGCGCTATGGGATAAAAAGCAATGATTACCGCAAACCTGCTTTTTCCGCATTCCACCGCTATGGCGCTACAAATTCCCTGACCATAGGAGCCGGAGGCGAGGCTGCGGATGATATCTACAATGGCAGTATGCAGTCGTCTTATCTGATTCCCCGGTCTGGAGTAGTAGCACTGGAGCTTGCCGGCAGCAGAAGCAGCTCAGTCGCGGGTTGGGCTGGATCATTTTCTCACAGCTATCAGAATGGAAGATTTGGCAGCAGCCTGCTCTTGGCGAAATATTCACCGAATTATACGACCATCGGGGGGGCACTATCACCCCAAAAAATCAACTTTGTGGCCAGCGTGGGAGCAAGTTACGCTACGGTAAGCCGGGGAGCATTTTCCCTTGGTTACTCCCGGCAAAATACTTATGATATAGAAAACAGGAAAGCAACCTCGGCAACCTATTCGTATAACCTGACCAAGTCTTTAACACTGGGCATTACTACACAAGCGGTGAAAACGGATACAGCGGATACCGATTATCAGTGTTTCATCAACCTCAACTACTATTCCGCCAAGGGTATGCAGACCTCCGCCCAGTATCAGGCAACCCGGGACGGCAATACCGAGACAGTACAGTTCTTAAAGAATATGCCGACCGGAGAAGGTTGGGGTTATAATGCCGTTGCTGCCAGGAATGCCGACAATTCCTCGGGGACAACGGATTCATTCAACCCGTCTGTACAATATAACGGACGGTATGGTATCTCTACACTGGATTCCTATTTCCAGAAAGGTGACGACATAAGTACAGATACCCATAATCTCGGTTTTGCCGGCGCTGCGGTATATGTCGGAGGATTTTTCGGAATTACCAGACCGGTAAATGACAGCTTTAGTTTTGTAATGGTAGACAAACTGCCTGATATTCCCGTGATGGTGAATAACGAAGAAATCGGCAAGACAAATGCCTCGGGTCGGTTGATCATTCCCTCAATGCGATCATATAATATAAATCAAATCAACCTGAAACCCGACAACATTCCTCTGGATTATAGTATTTCAGGTGTAAACACGAACGTTTTGCCTCGGCTTTGGAGCGGTTCGTGTATTGCCTTTGATGTTGTCAAGGTGCAAGCGATCACAGGGAGTATTATTTTAAAACAGCGGGGGGAAATAATACCCCTCGAATTCTATGACGTAACCATGATCGTCAACGGCAGCGAATTCAAGTTTCCAACCGGCAGAGGCGGTGAATTCTATTTTGACACCGTAAATAAAACATCGGCTAAAAATCCATCAGCACAGCAACAAGGTTGCCAGGCAATCAGAGAACAAAAAAATATTGCTGACAAAATTGATATCCCCGGCACATATAAGGCCTCATTCGATTATGAAGGCCAAACACACTCTTTCAATATTAAGATACCATTATCATCCGATGCAATAATTGATTTGGGGAAAATTGTTTATGAACTGCAATGACGTATGGAACATCCGGCTCAAGCCACGAGTGGTCGTTTGTCACCGATGTTGGCTACGCAGTACTGCAACATGGGCAAGGAGAAGCACAACCAGATTGTCTTCAAGACGGTATAAGGAGGCCGCAATATGACCGAAAAAAATGCGTTAACTGTTTTTGAGAATTATAACATCCGCAGAATCTATGATGAAAAGTTGGAAGTATGGTTTTTTTCTGTTGTCGATATTGTCGCGGCACTGATTCAGCAGCCTGACTACCAAGCAGCCCGCAACTATTGGAAGGTATTGAAAAATCGCTTGAACAAGGAAGGAAGCGAGTCGGTTACAAAATGTAACCGACTGAAAATGGTAGCCGCAGACGGCAAAAAATATCTGACCGATGTTGCCAGTCCTGAAATCTTACTCCGCCTGATCCAGTCCGTGCCCAGCCCCAAGGCGGAACCAATCAAGCTCTGGCTGGCCAAGGTCGGTTACGAACGGATGCAGGACATGGCCGACCCGGCCCGTTCCCTGGACCGGGCGCGGGAGTTCTGGCAACAGCACGGCAGAAGTGAGAAATGGATTCAACAACGGATGATGGGGCAGGAGACCCGCAACAAGCTGACCGACTACTGGCAGGACCACGAGATCACCAAGGAAGAGGAGTACGCCATCCTGACTAACATCATTCACCAGGAGTGGTCGGGGGTGTCGGTCAAAAAGCATAAGACCCTCAAGGGCTTGAAGACCCAGAACCTCCGGGACCACATGAACGAGGCCGAGCTGATCTTTACTGCCCTGGCGGAACTCTCCACCCGCCAGATTGCCGAGAGTGTCAACGCCACCGGCATGGAGGAAAACAAGGAGGCCGGCAAGAAAGGCGGCGGTATCGCCAAGAAGGCGCGGCAGGAACTGGAGACCAAGACCGGAAAACCGGTGGTGACAGGTGGTAACTTCCTGCCTCCGAGTGGCACGAAGGCCGTAACCAATCGGAAAAAGGGCAGTGGCGCGACATGAAACTGAAATTTGATTCCAACCTGCCATACCAGCAGGAGGCGATAGCCAGTGTGACCGACCTGTTTGCAGGACTGACGGGCCAAGGAGTTGACTCGACCTTGGATTTTGGCAGGCGTGCCGGCTTGTTGTGGAACGAGCTGGGGATCGGCAACATTGCCTTGCCCTCTCATGTCGAGCTATTGAAAAACTTGCATGCGGTCCAGATCCGCAACCGGGTATCCAAGTCCAGAGCCTTGATCGAATCGGGCGAATATTACAGCTTCCCTAATTTCTCGGTTGAGATGGAGACCGGTACCGGCAAGACCTATGTCCATCTAGCATGGATAAGGAGGTGATCAGCCGTATGAAGAGGTTCCTGCCCCGTGATTTTGTCCAGAATGACAGAAATCGCAAAAAGGTTTCTTATAACAAGCGGGTAGAACTTAATCCTGAATTCAAGATTTTATGGGATAAAATCAGCCAGAAGACCCGCTATTCGGTGGTATTCCAGACCGAAGAGCTGGTGAAACGGGCCGTTGAAAAAATTAGTAAAATGGCGGCGATTAAGAAGGTGGAGATTGAGATCACCAAGCGCGATTTGGAGATCAAGCAGTCTGGACTGGAAGGCGGTCAGATTACCATCAATCGAACCTACATTGTCAGCAATAAGCAACCGCTGCCGGACATCTTGGCCTTTCTGTAACGGGAGACGGAATTAACCAGGGGAACGCTGGTCGAGATTCTGGAAAAATCAGAGAAACTGCCCGAGTTCAGTATCAACCCGATGGCCTTCATGACCGAAGTCGCCAAACTGATTAACCGGGCCTTGCATGAACTGATCATCGACGGCATCAAATACGAACCCATAGCAGGCCAGTTCTATGAAATGCGCCTCTTTGAAGAGAAGGAGATCGAGGAGTATCTGACCCGGATGTATCATGTGCAGAGCAAGGATTCCCGTACCCCGTATGATTATATCGTCTATGAATCGGACACCGAACATAAAGTGGCAGAGCGCCTGGACACCGATGAACGAAGGATGCGGTGAGTATTCATGATGTCTTACAGGCGTAAAGGGTGAGACGAGAACATCCATTTCAAACCACGAGCGGACGTTTATCACCGATGGTGGCAACGCAGTACAAGGGCATAAATACAAGCTTCTGCTCAGGTAATTTTTTGTATGTACCGCTATAAAGCACCAATCCATTCGGACAATTGGGATATTTTTCCAGCATTAGTTGCAGGCTTCGCAAACTCCCTCCTGAACCGGACTTTACCTCTATGGGGTAAATTTTTCCTTCTCGAACGACGAGGTAGTCTACTTCCGCATTGCTGCCCCGTACTTCTCGCGCCCAATAGAACAATTCCGAACTATGCCATGCCAAAAGCTCCTGAGCAACAAATTGCTCTGCGAGCTTGCCACGATACATCGCCAGAAGATTTTCCTGCTGCAATTCCAATTCCGCGGGCACCTGACAAAGCCGTTGCAGAAGCCCGATGTCCAACATGGCTGCCTTGAATTTCTTCTGATTGGCTGTTGCTCCCAACGGTAAACCGGATGGGTCACAGGACGGAATTTTATGAATTACCTTTGCTTTAACCAGCAGGTCCAAGGCCTTGCGATTAGTCAGGCCGGAATGCCCCTGATCCAGTCGGACATATTTCAACTGCTCGCCGGCGTTCCGGGCTACATTCAAAAAGACCGCATCAAGGCACATCGTGTCAATGCGTGGTCGATATTTGGAGAAGTCATCGCGATAGGAGTCAAGAATTTCCGACTGAACCCGGAATGTTTCAACCATCGAACCGGAGTCGCGATAGGTCTTGATACACTCCGGCATGCCACCCACAAAAAAATAACCCCGCAGTTCACTTAGAATCATTTGCTGAATAGGATCGGCAACATTTTCGGGCGGGGTGAGCGTATATTCGGCCATTGGTTCTTTGCCCATGGCCAGAAGATATTCATAGAATGTCATCGGATGCATATGCAGATATTGCACTCGACCAACCGGGATGGCAATATCGCCAAAGGCAAACTCCAACAACGAACCGGCGGCAACAACATGAAGTTCCGGCATCTGCTCGTAAAAATAACGCAAAGCCATGATTGCCCGTGGGCAGGCCTGGATTTCATCAAAAAAAAGCAGCGTCCGACCGGAGGTGATTCGACCGGCAGCCAACTCCAGATAGTTAAGTATGGTACGGGGTTCAAGAGACCCGGAAAAGTGAACGTGCAGATCGCGGCGTTTTTCGAGATCAATTTTGACAAAGTTGTCAAATTGCTTTGCCAGCACATTATCGACCAGCCAGGTTTTCCCTACCTGGCGCGCGCCACGAATAATCAGCGGTTTACGACGTGGGGAATCCTTCCAGTCAATTATTTGTTTTTCTGCCAGTCTCTTCATGAAGGCAATCTTCTTTCGTGAAACGCCAGGTTGTGATATTTAGAACTGTAAAATGATATTCTATCTTTGAAATATAGAAAGTCAAGGATGTTTGCAAATTAACAATGCAGAAAATCAATGATGTTTGTTAAAAATATGAAAATGGGTTAAAAAGTATTTGTCTCCTAAAAACAATAATGACTAAGATGACCAGGAGAAACTATGATTCGAGAAGAGATAAGTATCGCAGATGCAAAAATTCACTTTTCAGAGCTGATAAATAAGGTAGTTTATGGCCATGAAGAGATAGTGATTACCAAAAGAGGCAAACCAGTGGCTGTTATTTCTGCCCCAGAAACAAAATCAGCCGGCCTTGCATCAGCACAGGGATGGCTCGAAGAAAACGATATTTTTTTCAAGGAGATGGAACAAATATCAGAGGATAGACATCTAAAAAAACTTAGGGTATCAGTGCCGGAGCAAAACTGACATGTATCTTTTTGATACCAATATTATGAGTGAAGTCATAAAGAAAAAACCAAATCAGATTACACCTTCAATCTTTCGTACACCTCTTCAAAATTTGAGGCTAACTTTTTAAAGGCATTGAGGACCTGAGGATCGAAGTGTTGAGGCATGGTCCGACCGTCGCCCTCCGTAATTGTCTGGAATGTCGTTTTATGGTCAAAGCCTAATTTGTACGCCCTGACGTTTCTTAAGGCGTCATACTGGTCGGCAATATTCATTATCCGACCTTCAACCGGAATTTGCTCTCCCTTAAGACTGTCAGGATATCCGCTCCCATCCCATCGTTCATGGTGACTGATGGCAATTGAGCTGCCGATTTTCATTCTCGCATGATCTCCGATTATTCTAGCCCCATGGATCGTATGCTGCTGCATGACCTTCCACTCTTGCGGGGTCAGGGCGCCCGGCTTGCGCAAAATTTCCGCAGGGGTATGAATCTTGCCGACATCATGGAGGAGCGCCTGGACCCGCACCGCATTTACGAAGGAATCCGGCATGTTCAACTTTTTCGCCAGCAGGGCACAGTAAAAACCGACCCTTACTATGTGCTTTCCGGTATCTTCATCGTTCAACTCGGAGGCCCTGGCCAGGGCCTGCACGGTATATTCAAAGGCCTCCTCAGTCTCCTTGACCTGTGACGACAAAGACCGGAGAAACAGAGTCTGTATGACTATGCTGTTCAGCACTGCACAGTCATAAGCCGACACCTCCCTGCCGTAGTTGAGAGCGAAGACGCTGAGGTTGTTGCTCATATAGCAAACCATGTTCTTCACGGAGATCAAGTAAGCCCTGAGTTTCTCGACAAAAGGTTGAAACAGGGGGCCGTCCATCATCGCTTCAGTATAAAAACGAAGCCGTGAATCCACCGCTTCCGGCAGTTTTAGCTCCTGAACTATCTGAAAAGGCGTCCGTTCAAGTTTGTCAAAAACAAACTCATAGCGGAACCACTCGTAATTATTTCTATTATTAAGGATGCGGACCAGCACGGTTTCAGGCTTCTCGAACAGATCACTCTTTTGCCTGAGGATCCGGCCGACAATGCTGTCTACCTGCGACATGAGGTCGAACTCAAGCGGATTAAAATTATTGATAATGTCCTCACCGAAGTTGGTAAGGCTGGTAATATTATCATAGGCGCAAATAAGCTTATCGTTAAGTTCCTTCACCTTCAGCAACATCGTAATCCTGGCCAGCACCTCGGCCTGATCAAAAGGCTTTGAGAGAAACTCCTCGGCACCGGCCTCTATCCCTTTGATCCGGTTCTTTTTTGTGGTCAGCGCCGTAATCATAATGACCGGGATATTCCTGTTTTTCTGGTCATCCTTGATCTTCTTGCATACCTCGAAGCCGCCCATTACCGGCATCATGACATCGAGAAGCACCAGATCGACTGTTTGGGTCTTGATCTTCTCCAAGGCCTCTTGCCCATTAGCGGCTGTGACCACTTCGAACCCCCTCGGCACGAGTATGTTTTCAAGAAGTTTGAGATTCGGCTGTTCGTCGTCCACACAGAGGATGATCGGCTTCCTGGCTGTCATGCTCTCACCTCGTTCAAAATATTTTTTACAATTTCCGGGAATTTCCGCGTATCTATCGGCTTTGTTACATAATCGTCGAAACCCGCTTGCAAAGCCGATTCTCTGTCGCCTTTCATGGCGAACGAGGTAACGGCAATCACCTTCAACCTGCTTAAGCCCGGCGTGTTCCGCACTGCCTTTATAACGGCAAAACCATCCATTACCGGCATCTGCAAATCCAGAAGAACGAGGTCAGGGAGTTGCGAGCTCATCATCGCCATAGCGGTCGCACCGTCCGAAGCTTCCAGCACCGCAAAGCCGTGGAAGCTCAATATTTGTCTCATGAGTATCCGATTTTGCTCATTGTCTTCTACAACCAGGATTGTTTGCATAAAGGTCCCTTTCTTCTAACTTCTCTCATCCGACGGCCACTGCCTGAACGGTATGGCGAAGGCAAACTTGCTGCCCTTGCCAAACTCGCTCTCCACCCAAATCCTTCCTCCGTGCAACTCGACGAGCCTCTTCGTGAGCGCCAGTCCGAGCCCTGTACCTTCATATTCTTTTGTGTATGCCATTTGCAGTTGAGTAAATGCACTAAAAAGTCTCGGCAAGTCCTCATTTTTAATTCCGATGCCAGTGTCCGAAACGCTGATTTCAATCTCTCCTGTTTCAATCAATTTCCTTACGACCAGAGACACGGCACCTCCGTCCGGTGTAAACTTTACAGCGTTGCTCAGAAGATTGAACATTATCTGCTTAAGCTTCCTGACATCCGCCTCCATTTCGATATCCACCTCCGGTTGTATCGCCAGGCTCAAGACGATCCCATGCTTCATCGCTTTTTCTCTTTGCATTACCACGGATGCCTCAATCAACTCCTGCAATGAGAACCAGCCGAGTTCCAGTTCCATTTTGCCCGACTCCACCTTGGAGAGGTCTAGAATATCGTTGATCAGGCTGAGCAGGTGTCTGCCGGCGGTAAGGATATACTGAACATCTTCAAGCTGCGATGGATTAAGTGGGCCTATCATTTCGTCCTGCAACACCTCGGAAAACCCGATTATCGAGTTGAGCGGCGTCCGCAGTTCGTGGCTCATGTTGGCGAGAAAATCTGACTTGGCCTGCGTGGCCGCGTCAGCCAGGTTTTTCGCATCCTCAAGTTCCTTTGTCCTGTCCCTGACTTTTTCCTCAAGGGTCAGAGCGTACTCCCTCAACTTTTCTTCAAGCTGTTTGCGCACCCCAATCTCTTTGGTAAGATCAACGGTCCTTCTCTCCACCTTCTGTTCGAGTTCTTCATTGAGGAGTTCCAGTTTTTCCTGGACCTTAACAAGTTCAGTATTTTTTTGGACAGCGTTTTCATAGGTCGATATGAGAAAATCGAGTATCTGTTTTTTTTCTGCAGTAATGAAATATCTCTGGCCTGCAAAATGTATCTCAACTCCTAACTGTGTTTGTAAATTTTCCGGCAATTCACGATTCAAGAGAATGTGTTTGATTCTTGCAAGCAGATGGCCTTCGTCATAAGGTTTGACGATAAAATTATCAGCACCGCATTCAAGACCGCTAATAACATCTGTAGGATCAGAAAGAGAAGTCAGCAGGATAACAGGTGTAGCACTAATATTTGTATCACTTTTTATATGCCTGCAGAGTTCAAACCCGTTCATTCCGGGCATATTGATATCGCTGACAACGAGTTGCGGCTTTAACTCCCTGGCCTTTAAAAGCCCCTCAACTCCATTTTTTGCCACAACCACGGAATAACCTGCAAAAGCGAGCACCCGCCGGAGCTTTTCAGCCTGTATGGCACTATCTTCTGTAATTAAAATTCTTATTTCCGCCTTATTCATGTTTTTTTCTGCTCTAAAAGCTGCCCACCAACATTTAAAATCAGCGGACCTATTTCCTCCAGTGGAGCGATATAGCCGGCGGCGCCCAAAAAAATGGCCTGTTTGGGCATGCCAAAGACGATACTGCTCGCCTCATCCTGTGCGATAGTAATTCCGCCGGCCTGCTTAATAGCCAGTAAACCTTCAGCTCCGTCTTTCCCCATCCCGGTCAAAAGGATACCAAAGGCGGAATTTCCATAGTATCCGGCTATAGCCTTCATGGTAATAGTGATAGAAGGACGATGACCATCATAAGGCGGTTCGGATGACAAGACAAACCTGCCCGTACCGTCCAGATTCAAATGCGTCATTTCTTTTGGAAAATATATATTCCCCGGCCGGGGAATATCACCTGACTTTGCTATCTCGACCTTCATCCTGCACTGGCCGAAAAGCCATTCAATAAAACCTTGTAAGAAACCATCACTGATATGTTGAACACAGATGATCGGCAAGGGAAAATCAGCCGGCAGGTTAGTCAGTATTGTCTGAAGAGCCAGAGGACCGCCGGTTGAGGCGCCTATAACGATAATCCGGATTTTGGATTTTGGATTTTGGACTTTGGATTTATACTCTTTTATATTCGAAATTCCAGCTCCAGATACTGAATCAGGCCTGATTTTTCTGAATACCTGGACTCCGGCAAGTATCTTTATCTTCATTATCAACTCAGAGGCTACTCGCTCACCATCAGGCCCAGAACTTGCGTTTGGCTTTAGAAACATATCCACAGCGCCTGCCTCAATAACTTTAAAGGCATTAATAGAGCCTTCCAGAGCGGAAACGCTCACCAGCAGTATCGGCAGAGGATGCCTAGCCATCACCTCTTTGGTAAACTCAAGGCCGTCCATCACCGGCATATGAAGGTCTGTACAGATAACATCCGGTTTTACCTGTGGAATAAGGCTTAAAGCTTCCCTGCCATTCCCGGCTGTACCAACAACCTCTATCATAGGTGACTTTGCCAGTATCCTTTTAAGAATTGTGATGGCGACCGGCGAATCATCGACCAGCAGAACCTTAATCATATCAACCTCCCGAGTGTATCCAGCAGAATCTTCTGATCAAAGGAGTGCTTAGTTATATAGGCGTTTGCACCTGCTTCCAGACCTCGTTTCCTGTCCTCATCGGATGCCAGTGAGGTCACAAGTATAACCGGCATCTCCTTATATTTTTTATTCTGTCGAATTTTTTCAGCCAAATCCAGTCCGGACATATTCGGCATCATGACGTCAGATACAAGGGCATCAAAATGACGATCTTCAAGCTTGTTGTAGGCATCAAGCCCATCTACTGCGACAGCCACGTCATATCCCGCCCCTTCGAGGATACGTTTCATCTGGGTTCGCACGGTAATGCTGTCTTCGGCCACCAGAATGCTTTTCCTGGTTTCCGCCGCTTCGACCGGCTCCTCTGCCGCGTTCAGAGTATTTTTCTTGCTTGCCGACTTTATCAGGTCGTCAGGGTTTAAAACCATGCAAACCTCGCCGGAACCGAGAATTGTCGAGCCTGATATATTCCGGGCCCGCTTCAATATGCTGCTATATTGTTTAAGCACTACATCCTGTTCATCGAGGAGTTCATCAACAAATAGACCGAGTTTGTCAGCGCCTGTGGAGATAATAATGCAAAAAATAGATGCTGATTGCAGGATGTGACCTGTAAAACCCGGGTTCGCTCCTCTTAATTCGAGGAGGTCGGCAAGATCGGCCACAGGGATAGGCAGTTTTTCAAATACTATTGTCTTCCGTCCTCCGATGGTGAATATTTTATGGCGGTTTATGAGACAACTCGTCTGAATATGCTCAACAGGAAGAGCATATTTCATATTGTCAACTGTCACAAGCATCACCCTTGAGGTTGCGAGGGTCAAGGGGAGTTGAATGCTGATGGCGCACCCCATGTCAGGTGAGGATTCAATCCGGATTGTCCCTTTAAGACGTTCGACATTTGCCCGCACAACATCAAGCCCTACCCCCCGACCGGAGACCTCGGAGACAAAAGTACTTGTTGATACTCCCGAAACAAATATCAGCGATTGAGCCTGAGCAGGAGTCATTCCAAAAATTTCATGCTCATTTAGCATTTTCCTTTTCACTGCGGCCCGTTTAATCGCCTCCATGTCAAGCCCCTGCCCGTCGTCGTTAACCTCAATGACTACGTTAGCGGGGGTCTGATAAGCTTTCAAGGTGATCGTACCGGTGCGCGGCTTGTTTTTCCGCGCCCGTTCATCGGGCTTCTCAATCCCGTGGTCAATGGCATTTCTAACCATATGCATCAAAGGGTCTTTAAGTTCTTCGATAATGCGCTTATCTGCGGCGGTCTCCCCGCCTTCGATAACCAACCTGATCTCCTTGGCCTGGTCATTTGCCAGATCGCGAACCATCCTCTGGAACAGATTGAATATCGTTGACATTGGTAGAAGACGAATCCGACCGATAATCTCAAGAAGTTCAGCAGTAATTAAATCAAGTCTTGAACTATCCTCATATAATCCATTTTTTAGAGTGTTGAGCAACAGCCCGAACTTCTCAATTGGCGATTTTTGATTTTTAATTTTTGATTTTTGATTTAAATACTCAGAGTTTCTCAATTCAAAATCTAAAATATTCTTTGAGAGGTTCTCCCATATGGTCAAAATATCATTAATATCCTTTAGTCTCTGAGCGATCCTGAGTTTTGTGACGTTTAACTCTCCTGTCTGCGCCATCAGTTTATCGAGCCTGTTTGTCTCGACACGTATTGTATCTATGCGAAAATCCCCGAAGGCCGTCCCTCTGGGCTCCGAAGTCGGGGCAATGTCTTGCGGTTCTTCGATTTTTGATTTTTGATTTTTAATTTTTGATTTGGCTTCATTGGTTTCTAAACTCTGAACGCTATTCTCCGGTATGTTTTTTAGCCACTCAAGCGCCTGAGAAACAATCACACCGGAAGGTTCACCAGTGACAGCTTCTTTCACCAGGTTTCCCAGCACATCAAGCCCCTTGCATAAGTGGTCAATAACTTCTGCAGATAAAGGAACTGAGCCTTTTCTTGCACTGCCGAGCACATCCTCAATGCGATGAGATACTTTCTCGACGTCGGTCAGTCCAAGCATGCGGGCAGCGCCTTTAAGGCTGTGCGCCTCACGGAAGGCCTCATCAAGCAATACGGCATTCTCCGGCTCTGTTTCAAGGCGCAGAAATCCTTCCTCAAGTCGCTGGATATGTTCAGCACTTTCGATCTTGAACATATTTCTCAGTTCATCATCTTCCAGCATCCTTGCTCCCTGTTTCGCCTTGCCAATCACAATATCTGCTTAAGATTACCCGCTGCCATGTTTAGTTGTTCAATCCCCGTCTTGGTCTGGATTATCCCGGCAGCTGTCTCCCGCACGCCGGTGTTCAGGCCGTTCATAGCCTCGACAATCTGACCTAATGCCATTGCCTGTTGTTTGGTATTCAACAAGACCTGTTGCGCATTCTCATAAACCTTATTCGATGCTTCAGAGAGAGAGTTAAATAACTCGCCGACATTCCCGGCATACCCGGTCACCTCTTCCACCACCTTTGTCCCTTCTTCGGTCCTGAGTATCGTGGCATTGGTCGCCTTCTGGATGTCAGAAATAACCGCATTTGCCTGCTCTGCCGATTTCTTGCTCTCATGGGCAAGCTTCCTTATCTCACTTGCAACTACCGCAAAGCCCTTGCCATGCTCACCCGCACGAGCGGCCTCAACCGCTGCATTAAGCGCCAGCATATTTATCTCGCTGGAGAGGTCTTTGACCATATTGGCCAGATTCCCTATCTGGGCGGTCTGTTCTCCTAATTTTAGGGTTTGATCGGCAATCATGCCTACCTTGGCGCCCAGGTTATTCATGCCTTTAATTGCCTGTTTGACAATCACCGACCCTTCTTCGGTGGTCTGCAAAGCGCTCTGCGCAATCTCTGCTGCAAAGGATGCCTGCTCAGAGGTCTGTCTGGATGATGCACTCAGTTCCTGAATGGTTGTTGTCGTCTCATTGACCATTGAAGCCTGTTGTGAGGCCGTACGTTCATGCTGGGTTACAGTGGCCGCAATCTCAGTTGCGGTTGAGGACATCGCATTAATTGCATCGGCAATATGCCTGGTAATGCCGTTGGCAATCAGCAGACTGATAACAGCCGAAAGGGTAAGAGTCAGTAAGATACCTATCATCAGCGCTGTACCTATCTTACCCAAGGCGCTCTCTTCTTTCACCTGCCATGTCTCAAGAAGCCCCGCCTCTTTGTTTTCAAATTCATTAGTCATATCTTCGAGGTCGCTTCCCAGTTTTATTGATGCTCCTTCCCGGAAAGATGCGATTGCCTTGTCAGTCTCGCCTTTATCTACCAGCAGGATAAAGTTGCTGGCAATCTTGCTCTCCTCATCAATTTTGAGTAATATTCTACCGAACAGCTCCTGCTGTTTTTCATCTTTGATAAGGGGGCTGATAGCTTGAATTGTCTTTTTAATCTCCTTTTCAGCTTCATTACAGCTATTACGCGATATCTCATTTTTATAGAGGAGATATCCCCTTACAGACCGTTCCATTTTCGCTAAATTAAAAGATAGATCTTTTGACTTGGCGACTATGGTATTGCCCTTAATAGTAATGTCATGCACCTTTGCATAAGACCTCAGGCTGGCGTAAACCACCAACGCCACCAGGACAAATAAAAACAGAGGGACTGAATACCCGAGCAAAATCCTGAATCTGATCTTTTGATTCTTAAACATCTTAATCCTCCTGGTGCTATTGCGAATTCATTACACTTCTTCGTCCACTATCAAGCCATCCCATGCCAAGATCTCATTAAAGTCCAGAATGGCCATCATCCTGCTGCCATAAGGGGCGGCTCCTTTGACAAACTTCTCGTTGATTGCCCTTATTGAAGAAGGGACCTGGACAATATCCTGCGTCCTTAGATATACAACATCAAGTATCTCATCAACGATTACCCCGACTGGGAATCCCCCTGAATCAGCCACGACAACTTTTGTTGATGCGCTGATCTTGCCGGCCTGCACATTCAACAGACCGCTGATATCAACCATGGTCAGAACGTTGCCTCGCAGGTTCATATTGCCGGCAATATGTTGCGGACAACATGGTACGAGTGTGAAATTACGGATTTTGGCAAACTCGCGCACCGACTCAAGCTCCACACAAATGCATTCACTGTTTAAACTCATAGCAACAACAGGCATCAGACTTTTCGAATCCTCACCGATAAATAGCTGTTGGAGGTTAATTGCCCGGCTATGGAATACCTCTTTTTCTTTCCGGTCCGCTTCAGGGCAAAAATAGCTGATTACAGATTGTGGAATTATTTCAGGTCCATCCATCTCTGATTCTGACTCTGGAATCCGGAATTCCATATCAAACAATTTCCCCGGATCTATAACCATGATAATCTCTTCGCCGGCCTTTGCCTCACCTCTTACAAAATTTGGATGAATTTGTAATTCTCTGCTTTTAAAAGGCGGAAGTTCAATGTTTTCCTCAGGGATAACGATTAGATCCAGCACCTCATTAACGATTATTCCCATCAGCTCAATTGGCGATCTGATGGTTGAGTGCAGGGCTTGTTGATCCGCAACTACAGAAATGCCTTCCGAAACCTCCAAGACAATAACCCTGTCGGCACAACTATATCTCTGATGAGCATGTCCGAAACGGATGTTTAGATCCATTACCGGCACGATTTTCCCACGCAAATTAATAACACCCGTAATACAGGCAGGACACTCCTCGATCATAGTCAGCTCAGGAAGCCAGATTATCTCCCTGACAACTTTCACATCAATCGCCATAAGCAACCCGTGCAAAGTAAAAGCAAGAAACGATTGATTTGTCATAGTCTGCTTCTCTCCCCTGACTCTGCCGACCTTAAACCGACATCTCTTATTCCGATCAGACACTCAACATGTTCAAGCAACTCTCCGGCGGTAATATCGTATGGCTTTACAGGCGTTTGAGCATGTAAAGCCTTAAGAAATTCAAGCGCTGCAGCACGAGCTTTTCTGGCCCGCCGGATATCATTTTCCTTCTCGTAAAGGCCGCCGAGTTCTAAATAGCCGGCTATAAAAGCGGAATTCAGGTATATCGCCTTCTTTAAGAAATCCTTGGCCTCTTCGTCGTTCCCTCTCGCCTCGGCGACCTGCGCCAGGAGAAGATACGGGTCTGCCGAATCACCCTTGACAACTATAGCCCTGCGGCAGGCGCTTTCCGCCTTTTCATAGTCCCCGGAATTTGCATACGCCTGAGCCATCAGGCAAAGCAAATCATAGTTAGCTTCATGGGTAATCAAAATGCTTTCCGACTTAGCAATAGCCTCGGTGTGCCGCCCTTTTTCTATGTACTCTTCGATCTCGCGGTTTGGGTTCGGGGGCTTTATCCTACTCAACCGTGAAACAGGCCGGAGTGGGTTAACCAAGCAAGGGATTTTAGCAGGTTGCATTTTTAACTCTGCCGTCTTTTTGTATATCACCGCCTCCGGGGAGACAATCTGGTGCAGGTTGGTGAGATCATGGCCATACAGTTCGGTATGCCCGGCAACCAGATATCCTCCGATATTCAATACTCTTTGGAATTTCTTCAAAACTGCCGACACCGCGTTTTTCTCGAAATATATAAAGACATTACGACATATGATGATATCCATATTGCAGATTTCAGGGTTTTGCGGAAAGAAGTCGGCTTCGATCAGATTCCCGTATTGGAATTTCACCATCTTTTTTATATTTTCATGAATCTCCCATTCATCCTGACGCCTTTTAAAATATTTCCCCCGTATCTCTTTATCCACCATCCGAAATGACCACTGTGAATATCTGCCGCGCCCTGCCTTTTTCAGGGACTCTTCATTGATGTCTGTTCCGGTAATCAATATGTCCCAACCCTGCAGATCCGGCAAAAGCATGTCAAGCAGAATGGCAATGGAATAAGGTTCTTCCCCTGTTGCACAGCCCGCACTCCAAATGCGCAGTGAACGTTCGGTTTCCTTTTTTTTTATCAAGTCGGGCAGGACAATATTCCGCAGCAGAAAGAAATGTCCCTTGTCGCGGAAAAAATAGGATTCTCCTGTTGTTATAGATATGATGAGTGCCTTCCATGCCTGTTTACTAAGAGCAGTATCTGTAGCCAGGAAACTCAAATACCTTTCTGGATCAACGAAATTCAGACTCTTCATCTGCATAGTCAAGGCCTGGCGGAATGTTTCAATATCCTCATTACAAATACGCAAGCCGACACGACTAGCGACAAGTTTTTTAAATAATTCAATAAAGTTATCTAATACAGATTTCATTTGAACGTAATCGTCCTTTTCCAGATTTTTTTGGCATAAAGGTTATTTCTGCTCACTCATCTCTGCCGACGACCACTGTTTGAACGGTATGACGAAGGCAAACCTGCTGCCCTTGCCGAACTCGCTCTCCACCCAGATCCTGCCTCCATGCAGTTCGACAAATTTCTTTGTAAGCGCCAGTCCGAGACCTGTACCTTCGTATTCTTTAGTGTATGCCGTTTGCAGTTGGGTGAATTCATGGAAAAGTCTCGGCATGTCCTCCTCTTTAATACCGATACCGGTATCCGAAACGCTGATTTCTATCTCTCCAGTTTCAATCAATTTCCTTGCTGCCAGTGACACGGCCCCCCCGTCGGGCGTAAACTTTACCGCGTTGCTCAGAAGATTGAACATTATCTGCTTGAGCTTCCTTTTATCCGCCTCTATTTCGATATCCACCTCCGGTTGTATCTCCAGGCTTAAGGCTATCCCGTGCTTCATCGCTTTTTCTCTTTGCATTACCATGGAAGCCTCGATCAACTCCTGCAATGAAAACCAGCCGAGTTCCAATTCCATTTTGCCCGACTCCACCTTGGATAGATCCAAAATGTCATTGATCAGGCTGAGCAGGTGTCTGCCCGAGTTTTGGATATACTCTACGTCTTCAAGCTGTAATGCATTAAGCGGGCCTATCAGCTCGTCCTGCAAAACCTCGGAAAAACCTATTATCGAGTTGAGCGGCGTCCGCAGCTCGTGGCTCATGTTGGCGAGGAAATCGGACTTGGCCTGTGTGGCAGCATCAGCCAGGTTTTTCGCCTCATCCGCTTCCCGCCGCCGCAGAACAAGTTCCTCGTTTAAAAGTTGGAGTTCGAGATTCGCATCCTCCAGTTGTTTTGTCCTCTCCCTGACTTTTTTCTCAAGGGTCTCCGCATACTCCCTCAGCTTCTCTTCAAGCTGTTTTCTTTCAGTCATGTCCCGGTAATACCATATCCGTCCGTAGTACTTTCCATCTTCGCCGGACAGCGGAGCTGAATAGCGATCAAATGTTCTGCCGTCAAGAAGTGGAATCTCCTCCCGGCTTTTTTCTCCGTTATGGTTGTAAAGATAATAAACCTGCTGGATGAATATTTCCGGGTCCGTTGTCTTGCTGATTGCCGCCTGTAACA
>Ga0208863_1000521_pt1 | contig 36030 bp, 40 predicted proteins | sample RifOxyD3_FD_184040 | JGI IMG/M metagenome (GOLD analysis project Ga0208863, IMG submission 184040) | Soil microbial communities from Rifle, Colorado - Rifle Oxygen_injection D3 (SPAdes) | ecosystem: Environmental > Terrestrial > Deep subsurface > Rock core/Sediment | place: Rifle, Colorado...
CCCTTCCTCCTTGATTTTATTGAGAAAATCGCAAATCCCAATATACCAAGGAACGAAGGGCTTTTCACGTTAAAAATACACAATTACAATGCTTTATGTTAAGTTTTTCGCAAGTCAGAAAGTTGAGGTCATTACCGATCAGGTGATGCCGCAGATGCAAGGCGACGACTTGGCAAGAAAGCTTCTGGAGATCAGACCGGATCTGCCCATTATTCTCTGCACGGGTTTCAGCAAGGCGATCACCGAGGAGAGGGCCAAGGCCCTGGGGATCCGCGAATTCCTTTTCAAGCCTGTCGGCGCGGTTGCCCTTGCCGAGGTTGTGCGCAGGGTGCTGGATGAAAAGTAAGCGGTCACAGGGCACCGCATCTCCTTTGTCATCGGCCTGTCCGCATACCTGATGTGTATAGCGAACAGGACTCGTTGTCGGCATACGAAACTGCCGACGATTGACACGCGGATTTACGGCACCCTGTAACCGCTTACAGGCTTGGGGGCAGAAGTTGTATGTAGTTCCCTCGCCCAATGAGTTTATGATGAAAATCGTCAGTAACCAACAGAAAGGATTGTTATGGCAAACGTGCTGATCATCGACGACGATCGGGCAATGTGCGGCATGCTGGTCGAACTGGTGAAGAACATGGGGCATAAGGCAGCCGCTGCCCACACCCTGTCCCAGGGCGTGGCGGCGGTCGCCGCCGGGGAGTTCGACGTCATTTTTCTAGATGTGCTGATGCCCGACGGCAACGGCCTGGAAATCCTGCCGCGGATCAAATCGGCCGCCTCGGCGCCGGAGGTGATCATTGTCACCGGGGCCGGCACCTCGGACGGCGCTGAGGTGGCAATCAAGAACGGTGCCTGGGATTATCTCCAGAAACCGCTTTCCCCGAAAAAAATAATACTGCCCCTCAGTCGAGTCTTTCAGTATCGCGATAGCATGAAAAAAAATATAAAACCGGCCGTTGCTCTGAAACTGCGGGGCATAGTCGGCAGCAGTCCGGCGCTCCGGGCCAGTCTTGATGCCCTGGCCCGGGCGGCGAACAGTGACGCCAATGTACTGATCACCGGCGAAACCGGTACCGGCAAGGAGCTTTTTGCCAAGGCCATCCATGCCAACAGCGTCCTGGACGCCAGGCAATTCATCGTGGTTGACTGTACGGCATTACCCGAGACCCTGATCGAAAGCTCGTTGTTCGGTCACGAGAAAGGGGCATTCACCGGGGCGGACCGAGCCCGCAGCGGCCTGATCAAAAGCGCGGACGGCGGCAGCCTCTTTCTCGACGAGATCGGCGAACTCGGCCCGGCCCTCCAGAAAAAATTTCTGCGGGTTTTGCAGGAGAGGAAATTCCGGCCCGTTGGCGGCGAGGAAACAGAGAGCAACTTCAGACTGATCGCGGCAACGAACCGCAATCTCGAAGAAATGGTCGCGGCCGGTGAGTTCAGAAATGATCTCTTGTATCGGCTCCAGTCCATTGTTATTGAACTGCCTCCCCTGCGCCAGCGGCTGGAAGACATCAAGGAACTGGCCGTCTACCATGCCACCAGGATCTGTGAGCGGTGCGGCACCGAGACCAAGGGGTTTTCCGCTGATTTCTTCCAGGCCCTTGTTGCCTATGACTGGCCCGGCAACGTGCGGGAACTGCTGAACGCCATGGAGAGCGCGGTCAGCGAGGCGCAACAGGAACCGATCCTTTTTCCCAAGCATCTGCCCACTCATATCCGCATAAAACTTGCCAGGGCCGCGGTTGACAGCGGCCGGACTTCTTCTGTCGAGCGGGAGATGGCCGCGGCTGGCGAGACAGCAACCAGCGGCATGCCCAGTTTCCGGGAGTTTCGGGAGAGAATTCTCGCGGAACCTGAAAAGAAATATTTTCAGGAGTTGATGACCTACAGCCGGGGGAACATCACCGATGCCTGCCGGATATCCGGCCTTGGCCGCACCTGGCTTTACGCTGTTCTGAAAAAACACGGCATTTTGCGAACAGGCTAGAGTGAAACGGATTCTTCTCCGGAAAATTTTTAGAGTTTGCCGTTCTTTCTTCTGCTCCCTGTTCACTTCTGTGAACAGCTGTTCTCTCCACTGCACACATCCCGCCCGCCCACCTCTTCTTCTTGTTCCCTTTTTTTGTGCAATATATTGAAATAGCACCTCTTCTGTCGATTGTCGCGACATGGCCCATTTCTTGTATTCATGACAACAGAAGACAGAGCGGAATCCGGCCATGATTGTCGGAACGGCAGTGTCAAGTCGAGAAACGGGCGGGAAACTGTAACCGGGCTACAGCAGAGGAAGATTGCGTGAACGTGCTTTATTATGCAGGTCAGACATGCGGCGCCGGACCTCGACTGCAGGGAGTAATCGAGGCGGTGATCCCGGCAGAGCGGATCGAGCGGTGCCGGACGATTGGTGAACTTTCCGGTCGGCTCCGTCGCTCGGTTCACAATCTGGCCGCGGCCATACTGCTTGCCGGGACGGCAGAGGAGTTTGCCGATATCGTCGGCCTGGCTGATCTGCTCAACGAGCTCCGCGTTATCCTTGTTCTGCCCGGGCCGGATGAGTCCTTCAACGCCAAGGCTTTGGCGCTGTTCCCGAGTTATGTGAGTCATGCGGACCTCGATTTTTCAGAAGTGGCGGCGGTGCTGGGGAAAATTATGCACCGATCAGCAGGACAGTGCCTTGCCGAATGAGAGGCGGAGGTGGAGATGATGCAGAAACAGGACTCGCCAACAACAGCAAAATCGAACGTCGCTGACTTGCATGTCTGGCGATTCTCCGTGGATGACGGTGACGTGCGGTACGGCGACCGACAGAGGCGGAAGATTACACGCAACGGCTGTAATGAGCCATTCAAGGGAAGATATTGGTGTCCGAAATTGAAATGGTTCCGGCGGGATGTCTGTCCGTTTGCCTGCCGTCGCGAATGTGAGAATTTTGAGGCGATGTGCGGCGCGCTTTAATCGTACGGCGCACGTGCAAGCCCATGGCGGGCTGGAAGGCCCTTTTAAGGTGAAACCCATGGATGAGTATGACAGAGTTCGATTGCTGGCGGAGCTGGCGGAATCGCATTGCGAGTTGAATCATGGCCCCGGAACCAGTCCGCAGGACTACCGAGCCGTGAATTACATCGTGTTGCCGCTTGGATATAAGGAAAACAGCATCCAGGAAGTTTCGGCCAGGGAACTGGTTATTCCTGTCTGCGGCGAGTGTCTCCAGGCGTTGCAGCAGGACGACTGGACGCTGCTTTACTGCTTTGGCTGCTGCGAGAGTCGTTGGGTTTTCAGGAAATTGGCAAAAAACAGATACCGCCATCATGTGTTGTGGATGCGGGGCTGTCCGGCATGCACCAACGAATTCAGCGGTCTGTATTTCAACGAGCCGCTTGGCATACATGGCATGTATGAACTGCGGCTGGCCGTCTGAGCTCTAGAACAAACGCCTGTTCGCCGGCAAGCCAGGGGGGCGCGCCGGCTTACGGCGTTGATCTTCAAGGGCTTCCTTGCGAACAGGCGGCATGGTCTTCGAGTCTCACTTCTTCTGCCCTGCCGGCATGTCCGGCCCTTCCCCTCTTCTCACCCTGATCTTCGAATTATTATTGGCAGGTTGTAAATCTTCAAGGAATATTGTAAAGCCAGAGGCAGCACCTCCTTGCGGGGTGTAATTCTTTGAACACCATGCCTGAGAAACTAATACGAAGGAGAAGAATCATGCGTGACAGAGTAGCGATGTTCGGTGTGTTGTTGGCGTTTTTTCTCGTTGCCGGTTGCGCCGCCACGAGTCCCAGTTCCGATGATACTGCCGGTGGCGCCAAGGTGGCTGGCCAGGAAGAAATGAAGCAGGACGGCCCCTGTTCGGCCACGCTTGCTGAACTTGCCAAGAAAGCCAAGGAAAGTATGCGGACTACCAAGGGTGTCTGCGAAGGGAACAAGGTCGAGGCGACCCCCATGTGGAGCATGAATTATGACGGTACCGTTCATGTCCGGGTCAAGGACGCCGCCGGAAAAATAATCCGTGATGAGATCATGAAACCGTAGATGGGCCGCCGCCTGTAGACTGGATATGATTTTCGTTTCTTGGAAGGGCGGCGAAAAAAGAGTGGGGAGCCGATGCTTCGGCTCCCCATTCTAAATTGAATTGACGGGTACTGGTTAAAGGAACTGTTCGAGCTGCCTGACTGTTTGGCCGGTTCACCGGCTCTTTTCCGGCTCCTCTGGTTGGTCTTCCTGCAACTCCTGATCCTTGAGTTGTCGCTTGTTGCGGCGTTGTTTTTTCGGATTATTCTCCTCGGTCGCTTTATCTGTTTTGCCCGAGGATTGGCTTTCGGCCTCGGGTGCTGCTTGTTCGCGTGCCGGTTGTCTCACCGATTTATCCTCTGCCGGACCGGCGACCGGCGCGGTGCGGTCCGCGATCTGCCGATTGCGGGACTTTGAGAAGGTTGGCGCCGCCTGTGGTTCGTCGGCCTGACGGGTCACGGTTTCTTCGTGACCAGTCTCACGCCGTTCCCATGCCTGGCTTCTTTTTTCGGCAGCTTTTCTCTCTTCGTCGCGGGCATTCGACTTTTGCTTCATCTCCGTATCCTGTTGCCGGCCAGCGGGGCTGTCTTCTTTTTCCGTGGCGGGCATGCCAAACCGTGTTGACGGAATCTCAGTCTGCTGCGGTTCAACCGTTCTGGTTTCGCGCGTAGCTCTTTCCTTCCTGTCGGTCACAGTTCGGCCGCTGGGCTGTTCAGGCGGCTCTTCGACGACCGCAGGCTCCTTTGTGGATTTCCGCTTGTCTGCCTGGCGTTCGGCCTTGGTTCGCGATTCGCGATCAAGAGGATTCCGTGTTGTGGCCTTTTCCTGTTGCCGGCCAGCGGGGCTGTCTTCTTTTTCCGTGGCGGGCATGGCAAACCGTGTTGACGGAATCTCAGTCTGCTGCGGTTCAACCGTTCTGGTTTCGCGCGTAGCTCTTTCCTTCCTGTCGGTCACAGTTCGACCGCTGGGCTGTTCAGGCGGCTCTTCGACGACTGCAGGCTCCTTTGTGGATTTCCGCTTGTCTGCCTGGCGTTCGGCCTTGGTTCGCGATTCGCGATCCAGAAGATCCCGCGTCATAGCCTTGCTGTTTGATTCTGTTTTCTCTGACCGGTGCTTCGCATCCTGCATGTCGGAATCTCGACGCCCGACCGGAGAGGAGGTCCCTTCACTGCCGCCCACTGCCCTGTCAACCGTCTGCGAATCGCCACGTTGTCGCGCGGCCGAGGTCTTGGCGTCACGGCCGGAGTCAGCCTGATCTCTCAAGGATTTCCGGGATTCGGTCCGGCTTGGCATTTCCTTGATGGCGGTGATTTTTTCCATATCCCGGTCGGATTGCTTGGCATGCCTGCCGTTGTTTTTCCCGGCAATGGCTTCGCGGTCGCCCTTAGCGTTGAATTCCGTGCGATCCAGGGTCGGAATCGCCTGGTAATTGTTGATGATTACCGTCTTATTGATGTTCGTGATCCTGACGGTGTTGTAATTGTTGATTTCATGGACAGTAGTTGGATAGAAACGGTTCCGGGGAATAATTATCGCCTGGTCAATATACTGATGGCTGCCCAGATTGATATTGATGGAAAAGTTGGGGCCGCCAAGCATCACAACGGTCCTGTTGTCCCATCTTCTGGAACCGTAGTAGGTTTCCCAGGGTGAAAGCGGCAGCCAGCCGATATATTCGGGAGAGGATATCCAGCGGACCCGGCCCGGATGCCAGGCCGGCCTGAACATATTGCCGAAAGAAAGGGAGAACCCAATCGCGGTCACGCCCGGAGTCGCTTCAATATGAATGTAGGGCGTCCACCACCAGGAATTGTCCTGCCGGACCCAGTGTCCATGATGGTACGTGGCCCAACCCCACGGTTCATCCGACACCCATACCCGATCACCGGACCAGTCAACCCAGCGGCCGACCGTGTAAGGTTCCCAACCGACAGCTACGAAATTTGGCTGCCAGCCCCAGTAATAGAAGCCGCGATAGTAAATCTTGCGCCAGTGACCGCGGGGTTCGAGGGCATAAGCGTGTTCCTGAAGAGAGTCGGGCAGGTGCTCGGAGCGAACAGCCCGTTTTTCCTGCCAGAAGTTTTCCCGTTCGTCACACCACCTGTCCCAGGCTCTATCGAGTGGCCCGCGGCTGGCAGTAACTCTCTGACCTGATATCTCCAGAGTGGTGGAGCCTGAAATGACCTCGTATCGTTCCTGCTCCCCGGCTGCATCGTTGGGCATGAATGTGGATTTTCCAACGACAGCGGAGACCTGCAGGGACCTTTTGTCAGCCTGCAGGTCAGCCGAACTGCCGGCCGGAATCCGGATGGTGCCCTGACTTGTTTCAATATACAGGGTGGAATCGGCGCTGTTGTTGGTGGCCCTGGCCGGGCCGCCCTGGACGTAAAACGTGGCGCTGTCATCATCCAGGCCGATGATGTCGGCGGTTGAGTTTTCATCGAGCCGGAGTACCATCCTGTTCGGAAAGATGAGCTCGGCCCGGCTGTTATTTTCTGTGACCAGCACGTCTTTGGTCCCGACCGGTGAGTCGACAAAGGTTTCCACCAGTTCGTCGGTTTCTTCGATATAGCGCTGCAGGGTTCCCTCAATATGGGCCACCCGGCCGACGATGATCGCTGCCTCTGCCGAGGCAAAGACCTGGGGCAAAGCGAGCAGAGCAAAAAATAAAAAAATCGTTGATATTTTTCTCATGGATTCACCTCGAATTTTCAAGATACCCCTTTTGCGTTGATTTCGTAAGATGGCCGGGATGGCCGCTTCTTTTTATCGAAATGTAAGGCGGGGAGGGAGGAAAGCCAAGAGACATCGGCGGATATGCCAAGAGATGTCGCCCGATGTCGGGTTGATATGGGGGCATGGACGGTATCCGCGGGTACGTTCAGGATATCTTTTCTGAATCCCTCGGCTACTCTTCCTTGCGCACGCCCTTATCCGGTTCGCCCTGTTCCCCTTCCCGGGAGAGCATGACCACATCGACTCGCCTATTCTTCTGGCGACCCTCGGCGCTGCTGTTGTCGTCAATCGGCCGGTATTCCCCATAGCCGATCGCCGATAGCTTGTCCGGCGGAAAGGTGCGGGTCTCGATCAGGTAGCGGACGATACTGGTGGCACGGGCGGTGGACAGTTCCCAGTTTGAAGGAAAAACAGATGTCTTGATCGGCACGTTATCGGTGTGACCTTCGATACGTATGGCGTTGGAGTAATTGGCAATGGCGGTCGCGATGTTATCAAGCAGCGGCAGGGATTCCGGCCGCACTGCCGCGCTGCCGGAATCAAAGAAACCCGCTTCCTTGAGGCTGATGACCAGGCCTCTGGGGTCAATGACCAGTGATACTTTGTCCTGGGCGCCCTTATCCTGGAGAAAAGACAGAATCGTCGCCTTGATTTTTTCGAATTCCCGGATTTCGGCCCGGCCCAGTCCGCCTTTTTCTGGCGCCTGGGGAGGAGGGGGCGGTTTGATGATGGTCGGGCTTTCCCGCGGCGGGATATCCGGAATGGGGCGGAAGCCGGTTGAATCAATGATATTGAATGCCGGAGCGGAGGAGGAACTGGAGATTCCAAAGGACTGCTGGATGGACTCTATGACCTCTTGAGCCTTTTTCTTGTCGGTCTGTCCCATGGCATAGAGCGTGACGAACACGGCAAAAAGCAGGGTAATGAAATCCGCATAGGATACCAGCCAGCGTTCATGATTCGGCTCTTTTTCATGATCATGTTTTTTCTTGCGACCCATGGCGGTTACTCCTCGGTATCTGTCAATTTCTTGCCCGGCGGTAGAAAGCCTCTGAGTTTTTGCTTGATGACTCTGGGATTTTGGCCGGCCTGGATGTCCAGCAGACCTTCCAGGATCATGTTTTTAATCGTCATCTGTTCCTTGAGCCTTTTCTTGAGCTTGGTGCTGAAGGGAATGCAGACGATATTGGCGATCATCAGGCCGTAAATAGTTGCCACGAAGGCAACGGCAATGCCTGCCCCCAGTTTGGAGCTGTCGGAAAGATTGCTCATAACGTGAATGAGACCGAGCACGGCGCCGATGATCCCGATGGTGGGGGCAAAACCGCCGGCCGACTCAAAAAATTCGGCGCTGATCTTGCCGTTTGCTTCAAACGATTCAAGTTCGATATCCATGACTTCCCGGAACTGTTGCGGGTCTGTGCCGTCAACCAGCAGCCGCATCCCCTTGGCAACAAATTTATCCTTGATCGATTCGTCGACTAATTTTTCAAGTGACAGGATGCCGTTGTGCCGCGCCAGATCGGCATAGGAAACCAGATCGGTGATTACTTGTTCCATGTTGTCCGGTGGGGGAAGCAGAACGCTCCGTACATCCTTCAGCGACTGGATAATATCTTTAAGAGGGAAGGCAACAAAGGTGGCGCCAAACGTTCCACCCATAACGATTAAGGCGGCCGTAGGCTGCATCAACGCACCGACATGGCCGCCTTCGAGGACCTGCCCGCCGATTACCGCGCCGAATCCCATTATCAATCCGATAATTGTTGCTATGTCCATGTGCTTCTTTTCCTTTCGCCGTGAATACGAAGTTGGGGTGGACCCGGCCTGATCGGCTTATCCAGGTTCACTGAACGGGATAACGCCGCTGATTTTCTGTTGGATCTCTGCCCGGAAGAAAATGATTTTTTCTCTTATTTCCATGGCTGATTCGAGAACCAGGTACCGATGACCATTGTTCAGGGTAATATGGGTGTCAGGGGCCTCTTCGACAATCTCGATAAGATCAGGGTTGAGGAGCAGTTCTCTGCCGTCAGTTTTTGTAAGTTTTATCATAACTCACCCAGATTCTGCCGACTCCCCCGGTGGTGTTCCTGTCGGGTTTTGCATGTGTTCCGCATGTTGTTCTTCCGCCGGGTTTGATGATCGATTCGGTGGTAACAGCGGAAGAACCTTTCTCGCGAAGATATCAGACGGTCAGCCTGAATAATTTTAACATATCATATGTTTTTCAAATAAGGAAGAATCTGGAAATTTCGATGCGGAGAACATGCCAGAGAAAGCCTGGATGGCCTGGACATGAGAAAAAATTAGGCTTTCTGATCAAGGCAATAGTCTTGATGGGAATTATTACTATAACTCTTAGGCTTTGTTCGGTCAAAGAAACTGTTTGCTCGCACTGCATTGGCGCGCGAGAATCGTTGTTGTGAGATTCTGGACAACCTTTTTGAAATCACATACAATGTCACTCGATTTTCCCTGTGATATTTTTTTGTGTTGTTATCGTCAACCGTGGAAAGGTTTACCATCTGAATCATCAAGGAGGAAAGCATGGACGCCATCGAGTGCATTACAACTAGAATGAGCATACGCGGTTTCAGGCCGGATGCGGTTCCCACGGAGGTGCTGCGGGAGGTGTTCGATGTCGCCCGTTGGAGTCCTTCCTATAAGAACAGCCAGCCATGGGAAGTCGTGGTTGTTTCCGGTGAAAAGAAGGCGGCGCTCACCCGGGAAATGATAGAACTGCTGGAGAACGGTTACGCCCCTAGCCCTGACTTGCCCGAGCCCGCGGGGTGGCCGGCTGCCGAACAGGCCAGAATCGATCATCTTTTCCGGCGACGGGCCGAGGCGACCGGCATCGACCTCAAGGATCCGGCAATCGTCAGAAAGGCTAAAAAGGCAAATTTCAGTTTTTACGGCGCCCCGCATGCCATCTACCTTTTTCAGGATTCGTCTCTAAGCCTCTGGTCCTTGTTTGACCTGGGGCTGTTCGCCCAGAGCCTGATGTTGACCGCGCATGCCAGGGGTCTGGGCACGGTGCCGCAGGCCTTTGCCACGGACTATGCCCGGGAGATCAAGGAATTCCTGGGGATCCCGGCGACCAGGCGTCTTGTCCTTGGGCTTTCCATTGGCTACCCTGACAAGGAGTCGCCGGCGAATCGCTTCCGAACCGACCGGGCCACAACGGATGAAATTGTCCGCTGGCTTGAATAGAAAGAATATATCGAAATTGGATAGGGTGGCGGGGGCTGTAATGATCCGATAAGGTTGGTGCCATCCCGGGTTGGAAGGTGAGAGTTGTCCTTGGTAAGCTCCATGCATTGACAAGAGGCCGCGGAGGGAACCGCGGCCTCTGCCCTGTCAGCCGCCGAAGTCGTAATCGAACCGCTCAGTTCTGTGGTCACCCAGTTGGACCCGCGGTGCCGACATCCGTTCAGCCTGTCCCTCAACCGTCGGACATGCGGGGACCATTTCACAGAGACGGTCGTCCAACTCCGTTATGATAATGTGCAGTTCCTCGATATACGGCTGCAGCCTGAATTTGTCGATTGACGGAACACGATCTATTCTGCCGGAGAGTTCATGGAGCTTGTTGCTCCAGATTTCCAGCTCCTCTGAAACATTTGCACAGAATTCTCTGGTAGCCATGGCGTACCTCCTGATATCATGATCGCCCTACTGGCAGTCAATAAAACAACTTTGACCGTGCCTTCAAACTGCGATCGGATTGTATCTTTCATATGAGCCTCTTGCAAAATGAACATCTACTCCGATCGGCCAAAAATATCCTGCGCGGCGTCTTCCTTGTGAAATCGTCCTCAACGTAGTGCTGCTACGCTTCCGGGCGATTTCATAACTCATCCTTGCTCAGAATATTTTTTTCTCGATCTCGCTATGACGTTCATTTTGCAAGAGGCTCATATTAAAAAATAATAATTATTATCATTAAAGTAAAGGGCCGGTCAGGCAGCAGCTGGTATGGAGATAATGTGATATGACTTTTTCATGCGGAAATCATGACTTTGACACGGATACCTGCAAAAAATTAAAAGGGCCGTGCATTATGGGCAGGCCTGGCTGTGTTCTCGAAGGCAAGGTGAAGTTCAGCGAGGATATTGAAAAACGTTTGCAGGAGTTTGAAGAGGCGTCTGCGGGCAGAAGGCGGCGGCGGAAAAGGCGATAGACAGAAGTTTTTCAAGAAAATGGCCACTGAGCTGCGCCTGTAATTCGTACCTGGTTTGTCGAATAACATCACAGCGCGGTTGGCCGGCGGCAGGATGATCTCAGCGCTGCAGACCCGGTGCACGATTCGGAACGGTTTTACCATGAAAAATCATCTGCTGGCCACCCTGCTGCTCACTGTTTTCATCGCCCTGCTCGGCATCGGCATCATAGTGCCGGTGATGCCGGTCTTTGCCACTAGCCTCGGGGCAAGCGGCATGGCCCTTGGTCTGATCATCGCCGCTTTCTCCATCAGTCGTGGCATCTGCCAGCCCATTGTCGGCAGCCTTTCGGACCGCTTCGGCAGAAAGGGTTTTTTGATGAGCGGCCTGGCGGTTTACGGTCTGGTCGGCCTCCTTGTACCCGAAGCCTCTTCTGTGGCCAATCTCATCGGGATCCGCGCCTTTCATGGTGTCGGCTCGGCCATGATCGTGCCGGTGGCCATGGCCTATGTCAGCGAACTCGCGCCGATCGGCCAGGAAGGCCGCTATATGGGGATGCTCAATGTTGCCATTTTTTCCGGCATCGGCGGTGGCCCGCTGATCGGTGGTTTTTTCACGGACCTGTGGGGCATGGCGGCCGCTTTTTACGCCATGGCCTTCCTGAGTTTTGCCTCCCTCCTGCTGGTGTTTTTCCAGATACCCGGCCAGGGGTGCAGCATAAAAATCGTTTCCCGGCCAGGCATCTTCATGGCACTTGCCAGCATGCTTGGCAACCGGCGGACCGGCGGCATTCTCCTGGCCAGAATGGCCACCATGATCATCATGGTACCGACCATGGCCTTTCTGCCTCTGCTCATGAGTCAGTGGTTCTCGGCGAGCGGCCTGCAGATCGGTGCGGTGATCACCTGCCGGACCCTGGTCAACGCGGCGTTGCAGACACCATGCGGCAGACAGGCAGACCGTCTTGACAAGGTTAGACTTTTGAGGATCGGTTGTTGGATTATCGGCGTTGCCATCTGTCTGGTGCCACTCACCGTGAACTTCTGGTCGCTGCTCATTCTGTTTATCATTCTCGGTATGGGCGAGGCGATCATCTGGCCGGTTCTCGGGGCGCTTGCTGCTGAGGAAGGCCGGCATTACGGCCAGGGTACCATGATGGGAGTTTTTAGCCTGGCCATGAGCACCGGTGTTTTTATTGGTTCTATCGGCGCCGGCGCCAGCATGGACCTGCTCGGCTTGCACTGGTTGTTCCCTGTCGTCGGCATTGTTGTCCTGACTCTGTCTACGGTGGCGGTCGGCCTGATCAAGACTGCCGAGTGTACTGTCAGATGAAGACGGATCAGCAGGCAGATCTCAGACTAGAAGGAGGGCCAGTTTGCAGATGGCCCAGGCCAGAAGGCCGCAGGCCGGCAGTGTGACCACCCAGGCGAGCAGGATGTGTGCGCCTACTCCCCAGCGTACGGCGGAGAGGCGCTTGGAAGAGCCGACGCCCATGATGGTGGAGGAAATGACATGGGTGGTGGAAAGCGGCAGACCGATGCGGGTGGCGAGTTCGATGATGCTGGCGGCGGCGGTTTCCGCCGCAAAGCCGTGAATGGGCCGCAGGTTGACGAGTCGCACCCCCAGCGTCTTGATGATCCGCCAGCCGCCGAAGGCCGTGCCAAACCCCATGGCGGTGGCACAGAGTATCATTACCCAGTAGGGCACATGGAAATCCGGCAGGTGGTAATAACTGACCAGCGCCATGGTGATGATGCCCATGGTTTTCTGGGCATCATTGCTACCGTGGCTGAAGGCCATGTAGGCGGCCGAGACAATCTGGGAGCGGTTGAAAACCTTGGTGACGAAATGGGGTGAAAAATGGCCGAAGACCTTCATGAGCAGCAGCATGAGCAGGTAGCCGAGCACAAGTCCGGCAATGGGCGAGAGAACGAGACCGCCCAGAATTTTGTACACCCCTTTCTGAATGATCACGCCGGGGCCGGCAGTGGCAACGGCCGCGCCGACCAGGCTTGAAAGGATGGCGTGGCTCGACGAGGTGGGGAGGCCGATATACCAGGTGAGCAGATCCCAGATGATGGCGGAGAGCAGGGCAGCGGCCACGGTGAACTGATTTATGCAATCGGCGCTCACCAGGCCGGAACCAACGGTCTTGGCCACGGCGGTGCCGGATAACGCGCCGGCGAAATTCAGGATGGTGGCCATGACTATCGCCGCCCGCGGCGACAGTACGCGGGTTGACACCGAGGTGGCAATGGCGTTCGCGGTATCGTGAAAGCCGTTGATGAAGTCAAAGACCGTTGCCAGGACTATGACGCAGACGAGGAGAAAAAAACTGTCATGCATATTTCAGGATTATCGCCTCCAGGATGTTTGCGACATCCTCGCATTTGTCCGAGGCATCTTCGAGATGTTCATAGATCTCCTTCCACTTGATAAGGAGGATGGGGTCGGTCATTTCGTCGAAGAGCTGGGCGAGCGCTTCCTTGAAATCCCGGTCGATGCGATTTTCCAACCGGTTGATCTCAATGCAGTATTCCTGAACGTGCGAGTAATGTTTCTTGCGCAGCTTATGAATAGCCTTCTGCATGACCTCTGTGGTCAGCAGGAGGTCCTTGCTCATGGAAACGGCCTTGGGCATCATCTCCTTGATTTTGAAGAGCATCATCCGGTCCACGGCGCCCCAGATGAGATCCAGCACGTCATCCAGCCGGGACGCCAGGGCGTAAAGATCTTCCCGGTCGATGGGCGTGATGAAGGTCTGGTTGAGCTGCCGCATGATCTCGTGGGTCAGGATATCGCCTTCCTTTTCCGCCTCGTGAATTTCCTTGGTTCGTTTTTCAATGTCGTCGAAGTGCACCACAAAGTCGACAAGCAGACCGGCCGCCTTGGTGATATTCTCGGAAATCCGGTCAAAGACCTCGAAAAAATCAATTTGTTTCGGAAAGAGTGTCATCGAAGTTCACCTGAGCCTGCCCGCCGGCGCAATCCCCGCACGATGGCAAAGTGTAGTTGGTCGGAGGTCCGGACGGATTTCGCCGTTCCGTGGCCGGTCATGGTCTGTGAATAAAAAATGCTGAAGGTTTTTAGCGGGAACAAGGGACCATCCCGGCCGTATTCTTGTCAAGAAGAATATTCCCAGACTACAAAAGAATGGTGTGCCCGGCAATCTCTTCTTTGAAAAAATAAGTATCTTGTGGTTTGATGATGGCGAGAGTTCAGGAGACAGAATTCAGGAGACAGAATTCAGAATGAAAAATTTTTGAAACCGCATGGAATCTCTTGTGTTCCATTCTGACTCCTGAATTCTGTCTCCTGATAATAAGGAGGTGATGTGGAGACCGTGAGAATTTTCCGGACGACACGATGAAAAAAGCACCACGCCAATCCAGCCAGAAAAATAAGGAGGCCCCATGTCAGAGAGTGTTTACAAGGTCATCGAGATTATCGGCACGAGCGCAAAATCCTGGGAAGATGCAGCCAACAACGCCGTGCAAACCGCCGGCAGGAATCTGAAGAATCTGCGCATCGCCGAAGTGGTAAAACTTGACATGAAGGTGGAAGAGGGCAGGGTGGTGGCCTACCGCGCCAGACTGAACCTGTCTTTCAAGTACGATCCGCAATAAGCTGCCTTCGCGCGGCAACCGGAGAGAGGCTCGCGCCTTTCCCGGTTGCCACGCAGGCGGCGTGTCGTTCCGCCCCGGCAGTTTCTTCTGAATTCTGAATCCTGACTTCTGTGTTCCCGCATGTCACTCTACATCTTGTTGTCCCTTATTTTCCTGGCCGCCAGCTTTACCCAGGGGCTCACCGGTTTCGGGTTCGGTCTGCTGGCCATCCCTTTGCTGACGCTGCTCATCGACATCAAGATTGCCATTCCGCTCTGCAGCCTGCAGGGACTGCTCATTACCGGTTTTCTATCGTTGCGCCTGAAAAGACATATCGACCACCGCAAGATCCTGCCGCTTCTGCTCGGCTGTTTACCCGGCATCGCGGTCGGCGTTATTTTTTTGAAGAAGGCCCCGACCTGGCTGTTGGGGACAGCGCTCGGTTGGCTGCTGATCGCCTATTCCCTTTTCTGGCTGTGTTTCCGGCCGCGGCCTGTCGGGATGCACCGCCTGTGGGCCTACGTGGCCGGTTTCGGCACCGGCGCCATCAGCAGCGCCTTCAGCGCCGGCGGCCCGCCGGCGATTATCTACACGACGTTGACCGGCTGGAGCAAGGATGATGTCAAGGCGACGTTATCCGGCTTCTTTCTGGCCTGCGGCCTGTTCATTGTCGCGGCCCATGCCGCGAGCGGCCTGACCACGATCACTGTCCTGCGCTATTTCGGAATTTCGGCCCCGGCTGTTATCCTGGGGATGGTCGCCGGTTCGACCCTGTATGACCGGGTCGACACGGAAAACTACCTGCGGCTGCTGCTTTGCGTCCTGCTGGGCATGGGGATTCTGCTGCTTCGTACCGCGTCGGGCGGTTAGTTCTGTAGTCTGCCAGAGAATGGTCATTTCCAGAACTGCCATGGTTTTTTGTCCGCTTTCTTGAATACGGCCAGCACCTCCTGCCGGTTGTGAGCCTTGGCAAGATCGATTGGTGTATGGCCCTGGACGTTGGTCCGGTCGAGCGCGGCACCCTGAGCGAGGAGCAGGCGGGCGATCTCGGCATTGCCGGTGAGGGCTACCGTGTGCAGAGGCGTCCAGCCGGCTATGGTTACCGCGTTGCAGTCCGCGCCCCGGTTGAGCAACAAAGCAACCACGGCTGCCTGTCCTTCCTGGACAGCGATATGCAGCGGCGTTACCCCGCCGCCGAAATCAACCCCCGGCGCCAGCCCTTTATCCAACATCTCCTCGACCTGCTCGTGCCGGCCTTCCTGCAATGCTTGACGGAAGCTTGCCAGGGAGATTGCCGGCTGGTTGTCAGGGTTTGCGGTTTGCGTTTCCGGTGCATCCGTCATGGCGGCTCCTTTGTGTTTTGCCGATTTTTTTCGCGTACCTGCCGGCGTGATCCTGCCGCCCGGCAAGGCTTATTTATACCCGGCATACAGTACCCGCTGGCGCGCGCCGTTTAAAGGCAAATTTTCAAATACCGAAAGGCCGAACTCAATGCAAAAAATGACGGCAACGATAACTCTTGCCAAGCGTCAGCCGCTACGCTATACAACGAAGTAAGAGTTTTTGCGGCGGCTATATGCCGCAAAAACTCTTACTTCGTTTGGACGGCCCCGAACCTGCTTCCCCCCAGGGATACCACGCACATGCTCAACGGAATCCTCGCGCGCATCTATCGAAAATCGTTGGGCAACCAGCTCGCGATCGCTGTTGGTTCTGGGTGTAGCCCGGACCGCCATAGCATCCAGAGCTTGGCCCCGCGGATCGAGCAACGATTCGGTCTCCCGGCTGCCGTGGACCATCCGGCAAAGTATTTCGAGGTCTGGAATGACGTCGTCCGTAGCGCCGAGAAGCGGGCTTCCCGGGAGGAGGTAGTCGCGCTTGTCGCCGAAGCCATCAGGGATGCCACTCCTTCCGCTCTTCACGCGCTAATCGCCGCCGTCCCTGTCTCGAATTTCATCGACACCACCTTCGATCGAAGCTTGCTCAAGGCACTCTTGGCCGAAGGGAAGTCCCCAATCCTTCATGACTGGAACAGTCAGAAGTTGGGCGCCTGGCGCCAGAGCGAAGCTGGGCGTCCGAACGTGTTCTTCAGCTTGCCTCCCGGAGACGGCTCGCTCTCGTTGTATGGCATTCTCGAGCCTTGGAAGTCCCACCAGCAGAACTCGATTCAGATCGAGAACATGCGCGAGATGCTTTCGGATCGAGACCTTCTCTTGGTAGGGCTGTCCCCGTATGAGGCAGAGTGCATCCTGCACCTCTACGCGTTGTGCCTCTCGTACGAGAAAGCGTATATCGACCGCTCGGGGTCGACAGATCCGGGATACTGGGCGAGCCGCGGAGTTATGATCGGAGAGACATCGGCTCAGGATGTGATTGCTCGTCTTGTTCCCGCTCAGGGCAACGAGTACTCCTTCCTCGATGGGATCTTTCCTAGTCGAAAGCTGATAGACATTTCGCGTGAGAAACAATACGACGCCTTCATCAGCTACTTCAGTGGTGATCGCGACTTCGTCGCACAACTCGAGCGCGATCTCGCTCTCAGAGAGTTCCACATCTGGCTGGATGAGCGCGAGATCGAGGTCGGCGACTCAATGACTGACAAGATTCAAAGCGGTCTCTCCAACTCGTACACATTCATCATTGTTTTGTCGCCGGAGGCCTTGAATCGGCCCTGGGTCAAAGAGGAGCTTCGTGCTGCCTATGCGCAGCGACTCGGCGGTAACTTCAAGATCCTGCCAGTCCTCCACCGGGAATGTGATATCCCGCCGTTCCTCGCGGACTACAAGTACGCTGACTTTCGTGAAACCCGGCGCTATCAGGAGCAACTCGAATTGCTTGAGCGTGCAATCCGGAATGCCGTCCGGGACGTACGCGGTAAACGATGACGCCGTCCAACATCAAAATCCAGCGGACTCGCTAACGCGGCCGCTGATTTTGGCGATGTGCAAGAACCCACCAAGTGCAAAGGCAACAGGAATGACTTGTTCCAGAACAACGGAAGGAAGCAGCCTACTTGGATCGCCGCCGTGGGACAAAGAGCACCTACGCAGGTGCTATTTTCGTGATTTTAGACAGACGAGGCACGAGCTCGACCAATTTGAGGGCGGAGTCATATTCAATGAGCTGAAGTCATTGCGACTATCGCTCAGCATATTCGTAGATGCGGTCGATGACCTAATGACCTTGATCAATAGATTCAAATTTGAGTCATCACGTCCCGAGTTCTGGCATCAGACCAACCGTCATTCGTACACTCAAATCGAGACAAAGATACAACGTGGCATGCTGTCTTCTGCGATGTGCGCGATGGCTCTCGTAGATCATTCGCGCGCGTTCGTCAAGAAATACCCGATCGATGGCTATGAAGAACAGGTCGCAGCTTGTTTTCAGAAGGACGATCGGCACAGATTTATTCATTCGTTGCGGGTAGGTATAACGCATCTCGGGGTCACCAAAGCCAATTGGGAGATCAACGTATCCAAGGAGGGCCGGACTGTATCTTTTCTCCTTAGGAAGGACGACCTGCTGAGGTGGAATAATTGGAACGCTCAAGCCAAGTCGTTCATTTTGGCTCATGAAAAGGGCGTAGATGTAGAAGCCCTATTTGAGGCCTATTCGAGGCACGTCGAGAAATTCCATAATTGGTTCAGGATCTCGCTGTTCAATAAATATGGCGCCACGCTTTCGGAATATTTGCGCTATCTCAGGATCGTAAACAGTTTTGAATCGCAAGCCAATTGGAACCTGCTGCTGAAACAAATCGTACCGCAGCAGAAGATCGATCCGTACATGTATTTAGGTCAGTACCTAACGGAAGAGCAACTGGAAGACGTATTCTCGTTGCCGTTTAGATCGAAAGAGCAGATCGACAGGATCATTGCACTCGTAGATGTCTACCGAGTGTGTACAAATGAACTGCGAGAAGACGCGTACAGAGTCTGCGGGGCGAAGACCACATCACGCGGCAAAACGTCGCCTGACGGGCCGTGAGCCTTCGCAGATAAGGCGAGTAAGATTATCATGGGAAAGAAGAACATACCGGAAAAACACCAGATATGGGTTGATGCACGGAAACGATTCCGTCTCTCGGATGCACATATCCAGATGGCAAGAGAACTGGGCCTGAATCCAAAGAAATTCGGGAAGCTCGACAACCATGATCAAGAGCCGTGGAAAGCTCCTCTATCGGATTTCATTGAAAGCATATACTTCAAGCAGTTTGGCAAAACCAGACCAGATCAAGTAAGAAGCATCGAGCAGATTGTCAAAGATCAGGCAAAGAAGAAAGCAGAGCGTAAAGCACAAAAGCAAACACAGCAAGATAGTACAGACAATAGCGACACTGTCACAGGATAGCTTTATACCGCAACAACATTGCAGGTAACTAAATCCACGCAGGTATACGGTTGATCGGTAAGTGTGAATGCGGGGTGACGGAGGATGACGAGCAAAGAGTACAATGACTTACAAGGGATATGCCGCAAGGATAGTGTACAGCGATGAAGATGCTTGTTTTATTGGCCACATCGCCGGGATTAAGGACATCGTCGGTTTTCACGCCGAGTCGGTAAAGGAGTTGCGCGCCGCCTTTGAAGATGCCGTAAACGATTATCTCGCAACCTGCGAGAAGCTTGGTAGGGCTAAAGAAAAAATGTCCGCAAAATTACCATGATCAAGAAAACATAATTGACTAAGTTTCTCGCGAAGTTTATACTTATGAATATAAACTTAGACGCATGAGGGGCTATTATGAAAGCAACCGCGAAAGACCTGAGATTTAAGTCAAAAGAACTCATAGACTCAGTAAACCGGGGAGAGGAAGTTGTTATTACCTTCCGTGGAAAACCGTGCGCCAAACTTGTTCCCTATCAGGAAGCAAAAAAGCAAACGGGGAAAAATGAATTGTTCGGAATATGGCAAGATAATGACAGTATCCGGAATGTGGATGAGTATGTAAGAAGTTTGAGAAAAGGAAGATTCTGATGGTCATCGATACTGACGTCCTCATTTGGTATATGCGAGGGAATGAAAAGGCATATCAGATCATTGAGAATTCAAACAATTTTTTTATCTCTGTAATTACCTATATGGAACTCGTCCAGGGATTGAGAAACAAAAAGGAGCTGAACTATCTCCGCAAGGCACTCCATGGATGGAAAGCACAAGTTCTGTATGTATCCGAAGAGATATCCGCGAAAGCCATGTTCTACGTAGAACAACATTTTCTCAGCCATTCCATGCAACTTGCAGATTCTTTGATTGGCGCTACGGCAATCGCATATGGACTTCCCATTCTCACGGGAAACGACAAACACTACAGGGTAATGAAAGACCTTCAGATAAAGAAATTTGTGCCATAGCAAAATGAACAATCCATGACGTTCGTCGCCGGCATCGCGAGGGAAAAACGAAGAACATGGAACAACAGATGCGCTGTGAAATCATATCCTGGCGCCGGGTCGAGCAGTTGTGCAGGATACTTTTCCGGGCAATCCGTCGGGGCGGCTTCAAGCCGGACGCCATTGTCACCATTGCGCGCGGCGGCTATGTGCCGGCCAGATTGCTGTGCGACTACTTCGACATCACGGCTCTCAGCAGCATAAGGGTTGAGCACTATGTTGGCGCCCGCAAGAAAAAGCTGGCCCGCCTGGTGGAACCGCTCGGCATTGCCATCCAGGGCCTGAACATTCTGCTGGTCGACGATGTCAGCGATACCGGCGACACCCTGGAGCTGGCCATCCGGCATCTTGGCGGTTTCGGCCCACGGGAAATCAGAACCGCCGTGCTCCATCACAAGACCGTGTCCACGGTGATACCGGATTACTACGCCCAGCGGATCGTCAAGTGGCGCTGGATCATCTACCCATGGGCCGTGCAGGAGGATATCAGCGGTTTTCTGGCCGGTCTGGAAAAAAGGCCCGCGAGTGCGGCCGAGGCGGGTCGGATTCTGGCTGAACGGTACGGGCTGCGCATTGCCGAACGGCTGCTGCGGGAGATCATGAGCGCAACCACGCCGGGGCAACGGGCGGTGGGATGAAGAAGGCAAGGGGCGTACGCAAAAGAGGCGAAAGCGGCTGGGAGCATTTCCATCATGTGGCTGATATCGGCGTGCGCGGCTTTGGCCAGACCAGGGAGCAGGCCTTTGAACAGACCGCCCTGGCGCTGATCGCCGTGATTACCAAGCCGCAACTGGTCAGGCCCGAAACCCTGGTTGAAGTCTCCTGCGAGGAGCCGGACGACGAATTCCTGCTGACCGCCTGGCTTAACGCCCTGATTTATGAAATGGCCCAACGGCGGATGCTGTTCAGCCGCTTTCAGGTGACCATTGTTGAACATGCCCTGCAGGGCCGGGCCTGGGGCGAGCAGGTGGATGTGCAACGGCACAAGCCGGCTGTGGAGGTCAAGGGCGCTACTCTTACCGCTCTCTCTGTCGGCCAACAGGCTGACGGCCGCTGGGTCGCACAGTGCGTGGTCGATGTGTAGAATTGTGGAATTCAGGATTCAGGAGTCAGGAGCCAGAATAAATCGAACCAGTCGGCCAGAAGTATGCTTTTCATTCTGAATTCTGACTCCTGACTTCTGAATTCTCTTGGAATGTGCCCAAAAGGAGGACGCCATGAACCTTGATCTTTTCACCCGGCACAGCGAGTACGAATGGGAAATAGCGCCGCGCGGCGCCATGCGCGTTCCGGCCCGGATCTTTGGCAGCGAAGAGCTGATCCGGGAGATGGATCAAAAGGTCTATGAACAGGTCACCAATGTCGCCACTCTGCCCGGCATTGTTAAAGCCGCCTATGCCATGCCGGACGCCCACTGGGGATACGGTTTTCCCATCGGCGGCGTTGCCGCCTTCGACCCAGACCAGGGCGGGGTTGTGTCGGCCGGCGGCGTGGGCTTTGACATATCCTGCGGGGTCCGTACCATCCTGCTCAATCTTACGGTCGACGATATCCTGGCGCACCAGAAGGAGCTTGCGGAAATGCTCGCCTGCACCATTCCGGCCGGGGTGGGCAGCACTGGCAAGCTGCGGCTTGGTAGCGGCGAAATGGACGACATGCTGGCCGGCGGTGCCCGGTGGGCAGTAGGCAGGGGGTATGGCAGCAAGCAGGATCTGGAGCGCATCGAGGAGCAGGGTATGATTGCCGATGCCCGGCCTGACGAGGTTTCGGCGCAGGCCAAGAAACGGCAGCGAGACGAGATGGGCACCTTGGGTTCGGGCAACCACTACCTTGAAATCCAGCAGGTGGCGGATGTGTATGACGCGGCAACAGCGGAATTATACGGCCTGCGGCTCGGGGATGTTGTGCTCAGCATCCACTGCGGCTCCCGCGGACTCGGCCACCAGATCGGCACGGAATTTCTCAAGGAGATGGCCAAGAGCGCCGGAAGGTACGGTTTGGTGCTGCCGGATCGCGAGCTTGCCTGTTCGCCGATCAACTCGCCGCACGGCCAGTCGTATCTTGGCGCCATGCGGGCTGCGATTAACTGCGCGCTCGCCAACCGGCAGATCCTCACGCACCTGACCAGACAGGTTTTTGAACGGCTGCTGCCCCGGGCGCGGCTTGAACTGCTCTACGATGTGTCGCACAACACCTGCAAGGTGGAAGAGCATCAGGTAGACGGCCGGCCGCAGCGCCTCTATATCCACCGGAAAGGCGCCACCCGGGCCTACGGGCCGGGTCACCCGGACATCCCAATCGAACTGCGTCAGGCTGGCCAGCCGGTTTTGATCGGCGGCACCATGGGCACCGAATCCTATATCCTGGCCGGCAGCCGGGGAAGCGAGGCAAAAGCCTTCAGCTCGGCCTGTCACGGCGCCGGCCGCAGCATGAGCCGCCGGACAGCCTCAAAGCGCTACCGTGGCCGCCAGGTGATCGACGAGTTGGCCGGCCGCGGTATTCTCATCCGCAGCCCGTCCTCCCGGGGGGTGGCCGAGGAGGCGCCCGGGGCGTACAAGGATGTCAGCGCCGTGGTGGAGGCGACAGAGGCCGCCGGCCTGGCCCGCAAGGTCGCCCGGGTCGAGCCGCTGGTCTGCATTAAGGGGTGAGGGGCAGAATTCAGAAGTCAGAATGCAGAATGCAGAATGATTGGTTTGTCGCTTCGTTGCGTCCTGCGCCCGCGACAATTGTCCATCCCTGGACTTCATGTTTTCTCCTGACTTCTGAATTCTGTCTCCTGTCACTATTCCCGCCGGTCGCCGGGGGCGTTGCCCCAGGCAAACATCTTGAGAAATTCCGGACGCTGGCGGTCGTACGCCTGGCCAGCCAGTTTTTTGAGCTTGCTCCTGATTGCGGCAGGCTCGCTGAGCGGCGGGATCACTGTCATCACCTGTTCGATGGGCGGCGGTGGACCGATCCGCAGTTTCTGGTCCAGACCCTCGACCAGGCCGGTCTCCATGCCGCCCTGCATGCAGCCGCAGGTTTCTTCGTTGCCGAGGCGGTGCAGGAAACCCATGATGGCGCTCAGATCGTTGTTGGCATAAAATTCTTTGATTTCCTCGACGATCATGTCTTGTTCATCACGTAGTTCCGCAATCTTTTTCTGGTAGATTTTCGTGTTGAAGTAGAGATTCTCGTAGCAGGCCAGAAAGAAATTCTTGAATCGGCCAGCCCGGGTGAAGCCGCTGAACATCTGGCGTTCGAAAACCCGCTGGGTAATGGTCGGTGATTCGGCGAGATAGGGGTCGTAGAACAGTTTCTGGTCGAGATTAACCAGGGTGAGAAACGCCTGGATCAGTGTCTCATCCCGCAGGAGGATATAGATGCGGATGAGGTCGAAGCTGATCCGTTTCTGGAGGATGAAGGAGTACTGTCGGATCTTTTCGGCAAGGTCCATGGTGTCCTCCTCGATCAGTTTTCGGAAACTGAAGTAGCGTTCGGCAATGTCCCGCTTTATCTCGGTGGACAGGATTTCGTCGATTGTCTGCTTTTTGGGCACGGCATCATTCCACGGTTTGCGAAAAAGTGGCCGGGCGTCGCTGAGAGAATGCCCAGGAAACAATATTCGGTTGCCGGCAGAGCAGAATATACTATATAGAAATGTCGTGTCGCCAATTAGTTTTCTCTTCGAGGAGCAGCGTACAGCAACGGGGAGCTTGGATGAAGCCATACGGATGGAAGTTTTTTGTGATCGCGGCAGCGCTGGTCTTTGTTGTAACAGGCTTTGCGTGCTCACTGCGGGCGGCGGAGATTGTCGCGGTTGGCAAAGTCGGAGACCGCTACCAGTACCGGATTGGGGATGTCCCGATTACGGTGCTGGCCGGAGACAGCATTAACGGCTGTCTGGTGACCGACCAGGGACTTGCCTGCGGTAAGGATGCCGAAAAAATGCACCGTCAGGAGGATGACCTGCTAGGTCGCATGCTGCGGCTGGAAATGACGGGCCGGCAATGTGCAGAGCGGCTGCAGAAAATGGAGTCGGCCGACGCCCTTCTGCAGAGCGAACTATCCAGGAAAAACAGGATGATTGAGGAGATGCTGATCGACAATCCTGCCACTGCGAAAAAAATAACCGCCTCGTCGTCCGAACCGGCCGGATCGTTGGCCGCCTCCGCGAGCCGGGGGGGAGCAGTGGCGCCGCCGGCGGTTGGCGATACCACGCGCCAAACTGGACATGATGCAATAAAAATGCAACAGACGCGGCCACCCAAGGCTGATCCGGAGAAGGCCACGGTAAAGCAAAAAGCACCGGCGGTTAAGCCGTTTGTCATGAATGCTGAGCACGACAAGGAATCCGGCGAGGCAATTGCCGAAATTATCCGGCAACAAGAAAAAAGCAGCCCTTCCTTACAAGGGGAGCCGATCCGGCATGAGGGCGATGCGACAACGATTCCCGGCCACTATCCCGAGGCATCGACCCGGTTACTGACCGAAGAGGATTTGAAAGGCAGGACAGCGCAGGAGGTGAAGGTCATGCGGAATGAAATTTTTGCCAGGCACTCCTATATCTTCAGGACGGAGGAACTGCGGGTCCATTTCGAGGCCCAGCCCTGGTATCGGCCCCAGCATAAGGATGTGAAGAGGATGCTCACGGGAATCGAAAAGGCGAATATTGAACTTCTTAGGAATTACAAAGGAGAATAGGCGGGACAACGAAAGGCGGAATGCATTACGGGTGGATTTTTTCGCCGTCCAGGATGTTTCGCACCTGCTGCCATGCTGCCCGGGCCTTGCGCAGTTTCTCCCTGAAGGCCTCCTGTTCCGGCCAGGGGGTGGCCTGCAGCTCCCGCTCCAGCCGATCAACCTCCTGCTGCAGGCGATATAATTCTCTGGCTATCAGACGTATCGACATAGTATCCTCTTCCGGGTTTGCCGGCTGTATTCATTTCCTCCGGGCGTGCCTTGCCCGGGAAAATGGAGCACTGTGCATTACATAGCGGTTCCGGCGGCCTTTGTCATCCCGTATCTCTGCCAATCAACCAAGGAGGTTCACCATGACTGACGAAATAAAATGCACCATCGGGTTGCCCGGAGCAGCCTGACCGCCATCCGGCGGCCCAGGTGGCGGCCCGCAGGACGGTTCAGAATTGATCAGCCCGGATTCGCTCTTCAAGCAGGCACAACTTGGCCCGGCAACACCCGGCCCGGGCGCGGTTTCTTCGCAGGATATTCAAAAAATTCGACGGGCGATTCGGGAGAAATACGCGAGCGTTTCCCAGTCGCCGGCCGGCAAGTTTCTATATCCGACGGGCCGGGCCGGGGCCGAGGCACTGGGCTATGATTTATCTATTATGCAGAGTGCGCCGCCTGAATTTCTGAATTCCTTTTGCGGCGTTGGCAACCCTTTTTTCCTGGGGGAGATTTCAGCCGGTTCAGCAGTGCTGGATTTGGGGTGCGGGGCTGGGTTTGATCTGTTCGTGGCCCGCCGGCTGACAGGGGCAGGGGGCAGGGTTTACGGCATTGATCTTACTGAGGAGATGGTGGACCGGGCTCGGGAAAACCTCGACCTGGCCGGCGTTGCCGGCGTTGAAGTCATTATCGTCCACTCGGAGGATATCCCCTACCCGGATGACACATTCGATGTCGTGATCTCGAACGGCGTTATCAACCTCTCGCCGTGTAAGCAGACATGTTTCAAGGAAATCCGCCGTGTTCTGAAACCGGGCGGGAGATTGCAGTTCGCCGATGTGGTGTTGGAAGGTGAACTGCCAGCAGCGCTTGCCGGCAGCGCTGAGGCATGGTCCCAGTGAGTCGGCGGCACGATCCCGGTCCGGGATCAGGTTGGTCTGCTCAAGGAGGCTGGATTTATTGATGTGGAATTCGCCGGATTGACTGGCTTCCGCACCTCGAAGTTTACGGTTGGTGCCCTGTTCAAGGCGCGCAAACCTGGTGGCTAATAGAAAGCGGTTACGATGAATATAGAGATATTTGACCGGGAAACCCCGGAGGAGAATGGCCCCCGGTTTCCTCGAAAGAAAAATTCAGCACCTCCACCTGAGAAGAAAAAACGACGGATATGGAAAAGGCTTTTTCTTTGGGGGGGGCTCTTTCTTTTTTTGCTGGCCATACCTGTGGTGGTTGGCGTGGTCTACGAACTGCGCACCTCACGTTTTCAGGCCGAATATATCACCCGACTGGCCCGGCAGTGTACCTATCGATTGGAGCCCGGACCCGGCCAGGGCATCCCTTTTCCCACAGCCGGTCCCTATGACGAACGCTTGGGGTTCGTGGGTCTGCCGGTTTTCATCGATCGGCTGACCGCCGCCGGGTATGACGTGACCGAACAGGCCCGCTGGTCGCCAATGTTGCTTGAAGTCGCCAACCGGGGATTTTTCCCGGTCTATCGGGAAAAATCCCAGGCCGGGTTGCGCATCACTGGCCACCAGGGCCGCGAACTCTTTGCTGCTTCCTACCCGGAACGGGTGCATCCCGATTTTAATGCTATTCCGGATATCGCGGTCCAGACTCTGCTTTTCATCGAGAACCGGGAGCTGCTTGATACCCGCTTTCCCCGCCGGAATCCGGCGGTCGAATGGGATCGGCTGGTTAAAGCCGTTCTGGAGTTGGGGTGGCGTTTTGTGGACCCGGACCGGAATGTGCCGGGCGGCAGCACCCTCGCCACCCAGATTGAAAAATACCGGCATTCGCCTCAGGGGCAGACCGTTTCGGTGCGGGACAAGTTAGGACAGATGGTTTCGGCTAGCCTGCGGGCTTATCTGGACGGCGAGGAGACCCTGCCGGCCAGACGGCAGATCGTTTTGAACTTCATCAACTCGATGCCCCTGGGCGCTGCCCCAGGTTACGGAGAGATTTCCGGACTCGGCGACGGCATGTTCGCCTGGTACGGGGCGGACTTCGCGGCAACAACCCGTTGCTTGGCTGCCCGGCCAGCCAGTGGCGATGACCCGACTCTTTCCAATTGGGCTCGGACACTGAAACAGGTTGTCAGTCTCTTTGTCGCCCAGCGTCGGCCATCGTACTATTTGCTCGAAGACCGAGCAGCCCTGGAGGCAAAGACCAACAGCCATCTGCGGATAATGGCCGAGGCCGGTTTAATCAGGCCTTGGGAGCGGGATGCGGCCCTGCAGCAGGTGCTCATTTTTCAGACCCGTCCAGTTGGGCAGGAGAAAATCTCCTTTGTGGAACGCAAAGCAGTTAACGCGGTGCGGACTACGCTGCTTTCCCTGTTGGGACTCCAGCAGTTTTACCAGTTGAACCACCTCGATCTTTCGGTGAAAAGCACCCTCAACCAGCAGGTTCAGCAGGAGGTTACCAGCCGGCTTCGGCAGTTGAATGAGCCGAAGGCAGCCGAGGCGGCCGGTCTGCGGGCCTTCCGCCTTCTGGAGAAGAGTGATCCGTCCAGGGTGATTTACAGCTTCACGCTTTATGAGCGGACCAAAAACGCCAATCTGCTGCGGATTCAGACCGACAACTTCGACCAGCCGCTGGATATCAATGCCGGCATCAAACTCGAGTTGGGTTCATCGGCAAAACTGCGCACCCTGATCAGCTACCTTGAAATTATTGCCGTCCTGCACGAACGGTATGCACAGAAGCCGCGTGAAGAGCTTGAGGCCGTGCTGATCCCGGCCGGCGATCATCTGAGCAACTGGGCAGTAGGGTATCTGCTTAATGCCGACGACAAGGGGCTGGCCGCCATGCTGGAGGCGGCCATGGAGCGGCGCTATTCCGCCAGCCCGGATGAGCAGTTCTTCACCGGCGGCGGCGAACATACTTTTGTTAATTTTGACGACAAGGATGACAACACGATTTTTTCAGTTCGCGATGCCATGCGGAACTCGATTAACCTGGTTTTTATCCGCATCATGCGCGATATTATACATTATTATACATACCAGATCCCGGGGGTCAGGGAACTGCTGGATGATGCCAGTGATCCCAGGCGACAGGAGTATCTGGCCCGGTTCGCCGATCAGGAGGGCGCTATATTTCTGCAACGCTTTTACAAGAAGTACAGGGGCAAAAAGTTTGAGGAGGCGCTGGCCAGCCTGCTACAGGGAATCCATGCCACTCCTTCCCGACTGGCCGCCGTGTTCCGTTATGTGAAACCCGAGGCCGACTGTCCCGAGTTTGCTGCCTTTCTGCGGGCGCATTTCCCAGAGGCGGCTTTAACCGAGCAGACGGTTGACAAACTTTTCAGGGAGTATGCGGCGGAGGCCTGGTCCCTGGTTGACCGCGGTTATATCGCCCGCATCCATCCACTCGAATTGTGGACGATCGCTTTTCTCCGTCTGCACCCGGCCGCCGGCTGGCAGGAAATCCGGCAGGCCAGCGTCGAAGAGCGCCAGGTGGTCTACACCTGGCTGTTTAAGACCTCCCGCAAGAACAAGCAAAACAGCAAAATTCGGTCCATGCTGGAGATGGAGGCCTTTCAGGAATTGCATGCCGACTGGAAACGCCTCCGGTACCCGTTTGACTCTTTGGTGCCGTCCTACGCCACGGCAATCGGCAGCTCGGCCGACCGGCCGGCCGCCCTGGCGGAATTGGTCGGCATTGTACTGAATGACGGTGTCTGGACTCCGGCGATCCGTGTCGAGGAACTCCATTTTGCCCAAGGCACTCCATATGAAACCGTTCTGCAGTACCAAAATCGACCGAGCGAGCAGGTGCTGGCGCCGGAGGTTGCCCGGGTAACCAGGGAGGCTTTATTGGGCGTGGTGACGGACGGAACAGCCAGGCGGGTGCTGAACGCCTTTCAGCAGCCCGATGGCACGCCGGTCGCAGTGGGCGGCAAAACCGGCACCGGCGACAATCGCTATGAAACCTATGGGTCGGCCGGCCAGTTGCTCAGTTCCAGGGTGATTAACCGGACCGCGGTCTTTGTTTTTTTCCTGGGTGACCGTTTTTTCGGAGTAATCACCGCCTATGTGGCAGCCCCGGCTGCGGCGGATTACGGATTTACCAGCGCCCTGCCGGTGCAGGTATTAAAATCGCTGGCGCCGGCGCTCATGCCTTTGCTGGCAGAGGAGAGGGATACTGAAGAAGGCGGGCTGCAGCCGAATATCAAACCTGATTTTTTGGGCGATCGAAAGGAATAGCCAATGGGGATTTGCAACGAACAGGCCGGAATCAACGGGCAGGTTGGCCGGCAAACAGACGGGCCGCCGGAGTCGTTGCCATCTTGTCGCCCTGTCGGTTTTGTCGACATCGATTCCGGCGCCTCGGTGGTTGATCTGGGCTGCGGTGCCGGTGAAGGTGTCATCCGTGCAGCGCAGCGGGTCGGGGCGCTTGGCCGGGTGTTCGGCATTGACCGCGATTCGGTCAAGATTGGACTGGCGAGTCAGGCTGTGCGCGAGGCGGGGCTGGAAGTGGAGTGCACTATCACTCTCAAGGTGGCGGATATCGGACTCCTGCCGCATCCGAAGACCTACGCCGATATCTTGGTCTCGAACGGTGTTTTCCATCTCTGCCCTGACAAGGAGAAGCTCTTCAGGAATGTTTTCCGCATTCTGCGGCCGGGCGGGCGTCTGGTCTTCTCGACTATCGTTGTCAGCCTCGATGTAAAATCAGCCAGCGAGGAAATTCTGTCCGGCCTTGAGCCCGAGGCGCGCTATTTCAGTCTGCTGACCGGCATGAGTTTCACCGATGTCCGGGTTCTGGCCCGTCAGCCCCTTGCCACCGACGGATCGGGAAAATCGGTTGGCCAACCGGTCGACAAGGGAGCCGCGGTTGTCGTGTTCAGCGCCTTGAAACCGCCGCTGAACTGCTGAGCATGAGCATTGTGCCGGCGGTGCCGGCACGGGGGATCGGGGGGTGCATCAGGCAAGGCAACCAAAACAGGCGTGCCGGCCGCGCTCGGGCGTGATCTAGAATTTCAGGGGCGGCAGCGTACAGACAAGGAGTTTGTTCCCCTTTCTGAACTGCACCTCGATCTTGTCGGGGCGGATCGTCCTGGTAACGACCCCCAGGCCGAAAATTGGGTGGTCGAGCAGATCGTTTTTCCTGAAGGAGGCATCCATGGCGTAGGCAAGAGCCCGGCTAGGATCCCGGCCCGCGACCAACGCCTCGAACTGGGCTGCGGCCTTGGTTTCTTTGACGGTACGTCCGGCCTGTCGTCCCGCTTCTTTTTTGATGGCCGGCCGGCTGCCAGCCCCAATCGTGGCCGCAGGCTCCGGCGGCCGATATCTGTGGCGGCCGCCACAGGTGTTGCACTGTACTTTGGCCACCTTCCCGTCCGTCATGGCGATTATGATATGGTTGGTGATATCCTTGCACTTCAGACAGTGTGATACCACCTCTTCGCCGGCTGATAATCTCATTTCGGTGCTCATCGTTAACGCCACACTCCTTATGTCGGTTCGTCGCCGGTCACGGAATGTTAATATGTTATCTGGCACACAACTGAGAGCCCACCGGCATGTTTGCCGGTGAGAGGAGAGGGAACCCGGGAAAAATATAATAAATGACACCACATGCGAATTTGTCCCCCATTCAGCGAATACAGGGAGAGCGGACCGGCCAGGCGGTCCTGCGCGGGTTGTTTTCACTCCGTGCTCAGTGGACCTGTCCTCAATCACATGATAGTATGAAACTGCTCGCAAGGCTACAAAGATTTTGCACACTTCATATGGGGTTTATTCGGGCGATTGATTGCCCTGCGGCTCCGGAGGCCGGGCTGCGGGAATGAACGACAAGGATATCTGGTACATGTATGTGGTTCTTTGCCGGGACGGAACTCTTTACACCGGCATAACCAAGGATATGGAGAAACGGGTGCTCGCCCACAACACCGCTTTGAAAGGCGCCCGCTATACCCGGAGTCGTAGACCGGTAACGCTGGTTTATTCTGAAAAATTCCCTTCCAGGTCGGCGGCGGCCAGTCGAGAATACCAGTTGAAACAAATGCCGACTGCTGCGAAACGAAGGCTTGTCGAGGAGGGAAAGGCACAAGAGAATATCGAATAAAGCTTGTACCCCCTTGCGGAGTAAACAAGGAATTTCGAATCATGAAGGCGTGGGACGGCGGGCTTGGCCCGCCGTCCATCTACAGTTTGTTGGACGATTCCGGCCGTTTTTCCACGGACAGGTGGAGTTGCAGGGCGCCGCTTGTCTTGGCGATATCCAGGGCCTGTGTCACCCGGTCGTAGGCCACCCGTTTGTCCGCTTTAACCACCACGCTTTTGTCGGGCGACAGCGAAATGTAGGCACGCAACAGGTTGGCGAATTCTTGGTCGCCCACCGTCCGGTCGTCGATGTAGAATCGACCGGCCTGGTCGATCACCACCAGGACCGCTTTCTCACTGTACAGGCCGGAGACGGTAACCTTGGGCAGACTGACGGTGATGCCCTCCTGTTCGACAAAGTTGCTGGTAAGCAAAAAATAGATGAGTAGCAGGAAGACCATGTCGATTAAAGGGGTCAGCATAATCGCAATTCCAGTGGTTTTCCTTTTGGGAAATCGTAACATGCTATGCCTCCTTCTGCTGCCTCGACCAGATTTTTAGCAGGTCCACGGCGAGTTCCTCCAGATCCGCCTGGATTATGCTCAGCCGGCCTTCCAGGTAACTGTGAAAAAAGATGAGCGGGATGGCGACCACCAGGCCAAAGGCGGTGGTCAGCATTGCTTCCCAGATGCCGCCGGCCAGGACAGCGGCATTGACGCGGCCGCCCAGGTTTTCAACCGCCATGAAGGCCTTGATCATTCCAAAGACCGTGCCGAGAAGGCCCAGTAGCGGCGCGACATTTCCGGCTGTCGCCATGATTCCCATATGACCGGTCAGGGTGTTTACCTCCCGTTCCACAGAATGGGCCAGGACAAATTCCAGAGTTTCCCGGTCACTTTTGAAAACGCTGATCGCCTCCAGAAGAAGAACTTCGGCCGACGAGTATTGCCGTTTGCCATGCCGCACCCGGGAAGTCAGCATTTTTTTTGCTTCCGACAGTTCCCCCTGCTCAAGGAGTTGCAGGACGCGACCGCTGACGGCGTCACGGTCACGCGCCGTTCGGAATATGAGGAGTTGATGGAAAAAGATCGTGGTGCCGGTCAGCGAACAGAGCAGGATCGGCCAAATAAGAATGCCGCCTTTTAGAAACAACTCAATGCCTTGATTCATATCATGCTCCGGGTGGTAGGGGATTCCAGGTCGTTGATTGTCATCTTGTAAAAAAATCAGTTATCCTGCGCAACCTGCCGGGAAAGCGTTTTTTTTGATTTGTCTAGCTGGGCCGCTTCCGCTGCGTTTGGTTGCTGTTGCAGGGTATGCCGCCGGTATCGCCATTTGTACAATTCGTGGCCGCAGAAGAGGAGGATCGGAAAAGGCACAAGAATCCAGAGATCGTGCAAGGGCACGTATGCAGTGTTGAATATTTTCTGGACCGGTGGCAGCCGGAGCAACATCCAGATCCAGAGGAATTCCGCCGCCATGGCGGCCAGCAGCAGCCGATTGCTCAATAGTCCGACGCTAAAGGCTGAAAATTCCCAACTGCGCATGGTCCAGGCGTTGAGAACCTGGCAGGTCACCGCACCCAGCAGCGTCATGGTCATGGCCTGCCGGTGCAGAAGCGGATCGGCCAGGACAACGGTGCCATAGTGCCAACCGTGCAAAAGCAGAAAGGAGAGAAAGGCGGTCATGGCGGCCGTGGCCTCGATGATCCCCAGGAAGAAATAGCCGCGTTTAAAGACTTCCCTGTCGAGGATTTTTTCGTTTTTGCCGACCGGTGGCCGGTTCATGATGTTTTTTTCAGGTTGTTCGCTGCCTAGGGCCAGGCCCGGTAGCATGTCGGTGCCGAGATCGATGGAGAGAATCTGGATGACCGACAGCGGCAGCGGAATCTTCAGAAAAAATTGCAGAATATAGGGCACGATTTCCGGGACATTTGATGCGAGGACATAGGTGACGAATTTCTTGATATTGAAATAAACGGTCCGGCCTTCCTCGATGGCCAGGACTATGGAGGCGAAGTTGTCGTCCAGCAGGACCATGTCGGCTGCCTCCTTGGCCACCTCGGTGCCGGAGAGGCCCATAGCGATGCCGATGTCCGCTTTTTTCAGGGCCGGCGCATCGTTGACCCCGTCGCCGGTCATGGCCACTACCTCGCCGTTGTTCTGGAGGGCCGTGGCGATCCTCAGCTTCTGGCTGCTGGCCATGCGTGCAAAGAGCACATCATGGCCGGCCAGCAGCTCTTCCAGTTCTTCGTCGGGTAGTTTTTCCAGTTGGGCGCCGGTCAGCAGCCGGTCGTACGTCATGCCGATTCGTTCGGCAATTGCAGCGGCGGTGCGGGGGTTGTCGCCGGTGATCATCATGGTGCGGATACCGGCCCGTTGGCAGGTGGCCATTGCCTCGGGCACCTCGGCGCGGGGCAGATCCATGATCGCCACCAGCCCCAGCAGGATCAACTCTTCCTCCCGGTCGCCACGGCCATAGGCCACGGCCAGCACCCGATAGGCCTGATCCTCCAGCGCCTCGGCCCGGCTGATGATCTCCTGGCGGGTGGAATCGGTGAGCGTCTGTTCAATGTTGTCGGCGGCTAGCAGGGCCGTGCATCTGGGCAAGAGCATTTCAAGCGCGCCTTTGGCGAACAGATGAACCTCTGGTCCATCCTGATACACGGTTGACATCATCTTTCGATCACTGGTGAAGATGTTTTCGTGGATTTTTTCCATCTGGGTCGGCAATGCAAGCCCTCTTTTGCGGGCCGCCGCAACCAGGGCGAGTTCGGTCGGATCGCCGCGCAGGGCATCCGGGTCGATGCTGGCGCGGCAGTTCAGGTGGCTGGCGATGAGCAGGAGATCGAGCCGGGCGGCAGCGCTCTCATTTGTGGTTGTAAAGGTAAATTCGCCGGGCTCCCGGTAGCCCTCGCCGGAGATGGTGACTTCTTCGCCGCCGGCCAGCAGGATTGATTTTGCGGTCATCTCGTTTCTGGTCAAGGTGCCGGTTTTGTCGGTACAGATCACAGTGGCGCTGCCCAGGGTTTCCACCGAGTCGAGGTTTTTGATGAGCGCCTGCCGGCGGGCCATGCGCTGGCTGGCCAGCGATAGCGACAGGGTGATGGTGGGCAGCAGCCCTTCCGGTACGTTGGCGACGATTAGCGACAGGGCGAAGATGGAGGCGATCAGTGTTCCCTTTCCAAAAGAGAGACCGAGCACAAAAAAGACCAAACCCATGAACAGGGCGATTATTGTCATCACGCGGGTGATATGGATTATCTCCCGCTGCATGGGTGTGAGTGTCTTGCGGACGTTTTTGGTGAGGCTGGCTATTCTGCCGAACTCGGTGGCATTGCCGGTGGCGGTGGTGAGCGCGATGCCGCTGCCGGTAACCACCGTGGTACCGGCAAACACCATGTTCCGGGCCTCCAGAGTTCGGCTGGCTCGGCCCGACTCAAGAAGCCGTTCCACAGGGGCTGATTCGCCGGTTAGCGAAGAGAGGTTGAGATAGAGCGAATTAGACTCGATCAGGACGCCGTCGGCCGCTACTTTATCGCCTTCTTCCAGCAGCATCACATCGCCGGGCACCAGTTCCTGCGAATCGATTTCCAGTACATCGTCCTGGCGGCGGACGGTCACCAGGGCTGGCATCAGCTTGAGCAGGGCCTCCATGGCCTTGTCGGCCCGGTATTCCTGCCAGAAGGCAAAGGTTGCATTGATGACGACCGCGCCGAATATGGCGTAGCCCAGGACATTGTTGCCCTGGCCGGGCGCAAAGTGATCGGCCACAAAGGAGAGCAGAGCCGCGGTCTCGAGCAGGATGGCGAAAAATTGGCTGTACTGGCGGAGATAGGCCAGCAGGTAGTTTTTTTTGACTGCCCGCTCCAGGATGTTTGGCCCGAACTCAACAAGTCTTCGCTGGACCTGGCCGGCGGTCAGGCCATTTTCCGAAGTCTTGAAGCGACGCAGAAGAGACGTCTTGTCGAGCCTGAAAATCTCCATCATCCCTTGTCTCTGGCATAGAAGGCAATGGTGTTGACCGGCGTATAGCGGAACAGTCGTTCGATGGGCCGTTCGCCGAACAGGCGGGACATGGCGGACAATCGCTGTCCGCCGATGATTGCCAGTTGAAATTCATGGTGTGAAAGATGGTGCAGAATCTGGTCGACCTCGTTTGTGGCAAAGGCATGCTTGAGACGGAGCGGTACATCCATGAGCCGGGCAAGTCTGACGTAATGCACCAGGCGGCCGTTGATTCTGCGCAGCAGTTCCCGGGTCGCCGGTAGATCGAGTTCGGCCAGTTTCCTCTTGCCCGTGACGCTGACGCTGTAGATCTCGGCCGACGCAGCGTACGCCTTGGTTAAGGCGGCGAACAGGGTGAATTTTTTTTCAGAGAGCCGATCTTCCCGGATCGGCAGCACGGAATTTTGTGCAAGATGGGCGGCATTCGGATGGACAACCCGGACCACCGCAAGATCGACGGGCAGGGAAAGACGGGTTAGTCGTTCGCTCAGGGAGTTTTCAAAAAAACGGCGACGCATCCGGGTACTGCAGAATAAAACATCCGCCCTTGTTTCGGCCAGAAAACCCTTGATGGCCCGGACCGGATCACCGTCAAGAAATATCCGTTCAGTAGCCGTCCCAAAGGGCATGGCCGCCTCTTCAATGGCGGTCATGCTTTTTTCTACTTCGTCGCGGTTGTCGTCGGGATTGATGACGTGGAGCAGGGAAAGCGTGAAACCGAAGACGCGGGCATAATGCAGGGCGTACAGGGCCGCGACTTCGGCGGTGACCAGACCGTTTACTGCCGCAATGACCTTCATGACTCCGCCTCAGACTTTTTTTGTTAGTCAGGGAGGTTGCGAAGCATACCACGCAGCCGGGTTTCAGCCGGAACCGATAGCGGCTGGAACATGTTTCCGCGTCATTAGAAAAAAATATACCATTTTTGCATTTTTTCGGGCAATTAATTCACGAAACCAGGTAGGTTTCAGCACGGCAGCGCCGGGGTGATGATTGCAATGACAACAGATGGAGAACTTGTGCAGGAGAGATTACTCGCCGTTTGTATCGGTCCGGAGTCTGCCGGCCGGCAGGTGCTTGATTTTCTTGTTGGACGTTTTACCTATCGTTTACGGGAGGATTGGCAGCGGGAACTGGCTGCCGATCGTTTTCTTTTGAACAATGGCGGG
>Ga0208863_1000523_pt1 | contig 35655 bp, 36 predicted proteins | sample RifOxyD3_FD_184040 | JGI IMG/M metagenome (GOLD analysis project Ga0208863, IMG submission 184040) | Soil microbial communities from Rifle, Colorado - Rifle Oxygen_injection D3 (SPAdes) | ecosystem: Environmental > Terrestrial > Deep subsurface > Rock core/Sediment | place: Rifle, Colorado...
ATTTGCTGCATAAACCCGTCAAACCGGCCAAGTTAAGATCTCTGGTGCAATACCATCTCAATGAAGTGACCCATTAGTTTGGCTTAATCTTCCCACCTATCTTGAGAAAGCAATCCCATTTCTGGATACAGAAAATAAGCTGGCGCGCTCAATAACCAACTGCAACACCCCGGATAGGATACGGTGTAGGGATGGAAAAAATTGAAAGTTGGAATCGCCGTATCCATATGCGGGTGTAAATGCGTTTTTTGATAACTCACATTTTGCCAGTCATTCAGAAGCAGGAGCTTTAGCTCCGTTGTTTCGTATAGAGTACCCACCCACGAAGGGTGGCGTTCAACTTGCTCACAACATTTTCCAACGGAATCCCCGTTCGATCACGCACAGTCAGTTGCGTTATACGATCTTTGATTTTCGCAAGCGACTTTAGAGCGGAGCAGACGCGTGAATAGCGTGGCACTCAGGCCATCACTGTTCATGAACAGATCGGAAACGCAGATCCGCCATTCTGACTGTTGGCACCTCTGATTACGATACAAAACGAAGGGCACGAAAGTGCCCTTCGTGCTGCCTGCCCGTCTGGGGCATCAGCTCCATAGAACTGCGCCATATTTACGCGGATTTATACAGCCGCCAACATGGGGGAAACTTCGCCAGAAAATCAAAAAAATGGCACGACACTTTGATTCAGGATGAGACATCGAGCAGTTGTTTGACAAAGTCGAGCGCCAGCGCAAGATGATTTAACGCAGCCGGGGTGGGTGGCTCGCCCAGCTCGAAGGATTCCCCCTTGATGCACAGGATGTAGGCGTCGGGCGGTGGTTCCTTGTAAAACTGCACATACACATCGAGCAACGCTTGCGGTGCCAACGCGTGACTGTACAGCACTGGTTCCCCCGTGGCTTTTGCACGATAAAAGGAAAAGGGGGCGGGCGTGTCCATGCCCGCATCGATAAACAGCACGCGCTGCCTGTCCTTCATGTCCATCGCGTGTTCGATCTGCAGCTGAAAATCTTCCAGCAGTTCAAACCGTTCAACAAACCCTTCCCCCTTCTCCCTTGCCCCTTCGCCTGAGTTTAACCAGTTATCAATCTCGCGCAACAGCATAGGACCTAGTGCATCATCACCGCGCGATTCGTTGCCGATGGCGAAAATCAGTACGGGCGCTGTCATTATGCGCAAAAACTCCCGTCACCCGAACGTGACAAGGTAGACAGTTGCGTTCCATCCACGCCCAGCACTTCGACTTCCAGCGGCATTTTGCCCAGCGCATGGGTCGCACAGGATAAGCAGGGATCGAATGCGCGTATCGCGACTTCGATGTGGTTGAGCAAGCCTTCGGTGATCTCGTGGCCGTGCAGATATTGCTGCGCCACACGGCGTACCGCCTCGTTCATCGCCTGATTGTTGTGGGTGGTGGAGACGATCAGGTTGCACATGGTGACCAGATCGTTTTCGTCGACACGGTAATGATGGATCAGCGTGCCGCGCGGCGCCTCGATCACGCCCACGCCTTCGAAGCCGCGCTCGCCGGTCACGATCAGATCGTTGCCGGTGATGTCATCGTCGTGCAACAAATCCTTGATCATTTCCGCCGCATGCAGCATCTCTATCATGCGCGCCCAGTGGTAGCCCAGCGGTGCATGCATAGGCATCACGCCGCTGTAGGCCATGAATTCGCGCCGCTCGATTTCAGCCAGTGGCGTCGAGATGAAATCGCAATTCTGAATGCGTGAGAGGGGACCTACCCGATACCAGCCTTTTTCCTTGCCCAGCGACTTCAAATAGGGGAACTTCATATAGCTCCAGTTTTTGACCTCTTCGCCGATCAGAACGGTGTAATCGTTGTAATCCACCCCGTCGAACAGCACATTGCCGTTTTCATCGCGACCGCGCAGTCTGCCGTGGTAAAGATCGAGCGATCCGTCGTATCCGACCATGGACATGTAGTTGGCGCGGAAAGCCCCGAAGCTGTTGTAGAGTTCCGGATTTTTGTGGTGCAACTCTTTGACCATGTGCACCGCTTCGCGGCTCCAGGCCACCATCTGGTAAATGTCGCGCAGCAACTCGTCGCGCTCTGCAATGGACAGCGATTTGTTGACGCCGCCGGGTACAGATCCTGTGCCGTGTACGCGTTTTCCCGCCGTGTGACGGATCACTTCCTGTCCGAATTTGCGCAACAGGATGCCGCGTTTGGCGGTTTCAGGATATTTTTCGGCCACGCCGACGATATTGCGTTTGGAGATGTCGCTGTCGAAACCGAACAACAGGTCAGGCGAACAAAGATGGAAAAAGTGCAGCGCATGCGATTGCAGTATCTGGCCGTAGTGCATCAACCGGCGATTTTTCTCGGCGGTGGACGTTAAGTGTTGCGCCCCGACGATGGCGTCCAGCGCCTTGCTCGCCGCCAGATGATGGCTGACCGGGCAGATGCCGCACAGGCGTTGCACCATCACCGGCACTTCCCAGTAGGGGCGCCCCTGAATGAATTTTTCGAAGCCGCGAAATTCGACGATGTGCAGTCTTACCTGATGGATACGATTTTTGTCATCGAGCAGGATGGTGACCTTGCCGTGACCTTCGACGCGGGATACAGGGTCAATCGCGACGCGGCGCAGATTTTCCGGATTTGCAGCAGTTTCTAATGAGAGCGACATAAACGTACCTTAAGAAAAAGCAGTAATGAGTGAAATCGTGGGGGTGAATTCATTCGCCCGACAACAGGTTAATCGTAATGAATCAGACCGTGGCCGAGTTCAGGCTCTTTACCTGCCAGCAAATCGGTCAGCACTTTCCAGATCGCATCGCCTGAAGGCGGGCAACCCGGGATGAAATAATCGACTTTCACCACCTCGTGAATCGGATGCACCTTGTCCAGCGGCAGCGGCAATTCCGGATCGTTGGGAATAAAGCCGTCGACCAGACCGTGCTGGGCGTGATAGACCTCTTCGAGTATGGACGATAGCGATAAATGGTTGCGCTGCGCTGGCAGGCCGCCGTTGATGCTACATGCGCCGATGGCGATCAGTATCTTGCAGTTGGCGCGGAATTCGCGCAGCACATGGACGTTTTCGGCATTGCACAGACCGCCTTCGATGATGCCGATGTCGCAAGGCCCGCAGTGTTTGATGTCGGTGATCGGCGAACGGTCGAATTCAACCAGTTGCAGCAGATCCAGCAGGCGTTCGTCGATATCGAGTATCGACATATGGCAGCCAAAGCAGCCCGCCAGCGAAGTGGTAGCGACTCTTAATTTAGGTTTAACAGGCGTATTCATTTCAAGCGCCTTTCAATACAGGATGTGGCGGAAGGGTCGCAGCATCGCTGCGGGGACACACCGGACATGCCGGGTGCGGCGTCGCGCTGATCGGTTTCTCGTCGAAGTCACGTGATCCGATCGGCGTGGCAAAACCGACGCGTTTTTTGAGGATGACACCGACCGGGCAAACATGAGCCGCCTTGTCCGCATCGCAAAAGTCGGTATCGGCTAACTGGCCGGATTTGGCATTGACGATCAGATGGCTCTTGATGCCGCGCCCCGACAAGGCGAACACGTTCTTGCCGTCGACATCGCGACTTGCGCGCACGCACAACGAGCACAGGATGCAGCGGTTAAAGTCCAGCAGATATTCCGGATGCGTAGCATCCACCGGTCGGTCGGGGTAAAACTGGTTGTAGTGCGGTGACATCATCTTCAGTTCATAGGCGGTCGCCTGCAACTGACAATTTCCGCTCTTTTCGCAGGAAGGGCAGAAGTGATTGCCTTCGACAAACAGCATTTGCAACAGCGCACGACGCTCGTCGTTAATCTCTTTCGTGTCGCTCTCGACCACCATATCCGGTTGCGGTTGCTGGGTGCAGGAGGCGGTCTGCCGTCCGTTGGCTTTCACCGTGCACAGTTTGCATGAGCCGTGCGGCTTGAATTCCGGATTGAAACATAGATGCGGGATGTACTCGCCTGCGGCCATCGCGGCCTGAATGATGGTTTGCCCTTCCGCGTAGGGTATGGTCTTGCCGTCCAGGGTAAAAGTTTCATTTTCACTCATTGCTGCGCTCCCTCCTTTCAAAGCCCCTCGTTTCGCTCTCCCCCCGTAAACAAGGGAAAGGGCAAACGTGATGCGGGGTAAGCAGGCAATCCGCGAAGCGGATGCTCGCAAAATCATTTATTAACATTGTGGCTCTCCAGATGTGCGCCTGTATCGTCGCGACCTGTCATTTGTCGTGCAGCAGACAGCGCGCGATCCAGATCGAAAGCCGGGATGAAATCCTTGTGCGCCAGTCGCTTGTCATAGGCCGGACGGAATTTTTCTATGGTGTTCAGCACCGGATTGCAGGCCGAATGACCTAAACCGCAGTGGCTGGTGGATTGGAGCAGTACATTGAGTTTTTCGATCTCGGCAAAATCGTAAGGGGAACCGTTGCCGTCGGCCAGTTTGTCCATCATGTTGGACAAAAGCGAGGTGCCGACCCGGCAGGGCGTGCAAAAACCACAGCTCTCGTGAGCGAAGAAATGTACGAAGTTGCGTGCCACTTCAAACATGTCGCGCGTCTGGTTGAAGATCATGAAGGCGCCAGCCGTGGCCAGGTCGTCGAAAGCGATGCGCCGGTTGAATTCATCCGCCGCTATGCAGATACCGGACGGGCCGCTGATCTGCACCGCCTGCGCATCGTGTGCGCCACAGTCGGCGAGCACCTGGGCGATAGTCACGCCAAACGGGTATTCATACAGCCCCGGGCGTTCACAATCGCCCGACACGGAGAGAATCTTGCTGCCGCTGGAAGTCTCTGTGCCGATGTTGGCATACCATGCGCCGCCATTGACCGCGATAAGACAGGTGGAGGCAAAAGTCTCGACATTGTTGACCACCGTCGGGTAGTTGAGATAACCGTGCGTGACGGGGAAGGGCGGGCGGTTGCGCGGTGTACCGCGTTTGCCTTCTAATGACTCGATGAGTGCGGATTCTTCGCCGCAGATATAAGCCCCGGCACCCAGATGGATGGCGATATCGAAATCGAAACCTTCGTGCCCTAGAATCGAAGTCCCCAGCAGATTCTGTCCGCGCCGCTTCTGCAATACCGCCTGCAAATGCGGCAACAGATAGCGGTATTCGCCGCGAAGATAGAGAAAACCCTGTTTGGCGCCGATGATGCGGGCGCACAGCGTCATCCCCTCGAATACGGTATCCGCGTAACCGTTCAGCAGCACGCGATCCTTGAAGGTGCCCGGTTCCCCTTCATCGGCATTGCACACCACATAGTGAGCCTCCCCCGTGGCATTGCGGCAAAATTCCCACTTCATGCCGGTAGAAAAACCGGCACCGCCGCGACCTCGCAGTTTAGAGGTTTTAATCTCCTGCAAAGCGTCATCGCTTCCGCGCGCAAGCATGGCCTTGAGGGCCGAACCCGGTTGAATCTGGCTGTTCAGCAGTATATCGCGCCGCCGGATATTGTCTTCGATGGCAAAAAAACTGGCCGGCCAGGCGGATAACGGCACGCGCTCGCGTATCAGTTCGGCAATGGCGTTGATGCGCTCCTCTGTGATGCGATGGATAGCGATATTGTTGACCAGCATGCCCGGTCCCTGATCGCACATGCCGGTGCAGGAAGTGGTGCCGATACAAACCAGTCCGTCCTCGGATAGTTTGCCAGCTTCCACCCACAACTGGCTGCATAGACTCTTCATCAAATTCATGTTGCCTGCCATGCGGTCGGTGATGTTGTCGGAAAACAACACGCGATAGTTGCCCGCCGGTTGCAGATAAAGGAAGGAATAAAACCCCGCCACACCTTCGATTTTCGAGCGGGGCAGGGCTAATCGCTCACTTAAATAATCGATGGCATCGGAATGGATATATCCGTGAACATCCTGCGCCGCGATGAGAATTTGCAGCAGGTTGTCGGCATTGTGCTGGTGATGCGCGAGTATCGTATCAAGATATTCGGCATGGCTATTGGCTGGACTGATCATAAAAACCCTTCAGTGAAAACTTCTTTCGTGAGATTCTACACCCATACGAGAAAGTCCATAGGCAACGCTGATCGTCATGTTATCGAAGGCGAAATGCGTTAATCTCACGTCTGCAAAAAATAATAAGGAGCTGGTATGTCTATTTTCAAGCAATCCCGTTTTGTTGTATTCCTACTCTGTCTGGCCTTGATCCCGGGTATTGCTCATGCCCATCCCGGTGGTGGCAGCCTGCATGGCATGTTCCATCCATTTACTGGACTTGATCATTTGTGCGCCATGATCGCGGTCGGTATGTGGGCGGTTCAGGCGGGTGGACGAGCTGCGTGGATATTGCCGGTGACTTTTGTTGTCGTGATGGCGGTGGGTGGACTGGCGGGTATTGCGGGAATGGCCTTACCCTTTGTCGAAGGCGGTATCCTCGCTTCGCTGTTGTTTTTCGGCGTTTTTATTGCGGCGGCGGCTCGTTTGCCATTGTCTGTCAGCATGGCGCTGGTCGGTTTTTTTGCGCTGTTTCACGGCTATGCCCACGGCGTGGAAATGCCGAACAACGCTTCCGGTTTGAAGTACGCGCTGGGTTTTATGTTCTCCACGGCGGTATTGCATCTGACGGGTATCGGCCTGGCGTTTTCACTCGATAAGACGGGTCATACGCAATATCTCAAAATGGCGGGCGTTGCGATTGCCGCCTTGAGTGGCGCGCTCTGCTTTGCGGGCTGATTTCTGATGCATGAGATGTCGCTGGCCGAAAGTGTGTTGCAAATCATCGTTCAGGCGGGACGTGAGCAGGGTTTTACGCAGGTAAAAACCGTCTGGCTGGCAATCGGTCGTCTGGCCTGTGTAGAACCCGATGCGATGCGTTTTTGCTTCGAGTCGGTGGTGGCCGGTACGCTGGCAGAGGGCGCAAAACTCGAAATTATCGAGTTGACAGGGCAAGGGATTTGCGAGGATTGTCACAAAGAGGTGATGCTCAGCGCGCTGTATGAGGCTTGCCCCCATTGCGGCGGGTATCGAATCCGCGTGACAGGCGGCGATGCCATGCGGGTACACGAGCTGGAAGTCGAATGAACGGTATTCATCATGCTAATTAATTGTGTTGCTTACCAGGATGGTGTCAAGCAGGCCGATTTGTCCGTAACCCAAATCAGCGATTATCTCGAACGCCCTGACTGTTTTGTGTGGGTCGCCTTGAACGACACCACGGATACCGAACTTCTGCAAATGCAGGAGGAATTCGGTTTGCATGACCTGGCAATAGAAGATGCGCGCCACGGCCATCAACGCCCTAAAGTTGAGGAGTATGGCGACACGCTGTTTGTGGTGATGCATATCGTGGACATTGAAAACGGCGAATTGTCTGTCGGTGAGGTATGTATTTTTGCGGGTAAGAATTTCGTCCTTTCTGTGCGTAATCTCAGCCGTCTCGGCTTTGTCAGTGTGCAGGAGCGCTGCCAGCGTGAACCGCAATTGCTGAGTTTAGGTTCCGGCTTCGTGCTGTATGCCTTGATGGATGCGGTGGTGGATCGCTATTTCCCGGTGATCGACAGGCTGGAGTCGCAACTGGAATTGATCGAAGAACATCTGTTCGACAAAAATGCTGCCTTGATCAACGTGGAAAAGCTCTATGAACTCAAACGTCGCGTGGTCGTGTTAAAACATGCGGTATCTCCCTTGATGGATGCCACGGCCAGGCTGTATGGCGGGCGTGTTCCTGCCGTGTGCGCCACTACGCAGGAATATTTTCGCGATGTGTATGATCATTTGATCCGTATCAACTCGACGATAGAAACCATGCGGGAAACCATTACGACTGCCATACTGGTGAGCCAGTCCACGGTGTCGATCGAACAGAATGAGGTCAACAAACGGCTGGCGGCCTGGGCCGGTATCTTCGCGGTCGCTACCGCGTTTGCCGGTATCTGGGGGATGAATTTCGAGCATATGCCGGAACTGGGGCTATCCTATGGCTACCCTCTGGCACTAACCGTGATCGGTGTTGCCTGTGGGGTTTTGTATTACCGTTTTAAACGCTCAGGATGGCTATAGTTAATTGAATTAATGAGGTTTTATATGTGTACTACCTGTGGTTGTGGCGGCGGTCAGACTTTGATAGGCGGACATGCGCTCAATAAATCGCGTAAAGCGGGCGGGGCACTGCGATTTAAGGCGCATGAGGCGAGCGGGGCGCATTCTGCTGAAGTATCTGTGCCTGAGATGAGCCCGGAAATTTCCCCGACACGCATGGTGAAGATTAAGCGCGACATACTGGCGCGCAACAACGATCATGCAGAGGACAATCGTCGCCGCTTGGCGGCTCAAGGCATATTTGCCCTGAATCTGGTGTCGAGTCCCGGTTCAGGAAAAACTACCTTGCTGGTGAAAACCATTGCAGCGCTGAATGGCGCAATTCCGCTTGCGGTGATCGAAGGTGATCAACAAACCGAAAATGATGCTGCGCGCATTCGTGCTGCCGGTGCACCCGCGATTCAGATCAATACCGGCAAAGGTTGTCATCTGGATGCACAGATGGTGGGGCAGGCGATGCAGCGTCTGGAGTTGCCGGACGACAGTCTGCTTTTGATCGAGAATGTCGGTAATCTGGTCTGCCCGGCCAGTTTCGATCTGGGTGAGGCGCACAAGGTGGTGATACTGTCGGTGACCGAAGGCGAAGACAAACCGCTCAAGTACCCCGACATGTTTCGCGCCGCCCATCTGATGCTGCTCAATAAATGCGATCTGCTGCCTTATCTGGAATTTGATGTGGATCTGGCCATCGAATATGCCCATCGAGTTAACCCTGCGTTGCAGGTGATCCGTATCTCGGCCAGCAGCGGCATAGGCATGGACGAATGGCTGGCGTGGATAGCGGCGGGCTGTAAAAGTGCCGCCGCACGCAATGTTGGCGCGTAACTAATTGAATATTTTATTAAAAGATAACGGTCCGTCTGTATTGGCTTGCGGTGCCTGGCTGAAAAACACGGTCTGCGTCACAGCAGGCAATCAGGCGCGCATCTCGCCGTTGATCGGTGATCTGGATTCAGCAGATGCGCGCAGACACTTGGAGGAGGCGGTGGCGCAACTGTGCGAACATGTCTCTATCGAGTTGGTCGTTCACGATCTGCATCCGGATTTTTACAGCACACAGTTCGCGCTGGATTTTGCTGCACAGCACAGTTTGCCCACCCTTGCCGTGCAACACCATCACGCCCACATTGCCGCTATCTGCGCCGAACATCACATCACGGAACCTGTGCTGGGGCTGGCGCTCGATGGCGTTGGCCTTGGGACGGACAACACACCGTGGGGCGGTGAGTTGTTGCGTGTTGCCGCTGCGGATTTTCAACGACTGGGGCATTTGGCACTGTTGCCTATGCCGGGCGGTGACCGTGCCGCTCAGGAGCCATGGCGCATGGCGGCTGCGGCCTTGTTTATACTTGGGCTTGGTGATGAAATCGCGACACGCTTTTGCAAGCAAGCGGGCGCGGCGACCATCGCGACCATGTTACAGCGCGGTTTGAGTTGTCCTGCCACTTCCAGCATGGGGCGCTTGTTCGATGCCGCAGCCGGTTTGCTGGGCGTGAGCGAGGTGCAGACTTTTGAAGCACAGGCGGCGATCGCCTTGCAGAGATTGGCGCATCAGCACGGTCAGGTCGCACCTATGCAAGCAGGTTGGCATATCCTTGACAACGGTGTGCTGGATTTTGCGCCGCTGCTTAGCATACTAGCCGATTGCCGCGAGGCAGCTTACGGTGCCGCACTGTTTCACGTCACGGTCTCGGCAGGCTTAGCCGACTGGGTGGTGCGTGCCGCAAGTGCGAAAAACATCAGCCGTGTCGCTTTGGGCGGCGGCTGTTTTCACAACGAAATATTGTTATCCGTTTTGTCGGAACATCTGAAAAAATCAGGATTGCAAGTCTTAACGGCTCAGTTGATGCAGCCTAATGACAGCGCCATTTCGCTTGGGCAGGCCTGGATCGGAATTCAATCCATCAAATATCGATGAATCTGATATCTGGTTGGCCACTCGAGTGCGATAGCATGCTGACTGCCGGGAACAAAGTTGTCTGCCTCTGTCAATTTAAAGGATGCGCTGTATGGGAAAAATCATTGTAATTCAAGCTGATATCACCACGCTATCAGTGGACGCCATTGTCAATGCAGCGAACTCGTCATTGCTGGGTGGCGGTGGGGTAGATGGCGCGATTCATAGGGCAGCGGGTGCGGAGTTGCGCAACGAGTGTTACCTGCTGGGCGGCTGTAAAACGGGTGATGCAAAAATCACTAAAGGCTATCGTCTGTCAGCTAAATTCATTATTCACACGGTGGGGCCGGTCTGGCGTGATGGAAAGAACGCTGAACCCGTGCTATTGGCGAGTTGCTACCAGCGCTCAATGGAAATCGCTGCGAACTATGGTGTGCGCACAATGGCATTTCCGAGCGTGAGCACTGGCGTCTATGGCTACCCGATTGAGCTGGCTGCAAAGGTCGCAATTAATACGGTGCGAGCGCAGTTGCAAATTCTTCCCAGTATCCAAGAAGTGGTATTTTGCTGTTTCAGCGGCAGTGACCTTGCCGTATATGAGCAGATTATGGGCGAATGATCAATTTTTCTGGATGGCTAAAACAAGTCCCTATACTTCGGTGTTGGTAGAGTCCTTTAATCCGATAAGTACAAGTGCCAGGCATGGGAAAGTCCATATTAGACCTGTTGCCTGACCAACACTCATTCCCACCGAACCTGTTTGTTGACTGCTCAAAATCGCCGTCAAATGATTATCCTGTAGGAACTCAGTTTCGGATACGGGCAAAATTAAGTGATGTTAAGGGGATGCCTTTTGTATATAGCTATTCTGATTGGCTATATATAAAGTGCAACAAGACTTGGTATGTCATGGCGGGTGGCTGCACATTGCAAAGCGTTCCCCCGCGATGGCCTGCTGCACAAGGGCCTTCTCTTTTCAAGCGAGCTGACAGGGAGAAAACCACTTGATAGTCATTTTGCGTAATAATTCTTTACAAGATGACTATCTTGATAAAGAATGGCCCGTGAGTTAACTATTTAAAAAGAGATGAATAATGAGAACTGCCACAGTAGCGGATGCAAAATCGCATCTATCCGCCTTGCTTGCCGAAGTGGAGGCCGGCCAGGGTGTTATTATTACCCGAAGGGGAAAGCCAGTGGCGCGCCTCGTCCCTGAGTCGCGATCAGCGGGCTTCGACTGGTCTGACTTGCATAATTGGGTTGCTGCAGCGCCGTTAGCGGGCTTGACCGTTGCCGAAATGCGCGAACAGGACCTGCTGTGATCTACCTCGATACTTCTGTGCTGGGCGCGATCTTTTTTCGGGAACCCGGTGCGGCTAATCTTGTGGCTAAACTAGAGAGCCAGCGTAAAGCAAAACTGATGATTTCGGCGTGGACTTTGACCGAGATGGCCAGCATTGGCGGTATCAAGCAGCGAACTGGTGCCATTGATGCCGAAACACGCCAGCAGGCAATCGCCAATTTTCAGCGATTTGCTTCTATGCATCTTGTCACGGTGGAAATCGATCCTGCGGATTTTCGTACTGCTGCGGTACTCATCGAATCGCCCAGCGCACTGCGGGCAGGGGATGCGCTTCATCTGGCGATCGCTCGCCGACTAGGTGCCAGAGTCGCTAGTCTTGACCATAAGTTATGTTCTGCAATCAAGGTGCTGGGTCTGGCTGGCTTTGATCTTTCGTAGTCACTTGTAATTCTCGCAACGAATGAAAGACGACAAAGTTCCAACCATTGGTTAAAGCCACGCAGAGACCACGATTTCTTCGTTGTACATACGCTTTACAGAAAATCATACGCATACTTCTTCATCCGAAATTTGAGTGTTATTACCGTGCAATCCATGACGCTTGCATTTGATGTTGATTGAGATTAACCTAGTCACTTATTTATAAGTAACGAGGATTGTCTCGTGGTCGAGCCGGGCATCATTTACCAATTCATTGCCAAACAAGGGGTTGCCACGATCGCCGATCTGGCAAAACTTGATCTGTCTCGTCCGGCGTTGTATCGAGAACTCTCCATGCTCCTCGAAGAAGGGCGCATCGTGCGGGTGCGCCGTGGAGCCTATCAGGTAGAGGAAGCGATGGATGCGAGTGACACCTGGGTTCAGGTGATGCAGCGTTATCCGCAGGGGGTGCTGTGTTTGCTATCGGCACTGGCATTTCACGAAATCACCACGCAATTGCCATCACTGGTGTGGCTGGCGCTGCCGAAAAGTGCCTGGCGCAAAACTGAGGGATATCCTCCGCTGCGTATTGTGCATGTTTCCGGTGAGGCGTTCACGACGGGTGTCGAAACGCACCAACGGCAAGGTGGAACGGTGCGGGTGTATTCTGTGGCAAAGACCGTGGTCGATGGTTTTAAGTTTCGCAATCGCATTGGACTGGATGTGGCAATTGAAGCGCTTCGTGAGGGTTGGCAACAGCGCCGTTTTACGATGGAAGAACTGGATGCAATGGCGCGCATCTGTCGCGTGCAGGCGGTGATACGACCCTATGTGGAGGCGTTGGTAGCATGAAAAAAAGACCCAAGTTGCAACTTCAGTTCGGCAACGCTTGCGCCGTCTTGCTCGTGACCGGGGCGAAAACTTTCAACAAATGCTGGTGAACTATGCACTTGAACGTGTGCTTTACCGGCTGGCGCAATCGCTTCATCGAGACCGATTTGTACTCAAGGGCGCGCTGCTGTTCCGCTTGTGGTTCGACTTCACTCAACGTCCAACGCGCGATGCTGACTTTCTGAGGTTCGGCAACACCGTTCCGGACCGGGACACAAGGGAAATTATTTTTCGGACATGTTGAAACGGAATTTCCGGGGCACGTTCATCAAGAAGTGGCATGGCGAAGGCTTGCCAGTAACCGTTTGTCAGCCGGCACTCTGGTTGCCACCGGTTATCCCAGGCAATAAATTTGAATGAAAATCTTTCATACAGAGCGAGTCATATGCAATGAAATTTATCCACACCGCTGATATTCACCTCGACAGTCCATTAACCGGTCTGGCAGCCTACAAAGATGCGCCTGCCGACATGCTGCGGACAGTGACGCGCGATGCGTTCACACGACTGGTCGATGTGGCCATCGAGGAATCAGTCGATTTTATGGTGATTGCCGGTGATCTCTACGACGGCACTTGGAAAGATTACAACACAGGCCATTTTTTCTGCCGAGAAATGGGGCGATTAAATAAAGTCGGCATTCCAGTCTATTTGCTATTCGGCAACCACGATGCCGATAGCGAGATGACTAAGAAGCTGACGTTGCCACCCAACGTATATCAATTTGAAACCCGCAAGGCAAATACCTTTCGCAATGAAATTTTGAAGGTGGCCTTGCACGGACGCAGCTACAAAGAAGCGGCCACCGTAGAAAATCTGGCTGCCAGTTATCCAAAACCGGTTGAAGGCTGGTTGAATATCGGAGTGTTGCACACCGCATTGGAAGGATACTCAGCCCACGCGAACTATGCGCCTTGTTCATTGGCCGAACTGAACGCCAAAGGCTATGATTACTGGGCGCTGGGGCATGTGCATGAGTATGCCATTTTGCAGGAAGATCCTTGGGTGGTCTTTCCTGGAAATTTGCAGGGGAGACATATCCGCGAAACCGGTGCGCGTGGCGCTGTTATGGTCACTGTTGATGACACAAGTATCCATTCGGTAGAACGCTTGCCGGTTGACTCGCTACGCTGGTATCTGGTTGAAGTGGATGCCGCTGAAGCTGTCACGTTGGATGATGTCGTTAGACTGGTTGGTCGCAAATTTGAACAACTGGTCGCAGCTACCCCTGAAAATATTTATCTGTCAGTACGCGTTCTCATCAAGGGTAAAACGACCGCTCATGGCGAGTTGTTCGGACTGGAATCACATTTGCGGGAAGAAATCCTTGGGCAGGCCGCTGGACAAGGTATCGACCGTATGTGGGTAGAGAAAGTGCGCATCGAGACTGAACCTGTTACAGATGCAGTGGATATTGCTGCACGTTCGGACGCAATTGCCGATTTACAGAAATTTCTCGACGATGCACCCAACGATGCGGCGTTACTGGCATCCTTGATGGAAGATTTGCGACCGCTGGGGGACAAGGCGCCCTTCGAGTTGATTCAATCCGTGCCGGATCTGAATGCCATCCGAAACGGAAATCTCGCTGATATTGTTAAATCCGTCACCCCAGGCTTGCTGGCCTACCTGGCAAAATCAAACTGAGGCTCTTATGCGCATTACACGACTAGACCTGCTGCGCTATGGCAAATTTACTGACAAGTCCGTTTTTTTGCCGTATGCCGAAAAAGATTTTCATCTGATTGTAGGGCCAAACGAGGCCGGTAAATCCACGCTACGTAATGCCATTCAGGACCTATTCTTCGGCATCGAAACTCGTTCGCGTTACAATTTCTTGCATCCTTACAGTGAAATGCGGCTGGGTGCCATGATCGAACAAAGTAACAACAGCCTTGAGTTCATTCGTTCCAAGGGCAAAACCAAGACGCTGCAATCGGTCGCCGGCGCAATCCTGCCTGATGATGCGTTAATTTCTTTTCTCGGGCAAATTGATCGTCAATTTTTTGATCAGATGTTCGGTTTGAATCACGAGCGACTTGTGAGTGGTGGAGAAGAAATACTTAGTGCTTCGAATGACATCGGGCAGATACTCTTTCAGGCAGCGGCGGGAATCGGGAGTTTAGGAGAAATTCGTGACAAGCTGGAAGCCGAAGCCGATAAACTTTGGGCTAAACGCAAATCGAGCGACCGCGAATATTATATTGCCAGTGCCGAACTCGATCAGGCCGAGACTGCACTCAAGTTGGCCACGGTCCGCACAAAGGATTGGCAGGAGGCTCGCAGCACACTGGACAAGATTGGTGACGAGTTAAAATTGTCCCGGGAAAACTATCAAGCACTGGAGCAGGAGCGTATCCAAATGGAGCGCGTTCGTCGTGTGGCACCCGCGCTGATTCAACTGGTCGAACTGGAGGGTGAGTTGACTGAGTTGGGGGTGGTCGTGTCATTGCCGGAGAATGCGGCTGAACAGTTGACAAATTCAGAACACGAAACGGCGATTGCGAGTCAGTCAGTTGCACTTTACGAAAAACAGCTATCCGAGCTCCAGGAAAAAATTTCAGCCTTGAATCCAGACGAGCGCCTGCTGGCGCGCGTAACTGATATTGAAGCGTTGTCCGCCACTCGCCAGCAGTTGCGCAATCACGAAAGCGATATTGGAAAACGCGAGGAAGAAGTTCGTGTGCTTGCACAAGCCATTGATGAATATGCCCGGCAGCTTGGGTGGACAGAGATAAGTGAGGCGGCGCTTGCAGAGCGTTTGCCAAGTAGCTTGATGCGATCTGCCATCGACAATCTGCTTCGTCGCTATGACGCACTGGCTCAGGCGCTGACGACCACCACAGAAGCACACAGAAGTCGGGCGGAAGACATAAACGTAATCGATGCGGAAATTGCGGGACTGCCGGTTGCGGATATTTCTGTTACGTTAATCGATGCGTTGGCAGCAACAAGGGCGTTGGGAGATGTAGTCTCACAAGAGAAAAGGTTTGAAGCACAAATTGGAAGAATGGCGCGTGAGCTGGAGGTTATGTCGCTTGAATTAGGTATCTGGAATCCTGGTGTGGAACAACTAAAAAACCTGTTGCCGCCCACTCAAGATGAAACGAATACCCTGATTAAAAAACGTAATGAGCTAGAGTTGCTCGTATCCACGACAACAGATCGACGTGCTGATACAAAGGCGGCGATTGATGCTTTGCAACTGGAAATATCACAGTACAAGATTGCCCGTCATCCTGTGACGTTGGCGGATGTGCAGCATATTCGTAGGTCACGAGATTCGAGTTGGCAGGCGATCAAAGCTGGTGACGTCAAACTGGCAGAAGCGGCTAGCGCTTATGAAAGGGCGGTTACCGAGTCGGATGTGTTGTCTGATAAGCGGCATGACAAGGCGCAGGAAGAAACAGAAATTCAGTCACAAATCAATCAGTTGCAACGATTGCAACAACAGTTTAGCGACCTTGATTCACGCTGTGAACAGCACGCGCAGGCACTGCTCAAACAGGATGCCGATTGGGAGGTGCGCGCCAGCGTCCTTGGGCTGGCCGGGATGTCTCTGCTGCAAGTCAATGATTGGCGCTCGGTTCGTGAACGTGTACTCAGCGCTTATGATGCATTGCTTGAAGTACGAACCGCGCAGTCGGAACTTGCTTTGAGTGCAACCCAAGCCAAAACGGCATTGACTGAGGCTATTTCTGCCACCAAACCGGAGGCACAAAATCTAAGGTTGTCAGCGCTGGTTTTGCTGGCGGATGAAGTGGTGAACACTGCAACCCGTGCAAAGGAACGACGAAATGCACTTGTTGCTCAAAAAATTCGCGCTGAGGCAGCGATTCCTGATTTAAACAACCGAGTGTTGCAAGCGCAGGAAGCCATGAATGCTTGGAGTGCCGATCTGCAAAAAAATCTTGCGATTGCACATTTGCCTACAGATGCAAATATTGGCGCAATCGAGGTGGCGCTAGATTTGTTTGAACGCATGCATCAAAATTTTCAGAAGATCAGAGATCTTCGAGTCAATCGTATCGACACGATGTCTCGTGATCTCAAAAACTTTACTGATGCGGCAACGGCTCTTGCACAAGATGTTGCGCCTGAAATTGCCATGCAGCCTGCAACCCAAATCGCGTTAACCCTCGCCCGTGCATTGCAGCAGGCATCGACAGATTTTCACGAACTGGGACGTTTGAAGGCCGATTGGGAACAAGTATCGGGTCAAGCTAAGTTGGCGACGAAACGAATCGCTGAGGCTAAAGCCGCACTTGTTCCGCTATTTCAGCGGTCAAACTCGGACGATAGTAGCGCATTGCGAACGGCAATCAGTAACTCAGATCGCTTACGTATCCTGGAGGCCCGTGTTGAACAAGTTAAAAATCAGTTGTTGCAAACGGGGGATGGTCTGGGGCGCGAAGCACTTGAGGCTGAACTTGCAGAAACTGATGTCAGCTTAATCACAATGCGTCTGTCTGAAATCAAACGCTTGTCCGATGATTTGGTTGGTCAGCAAAATAAATTGTCAGGGGAGCAAAATTCCGCCCAAACTGCACTGAGTAAAATTGCGGGGCAGGATGAGGCCGCATGCGCCGAATCTCAGAGGCAAGAGGCATTAGCGCGCATGTCGAATGCCGTCGAGCGTTACATCAAGGTATATACGGCGGCAAAGTTACTGCGTTGGTCCATCGAAAAATTTCGTGAAAGTAAGCAAGGTCCGATGCTTGCCAGGGCGAGTGAGGTGTTTTTCGGGTTGACTCAGGGTATGTTTGATCGATTGGTAGTGGATTACGAATGCGAGCCATTAAAATTGTCCGGACAACGCGCCACAGGTGAATATGTAGATATTGAAGGGATGAGCGAAGGTACGCGCGATCAGCTTTACCTTGCCTTGCGACTGGCCGCACTGGAACTACAATTGGAGCAGACTATTGCGTTGCCGTTTATCGCTGACGATCTTTTTATCAACTACGACGACGGGCGTTCAAAGGCCGGATTTGAAGCGCTGGCAAAGTTATCTGGAATGACCCAGGTGATTTTTTTAAGTCATCATGAACATCTGATTCCTGTAGCGCAGTCTGTTTTTGGAGAGAGGTTAAATGTCGTCAATTTACTTGAATAGCCGAGCTATCTTATTGACTATTAGAGTGTTTTAGTGTGGCGGATTCAAAGCCTGTAAAAAATTAAAAAAGGAAAATCATCATTTATGTGTCTTGCCATACCCGTACGCGTCGAACAGCTCACCCCGGGTGACAATGCCATCGTCAATCTGGGCGGCGTAAAGAAGGAAATCTCGCTCAGCCTGGTGGAAGATGTCAGCGTCGGCGACTATGTGATTCTGCATGTCGGCTACGCGCTGCAAAAGCTGGATATCGATGAGGCCGAACAGACGCTGGCCCTGTTTGCCGAATTGAACGCACACACCGACATTCAATTGGCGGGCGGATCGCCTGCATGAAATACGTCGATGAATTTCGCGACGGCGAACTGGCGAAAAACATTGCCGCACATATTGCCCGAGAAACCGCCCCGCAAACAGTTTATCGGCTGATGGAATTTTGCGGCGGTCACACCCATGCAATTTCGCGTTACGGTCTGGCCGATCTGTTGCCCGCTAACGTGCGCCTGATACACGGCCCCGGTTGTCCGGTTTGCGTGCTGCCGGTGGGACGCGTCGATCAGGCGATACGCTTGGCGACTAAGCTGGGCGTGATTCTGTGTACCTACGCCGACACCATGCGGGTTCCGGCTTCAGCTAAGCTCACGCTGATGCGCGCCAAGGCGGCGGGTGCGGATGTGCGGATGATCTATTCGACGCAGGACGCGTTGAAGATTGCGCGGGATAATCCGGCGCGGGAAGTGGTGTTTTTGGCCATCGGTTTTGAGACCACCACACCGCCGACAGCGGTCGCTGTGAAACAGGCGCAGGCTGAAGGGATAAGCAACTTCAGCATTCTGTGCAACCACGTGTTGACGCCGCCGGCGATGCACGCGATTCTGACTGTGGCAGGCGGCGTGGCGCTGGATGGTTTTATCGGGCCTGCGCATGTCTCGACGGTGATCGGCAGCGAGCCTTATGAGGTGTTTGCCCGCGATTACGCTAAACCGGTGGTGATCGCAGGCTTCGAACCGCTCGATGTGTTACAGGCCATATTGATGCTGATACGTCAGATCAACGAGGGGCGAGCCGCTGTAGAAAACGAGTTCACCCGCGCCGTAACTCGCCAAGGCAATATCAAGGCTCAGGCGCTTGTCTCAGAAGTATTTGAATTAAGAGATTTTTTCGAGTGGCGCGGCTTAGGGACGCTGCCCTTGAGCGCCTTGAAACTGCGTGCTGAATTTGCCGATTTCAACGCCGAGTCGAAGTTTAACTGCGACTATCTGCCTGTGCAGGATCACAAGGCCTGCGAATGTGCGGCCATCTTGCGGGGCGAAAAAGCCCCGCAGCAGTGCAAAATTTTCGGCACCGTCTGTACGCCAGAGAATCCGGTCGGTTCCTGCATGGTATCGAGCGAGGGCGCTTGTGCCGCGCATTATTCCTTTGGCCGTTTTCGGGAGACGACAATATGAGCTACACCAGAGCGTTGGATTTAACACACGGTCGCATCGAAATGTCGCACGGTTCAGGCGGACGCGCCATGGCGCACTTAATCAGCGGTTTGTTCGCCAGCGCTTTTGACAATCCCTATCTGGCACAGGGCAACGACGGCGCGGTGTTGCCGAAACCCGCCGGTCGTCTGGTGATGTCGACCGACAGCCATGTGGTTTCCCCTTTGTTCTTTGCGGGCGGCGATATCGGCTGTTTGTCTGTGCACGGCACCATCAACGATGTGGCGATGATGGGCGCGGTGCCGCTCTACCTGTCTGCCGCCTTCATCCTTGAAGAAGGATTTTTGTTCGCCGATTTAAAACGCATCGTCGATTCGATGGCAAAGGCCGCGTGCGAGGCGGGCGTGCCCGTCGTCACCGGGGACACCAAGGTGGTGGAGCAGGGCAAGGGCGACGGCGTGTTTATCACCACCACCGCCGTTGGTGTGGTGGCAGACGGCGTTGACTTATCCGGCGACAGGGCAAGACCTGGCGATAAAATTTTGCTCTCGGGCACGATAGGCGATCACGGCATGGCGGTGATGTCGCAGCGCGAAAACTTGAATTTTGACGCAGCTATCGTTTCGGATACGGCGGCGCTGCATACGCTGGTACAAGCGATGCTGGCAAGCGGGGCTGACTTGCGCGTGTTGCGCGATCCGACGCGCGGCGGCCTGGCGACTACGCTCAACGAGATTGCACAACAATCCGGGGTGGGTATGCTGCTCAATGAAGCTTTGATTCCGGTCAACCCCACCGTCGCTGCGGCCTGTGAATTTCTGGGGTTGGATCCCTTATATGTCGCCAACGAAGGCAAGCTGATCGCAATTTGCGCCCCTTGCGATGCCGATCGACTGCTGGCTGTGATGCGTGCTCACCCGCTGGGCGCTCAGGCCGCCCTCATCGGTGAAATCATCGAAGACGCGCACGGCTTTGTACAAATGAGTACTTGCTTAGGGGGGCGTCGCATGGTGGACTGGCTGGCGGGCGAGCAATTGCCGAGAATATGCTAATCTGTTGATTTATTTATCTTCTTTTTATGATTGGCGCAAAACCCAGCCTGCTTTTCAGAATTTCTGCGCTGTGCTGCGCCTCAGCCTGCGTTGTATAGGGGCCGACTTGAATCTGTGTCCATTCGTCCTGCTGGTTCAGATCGACCGGATGTGCCATCGCACCTAATTTTCCACGCAGCAATTCTTTGAATTTTTCAGCCTGAGTTTGTGATTTGAACGCGCCTAACTGCAAATAAATTCTATTGTTTTCGCTCGTTGTAGCGGCCACGCGCGGACTGGCCTTGCTGATGACGGGTTGATTGGCACTGGCCAGTTGTTCGGGTGACATCTGGCGGGTCAGATCGCTCAACAGGACTGGGGCTGTCTCGTGTCCCTGAACTGCTGCAAGTTTTGCATAGCGATAGGAAGTGACCAGATTTTGCGCCACGCCCTGACCATTGGCGTACATCACTCCCAGATTAAATTGTGCCTGCGCTTCGCCCTGATCTGCTGCCAGACGGAACCATTTGATGGCTTCCATCTCGTTTTGAATGATGCCCTGGCCTTCGGCATACGCCACGCCCAGATTCAATTGTGCAATGGAGAGTCCCTGATCGGCCGCTTTTCGATACCAGCGTGCCGCCTCGCTGTGATCAAGTCCCACGCCATGCCCGGTGTCATACATCATGCCCAGGTTGTACTGTGCCTCTGCATTGCCTTTTTGCGCCGAAAGACGAAACCACCTGGCCGCCACCTCGTAATCCATGGCGACATCCTGCCCCTTGAAATACAAGCCGCCCATACTCAGTTGAGCATCAGCGTCCCCGCGTTCAGCCTGACGATGCAACTCATTCAAGGACTTATTCGATTTTCCGGTATCCGACAGGTCGGCTTCAAAATCGGCATGGGCGGAAGTGCATGCAAGCAGCATGATCAAGAGTGCGAAGCGCGTAGTGTTGTGCATAAGTTCGAGCCGTTGCAAAGTTGAGACGTCGGAAGTGTATCAAGCATTCTGCAATCCATCATCCGGTAATTCGTTACAATCGGGGCATTGATTACGAGCGTTCAGAAAATGTCGATTTCCCCTTTGTCAGCTGTCGAGCTTCGCCTGTCTATTGAGCCGGATTCGCTCGGTTTTACAGACACGACCGAGTTACTCACCCTGTCTTTGCCCTGGATCGGGCAGGAGCGGGCGCAAGTCGCGGCGCGTTTTGGCCTGTCCATGGATCAGGCCGATTACAACCTGTTTGTACTGGGCGAAGTAGGCAGCGGTCGCTCTTCCTTGCTCAAACAGGCGATGACGGCCGCAGCCGAAGATAAACCGGTGCCGCCAGACTTGTGTTATCTGCACAATTTTGAAGCGCCTGAGCGGCCTCGTGCGCTGCGCCTGCCTGCCGGGGAAGGCCGTTTGTTGCGTCAGTCCATGACACAGATGATCAAGACGCTGCAATCCGACATCCCGTTGCGTCTGAACGGCCAGGAATTTAAGGCTGAAAGCGAGCATATCGAAAAGAAATACAAGGTAGACGAAGCCCAGGCTTATGCCGAATTGGATGCTTTTGCCGAAGCGCGCCACTTTGCCCTGCATCGCGAATCAGGACATCTGGTGTTCACCTTACTGGGTGAAAAGAATCACGCTTTTACCGAACATGAAATGCTGGCCTTGCCTAAGAAACGGCGACTTGAAATTGAACTGGCCGAGCAGGAGTTGCGCGTCGAGATCAGCCGTTTTCTGGAAAAAACCCGTCCTATGGAACGGACCATGAATGAGTCGCTTGCGGCATTGCGGCGTCAGGTGGTCAGACCTTTGCTGGATCATGAATTGCAGCAAATTCGCAGCGGGCTGAAAAAACAGATTAAGGACACCATCAAACTTAGCGTCTATCTGGAAAAAGTGGCGCTGGACGTGCTCGATAATCTGGCGCTGTTTGAGGCATCGGATGAGGAAGATGATGTGCGGCAGGAGGCGTTGGGTCTGGTTTTATCGCGCTACCGCGTCAATCTGGTGGTGGACAACGAGCGTTTGCACGGTGCGCCGGTAATTATTGAGGATAACCCGCTGTTTCGCTCGCTGTTCGGCAGCATCGAATATCAGTCCGAGAACGATGTGCTGGTCACCGATTTTTCTCGCATACGCGCAGGTAGCCTGCACAAGGCGCATGGCGGCTTCCTGTTGCTGCATCTGCGCGATTTGCTGGTGGATGAGCTGGTGTGGGAAAAGCTCAGGCGTTTTCTGCGCAGCGGCAAACTGCAAATTGAAGAGCCAGGCACGACTTTTGCTGCCATTGCCGCCGTGTCGCTGGAGCCTGAAGCCGTGGCGGTCGATGTCAAAATTATCCTGATCGGTTCACGCGATCAGTATTATCAGTTGCAGGAGGAGGATCCCGAGTTTGCTCGGCATTTTCGTGTCAAGGTGGATTTTGCAGACAGCTTTGTCGCCGCCCTTGAAACGCGCCATGACTTTGCCATTTTTGTCTCTCATACCTGCCGCAATCTGGGTTTGCCCCATTTTTCCGCTCCTGCTGTCGCCTGTCTGCTGGAAGATGCGCACCGTGAGGTGGACGATCAGTCGCGCCAGAGTGCCAACTTCGCACGGGCCGAGGCACTGATCATGGAAAGCGCTGTGCTGTGCCGTGTCCGTAGCGGTAAGCGGGTCGAGCTTGTCGATGTTGAGGCCGCACGGGAGGCGCGCTTCAGACGTCACGACTATCCTGACCAGCGTTTACAGGAGTCGATACAGGAAGGTGATCTGCTCATCGATGTTCACGGCGAACGGGTAGGGCAACTCAATGCGCTGACCGTGATCGACCTGGGCGATCATCGTTTCGGCTTTCCGATCAGACTGTCCGCGCGCACCTTTGCCGGCAGCGACGGCCTGATCAACATCGAACGCGAGGTGGAAATGTCCGGCCCCATCCACGATAAGGGCGTATTGATACTGCAAAATTATCTGGCTGCGCTGTTCGCGCATCTGGCACCGTTGGCGCTCAATGCTTCACTCGTGTTCGAGCAGGAATACAACGGTGTGGAAGGCGATTCTGCCTCCTGCGCCGAATTGTATGTGCTGCTCTCGTCCTTGTCGGGCATGCCGCTCAAACAGGGTATCGCCGTGACGGGTGCCGTGAATCAGCACGGTGAGGTATTGCCGGTGGGCGGCATCAACGAAAAAATCGAGGGCTATTTCCGTGTCTGTGTGAGCCAGGGGCTGGATGGCACTCAGGGTGTGATGATTCCATCGCGTAACCGCCGCCACTTGATGCTTGATCATCGTGTCATCGAGGCGGTCGGTCAGGGGCTGTTTAAGATTTATGCAGTCGACCATGTCAGCACGGGTATGGCGCTGCTGAGCGGCATGCCGACCGGCATCGCCGGGGATAGCGGTGACTATCCGCATGGTACGTTGCTCGGTCGTGCTCAGAAGACCTTGCAGTCCTATCGCCGTGCCTGTCATGCTTCGGAGAATCCTAAATCCGGTCGAAAACACGCAAGATAATTTTGCGATATATTGCTCTATTTAATTTCTTTTTCAAGATCGGCACGGAATTTCGCAATTTTCTGATGCAACTCTCCGGCATCCCCATACGCCAAAAATCGTTCATAGCGAGAGTGGGCGCTGATGATTTTTTGCGCATGTTTGATCGGGCAGAAATACTGTTCGGTGCGTGCGGTGATCTCGCGGGCGTAGTTGAACAGGCCCACGGCATAAGAGCAATACAGACAGTGTAGCTTTTCAAAGGTATTCAGATAGGACAGGTGCCGGTGGTCCATCACGAGGTAGTCTGAACGCTTGACCCGTGCGATCCGGTAAACGGGGAAACAGATCAGCTGATAGAGCGTCACGGCCAGATCCAGCAGCGCCATAGGCACGATCATGCCGTAGATGACGGGCATGGTGAGAAAATTCTGCGGTCTGACGTTGAGAATCCAGCGAAACACTCCCATCCTGACCCGATGGTGCGCGGTTTTGATGGCTTCTTCAAATACCACACGCTTATCTTTGATTTCATAGCGTAAACGGCATTCCTGCCCATCGATGGCACTTTGCAGCTCGGCTTCCAGTTGGCTGATTTGTTCAAGAATTTGGCCGATTTTTTCGTTCATGACAAATCCCTGTTCAGATGTGTTGGTAATTGTTTGATTATAAATTATATTTTATTGTCGATACCAAATACGGTGCGGGCGCGGGCCAGAATCACATCAGGGTCAAATGGTTTTGTGATGTAATCGTTGGCACCGGCCGCTATGCCGCGCTGCCTGTCCTGATCCTGTCCCTTGGCGGTGAGCATGATGATGACCATGCCAGCTAAGGCCGGATCGGCGCGCACCTGTTCACAGACGTCATAACCGTTCAGTATCGGCATCATCACATCGAGAAAAACCAGTTTGGGTTGATGGCGGCGGATAACTTCCAGTGCCTGTTCTCCGTTGCAGGCCAGATGGGTTGCTATGCCCTCATCTTCGAGCTCCTCCAGTGTTTCTTCCAGCAGTATGCGTATATGCGTTTCGTCATCGACGATTACGATACAGTTATTCATCGGCTATTCCTGTTTGAGTTTGTGAATCGGATACGGTGGCGAGTGAAATGAGGAATGCCTCAGCCATGACGGGATCGAACTGGCTGCCAGCCCCTTTTTTGATTTCCTCTATCGCGCTGGAGTAATTCATTCCGCGACGATAGGGGCGGTCGGTAGTCATGGCGTCAAATGCATCCGCGACAGCGATGATGCGCGCATGCAGCGGGATTTCAAGACCTGAGATGCCGTGATTGTAACCTTTTCCGTCGAAGCGCTCGTGGTGATAGCGCACGCCATCGACGATACTGTGCAGCAATTGGCTGCAGTTGAGGATGTCGGCACCGTGTTCGGTATGCTGCTTCATTTTTTCGACTTCGTCAGGTTCCAGCGGCGTGGTTTTGAGCAGAATATGGTCGCGTACGCCAATCTTGCCGACATCGTGCAAAATCGCAGACAAGCGCAGATTGCTGATGTCGCTGGGCGGCAATCCCAGTTGCTGTGCGATCATTACCGAATAATCGGTCACTCTTTGGGTGTGCCCTGCGGTATAGGGATCGCGTTTTTCTATGGTTTCAGCCAGTACCGACACGGTGGATTGAAACATGTCCTGTAACTCGGTATAGAGCTGCGCATTGCGCAGTACGATGGCGCCATGCGAAGCCAGTGTGGTCAGCAACTTGAGGTCATTTGCAGAAAACGGGCCGCTACCTGCCGCAACCAGAATGCCGATACGGTTGTCCGACGTTTTGAGCGGTGCGCACATCATGGCCGGATAGTCGGTTTCGCCGGCAAAGTGGGGAGAGTGCGTGACCTTATTGAATATGTCGGCTACCCCGATGCTGTAAATATGGCCGATGATGCCGGTATCGACCGATAGAATGGCTCTGTGTCGCAGCGGGTCGCCGGCGGCCAGTTGCAACTGGTTGGACTCGGCCAGAAATATCAGGCTCGCTTCGCAGTGGATCAGACGGGATACTTCGCCAATCAGGCTGTTGCAGACTTCGCTCAGGTTTAAATTAGCCTCAACCGATTCGTGCAGGTGAAATAACATATTGATTTCACGATACATTTGTAAACCATCGGCGGCGACAGCTTTTTTTTCCATTTCCAGGGCGAGCATCCCTTCCAGCGCGGTAGCCAGGACGGTTGCGTGCTGCGGCGAAATCAGCCAGGCGATGGTGTTACCACCATACCTGACCGGTACGCGGTGTGCATCGAACAATTGCGCATCACCCGTGAGCGTTTTTCCCTGTTCATCGATGATGTGAAATGCCGTGTCGAGTTGCTGCGCCAACTGATACAGGCTGGTCGATACGATCTCGTGACGCAGAATTTGCCTGAGCGTGCGTTGATTGAACGGGCTCATGTTTTATCCGCCGAGGTGATCAGCAACAGTACGCGTTCCTGATTGTGCGTCATTTGCAGCGAGGAGATGACCTGGCCGGAGAGTGAGTGCTGCCCGCTGACGATGACCGTGTGCGGCCCTTGCTGTTTCGCCTGCTGCAAACTGGTGATTTTCGGCGAGATATTATCGATGGCATAGCCGCGTGCGAGCAATACGTCGCGCAGGGTGGCGATGGCGGTTTCATCGCTGTCGACCACGATCAGTTTCTTGTGTGATTCACGCTGTTTGAGAAGATTGTCTATGTTGCCGATCAGCTCTTCGATGTGCACAGGCTTGGTCAGATAGCCATCTACACCGAGCTGTTTGCCGCGTTGTTTGTCGTCGATGATGGAGAGGATGATCAGCGGAATCGAACTGGTTTCCGGTGCGCCGCGCAACACGGCAACCGCATCGAAGCCGCTGATGCCGGGCATCATCACATCCATCACGATAAGATCGGGCGGGTTGGTTTTAGCCTGGCTGATGGCGTCCAGGCCATCGACCGCCTCGCGCACGCTATAGCCGGCCGCTTCGAGTTCCTGACGCAACAGATCGCGGATATTGGCCTCGTCATCTACCACCAGCACCGTATAGCCCGCCATCGCGTTAACATCTCCCGGCAGAATGTAATCGCGCAATCTGACCACCTCTGATTCCTGGATCAGGGCAGTATCAGGCAGCGGCAGCAGGATGGTGAAGGTGCTGCCTGCACCCGGTGAGCTCTCTACGTTGATCTTGCCGCCGTGATGCTTGATGATTTGTTTGCAGATCGCAAGACCCAGGCCGGTGCCTTTAGGTTTGTCAGTGAGCGTGTCGCCGACCTGACGGAAGCGTTCAAACAGTTGCGACTGGTCGGCAGGAGAAATGCCGATGCCGCTATCCCGCACGTATATGGCCACACCCTTGTCGACTAATCTTGCACCGCAAATCACATCGCCATGTCGGGTGAACTTGGCCGCATTGGAGAGCAGGTTGATGATCACCTGCATCAATCGATCGGGGTCGCCGCGCAGCACCGGCAAGTCATCCGGTATTTCAGTGATCAGTGGCAGCGCCTTTTGCTCGAATAATGAGGAAGAGGCAGCAATGGCGCGTCGGATTAAGTCGGCAGGGACGACGGGCTCATCGCGCCACTCTACTTTGCCTGCCTCAATCTTGGTTAAATCGAGTACATCATTGATTAAATTGGTTAATCTTTCACCTTCCAGAATGATGATCTCCAGGTTTTCTGCGATGCGCGTTGCGGCCTTGCTGGTCTTTTCGGTCGGCTCATTCAGAGCAGGCAGGATGTTCTGGCTGAACTGCTTGCGGATAAGTTTGGCAAAGCCTAATACCGAGGTAAGCGGGGTGCGCAATTCGTGGGAGACATTGGCGATGAAATCGGTCTTCATGCGCGAAATTTCAAGTTCGCGCGTGATATCGCGGAAAGTAAACACCGCGCCACCGTCTTGGCTGCCGGGCGCGCGGGTGTCGAGCAGCGCTGCGATGGCGTTGGCCGTGCGATGACCGGGCAGCGAAATCTGGCTGCTGACCGGGAAGTGCTCGGTGTGGTGCAGGGTGCGTTCGACCAGTGCGGTCAAATCATCTGCGGGTAAGTCACGGCAGTCCTGTCCGACGATAGAATCATTGAAGTTGAACAACTCGGTGAATGAGCGGTTGGCGTGGGTGATCATGCCAGCGCCGTCGATTACCAGCAGACCGTCTCCCATGCAATTGACCACGGCGGACAAGTGGTGCATGGTGTGTTCGTATTGTTGTGCATTCTGTCTGGCCGATTCCGCCTCATGCAGGCTGATTTCCACGCGCCCCAGTGTTCTGCGGAAAAATTCGAACAGCAGAGCGCCTAACAGCAGGCAGCCGATGATTAGATACAGCAAGTTGCGGTGCATGGCCTGGGATGATTTCGTGACATCCTCGATGACCAGTAAGGTGCCCACCTGATTCGAGGCGGCATCCAGGATGGGGCTGAGCGTCATGCCTAAGCGAGTGCCGTTTTCACTCTCTGCGATTTTTTGGGATTGCCCGCTCGCGTTATGCTTCCAGTCTGTTACATAATCTCTGGCAACATCAGGGATCCGATCCATCGTCGAGGCGATCAATACGCTGTCCGGGAACTGTTCCCAGTCCGGCTGGCGTCCCAGCATGCGCATGCCTTCCTCCCAGCTTTGACGTTTGAGGCGGGATTTGTCGAGCAACACGGTCACATCGGCATGTAAAGCGGGTTTGATATCACGGGCTACATTTTCGATTTCCTTGCCCAGTTCGATGTAACCCAAGAGTTGGCCGCCGTCAAACCAGGGGGCGACAGCGCGCAGTGTGAGCGTGCCGATCGGACCTATTTCCACACCACAGGCCGGCGCGTGCCGACTTTGTGAGCTTAGCAGTGTATGGCGATTGATCAGATCGCCGTGCCGTGCCGGCTGGTGGACACGCAGCAGGTTGATTCTGTCCGGTGTGATGAAGTAGAAGTGAGTGACGTTATGATCGCGTTTGAGGATGTCGAACAAGGGTTGTGTTGCACGGAGCAGCGTGTCCCGATTCCCCGTGGCAAAAGCCTGTTTGATAGCATCATTCAGTTTGATGGTATCCAGCGTTGCCGACAACATTTCGGCTTCCTGTTTTACGGCAGACTGGTAGTTGAGACCGGCCGACGTTCTCTGCCGTGTCAGCGACTCACTGAAGTTGGCCTGTTCCCACCAGATCGCGCTCAGGCTGAAAGTGCCCAGCAGCAGAACCAGTACGGCGGCGAACAGGCTCAGGATGTTGCGCTTGAAGGAATAACTGGCCGGTGTGGTGGCCTTCGCCGTATCGATGTCAGCTTGCATATTCATCCCTCTATCCTGTTTTCCGGATATTAACTCACACGGCGGTTTTGTGCCGCAAGGTTAATGTTTTTCACCCAGTTGGAGGTGGCGCACGTAGTGGCAGGTGTAGCCGCTGCGATGCTTCATCAGATATTTCTGGTGGTATTCCTCGGCGCGGAAAAACTCTTTATAAGGCGCGACTTCGGTGACGATTTTAGCCTTCCAGTCGCCGGAGTCATCGGCGGTTTTGATGACTTCCAGCGCGGTGCGATGCTGTTCTTCGTTCAGGTAGAAAATCGCCGAACGGTATTGCGTACCGACATCATTGCCTTGCTGATTGCGCGTGGTCGGATTGTGCATACGGAAAAATTCGAACAACAGGTGGCGATAGCTTAAAACGGTGGGGTTGAAGACGATTTTGAGTGATTCGGCATGTCCGGTAGTGCCGGTTTTGACCTGCTCATAAATAGCGTTAAAATGAAGTGCGCGCAGCGATTCGTTTGTCCCCTCTACCGCTTGCGGGAGAGGGTTTGGGTGAGGGAGGCTGGCATGGCCTGTTTCTTGGACTTGCAAGCCGGGGGGGTGGCCGCCGGTGTAGCCAACCTCGGTGTCGATGACGCCGGGGATTTGCCGCACCAGTTCTTCCATGCCCCAGAAGCAGCCGCCTGCCAGATAGGCTGTTTGTGTGTTGCTCGTCATGGTCGCTCCATATAGACAGGTGGATAGCAGGGTGGCGAAAAAGAAAAACAGCGTGCGCACATGGCATGTTTCAAGGCTAGTGTGCTAGCGCCGTTCCTTCTTCATTGCCCGAGCTACTTCTCTCTTGGATTTCTCCGTGGCTCTCTTTATGGCTAAAATTCAACAAAAGGTTCATGGGTTTCGCCGTAAGAGAGCCACTAGCGCCGTTCTTTCTTCATTGCCTGAGCGACTTCTCGCTTGGAATCCTTTTCTTTCTCCGTGGCTCTCTTATCATGTTGCTTCTTGCCCTTGGCTAAGCCTATGGTGACTTTGACCAGACCCGCCTTGTAGTGCATATCCAGGGGCATCACCGTGTAACCGGCTCTTTGCACCTTGGTTAAGATTTTTTCGATCTCGTTTTTGTGCAGCAGTAGTTTGCGTGTGCGGATAGGATCGGGATAGATGTGGGTGGAGGCATTCTGCAAGGGGCTGATGTGCGAGCCAAACAGAAACAGCGCACCATTGTTGGTGGTGACGTAAGCTTCCTTCAGTTGCACGCGCCCGGCGCGGATGGCTTTGACTTCCCAGCCTTCCAGCATGATGCCGGCTTCATACTTATCTTCGACAAAGAAGTCGTGAAACGCTTTTTTATTCTGAACTATGCTCATGAGAGGTGAATTTTGCTGTGTGTTCGGCTATTCTACCAGCCTTTGTAATTTCGGCTTTCGGTAATGGCATTCGTAGAAAAATCAGTATTGGTCGCGCACAGCGCGGAACAGATGTTCAATCTGGTCGATTGCGTTGAAAATTACCCGGAATTTTTACCTTGGTGCGGGGGCGCTAGCGTGGTGGAAAAAGATGCTGACAAGGTGCACGCCACGGTTTGCATTAATTATCATCATATTAAACAAAGCTTTACAACGGAGAATCGGCGCTCGCCTCCGTTTCAGATCGATATGACCTTGCAGGACGGGCCGTTTCGTCAGTTGGATGGTTGCTGGAGATTTATCCCCCTGAGCGATTCAGCCTGTAAAATAGAGTTCCGTTTGAGTTATGAGTTTTCCAGCAAGTTACTGGAAAAGCTGGTCGGTCCGGTGTTTCACTACATTGCCAACAGCTTTGTGGATGCATTTATTTTTCGCGCAGAAAAGGTTTATCCGAACGTATGACTATCAACATTGAAGTGGTTTATGCGCTGTCTGACATGCAAACGCTGATTAAGAAGGCGGTGCCTGTCGGCACTACGGTGATGGAAGGCATAGAGGCCAGCGGCATATTGGCTAAATTTCCGGCGCTGGACTTGTCCGCGCATAAACTGGGTATCTTCGGCAAGCTGACCAAGCCCGATACTGTGTTGCGCGACAAAGACCGCGTCGAAATTTATCGTCCGCTGATCGCAGATCCTAAAGAAGTGCGTCGCCGCCGAGCCGAAGAAGGTAAAGTCATGAAAAAGGGCGGGGGCGACGCGTAATGGGGATAACTAACAATCTTGTCATTCCCGCGAAGGCGGGAATCCAGTCAAATATCAAGCGCCTTGCGCAGCAAGGACAAACCCTAAATACATATTTAATAAAACCACTGGATTCCCGCCTTCGCGGGAATGACGAACGATTAGGTTTAGAGGTTTCAGGTGCTTGATTACGACCTGCATTGCCATTCCAATATTTCCGACGGTACCCTCACCCCGACCGAAGTGGTCGATCGCGCTGCACTGCGCGGTGTAAAAATGCTGGCCTTAACCGATCATGACGACACGGATGGTTTGCCTGAAGCCGCCGCCGCCGCCGCCCTGCACGGCATAAAGTTTGTCAACGGGGTGGAAATCTCTGTCACATGGCGGAAACATACTTTGCATATCGTGGGGCTGGGTATAGATCCCGCTCACCCTGAGCTGCAGGCGGGTTTGCAGTCGGTGCGCAGCGGACGCACCGGGCGGGCGATGAAAATGTCCGATGAACTGGCGCGTGCCGGCATCGGCGGGGTATTTCACGGCGCACTCAAATACGCCGGCAATCCGAATATGATAGGCCGTACCCACTTTGCCCGTTATCTGGTGGAAGCCGGTCACTGCAAGGATGTCAAAAGCGTGTTTAACCGTTATCTGGCGACCGGCAAACCGGGCTATGTGCCGCATCAGTGGGCAGTGCTGAGCGACGCCATCCGCTGGATTGTGGACAGCGGCGGTATCGCGGTCCTCGCGCATCCGGGGCGTTATATGGTGGGGCGGCACAGCATGGGCAAACAGACTATGCATATTTTGCTCACCGAGTTTGTCGAGTCGGGCGGGCAGGCACTGGAAGTGGTCACAGGCAGCCATACGCCTGAGCAGTACGCCGAGTTTTCGCGTTATGCAGAGGAATTTGGCCTGATGTCGTCTTGCGGTTCGGATTTTCACGGGCCGGATGAAAGTTACCGCGATCTGGGCCGTTTACCCGATCTGCCACTGATCTGCCGCCCTGTCTGGGAGGCGTTGAATTAATTTGGAACCACTAACCGATATGTCACAATTTTTTACCATTTATCCGAACAATATCAACATGCGGCTGATTCATCAGGCCGTGGCGATACTCAAAGCCGGCGGCATCGTGGTTTATCCCACCGACTCCTGCTATGCGTTGGGTTGTCTGCTGGAAGACAAAAATGCGGTGACCCGCATACGCCAGATCCGCCGTCTGGATGACGACCATTTCCTGACGCTGATGTGTCGCGATCTGTCCGAAATTTCAAGTTATGCGCGGGTGGATAACGCGCAGTTCCGCCTGCTCAAAGCCAATACGCCGGGCAGCTACACTTTTATTCTGGAAGCGACCAAAGAAGTGCCCAAGCGCTTGCAGCACCCCAAACGCAGTACCATCGGCATCCGCATCCCCGATCATCCGGTAGCCTTGGCCTTGCTCGAAGAATTGGGTGAGCCGATGTCCAGTTCCACGCTGATACTGCCCGATGAAACCTGGCCGCTCAACGATGCGGAACTGATACGCGAACTGCTGGAGAAGAAGGTGGATGCGGTGATCGACGGCGGGGCGGCGGGCAGCGATTTCACCACCGTCATCGATCTGACCGGCGATAAACCGGTGCTGTTGCGTCAGGGGATGGGCGATATCGCACCGTTCGGTATTTAATGTAATGCAAATAGATCAATTAATTCAAACCATTACCATCGCGGCTATCCCTATCCTGTTCGCGATCACGCTGCATGAGGCGGCGCACGGCTATGTGGCGCGCTACTTCGGCGACAATACCGCTTATCTGCAAGGGCGCATCAGCTTAAACCCCTTGCGCCATATCGACCCGGTCGGCACGGTGTTGCTGCCGTTGATGACGCTGATACTGGGCGGCATACTGTTCGGTTGGGCAAAGCCTGTGCCGGTCAATTTTTCCGCGTTGCGCAATCCTAAAAAGGACATGCTGTGGGTTGCGCTGGCAGGTCCTGCCTCGAATATGGCGATGGCGCTAGGTTGGGCGATCCTGTTTAAGTTGTCCGCCGCCAGTCCGGAGAGTTACTTTGCCGAGCCCTTGATGGGCATGGCGGTGATCGGCATCAAGATCAACGTGATCCTGATCGTGCTGAATCTGCTGCCACTGCCGCCGCTCGATGGCGGGAGGATTGCGGTCAGCCTGCTGCCCTACAGGATGGCATGGCAGTTGAGCCGCATCGAACCTTATGGCATGTTTATATTGATTTTTTTGGCGATCACGCCGGTGCTGGGGCAGGTGCTTTTCCCTCTGTCCAAGCTGGTTGAAAATTTTATTTTTACTCTGGTTGGAATTTAAGAATGTTTGCTAATCGTATATTGTCTGGCATGCGTCCTACGGGAAGTCTGCATCTGGGTCACTACCACGGCGTGTTGAAAAACTGGATACAGATGCAGCACGAATACGAGTGTCTGTTCTTCGTGGCCGACTGGCACGCGCTGACCACGCACTACGAGTCTCCGCAGATCATTGAGCAGAGCGTCTGGGACATGGTGGTGGATTGGCTTGCGGCAGGTGTTGATCCGGCGCACGCGACCCTGTTCATTCAGTCTAAGGTGCCAGAGCACGCGGAATTGCATCTGCTGCTGTCGATGATCACGCCGTTAGGCTGGCTGGAGCGCATGCCGACTTATAAGGATCAGCAGGCGAAGTTGACCGAAAAGGATCTGTCTACTTACGGTTTTTTGGGCTACCCCTTGCTGCAAAGCGCGGACATTCTGATCTATCGCGCAACACAGGTTCCGGTCGGCGAAGATCAGGTGCCGCATATCGAATTTACCCGCGAGATCGCGCGCCGTTTCAATCATTTGTATGGACGTGACCCCGGTTTTGCCGAAAAGGCGGAGGCGGCGGTTAAAAAGTTGGGTGGTAAAAAGTCTAAATTATATAATGAGTTACGTAATAGATTTCAGGAGCAGGGTGATGTGGATGCGCTCGAGTCCGCCAAGGCTTTGCTCGATGAACAGCAAAGTCTGAGTCTGGGAGATCGCGAGCGCCTGTTCGGCTATCTGGAAGGCGGCGGCAAGATGATCTTGTCCGAACCGCAAGCCATGCTGACGGCGGCGTCCAAAATGCCGGGGCTGGACGGTCAGAAGATGTCCAAGTCTTATAACAACACCATCACGCTGCGCGAAGATGAGGTGAGTGTCGCTAAGAAGATCCGCACCATGCCGACTGACCCTGCGCGCATCCGACGCACCGATCCGGGCGATCCGGCCAAGTGCCCGGTCTGGGCTTTGCATCAGGTGTATTCGGATGATGCAACTAAACAATATGTAGTTGCCGGTTGCAGGAGCGCGTCCATCGGTTGTATCGAGTGTAAACAGCCTGTGATCGATGCGGTGTTGACCGAGCAGCGCCCGATGCGTGATCGTGCGCAACTGTATCTGGATGATCCGTCTTTGGTGCGCAACATCATCGCCGACGGCAACGAGAAGGCGCGTAAACTGGCCACCGAGACCATGCGCGATGTACGCGAAGCGATGGGACTGAGCTACTCCTGACCGCTGACTCCCTGTTTTTGCAGAAGTAGCCAAGCTCATCAAAATAATATACATTGGCGTTGTGTCTATCATTTTTGGGAGCAAGCTATGCAGGTCGCAAAATGGGGTAATTCGCTGGCGGTCAGGCTGCCTGCTGTTCTGGTGCAGGCACTCGATCTGCACGAGGGCGAGGATATTGAACTTTACGCCGTAGGTAGCAGAAGCTTTGAAGTTGAACGTCGGCCAGATACGAAAGAGCTGCTTTTGCGACTGCGCAAATTCAGAGGTACGCTTCCTGTTGATTTTCACTTCGATCGTCTCGAAGCCAATAGCCGGGATTGAGCGAAATGAGCCTGTCTTTTCTCGACAGCAACATCATTCTCTATCTGTTATCGGCAGATGCCGTTAAGGCAGACAAGGCGGAGGCGATCGTGGCGGGTGGCGGTGTCATCAGTGTGCAGGTTCTCAACGAGGTAACCTCCGTTTGCCGGCGCAAACTCAAAATGCCCTGGGGTGACATTGAGTCCGTGCTGGCGGCAGTCAAGTCGGCTTGTAAAGTCGTTCCGCTTACGATCGCCACGCACGAGACGGCAGTGAACATTGCGCAGCGTTACGATATTTCTTTTTACGATGCCAATATTTGTGCTGCCGCTATACTGTCCGGTGCGAAAATCCTCGTTTCCGAAGATATGCAGGATGGCATGAGCATAGACGGGATCGTTATTCAGAATCCATTTCGTTGAGAAATAAACGGCGTGTTTAATCTGCCTGCAGATACATGCTTTGTTGTTACCATGCGCGATGTGAGAGAGGCGATGGGACTGAGCTACTCCTGACCCGCGTTGTGTTTTGGCAGCAAGCCGTTACTACGGGTGAATCACGCGCTTGTCTCACCGATGCAAGTTGAACTGTATCCACTTATTTATTTTAACAAGTTAACTTATAGGTTAATATTGTGTGACTTAAGCGCCTGATAAATGATCGCTGGAAGGTTTGCGCGCCGCTGGATGTGCAGAACCGAAATTGAGATATTTTTAAGCGAACTCGATGGTAACTAGTTCTCATCCAGAAACGTAACTATTTGATTTTATTTGATAAAACGTTATTTTGCGGTGGAAAAACCCAATGGAAAGGTTTATAATTGCGTTCAAGCCATTGATTGCAAACAATAAACAAAACCAT
>Ga0208863_1000526_pt1 | contig 35375 bp, 39 predicted proteins | sample RifOxyD3_FD_184040 | JGI IMG/M metagenome (GOLD analysis project Ga0208863, IMG submission 184040) | Soil microbial communities from Rifle, Colorado - Rifle Oxygen_injection D3 (SPAdes) | ecosystem: Environmental > Terrestrial > Deep subsurface > Rock core/Sediment | place: Rifle, Colorado...
GAAGCGCAGCATGGCCTCAGGTTACGCCGGGGTGGACAATCCGCTGTTCTATAAAGAGAACAACCGCATGCTGTTCGGCGATGCCAAGAAAATGCTGGATGAAGTACTCGCCGCACTGAAGGCGTAAAACCTGTCGCCATATAAACGATACGACATTCAGGAATGCCGTATCGACTGCCCGTGCCGATACCAATATCAGATAATTATTTTAACTGTTTGTATTTATTGATATTTTATTCTGGCCGCACGTTCCTAGGCGCAACGTAGCAGGGGAGGCGCTGCAATGGCCGATCTTTTGATGCTGAACGTCTAAAGTTGAGTTATCATGACCCGTGCGTTATATATCGCCCTTATTCAAACAGCGGGTAAAAAATATGATCAGCTTTTCCATTGTCACAGTTGTCTTGAATGATCTGGAAGGCCTTAAACGCACTCAGCGTAGTATTTCCAAACTGGAAGGTGCTGTTTTTGAGTGGATCGTTTATGACGGCGGTTCAGGGGCAAATACAACTGATTTTTTAACCTCGTTGGGCAGAGACGTTAAATGGGTCAGCATGGCAGATCAGGGCATCTACGATGCCATGAATCGGGGAGTTGCCCTGTGTTCCGGCGAGTATGTCGTCTTCATGAATGCAGGAGATACATTCCACGACAGCAATACGCTTGCACAGGCACTGGAAACGTTGTCGGCAAACAACCAGGTTGCGGACATCTTGTTTGGCGGCGCCATGCTGAGTTTCCCCAACAGCGGCAGAATGCATTATCGCCCCCCCCGGCATGTTACTCATTCCCTATGGCATGGATTACCCGCCAATCATCAAGCAACGTATTATCGTAAAACCTTGCTTGAGATCACGCCCTATGATTTGCAATATCGGCTATGCGGCGATTATTACCTGACGGCAACGCTGATAAACAAAGGTGCATATGCCGTCTACCTGGATCATCCCTTGGCTATATTTGAGGTAGGCGGATTGTCATTACAGCGTCGCAAAGAGATATTTGTTGAGCCATACCGAATTCAGCGGGATATACTCGGCATTCCTATCCACTACCGATTGGCAAGCATGGCAAAACGCTTCGTTTCAATTACGGGTGCCATGTTGTTATCGCGATAGCGAGCAAACTATAGCGCTGCATGGCAAGTGCCTGACAGCACGTTTCTGCGTATGGCATCAACGAGCAACGCCGACCTGATCGAGCGCCCTTCTGCATTCAGATGAAAACTGGTATCGAAGAAATACTTCCTATCAAAGAGCAGATTCTCACGTTGATCAATCAAACATCCGATCGGCATTAATTCTGTTTTGAAGCGAATCTCATTATTCCTAATCTCCAGCTTGCGCTCGGCGGGCACCATACCAGAAACGATATAGGGAATGTTGGCAAAATAAACACTCACCCCCCTGCTCTTCATTTTTGCAACGAAATCCATCAGCACCGTCGCCGTCCGTGCACAGATCTGGTTCGGCCTGTTGGCATCCCTCACCGCCCCTGTTACTCTTGCCCCCTCTGTCTTTCTCATATCGCCGTGGTCGTTGAGATGATAGGCAGAATATTCAAAAGTCGAAGGGCGGGTGCGACCGACAAATCTGGATAACACCCGCGCATCGTCGAGCGACGATAACCTGGGGAAAGTTACTGCGGGGAAAAATATTTCGTCAAACCCGGCTCGGACCATCTGAATGAACGTAGTGGGGGAAACCAGCATAATGAATTTTGCCTTTCCCGCATAATCCATCTGCGCCCATGCGGCATGATCCCAAGCGATCATATTTTCGACCTGCCATGAAGTCGGCTTTTCATGACAGTCAAAGTAGGCCGGCTCCAACAACAAAATCACGACATCATTCGATTCAGTGACCTCACCCGCTTCTCCTAGAATTTTTTCCAGTTTTAACCCGGCATGCAGACCAAAATTGATCACCGGCATAGCCAGTTTTTTGCTCACATATTCAGTATCAACACCAAACAAGGTGCTTGAGCCCCCTGCAACGATAATTTTATTTTTGCCCTCGTAACGCGTTGCCAACGCCTTCTTGATGGTAATCATTTCGCCGACCCAATATTCGGCGGGGAGAGGAACTCGGATCAACAACAACACACAGGCGTAGTAGGTCAAACAGGCGGCAAGTGCAGAGGCGAAAAACAAGCGAATAAATTTCATATTCAGAACTGAAAATAGAGAAACTCTGATTTGCCGGCCGATACCATGTACTGTACCAGCATGAAAAATAGCACTCCGTAGAACACCGCTTGCCACTTGCTAGGCTGCCAGCTCAAGTAGCGAAGAGCCTGTCCATGCCACGAGGCGAACATTGTCGACTGTTCACCCGGTATTTCCTCACAGACGGGACGACGAGCGAACATTTGCTGCACATTGGGCACCGACCAGACGAGCATTAAACTCAACCCCAGGGCCAGCATTGCATTGAACGAAATGAAATACGTCATGCTATTAATGCCGTTAAAGACAAGCCAGTCATGCTGCCCAAAGTGTCGTTCAAACGAACCTTGCAGAGCTGTGGGCAAAGACACACCATTCATCCCCGCCATACCGGACAGCATCGTCGCCGCCGAGCTCACGCTATCGGCACGAAAGAACACCCACCCTGTTACCACAGCCAGAAAAGTGAGCGCACCCGAACCGAACCGAGCCAGTCTGCCGTCCCGGCCCCATCCCCGGTGTTGTTTGAAGCTACGCCAAGTGTGGTTTACGAACAGGTAAAAACCGTGCAAGCCCCCCCAGATGACAAACGTCCAGCCTGCCCCATGCCATAGTCCGCCCAGTAACATGGTGATCATCAAATTCAGGTAGCGATGACCGGTGCGGCTACCGCCTAGCGGAATATAAAGGTAGTCGCGCAGAAAGCGCGACAGGGTCATGTGCCAACGCCGCCAGAACTCGATGATACTGGTAGCCTGATAGGGTGAGTTAAAATTGAGCGGTAGACGCACATTGAACATCAACGATAATCCTATCGCCATATCGGAATAGCCTGAGAAATCAAAGTACAACTGGAGCGTATAGGCCAGCGCGCCGACCCAGGCCTCGACCAGCATCGGCTGGCCTCCTCCGGAAACGGCGTTAAAAATCGGTGTAGCAAAACCAGCCAGCGTGTCGGCGATCAGTACTTTTTTTGTCAGACCCAGCACAAAAATACTCAAACCAGCACTCACGTTATCCCAGTTGATATGGCAGACGCCACGTTTAGCGAATTGCGGCATCATCTCATTGTGGTGCAATACGGGACCGGCAATCAAGTGTGGAAAGTAGGTCACGAACAACGCATAGTGCACGAAGTTGTATTCTTTCACTTTGCCCTGATAAGTGTCTACCAGAAAGGCAATTTGCGTAAAAGTAAAGAACGAGATACCGAGTGGCAGAATGACTTCGCTAACGGACAGCGACATGCCGGAAAGCTGGTTTATATTTTCGACAAAAAAGTTGATATATTTAAAATAAACCAATAAAATCAAATTACTACAAACAGAAATAATCAACAACCTCTTTGCCTTGACAACTGATTTTCGGGCAACAGCATGTCCGATTTGATAACCGATAGCGTAATTAAATACAATTGAGCACAGCAGTAAACCAACAAAGCGCACATCCCACCAGCCGTAGAAAAACAACGAAGCCGCAGCAAGCCATAGTGAAGCCAGCGCGTGACTATGTTTCCCGATGCGAAAAAATCCAAAAAATACGATCGGCAAGAAGGCAAAAATAAAAATGAATGAGTTAAATAGCATGGGCTGGATTTTCTTAAAATTGGCACGCGCGATGATTGCGCGCAACACTCCGAAAAAATGACTGAAATAGTATTTTCCAATTCAAGCATGAGCCTGAAGCGGACTCAGAATGGCTGATTTAAGTGTCTGGGTTGCTCTGTTTTAAAAGCGAAGATAATAACGCAGCTCGCCGCCTAAATTCGCTTACAAAAATTACGCTGCAGAGCTGAATCCGCCCAGGTTTATGTAACATCGGCATGTTTAACTTGAGGTGTAGACATATAAAATCCCCAAAAAAACCAAAAAATGGATAACATCATCAGCGGCCCACCAACTGTTATTGCTACAGATGAAAGGTAAATAAAGCTTGTAGCGACTTTGTTTTTTGCACCGCTTCCATTGCAAGCAAGATACCAGTAAGGAATGAGCGTAATCAGCAATCCTATCAGACCATACCAATGCAACATCATTGGTATGCTCGCACTTATAGACTTAAATTTATGAGTGGCATGCAGTAACGGTACCGGATTGATCAGCTCTCCCGATCCCGTACCAAATAGGGGGCTGTCAAGCCATTCATGCATAGCCATTGCGACAGACATTATTCGCCCTAATGCTGATGATTCGTGATGGTTGCCGATTGCGAATAATTGCAGCAGCACAAATACCATGCTGATTAGGATTGCCATGGTAAATAAACCAACTCTGCTCAGTTTTAACTTGAATAGACCAAGTAGATGACCGAAAAAAAACAGCAGGCCGACCAGCCAGGCAGAACGGGAAAATGTGAGATAAACATAGGGTATTGTGATCAATGTAAAGTATAACTTGATCCGCCAGTTCACTTGAAAGTACAGCAAGGGAAGTGCGCAGGCAAGTACCAACGAGGTAATAGTCGGCTCGAACCATACTGAATAGGCTCGCATTGCACTGCCCCAGCCAGAATACGATTGGGAATAAAGATGGCCTGTTGGCAACCCCGGATTGGGGCGCAACATATACAACAGTTCCGGCAACTCAAACATTTGGGCGAAATAGGTATAGATACCATACAAAAAAAGCAGGGAAAACAAAATCAACAATTGTTCCGCAAACCGATTGGGGGACGTTGTTATTCTGGCTACAACGATACCCACTATGCCGCACATAAAAGTAATGCTGTAAAACATCCATTGACGCAAATTAGCCAAAAACTGACGCTCATCCACCCAAAGCCCCGACAACATGGCTGCAAACAGAAGCAGGCTTACCATGAGCGTGACCGCCTTGGCCGTCTGAGTCGGTGTTTTGTACAGCAAGGGAATCACAGCGACCACGCTAATCAGGTACAACGGCACCCGAAAAGGCGAAAAAAAATCAGGCATGATCAGTGCACTGCTAAAAATGCAGGGCAGCACCAGCAAGGCATACACATAAATTTGCAGGGGCAGGTTAACTACTGGCATGACAGGGCATATGCATAAGATTGCTGATAACGTTGAACAGCATGACGGGCAGAGTAGTGTGTGAGCAGTTTTTTACCCAGCGACGCTGCCGAGAAGCCCCGATAAGACGCTGGCAGCGACTTGTCTCGCAACAAGTCAAGCAACGCCTGCCGACTACCTGCCGGTGTTAAGCCGAGCACAGCGAGCACCTCCCTTGCAGCCTGGCTGTCCGTCGCAAGCACAGGAACACCGCAAGCCAGCGCTTCTATCATCACCAGACCAAACGTGTCTTTTTCCGAAGTAAAGACGGCCAAATCAGCCGCTACGATGATATTAACCAGGCGCGCTCTGTCCGCGATACGCCCGTGATTCACCACGTTCGCCCCGGTGAACGGTGAACTTCGTCCAACGGTGTGCAGTTCGATATGTTTCATGGCCAGCAAAGCGTTAACCACGGGGCGATTCACTTTGCTTGCATCCGCCAGATCATCGGCGATGATAATCACCTTGAGCACGGGTTTATTCAAGCATAACGCTGTCTCTGACAACGAAACGCCCTGCAGTACCGCTTCGAATTCGGAATCCAGCCAGTTGGCAATTACGCTGATACGGGTATCCGGCAAACCGGCTCGAAACGCGTGTGCGACAAATTCAGACGGGCAGATTACGTGCAGCAAGGCCCCCAGGCTGGCAAGCGCTTGTCGCCGGCGCTTGAACTGCGCTGCCGAAAAATCCAACCGGGCAGAAGGATAGTTGTCACCGCTCTTGCACGCACCACATCCGTCACGCCAGGCCTCACAGCCCTCGGTGAAAGCACACCTGCCTGTCAGCATCCAGTAATCGTGAGCGGTCCAGATGACTGGCTTGCCTGTCCGTATCAATTCATGAACTAACCATTCAAACGGCAGAAAATAACTGTGTACGGCATGTAAGTGAACGACGTCAGCCCAGCGAATAGCCTCAACCAGTTTGTTTTTACCTGCGCCTAGCGGCGGCAAACTGTCAACCCCCGCCAGTTTATGTATCAGCACATTTCCTGCTACTTGAACCTGATTACCGACCTGAAAGCTGAACGGAATATCGGCTTCAGCGGATGACTTTCCACCCTTCTCACCCCATCCGTAAGCAAACTGACTTTCGATCTTCGCGTCAAGTAAGCGCCGGTGCAAATCGAGAGCGATCCGTGCAGCTCCGCCTTCCTGGAGGCGCACATTGACGTGAAGAATCCGCATTGTCTGAATTGGCCGGCTACTTTTTGGTCGCTTCTACATACATTGATTCATGTCCTTTTCTCGGATTTCCGAGAGCATCTTGATCCAGACAATCGGAATAAAAACGCTCAATGCCAGACTGATCGAACTTCATTTTCTGAATCTCTGTAAAACCTGCTGATGCCAATAAATCACTCAGCATCTTGAAGTCGTACACCCAAAGGTGTTTCTCGCCTATCATGGCCGTACTGACAACCTGATCACGGATGGCCTTGGGGAGCAGTAATGCAACCATCCTGACGTATTGGTATTGCAAAAAACTTTTCAATTTTCCCCACGAGATATGCTTCAGTTTTTCATTCAACGAGGAATGTTGCGAAAGAGCTGCATTGAGGTCGTGCCCGGTTCGGTGATAGACGAAATCAATCATTTCAACATCGCCAGTACGCTTAATTTGCTGATAGGTTTGAGCCAACTTTCCCCCTGATTTCATTCGAACACACTGATCAATCAACTCAATGGCAACAAAGTCGGCAAATTTGTGCTGGTTTGACTGCCTGTATGTCAGGTAGGCGGCACAGATTTCCTCCAGATCTGGCACTACAAGACGAATACGTCCCCCGGTACGCAGGACACGGGCGCTCTCACACAAAAAACGCCCCCCCATCTCAGGAGTAAGATGTTCAAGAAAATGTGATGCGTAAATCACATCGGCTGAATTCTCAGAAAATGGAAGTCCATTGAGCAGGTTGACTTGCCGCACGTCACCTGAGCTGGGTGCAAAATCGATATTCACCCACCCTTTGGAAATGGAAGAGCCACACGCAACATTAATTTTCATAAACTGACGACATTAAGATTAGAGAATTACTTCGCCAACACGAGCATGGAGCCGCCGAGCATCCTGACCCATAGATCCTGATTCTTCCTGTATATCGAACCCTTGATGAAATCTGCGAAGCTTGAGCGTCCATGCATCAGGCGAGGTGGCCGGTTACCCGGTCCGTTAGTATAAAACCAGTCTACGATTTGATAGCCATTGTCGGTCAAAGTGGCGAGTGCTGTTTCTTTGCAGAAATAGTGCAGATGACCGACTTTTTCCCTTGCATTCAGTATCGGCGTTGTGCGCATGACAGATTGCAACGACATATCCAGCGGAATGTGGAAAATTTTGTATTCCGCCATAACGCGCAAATGTCTGAGAAAGCCGATATAGTCTTCAACATGTTCGAATACGTCAAGTGCCAGCATTATATCGAAGGGTTGAGCTAGCTTCTGTTCCAGAAGGTTGCCCAGAGTAAACTGTAAACGCGCTTTACTGCGTTGATTGCACAGTAAAATCGCCTGAGGTGAGATATCAAATCCCGAAAACAAACAATTCGTAGGTAATGATAAATAAAGCTGATGAAGTATTTCTCCAGCACCACAACCCACTTCGGCAATACGAACTGGCGTAAGATGATTGCTCAACATTATATTGAGAACATTGGCAGCCTTCCACGAAGAGTCTTCCACGTCCCAGGTGGGGTTTTTCTCCAGATAATTTCCGTCGATATACTGATTCATTTGCTTTTACTGATTGAGTTGATGACGCAACTGATAAAAAGTGTGCCAAGCCTCTATTTTGATGCGCCAGTCCGCTTTATTCTTGATTTGTGCCGCACGACCTTCGAGCAGGGTTGTTCTGATTAATCTGGAACTAACGCCTTCGCCCCCCATGATCGTGACAAGGCGGTTCATAAAGCTGGCCGACAATGCCTTCTTTCTGAGCAATATCTCGTAGTCCATTGCAACCCTGAATGTCTCATCAAATTGTCCGACTTCAGAAAAAAAAGTACGGCGGTGAAACGCCGCTGTGTGCGGGATGATCATTCTCCTTTTCATGGCGATTAAATTATCGGCGCAGCCCATGAGCAGTCCGTGCGCCGGGCCGCCTTCAAAAACAAGTTGTCCATAAACCACATCACTGATGGTATCGCAAGACAAGACCGCCGCCGCATCCGCCATGACACGTTCATCTTGCAGCCTGTCATCGCTACCTATAAAAAGAATCCAGTCACCGTGAGCCTGCGCCAGCGCTTTATTCCAGGCATGCGCAATGCCCCGGTCTTTATTGGATTCCCAGTAATTGAGCCGGCAGGCATTTTTTTCCAGGATCGCCAGCGTGCCGTCCGTAGAACCCCCATCCATGACAATCAGCTCCACAGCGGCAAAAGTCTGCCCAAGCACGCTGTCTATGCATTGCTGCAGGGTGTTAGCCCCGTTATACACAGCCACAATGACAGAAATGAGCGGCGGTTTAATCATCGTTGGCTTCGAATTCAGGTTTATCGTATGGACAGCAACGCCGAAGAATACACGTGCAGCGTTTTAATGCCAAGCACTTTACAACCGCTATCCGTAGCCACCTGCAGATTTAGCGCAAGCTTTGCATCAGCAGCACTTACCCAGAGGCGTGTGTGCACCCGGCGCGATACCTTGTTAAAAACGCTCATGCGGCATCAGATAGCGCCACTGTCCGACGGGTAATTTGGCCATCGCCACACGGCCTATGCGGATGCGTTTCATGGACACGACTTTCAGCCCGACTGCCTGACACATATGGGCGACAGAGCCTGCGATCACCCCTTTAAGGGCGAAGCGCAGCCGGGTTTCATTTTGCCAGCTCACCTTGATCGGCGGCAGCATGCGCCCGTTGAATTTAATCCCGTGATTGAGCAGTTTTAAACCCTCAGCAGACAACTCACCCTCAACTTCCACGATGTATTCCTGCTCGATGGTCGCAGCCTCATCGGTCAACTTGCGCGCCACACGAAAATCCTGAGTAAAAACCTGTAGCCCGCCTGCATTTCGCTCCAGCGGCAGGCATTGCGTCAGCCGGAAAAGATGTTGTTTGAGCAGATAAATACCCGGCATATCGTCCTCCGAACGCGTCTCGGCACTAATTTTTACGACATCAGCACCTGCGGGTTGATGAACCAACATCGTGGCAGATTCTATCGGGGTGAGATTCGCCCCGGGATGTAACTCGACCTGCTGCTCATCCGACACCATGTACTGCGGCTCTTCTATCACCTGGCCGTCAACCATCACCCAGCCACCGGCAATATACAGTTCAGCCTCGCGGCGCGAGCAGGCAACGAGTTCAATTAGGCGCTTTGCAAGGCGAATCGTGACGGTCATGGGGCGTATATTCTAAAAAGGTTGGACATTGTAAACGCGCAAAGCTAAAAAACCGCTGTAAAATGCGGCCATGATAAAAAAACCGAATCTCGACGGCATCACGCTGGAAATGATGGTCACGCAACTATCCGAAGGGATAGGCTGGCGGGCGATGGGCGATGCCGTGCCGGTACGCTGCTTCACCTTCGATCCCAGCGTCAAATCCAGCCTGAAATTTTTACGCAGAACGCCCTGGGCACGTAAAGAAGTAGAACAACTGTATTTGCATCACCTTCAGCAAAGCAGCCGACTATAACCCATTGATTTTCTGCTGTACAAAGGATTGCAGGTCGGCGCTTAAGGTTTTCGTATCAAGTGCCCGCTGAAAGGCGATTTTCGCATCAGCAGTACGAGACAACGCTTGCAGGGAAATACCGTACCCCATCAACCAGACCCCTGAATTAGGCGAAATTTTCAGCGCCAGCTGATAGTGCTCAACTGCGTCCTGATGACGCCCCTTGCGCTGCAACAGAGCCGCGTAAAACGCCTGATATTCCGCCTGCTGCACAGCATGAGGCAAGCTATTCTCCAGCGTTTCGATCGCCAGATCCAGCCCACCGCGCGCCACCTGCAGGCGCGCCAGTAACATAGAGAATCCTGCATTGGCAGGCCGCAAATTCAATCCTGCTTGCAACACCTGCTCCGCTTCCGTCGCCCGCTTCGCATCCAGCAACAAACTGATCAATGCCCTCCTGGCCGCATCGTGGCCGGGCGCTTGCCGCAACACACCCTCATAGGCGGATAACGCGTCGGCACTATTTCCCTGCTGCACCAGCTGACCGGCTTTAATGAAATCGGCATTCGCCTGCTGCTCTGCGCTGATCTGCTTGATCGCAACAGGCGCAACATTCGGTGCAACCGGTTTGACCTTGCCGTGAGTATCACCAGGAGGCACCTCCCCCCCTTCGACCGCCCTCTTCGCCGCAGGTGGAAGCGCTTTGGCAGACAGGCGAGGTTTTTCAGCCCCCAGCTTAATATCAGGCAATGTTTTAACATCAGGTAGCGCCTTGACGACAGGAGGCGCTTTGAGCGAACCGCCTTTGACCTCAACCTTGACGACTGGCGCAGCAAACACTTCAGAGGCAGCAACGATTTCAGGCGCTGCGGCAACGACAGGCACCTCACTTGCGATAACGCCGGATACCGCATTTACCCTGAATAGCGCACCGACGCCGGATACCGCTACCACCTCAGATACAGCAATCACCTCTGATGCAACGACTGGCAGCGCTACGGCAACGACCGGAACGCGCTGCAAGGGTAAAAAATACCAGGCTGTCAGCGCCAATGCAGCCAGCAACACAGCGATCAGCAGCCAGACCACCCTGCCGCCCTCTGCCTCCTCATGCACCGGGCGCACCTGATCCGTGGCGGACTGGACACCACGTTTCTCCAACCCGATCAACATCTGATTGATGACGCTCATCGCAAAAAAGACCAGCCGACCGCAAAGGCCGCCAGCGTGGATACCGTACCCAGAGACCAGGCCAGGGGTAACCAGTCGCGTTTGACCTCGGGAGTGTCGGCAGCGGCGGCGGCGATGTATTTAGCGGTCACGTACTGACTGCCCGCGCCGAACGCCAGCATCAGCGATTTATGCGCGATGATATTCACCAGTCTGGGCGTACCGCGCGTAATGCGATGCAATTTAGCGACCGCGCCTTTGTTGAACAGGGTATCCCCGCTATAACCCGCCACCCGCAAACGATGCCGCAGATAGCGTTCCAATTCATCGGGCAATAAGCCCTTGAGTTCATATTGAAAACTGATGCGCTGGCGCAACTGGCGTATTGAATGTTGCGCCAGATGATCGTTCAATTCAGGCTGACCGAACAAGACCACCTGCAGCAGCTTGCGTTTTTCAGTTTCCAGATTGGTCAACAAACGCAGCACTTCCAGCGTCGGCAAAGGCAAGGCCTGCGCCTCATCCAGACAAACCAGCGCGCGCTGCCCCTGACTGGCACAATCGAGCAGCGCCTTAGTCAGCCCTTTCAACAACATGTGCTGATCACTGTCCTTTTCCAGCGGAACGCGAAATTCGTCGGCCAGGGCAAGCAACAAACTGCGCGGTTCCAGATAAGGATTGGGGATATAGGCGGTGATAAAACGCTGCCCGCTGACCGCATCGGTTGATAAATCCTGTGTTCCTATCGGTGTCGTCGATTGCGTGCCGTGATTCAGGGTGGCGAGAAATTTTCTGCACAACATGGTCTTGCCGTTGCCGACTTCGCCGGTGATCTTGATAAATCCCTCACCATTACGTGCAGCGACCAGCAAGGTGTTGAGCGCCTCCTGATAACTGGAGCAGGCAAAGAAAAAGCTGGTGTCCGGGGTCAAACCGAAAGGGGCTTCCTGTAAACCGAAGTGATTCAGATACATGATAAAAAACAAAGAACAGGATTCAGGATTTGGAATTTAGGGATTAGCAAACCGGAAACAGCACACTGCAAACCTGTAGTCATGCTCATTATGGTTTCACTTGTCTCGATAAATTATCGACGCGATCGCGACTGCGCGCGATGTCGTCCGACCAGTCGCGATCCGTGTCCACCACGGTCGGTTTGATCAGGATAACCAGTTCGCGTTTATTGGTCGCCTTACTGGTTTGACCGAACACCGACTTGGACAAGCCGGGCAAACCTGATTCCCCGTTGCTTGAATCCTGACGCATCAGACCGCCAATCGCCACGATCTGGCCGTCGCGTGCGCGCACGATACTGTCTGTCTCTGACACTGAACTCGATGCCATCGGCAGAGTATAAGAACCCATGCCCGCTGTCCCCGTCCCCAGATTCAGCGTCTTGTTGACGGTGGTCACGGAACTCACCGAAGGGTGAACATGCAGGATAATTTCATTGTTCGCATCAATGCGCGGCGTTACATCCAGTGCGATCCCGGAGAAAAACGGCTGCATTTTAACGGTAGGTGATGTGCCTGCAATTGCCGTTGTGCCCTGCGTACCACCGGATATTTCAGTGACAAAGAACTCATCCGTCCCCACCTTCAGGACAGCCTTCTGATTATTCAGCGTGGCAATACGCGGACTGGACAACACATGCACGTCGCCCTGCGATTCCAGAAAATTCAACAGGACGGCAAAATTATTGGTTTGAAATGCCAGACCAAACAACGATCCTGCGCCGACCGCCGCCGGTAGCAGCGTCGCTCCCGGGGTTGCCGATAACGCCGCATTCGCCAGCGCATTCGCCGCACCCAGCGTACCGGGCGCTAAAGTCGCACCGGGGTTACCCACACCAGTACTCACGTGACTGTTGATGCCATTCTTGAATGCAGCCCAGTTCACACCGGACTGATAGCTGTCGTTGAGTTGTACATCGATGATCTTGGCTTCCAGTATCACCTGACGCTCAATCGAAATCTGCGAGGCTTTCAGGTACGCAGTCACGTTTTTCAACTCATCCGGCAAAGCGCGGATCACGATCACGCCTGACATCGGACTGATCACCACGCTGCGTCCCTTCTCGTCCCCGACTATGGTGTGCAAGGCACGACTCAACTCATCCCAGAAATCGGTCGAGGTGGTCGTGGTGATTTTGCTGCTGTTGTCGGTCCCTCGCTCAAAGCGGAGATTTTTGTTATCCCCTCCGGCAGCACCGCTGCTGCCACCTACAATGGTTGTTCCCTGATTAGCAGCTTGCGAGCCGCCTGATGTACCCGATGCGCTATCGGTCAGCGCACTGGAGGTTACCCGAACCGAGGTTGTTCCTGCACGGTTTCCGGTCAGATAGTTCACCTGAAAGATGCGCGTCTGCAAAGTCAAAGGCTGCACAAAGATGCGCGTGCCGTCTATTTTGTAATCGTAACCATACATTTCGCGCACCGCTTCGAGCGCATCGAACACCGTCACATCTTTCAGATTCAGTGAAATATTACCCGCCACGTCCGGATGCAGCATCATGCTGTAACGTGTGCCGGAAACGATCGCCATAAATACCTGAGCGACCGGCGTATTGTTCACCACCAGATCAAATTTAGTCTCCAAAGGCTTGCTCTCAACCTTGAGCATGTCTGCATTCAATGGGGGCAGCAAGGCATCACCTAGCGTATCCGGCTTGGGCGCACGCGCCGCCTGACTCATTTCCTGCCGTATCAAATCCACGGTTTGATTGCGACCCTTGTTAGCCGAACAGGCCGCAAACAATGGCAAGCACGCGCATAACAATATGATTTCTTTCATTTTTTCTCTCTAGGTGAGTGCGTATTTATTTTTTTCGCCTCTATCTTAGCGCCTGATTGCGCCGGTTCAGCAAGCACTTTCTGAGAAATCTTGCTGACATCCGGAAACAGGCTCAAAACCTGCCGCCCCTGTGCACCGCGCAATACTACGTTACCTTCATTGACTTCAATCAGCTTAGCTGCACCGTGAATGCCGCCCAATTCAACGGTTTCCCCGTCGATAATCGCCGCACGCCGCTGCTTGCCGATGAGGATGGATTGCAAACCTGGCGGTTTAATCTCGGCCACGGCCGCTTCAACGACCGGCATTGCAATACGAGCCGGCGGCATCGTCGGATCAATCAACTCCTCGGCCAGGCTGTAAACTGGCCACAGTAAACAGGCAACGGATAACAATTCAGCCCCCTTTACCCTTCTCCCTTCCCTCTTCACTATATTCTTCATACTGTTAGCCATGTCTTATCCATACTCAACGTGTATACGGTCAATATCATCACGGCATTCGGATATTTTTCCACCGTCAAAGTGACCTCGCCCCAAAACATCTGGGTAGGCAATTTTTCCAAGGTTGACAGGTAGCGCATCAAGTCCAGATACCCTCCCCGAACCGTGAGCTGCACACCGTGTTTGTAGATTTGCTGTGCAGCCGATGTTTTGCCCGGCTCAATCAGCAGACTCAGCGGCAGGGTCTTTAATTCCAGCAGTTGCAGCTTGTCGTTATTTTTCAGCACCTGTTCGAGCAACGCCGCCATCTTGCCCGGCGACACCAGCTTGTCCTTACGGTTTTGCAAATAGCGATCGTGTTCCAGTAATTGCTGCTTTACCCCGGCAATCTGGCTGCGCAAGGGAGAATGATCGTCGTTGAGTTTAGCCTGCATCAAACCCTGCATGGACGCCTGCAATTCCTTTAGCTTTTCCTGTTGCTGCACCACTTCGGCCAGTTTCAACTTCTGTTTCGCCAATAATGGATCGAGAAACACCGCGTTCAGCACGGCGATTAATACAAAAACGGTGGCCGCGAAGATCATCACCCGCTCGCGCACCGACATGGCATCGATCCGGGTTTGTGCCTGTAGCCAATACCGCTTCATTGTTTTTCCTCACTATCGTGCAATGAGTACAAGGTAAATTCCAGGTAGTGAGGCGCGCCACCCTTAACATCAGTCTTAGGGGTTTGCATTTGCAGATTAGCGAAACTCTTACCCTGCATGACGGACTCGTTGCCCAACTTTTGGATATAGACAGGAACCAGCGCCGGATCGGTCACGCCACCGCTCAGCCTGATGTTTGCCGCATCGCCGGTGACTTTAAAGCTGGTCAGCCACAAGCCTGGCACGACCTGCCGTGAAAAAGCACGCAGATATTCCGAGAAGCCGGATGCATTTCCTACCGATCCTGAGCGCAACCGCTCGACTAGTTGCTCTGATTCTTCGAGTTTTTTCCTCCACTGCTGCAATTCGTCCTTTAATTGCTGATTGACCTGCTGTGGCGAATAAGACGCCGTATCTTCAAGCAGACGAGACTGCGCTTTATTTAAGCGTTCCCTGCTTTGTACTGACAACGCATTCAGCCCGGACACCTGATAAAGCGCATAAACGTATACCAGGACGGCGAAAATCAGAATCAAACCCATACACTGAAGCATCGTCAACAACGAAAAAACACGGCGCTGTTTGAGGAAGGCGGGATTGAATAAGTTGATCTGCTGACTCATGGCACGCTAACCCCCTGCCGCAAAGCCGCCCCCAGGGTGGACAACACCTGGGAGGCAAACTCGGTATCTTCCAGGGCAGGCACCGCACTGACATCCATCACCTGTGACAAGTCCAGCTTAGCCACAGCCACCCCGACCGAAGAAGACAGAAACTCCAGCAAATTAGATGCCTCCGGGACGCTGAGCATTAAACGGCTCAGGGAAAGATGATTAAACTGGCGGTCAAAATAATCGAGAGAGCGCTGCAACTCCAATTCGACCCGGTCGCGATACTGTGCGCGCATATCCGCATTGGCATCGGTCAACTGGCCGGTATTGATCTCAATACGGCGCGACAAATACAACTCACCTCCCGAGGTAAACGTCAGCAATCCGCCATTTTCATCGAAGGTCAGCATGGCCAGTGCACGATCCGGTTGCTCATAGTAGGCCGCGATATTGCGCTGAGCGGCTTCAGGAATATCGATCACCGAGAGTGGCAATTTTGCAGATTCAAACAAAGCCATCCGCTTCTGTATGATTTCATTGGGTGCGACGATCGCGTACAAAGACTGCACACGATCTGAACGGTTCTTGTTGCCGGGAATTTTCAACACATCGACGGTCGCATCTTCGATGCGATAGCTGACGCTGTCTTTGATTTTCCAGCGCACCGCCGTCTTCAATTCGTTGTCCGGCACATTGGGTGCCTCAACCATCAATATCTGGTATTCACCCGTGGATAACAGCGTCGTACAGGTCTGATCGCCCAGACTGGCATCGCGCTTGAAGTGCTCCAGGTCATCGAGCGACACCGTATCCATTTCCCGATACTCACAACGCACCACCCGGCTCAGGGTGCCGGTAAAAGCCACTTGCACCAGATAAATGCCGTGAGTCGCCAAGCCGATAGCCGTCAGCCCCGCATCACGGGATTTTGCTTTAAATAGCGAGGAAATGAGCGGAATCTTCATAAGGACGTGAAGTTAGTTTAGCAAAACACTGCTGTCAATTGATTCTTAACAAATCGCTCAAAATTGCCCTACCGGCCACGCCGGCCGCGATAGACAAAAATATTTTTCCCCCCGTAAACGCCGAAAGTCGCACGCGCGCTGCCCATTAATGGAAGGTAATCCAACGAAGCTGCCGTCAGATCTACACTGCCGTTGTTACCGAGCCCCGGCGCTGACAAGACCAGCTGTCCGACACCTGAAACAATCACAGGCAGCGTCAAGACAGTCTCACCCGCATTCAGATTGAGCTGATAATTGCCCGGCGTGACCGTCACCGGTGAAACGCTGTCATCCACATTGTTCACATAGGAGACGCCATCCCAATACTCGACAATCGCAGGCAAGGTCAAAGGCAACAACTCAGAGCCATAAGCACTGGAAAGCCGGGTGCGCCCGTAACGAATATCGGCGCTACCCAGCAGCGCGTGGTCGTTCCCGGCAAACGCATTGGCATCCAGATCGTAACAAGCAACAACGCTGGCGTTATTACAACTGCCCGCCAAACCCGTCGCATCCACCGCCGCCCCGTCGGCATCGAGCAAGGCAATACCGATATTGACCGCCTTATAAGGTCCGTCTGCCGCCACGCCACGCGTGAGCATAAACGGCACATTCATTTCTGCCAGCGCCTGAGAGCCCGCCCCGCCCGGCTGCGTAAAACAGGGCGTAGTATTGCAAGTTACCAGCGGCATCCCGGCATTGCTGATACGCGAGGTCAGGTAAACAGGCGCTGCGGCATCCGTTAAATCAACTGCACCGATATTCAAGTTGGCAAAAACAGAAGGATCCAGCTTCGCATAATTGATCGCCGCAGTCGCCGAGTTAAGATAGTTTTGCGAAGCCACGTTGTTCAAACTCATGGGAATCAGGATAAAAGACGCATCGATCTGCTCGCCCATATAGGTAAACCGCGAACAGGCTGTGACGCCATCCAAACTCAGCACACCGCTACCGCAAATGTCGGCGCGGTTATCCAGCTGCGGATTCTGTAAGGAGAATTTACCCAGCGTAAAACGCCCGATATTCGCCGAAGTCGTACCGACCACGTCTCCCGTGCCCAGATAATCCAGATCACCCACGTGCGGCGTCAACGTAATCACACCGACTTCATCCCAGGCGAAATTGACGCCAGTCGCCACTCCCGCCGAAAACGCGCCAAACAAGGGCAAATCAGGCGTCACACTGTTGTCGCAAGTAGCTGCATTGCTGCTGTCGCTACAGGTGATACCGGGGTTGTGGCCGCCGGGAGGAGACACGATCGCCGTATTGAGTTTGACGTATTCCGGCTGCATCTCATGACCGAAATTGAGGGTTGCTACGCCTTGCGAGTTCACCGCTGTCACCGTTGCGGTAAACGCTTCGCCGCCTTTGACGAAGGCAGCACCGGTTGCATTGGCCGCCGCCGGGTTAGCCAGATTATCGCGAGTGCGTTTAATGCCTGACAACACGAAGCCTGCCGGCTGCACTACAAACGGATTGCTTTCGCTCAACATACTGGCCGCAGCATACCGAAAATACACGGTAATCGCCCCGACATCCGGATAACTGAGTTTAAAAGGCGCCAGTGAACTGGCATTGAAGTTCAGTGAAACCGCGCTGTAAGTCGTCACAAAAGCAGGATCTGAACCGGCGGCCACCCCTTTTTGCAGGGCGGTCACCACATTGGTGCTGGCATTAGTAATCGACACCACCGGCGTCAGGCAGGCCACCGGATCAATGCACTCGAAAGCCATATCCACGCTTTTGACAACATTGCTAAACGCATTGACGCAACTGGCACTGGTCGCTTTCAGATAATAAGTCGGCGATGTCGTGCCGGCCACCTGAGTCATGCTGCCGATCGCAACCCCTGCAGCATTCGTCACGGTAAAGCCGCCACCGGCAAATGCGATAGTGTTCGTCTTTTCCCCCGCTGGCGTATTGACAAGCAATGAACCGCCCGTGGTGTTATCCGCCACACCGATGGTAATCGTGCCGGTATTGCTGTGCATCAAGCCCAGCGTGACAGAAGTCTCGCCAGCCGCAAACGCATAAGTCGCCACACCGTCATTGGCCGTCCCGTTAGCCAGCGCCCCCGCGCCCGTCACGACAGACCAGTCGCCCTTGTTATCAGAGGTAGTCATCCTGATCGTTCCGCCACCGCCGGTCGGTACCGCATGCGCCGCCGTGTGCGGCGTTACGATCACGTTGGAAATGCTACAGGTTGAACCCACGTTGGCAGCAGAAATCGCTACATGATCGGTATTGGTCGCCGCATAATCGACGCGCATCTGAATAAAGTTCACCGATACCGTACGGTTGGTGGTGGAGGTCGTGCTGGTATTTTTTGCCGAAAATACCACACCAAAGTTAGATAACTTCACATCAGCGTCCGTCCAGTTTACCCCCCACAGATTGGTCATGCCACCGTGCATCTCTGCCACATCCGCCGTGGTATAACTAGTTGTGCTCGCACCATTAAGCGCAGTGCTGATGACACCGGCCTTAACCAGATAGACGTAGGCATCGCGTATCGTACCGCCGCTGGTCTTGCGCGTCACATATACGGTAATGCCGCTAATCGTCGCCCCCACCGGCACGGCCGCGAAATTAAACCCCGTGCATTTGAGATAATTGGTGATGACATTGCCCTTCACCGAACCCTGAGTGGCGTACACGGTATCGCTGGCCGTAGCATTGCCGGGAGCCGTCCAGGCTACCGTGCCGATCCCGGTCTGGTTGACACAAGTGGTCGGACTGGAGGTCACTGCACCCGCCCCTATCTTGATCACACAAGGACTGGCACCCAACACGGTGAAACTAACCGGACAGGTCACCCCTGTACCGGCCAGATGGTAATAGGTGTTGCCCGCTGGGGTAATCGGGGTAGCGGGCAATGTGTAAGTGACCGTATTGCCGGTAGCTGAAGCGGTCAGTACGCCCACGGTGGAAACCGCGTTGACAGTCAGACTGGAATTTACCGCCTGTGTCCAGGCATTGCTCGCAGCATTTTGCTTGATGCTGTTTACGCTGACGCTCCCGTTATTCGTGACCCTGGCTGTCTTCGTGTAATAGGCAATCGTCGAAACACTGGCATTGATGGCACCGGTTGCACCTATCACCGTACTGTTGGCATAAATGCGCATAAAGGTAGTGGTCGCCGCAGGGATAGTGGAATTGACGGTACCGTTGATGGTCAGTTCAGAACCCGTGATCGTGGAACCCGCCGCATTGCGCCCGGCATAAAAGCGCGAAGCACCCGAAAAATTGAGAACGGCGCCGGCCGCAATCTGTGGTGCCGTTCCCGACGTATACAGCCTGAAACTCGCGTAATTACCGTTACCCGAGATGACGGAGGCCGCACCGGTAATATCCATGATGGCAGACCTGGTAGTCGTCAGCGTACCGTTGTTGACGAGATTACCGTTCACCTTCAGGGTGCGACCCGCCGTATCAGATAGCGTGGCACCTGCATCTATGGTCAGACCCGCCGTGGTATAGGAGGCATTAAGCGTGACGGTATTGGGTGAGGCGATCACCACCGTATCGGTGCTGCCGGGTATCTTGGCACAACTCCAGGTTCCCGACGAACCCCAGTTACCGCTCGCACGGCTGGTACAGGTGGCGGCGGTTGCCCCCGCAGCCCAAAACAGCACGGTCAGACAAATCATTACCGAGTATTTATTCATTGCGATCAAACTTAATTATCAGCCCCTTGAGGCAATTTCACAGCAAGATACGCTTCAAAACCTTAGCAAGACACGATGAAATTCTACAGCAAAGATATCGGCCAAACGCGGCGGATATTGAGCCGATTTTGTCAAACCGTTCGAATAAGCACTGTTTGCCTGAATACTCAACAAAATACTTATAAATCAATGTTCTTTTCCATCCACCCGCGACTGCAGTAAATACGGAATATAGCGCCAGGCGAGCAGAGAATAGCTGAAAAACCAGCAGGCGGCGGCAAGCGAAATCCAAACTTTATAGTCGGCCGCATCAATCTGCGGCGCGATCAATCGATAAGCAAACGCCAGTATCATCAGCCAGAGCACCAGTTTATCGCGAAAATCAAACACCACCACTCGGCCTGTGTGCCCACGGGTAACGCGCATCAGCATGGCCGGAATGATCAAGCCCATCGCACCAAAAGTAAATACATGAATAGAAATGGAAATGGAAAATTCCGGATACAGTGTTAAGCGCATGACCTCGATGAGCAGTTGCGCAATGATCGCCAGATAACCCAGATACATGATACCGATATCGAGTCGCTGCATGGCCAGATAGGGTTTCCAGAACAGGAATCTGTATATCAACAGCAGCGCGGCCAAGAGTGTCAGAGCCACCGTCACCGGTTGCGGCAGGAAACTGGCAAACACCAGCGTCAAGCCGGACAACTTGATGGCCATGTTCAACTTCGGATTACTCAGAATTTCAACCTGAAACGAACCACGCATAAATTGCGTCACTGTGCGCTCCAGCATCACCAGGAATGCCACCCGAAACAGGCCGACCGCCATCACCAGTCCGTCCTGAAAATAGTCCGCACTCAACAGCAGATTCTTGCTGATTAAAAACATCGGCAGTACCAGCAAAAACAGGAAATTATCCCGATAAAAATCAGTCTTGCGGTTACGCGCCAGCGTCCAGGCAATCATCGCCACGATAGAACCCAGAAACAACTGATTGGACACGATAAACAGCCAATACGGCAACAGGCCTTCAAACCACATCCCTGCCCTCTCCAGCAACCAGGCGGCGACCAGGAACATCAGCGCGGCCCCGTGATAACCGCGCACCTTGACCCAACTCCGGGTGGCGGTGAGCAAAAAGCCGCCCAGCACCGCCCAGCCGAAGCCGAAAAACATCTCATGCGCGTGCCACTGCAACATAGAAAACGTCGTGCTCGGCGCGGCCAGCACATCCGAATAAATCAATGACCATACCACCGGCAGCGTGAGTCCTGCCAGGATCGCTAAGATAAAGAACGGGCGAAAGCCCAGCAGCCAGAGGGGATGTGTAGAGAATTTCATCGTTTACAGAAATAGGAGAGGTTTCAACTGCGCTCGACGCGCACCGTGTGAATTTTTTCTGAAGTCAGAGCCGCATTGAATGCTGCACCCTCCTTCACAAGATCGGCCAGCGTCGATTGTCGCAACACCGAAAAAAAGGCAGCGAGCGCGTTATCGAGCACCCCGCTCAATTTGCACGCTCCGACGATGACACAGGGATTTTTGGCTACGCCGAAACACTCCACCAGATTAAAATCGTCTTCGGTTGCGCGCAGCACATCCTCGACATTAATTTCAGAAGGAGAACGAGCGAGCTTCACCCCGCCGTTGCGCCCGCGCGTGCTGACGATCAGACCGGATTTAGTCAGTTGATGAGAAATTTTCACCAGATGATTTTTGGAAATGGCAAAGCGTTCGCTGGCCTCTTGTATCGTGACCGATTCGCCATAGCGCAACGCCAGATACATCATCAGGCGCAAACCCAAATCCGAATATAGTGTCAGTTTCATCCTTGCCCCTCAAAGGTAATCTGCCGTATCCTGCGCCAGACATCGTTTTTTAGTATCACTTCGTATTGCTGCCAGTTACTAAAATCGGTCAGCGTCGCCGTTTTAACCATACCCAGCCCATAGCCTGCCACGATTTGATAAATGACTTCATCGCCCGACAAGGACTGCACCTTGCGCACCGACAAATCCTCTCCCTGCTCACCGTTGCTGTAATACAGACCCGCCGAAATTTGTTCTGATAAATCAGACAATTGCCAGGCATGTTTTACCGCCAGCCGGTATATTTTACTCAGATCATCCTCAGAAATATCGACATAGGAACCAATTTCAGTGAGCGCATATTTAAAATCGCCGTGACTTAACTGGTTGTGCACCTGTTGCGCCTTAACCGCCGGTCGTAAAGCTGCCGGATAGCGACGCCACGGGAAAGCATAGTTCACCAAGACGGCAACAACCAGTATCACCAGCGCATTGAGCAACACCGGGGTGAGCACAAACTGGTAGCCCAGCGCATGGAGCGATTCCCCGCCCATCACCGCCGTGAGCGCAGTCGCTCCACCCGGCGGATGGATACAGCGCAAATAATACATCCCCGAGATGGCCAACCCGACCGCGAGAGGCGCTGCAATCAGCGTATTTGTAATTGTCTGTGCACAGGCCACTCCGATCAGGGCGGACACCAGATGGCCGCCCAGCACCGGCCAGGGTTGCGAGAGCGCGCCACCCGGCACTGCAAACAGCAAGACCGCCGATGCGCCCATCGAGGCGACCAGCATGGCAGCGCCTTGCATTCCCAGATAATGCCCGCTTACCCAGATCACCAATAAAATTCCGGCAAATCCGCCTGCCGCCGAAATCAGTTTTTCAGCGTGCCCGGTGGCGTCCGCAGCAACACCGGATATCTTATTGATTTCATCAATCATTTTATAAAGCGAGACAAATAGAAATTCAGTTATAGCCGTTTAAAATTGATGGCAATTTGACCGGGTTCTCGACTGACATAGTGAATTGAGATGCCATCTCCATAACGCTGCGTTAATTGCGAGAGCAGCGGCAGCGGATCGTGATCGTTGACGAAACTCATGGTTTCACCGGGATTCAAGGCATCGAGCGCACCAAAAATGGCGGCATGACGAAAACGTTTTGCGACTCCGCGCGCATCAAACGGATAGCACAGGTCAAATGAAATGGTATTGGCGCAATTGTGTGTCATACGGCTGTCCTTTGTAGGGGTGAAATTGAAGTCGAAACGCTCATTGCGCTTTAACATGTATAAATGATACATGTTTTATTGTATAGTGCACGAAGTTTCTTAAATCAACTAAGGATAAGCAGATGAGCACCCTTTCCGCATTCATGAGCACTGGGCACAAAGCCTGCGATGACGCATTCGCTATCGCCGAGGAAGCCGCATTGGGCAGCAACTGGAGTCAGGCGAGTGACGCCTTCAATGCGTTCCAGTGCGACATGGCGCAGCATTTTCGTATGGAGGAAGAAGTGCTGTTCCCCTCCCTGATCAGCAGCGGAGGACCGGCAGGCCCTGTATCGGTAATGCTCATGGAGCATGCGCAGATGAACGAGCTGATCGAGCAGATGGCAGCAGCCGTGGCCAGCCAGGATGCGGGTGAATACGGCGGACTGTCCGAAACGCTGCTGATCGTGATGCAACAACATAATCTCAAGGAAGAGCAGATCCTCTACCCCATCGCAGATCGATTTCTGGCAGGGCAGACGGATGATTTGCTCACTCAACTCAAGGCGGTCTAACCGAAAATGATCGCGCTGGATGTACGCGGCCTGCCGCCCCCCGAACCTTTCGAGCAGATCATGCTGGCGCTCGACACACTCGCCAAAACTGAGGTGTTACGCGTTCTGATACACCGCGAACCCTATCCGCTCTACGATGTGCTGCGCGAGTCTGGCTACCTGTACCTGACCACGGCACTGCCCGACGGCAATTATTCAATCGAGATAAACCGCGCACCATGAGTACTGCCATGCTCAGCACCGAACAGGCACCGCCTATTTCTGTGCCGCTGCGCTTCTTTGCCACGGCCCCGCTGTTTCTGGTGTTAGCCGCCGCAATACTGGCATCGGGTAACGGTTCCACCGGTATCCATACACCTGTACTGCTGGCCGCCACTCACTGCCTGACGCTGGGATTTATCAGCATGGTGATGGCAGGCGCTATGCAGCAGATTTTGCCGGTAGTCATCGGCAGCCCGATGCCAGCCTCAAAGTCGGTTACCTGGCTCACCCTGTTGCCGATGAGCACCGGCACGTTGTCGTTAGTCGGCGGTTTTCTGTACAGCAACCCTGCCCTGCTGTATACCGCCTGCTGGCTGTTGGGCTGCGGATTCTTCATATTTATCTCGGCCTGCCTGATTTCGATCTATCGCGCCGCCGCACGAAATCCCACCAAACTCGCGCTATTGCTGGCTATCCTCTCACTGACCATCACGGCCACTCTGGGGATTACATTGGCTAGCGGCTATGCATCCGGCACAGCATTGGACTATCCAAAACTGGCCGCCTCGCACATCAGCATGGGGCTGGGCGGCTGGGTGATGTTGTTGGTTGCCGGGGTATCCTACCAAGTAGTGCCCATGTTCCAGTTGACGCCGAATTACCCCCAGTGGCTGGCGTCAGGTTTTGCACCCGCCCTGTTCACTGTGCTGTTGCTGAGTTTAGTTGCGCGCAGGTACGATATCGCATCCCTGAGTGCCATATCAACCGGGCTGTTCTGGGTATTGACGGTCAGTTTTGCCGTAATCACCTTGAGACTGCAAAACCAGCGCCGTCGCCGGGTGGCCGATGCGACCTTGAGTTTTTTTCGTTTAGGCATGACCAGTCTGCTGTGCGCGGCATTGTTTTCAACGCTCGCCCTGTTTCCACCGTTGCAAGAGGATTTGACGACACTGTCCGTGATCATTTTCATCACAGGATTTGCGCTGTCCGTGATCTTTGGCATGCTATACAAGATAGTACCGTTTTTAGTCTGGTTTCACCTGTTTCGCGGCGGCGTCAAAAAAGGCGTGCCCAACATGAAGTCCATCATCCCTGAAGTCTGGATGTGGCGGCATTTGCAATTGCACCGGTTCACGCTGCTCGCGCTCCTGACCGCGTCAGTCTGGAATCCGGTTCGCTGGCTGGCAATCACCGGACTGGCTCTGCAAGGCGTTCTGCTCTGTTATGCCTTGTACACGGCCATTACCGTTTATCAGCACACGCTTAAAAAGCTCGTCTATACATGACCATCATTTCACCAGCGTAGAAGTGGCAATCTGCTCTACATAATTCGCACTGCTGGAGGTGCCGGCCGTATGCGCGACCGACGAGACAGAATATATCCAGCGTGTATTAGTGCCCTCCACCGCTGAAGTCGCGCTGCAACTGACGGATACCGGCGAAAAAGCCGCCAGACTGCCACCTACGGTCACCGCTTGCGCAGGGGCACAGCCCGCCCAGGGCGTAGCAGAATTGACCGGTTGCTGATTCACATTGAACGCAGCCCATTCGACGCCGGCCAGCGCCGCCTGAAAGCCACGCGCACCCAACACATCGAGCGCCTGGCTCTGATTTTGCGTGGTAGTCAGCGTCACGGCGAAAGTACCCAGCGCCGCAATCACCACCAGCAAAAAAATCGCTGAAATCAGCGAAAAACCGCCTTGAAGCTTGTAGCCAGTAGCCAGTAGCGAGTAGCGCGCCGTGAGGACACGCCTTGCAGCTCGCTCCTTACTCCTTATTCCAACCCTATTCATGGCGCATTGCTCACATGTATCTCCTGGTAGAGACTGACACGCTCATTCCCGCTGGTTAAGGTCAGACGTACACCCAACAAACCCAGTCGCTGATTGATCGCCGAATAATCGATCACACAAGCGCTCACCTTATCCGCCAGCAGTGCTTTTGATCCGCCTAAGGATACGGGAGCAACTTGTGCAATATTAAACCCGTAGGCCCAGTGCTTCCACAGACGAGCCTGCCCGTTTCCACTGGCATCGAGCGTCCCTAGTGTTCCTTCGCAAGAATAAGTCACAGCCTGCCGGACACCATCCACCGCATAAAAACGCTGGGTATCCAATTGCGCAAACACCGGAAATTGCACGGCAGCAAAAACCACATTCGATATGAGCGTATCCACAGTTCCTGCATAAGTTCGCAGCACGCCGGATGCCGAGACATCATAGGCGGGCGCACCATTTGATTGCGTACTGCCTATCACGATGTAATCCCCCGCAGCGAAAGTAAGCGGAGGACCGATGATATCGAAACTGCGATCGCTGGCCGAAGCAAAATCCAGCACATCGCCAACAGCAGATGCCGGATCGCTCAAATCCGCAACGGCTCGGTAACGCCCGGCTTCCTTGGTCGGAATGAATTCAAAACAAGGAGTGCTACCGCACCCCGCAATACGCAAACTATTGGGCACTGCGGTGCTCAGTTCACCCGCGAGCTGATAGAACGCCGTATCCGCAATATCCGACAGCTCCGCGCGGCGCGATATATCCATATATTGCTGTATCGGCGCCTTAAGAAACACAGCCACCATGCTGCCGATGATGCCGGTAATGGCAATCACCATGATCATCTCGATCAGGGTAAAACCACCACACAAGCTAGTAGCTATTAGCTGCTTGCGAGTTGCAGAAAATTTTCGCCTTGACACCCTGCATCCTGCATCCTTCACGCACCAACTTGGCGTACAGCGCCCTAGTTGTGCGGGGAAGACCCTTGCGATCTGCACGCTGGTATTAATCATCAGTACGCCGTCCGGTATCCGGTTGCAGTCACTTCCCCCACAGAGGGCGCGTTGACCGTGACGGTGATTTGCACTGCACTTGCGATGCCGTTCCAGGCAGCGGCCTCAGGCACCACCGCCACACGGGCGCTGTATTTTTCCAATCCGGTTATCGCCACACCGTTTAGCGAGGTAATTCCGGCGGGCATGGAGAAACCGTTGTAATCACTCACGATATGGTAGGCGTTGCTGCGGTTCGCCACAGTCACCGCAGCCGTGACGGCAGAAACAGAACTAAAGTCCTGCAGCTCAACCTCTTCAAGCAGCGCATAAGCGACCGCTAGCGCCTGCTTACGTATCAGCGGATCGGCACTATTTTTTGAGGTGGTATTCATAACCAGCAATATACCCGCCAGCGCCACGCTGACGATCACAATAAACATGATGAGTTCTATCAGACTGGCCCCACGCTCCCGCATGCTACATGCTACATGTTGCATACTGACTCTAGTGCACATAGCCCGTTTCCGCCTCAACAGCAATGGGGATTGCGTAGCCGTTCACCGTAATATTTTGCGCTGTGCTGGCTCGCCCCTGCGGACTAAAATAAAAAACACTGCCGCCACTCAGGGTGACAGCGCCGGAAGCGCTAAGGATATAAGGCGTTTGCCCTGTAGGACTGGCAAGAGGATCGCCAGGACAAGCTGCACTGGTATGACTGGCATCAGGCATAGTCCCGTCTATGGTTAAGGTGATGCTGGTGCCCGTAAACGCAACACAAATAAAACGGTTCTTGGCGATCGCCATTTTCTGCGCATACCGCATCGTGGCCTTGAGCTGATCTGCAAAACCGCGCGCCTGAAAAACATTGCCATCAAAAAAACGCGGGACAGCGACCGCAGCCATAATTCCAATGACCACCATGGTGATCACTAATTCGACCATAGTAAAGCCAGCTATGTACCTGCGGATTATCATCAGTCTGCCGGTGGCTTATGCTTGGAATTTATCAATGGAATCCGGGGTCAGGCCTTTGGAATCCGGGGTCAGGCCTTTACTTTATAGTTATAGACCATGCTTTTGTGCTCCAAGCTATAAAGTAAAGGCCTGACCCCTTAGCCCTGGTAGCCCTGCCGCCAGCTTACCCTGTTATTTTCCCGGCGACTTAAGGAATAATAGACAGTGTCACTGTTACGGCAGATGTCGCAGTCGGACTGGTATCAATCGAACAAGTCGGTGCAGTGCCCGTCACCGCATAACCGGCTGGAACCCCCCCTTCCAGCTTGGCAGCAGCAAAACTCGCACAGCTAGTCGTACCTGACACCACAGCCGAACCCGCCGCATTTCCGGCTGCACGCGCAGCGTAATTGATAGAGTTTGCTGAAGCCAGTGATCCTGCAACACCTTTAATTGCGGCAATCTTCGCATCACCGCTGAGATCGACAAACTTGGGCAAGGCGACTGCGGCCAAAATACCGAGAATAACGATAACCATCACCAATTCGATCAGTGTAAAACCCGCTTGCTTTTTCATTGATATGCTCCTATTAGTTAAGGCCGCAGCCCAGTTACCATCAAATTCCAATTATCCGACTGTTCCAGACAAATATTACGGCCTAGTGCTGCGAACTATAAGTGAAATCCGGCCTCGCCACAACTGGCATTTAGCGCAAACTGCGATATTCAGGTGATGTCAAATTTCGTCCTCCTCACCTCCCCCAGGTCCGTCACCGCAGCGCCCGTATCGGATTCCGTATCAGGGCGCAGCACCGAAGGAAATGAGACAATACGCTGCCCCTCGCGAAGTTTCTGCGAAGAACGCAACAAATGCTCAATCATGTAGGCATTTTCGATATCAGGAACGAGCGCCAGCGTCTGAGAGTCCCGTTCAGATACGAGACAGATGCGGTAAAATTGCTTCTGTATTCTATGATATTGACGCATGCGGCGAATCTCCTGTGTATATTTCAAGCAGCAAGGCTGAGTGTACCAGAGAGCAGAACGATCCCAAATCCCCGGATACAATCCTTTTTCCCTGCTTTATCCGGCATTCGGCACGCCATCGGAAAACCAATTATAAGGCGTGACAGTTTCAAATCTCATACCGGCGGATTCCACCCCTGTCTTCATCCCGGCCATGCCATCCTGGCTAACCACATGAAAACGCACCCAATAACGCCCGGCGCGGTCCGCTTTGAAATGTGCACGATTGCGCACCACATAGACGAGTTCACGTGACTTCAAATCAAAAAACCAGCTTCCCGTTTCGATGCGTTCGGCAGTCGGATCAAAAAACTCTCCTGAATAATTGCGGGGCGGCGTAGTTAGCCAAGTCATTGGATTAGCATTTCTCAGTGCAGCCGCATCACCTGCCGCACCTCGCGTCATTAACTGGTTATATTGCAACGTCAGCGCACTCCCCAACGCAAGCGCCACGCCTTCCATCGCAGCCTTTTCCGCTTGCTCCTGATAATACTGCACACGATTTAAAAAAATTACCAATAAAATCAGTGCAATAATAACGCTCACCACCAGCTCGACAAGAGAAAAGCCACGAACTATCAACCGGGAACTGCGAACCTTAAACCGGATACTGGTTTCCATCAATGCATCGCCGCCTTGCCCAGATCCCACATGGGCATGAACACGCCGAGCGCCAGCACCAGCACCAGCGCACCCAGAGAAACGATCAGGATAGGTTCGATCTTCGAACTCAAAGTAGCGACTTCGTATTTTACTTCCTGCTCGTACATATCGGCCACTTCGGCCATCAAACCGTCCAGGTCACCCGTTTCCTCCCCCACCGCAATCATCTGCAACACCACGGGATTAAATATCCCTGCCGCGACCGCCGTGCGCAAGATGCTTTCACCACGTTCTATGCCTTCACTCATTTTTTCGATACGGCTGCGCATAAAGGCATTGTCGACCACCATGCCCACCACACTCATACCCTGCAAGATAGGCATGCCGCTCTTAAAGGTCAGCGCCAGACTGCGGGCAAAACGCGACAGCGTGGCTTTGAGGATGATGGGACCAACGATGGGCAGCGTCAGTTTGTGTTTATCCCATTTAAAGCGTCCCTCACGGGTATTGATGTAATAGCGAAATCCCATGGCAATCCCGGACAGCATCACCAGTATCAACCACCCATTACTGACCATAAACTCGGAAAAACCCAGCAACATCTTGGTGATGATGGGTAGTTCACTGTGAAATCCGGCATACACCTTGGCAAAGGCGGGAATCACGAACAGGTTGATGATGACGATGGCGATCACCATGGCAATCACCACGAACATCGGATAGCGCAACGCCGTCGTGATGCGTTCCTTCATGTCCCGCTCGAAATCCATATAGGCGTAGAGGCGAATAAAGGTCTGATCCAGCATACCGGTCATCTCACCGACCTGCACCATGCTGACATAGAAAGCCGAAAACACCTTGGGGTGCCGGCACAGAGCGTTGGAGAGCTCCCGTCCGCTGTCCAGACTTTCGCGCAAATCCTGCAACATGGCGGAAAAGGCAGGATTTTTCGTCGATTCCTGCAAACCAGCCAGCGCACGCAGTATCGGCACACCCGCCTTGAGCAAGGTATACATCTGCCGGCTGAACAACATCAGTTCCATACTCGTGATAGGCTTCTCAGTCAGTGCACGCTTGAGCCAGTCCGACTTTTTAGTCGCACTCCCCCCGCGAAACGGCTTGATATCGATCGGCGTGACGCCCATCACCAGCAACTGGTCGGCAACCGCCCCGCTATCCTCCCCCTCCAGCGTGCCGCCGGCCATCTCGCCTCTGGCATTCCGCCCGGAGTAGACAAACATCACCACAGTTAATCTTCCACCTGATTGCTGATGCGCATCACTTCAGCCACTGTGGTATGCCCCTGGCGCATTTGCACCAACGCATGATCGACCAGCGTCCTGCCGCGCATATACTCATTGGCAACCCGCATGAAGTGATTGACATCTTCATGGGCTGCCGCCACAACCATTTCCCGGCTCATCTCCAGCATCTCATACACGCCACGGCGTCCATAATAGCCAGTGCCGTTGCAATGAGAACAACCCCGCCCCTGCATCAGGCCGGACAACTGTGTTCCCGTCACGCCCTCCACCTCCAGCCATTCCATCTCCTGCGCTGTAGGTGTGTAGGGCTCATTGCAACTCTCGCAGATGCGGCGCAACAGTCGCTGCGCGATCACCGCCTGCACCGAAGAGGCCACCATGAAACGCGGCGTGCCCATATCAACCAGACGAAAGAGCGTCCCCGCCGCGTCGCGCGTATGCAGAGTAGACAATACCAGGTGGCCTGTCATCGCCGCACGCAGGCCGATCTGCGCGGTCTCGGCATCGCGCATTTCACCGACCAGAATCACATCGGGGTCCTGACGCAACGCCGAACGCAACACGGATGAAAAAGTCAGCCCGATCTTCTCATTGACCTGCACCTGATTGATACCCGGCAAGCGATATTCGACAGGGTCTTCCACGGTGATCAGTTTCTGATCGACGGTATTGAGCTCGGAGAGTGCGGAATAGAGCGTGGTAGTCTTACCGCTACCGGTCGGCCCCGTCACCAGTATCATGCCGTTGCTGCGGTGCAGTATCTGACGAAAACGCGTGAGCATTTCGGGCGGCATCCCCAGCTTATCCAGCCCCACCATCCCGCCATCCTGACGCAGCAGACGCATCACCACACATTCGCCGAATTGGGTCGGACAAGTCGCGATACGCACATCCACCCCCTGCTCGCGCACCCGCACGTGAAAACGCCCGTCCTGCGGCAGGCGCTTTTCCGAGATATCCAGACCGGACATCAACTTCAGACGCAACACCAGCGCAGGCGCAATCTTGTTGTCCGCTTCGGTTTGCAGATGCAGCGCACCGTCGATACGAAAACGAATCACCAGTTTGCCTTCCTGCGGCTCGATGTGGATGTCGGATGCGCGTATCTGTGTGGCATCGTCAAACATGGTTTGCAGCAACTTGACCACCGGCGCCTCTTCGCTGCCGGCATTGCTGGTCATGGAACCGAAATCAACGTAACTGTCGCCCAGCTCTTCACTCAACTCCTTCGCCAGACCGGTAATTTCTTCGGTACGCCGGTAACCGCGATCGATGGATTCGAGCAACTGGCCTTCGGTCACCACCGCGATATCGATGTCGCGTTTGACGATACGGGAGATTTCATCGAAGGCAAACAAATCAGTCGGATCGGCCATACCGATCAATAACACACCGTTGCGATCTTCCAGCACGATAGAACGGAAACGCCGCGCCTGATTTTCCGGCAACTTGCGCACCTGCTCGATATTGATGTTGTAATACTTAAGATTGATATAGGGGATATTGAGTTGTTTGGCAAGCGCCTCGGAAATTTTTTCTTCGGTGACAAAGCCGTTGTCCACCAGCACACGCCCTAACTTCCGGCCGGAGCGCTTCTGCTCTTCCAGCGAGATCATCAACTGATCTTGAGTAATAAGTTGCTGCTGAACCAGCAAATCGCCTATGCGAATTTTCTCCGGACGAGCCATGTTTCTTCCCTGATGGTTGGCGATAATTTTACGCCGGAGACGTTAGCCCTTTTTCCAAGACCTGACAAGGTTTAACCGCCAGTTGTCACTACAAAGTTTAATTTAACGGAAAAACACAACGGACGCGACAAAGACTAGCACTTGCCGGCAATACTCAAAGTAAGAAATGAGGACGGCAGAGAGATGCCGCGTCCTCACCCTGCGGAGTGAGGCGCGTAACAATTAACATCCAGACCAACAAAAACTAACCTGCCAGTTTTGCCGATATTTCTATTTCGGCCTGAGCCCAATGTTCAACGGCGTTGCCCTGAAAATTGGATCGTTCGGCGATATAGTAAGCGGCTGTTTCCACCATACGGTAACGTTCTTGAGCGGACGGTTGCGCAACCGGCTGCTTTTCAACAGTTTTTGCAGGTATTTTCGCGACGGTCTTTTTAGGCGCTGGAGTTTTTTCTGCAACAGGCGGTTTTTTTACTGATGCTTTTTTCGGCGCTTTTTCAATCGCGGGGAAAGGCCACACCGCAGACTCTATCGTGACGACCTTAGGCGGCGCGACTTTCGCCGTGGTTGTCTTTTTGGCAGCAGCCGGCTTTTTTACCGGCGCACTGTCTATTGCCTTTTTACTGGCGACCGTTTTCTTAACAACCTTCGTTTCTTCTACCATAATTGCGATCTCCCTGATGACAATTTAACCACATGGAGCGCAATGATATTGCGCATCCCCCCCACGGTCAACACATAGTCAAAATCAGAATCCCAGCTTGGCTTGTGTAGATACATCAGCTATCCTGCGCACACGTGCAAATTTCAGCAACTCCACCATGCCCGCCCGCACCGGATTCAACTCAATGTAGCGCATACAAGTCAGCAGGTAGGAATCGCTATCAATCAAAGGCGCTTTATACCTGCCTTCCCAAAGCGTTCCGGTGCGCCGATAGCGATAGTTGAAATATTGCACATAGTAACGCCCCAGCGTTTTGCCTAGGCTGCTCGCTTCCTGCGGGGTCATGAGCAAATGAACATGGTTCGTCATGAGAACATAGGCATGAACCTGACATCAATGTTTCTCACAGGCTAACTTCAATTTTTCAAGATAAAACCGGCAATCAGCCTCTGCACAGAAAATCTCACTGCGACCATTACCCCGCACAATCACATGCTGCGGTTAACCGGGGATAACCAATCTCGGTAATCGTGCCATTTCAGCCCCCTCAAATAAGCGATGAGACACGGTACAGCACGCTTAACCAAAAATCAATCGGTAGAGTAGAGAGCAGGCTTTCACCTGCCCTCCCTCATCAAACCGTGCATGCGCTATTAACGCACACGGCTTTCCGATGTTCTTCACGCCAAGGCATGCGCCGTTTTCCATACTGCCGTTTTCGGAACTTGATATAGCCCGTAGTTCGTATAAAGCTTCTGGCGGGGAAACCGCTTTAGCGCCGTTCCACGATCACTTATTTTGTGACGCTTCATCAGGTGCATGCGCAAGCGTTCTTCCGCCTGCGTCTTTACCTTGGCAAGTACCTTGCTGGAATTTCTGTAGTGGAAATATCCTACCCAGCCACGAAGACTGGCATTCATATTTCTAACTACGTCAGCCATCGGTACTGCGGTAAGCCGCCTGTCCGTCTGTTGCTTCATACGTTCTTTTATTTTCGCAAGAGATTTCGGCGCAGGGCAGACATGCGTATAGCTTTTGCCCGACTTCCAGCTCTTGCTCACCCTGATTTCAAAACCCAAGAAATTGAAACTTTCTTGTCTGGCATCAACTATGCGAGTTTTGGTCTCGTTCAGCGTGAGATCAAGTCGATCCAGCACATGCCGTACCGCGTCCAGCGGCGCATCTACTGCGCCCGCACACAGCACAACAAAATCATCCGCATAACGGACGATGCGCGCCTTCAGTTTCCAGCGTAGTTGATGTTTCTCCCATATCCGGTCTAGCAGGTGCAGGTAGCAGTTCGACAGCAATGGCGATATGACCCCGCCTTGCGGCGTGCCACGGCTGTTGGCTTTGCCTCCGCCCACATTCTTCTTGGTACCGTCCTTGTCCTCGCCGATGACTGGCGCTTTGAGCCATAGCTTGATTACATGCAGAATCGCACTGTCAACTACGCGCTCGGCTACGACAGCCAGCAGTTTGTCATGGGGAATGCTGTCAAAATACTTCGACAGGTCGGCATCAATGACTTGTGTGTAACCTTGATGCAGCGCACTCGCTATTTCATCGACCGCATCATGGGCAGATTTCTTTGGCCGGAATCCATAGAAATTCGGACAGAAATCCGCTTCAAATATCGGTTCGATGACGAGCCTCACCGCCATCTGGGCTACACGGTCTCGGATCGTCGGTATCCCCAGCGGACGCTGACTGCCATCCGCTTTGGGGATCATGACGCGCCGCACCGGACTTGGGTGATAAGTCTTGTCTTTCAGGTCTTGAGCTAGTTCCGACAAAAACGTGTCTACCCCTTTCTTCTGCTCTATGTCCTCGAAGTCCATCCCATCGACGCCGGGACTTCCTTTGTTGGCACGCACAAGGCGGTAGGCAAACATGAGGATGTCTGCCCGCCATACCTTGTCATATAGCGCATAAAAGCGATAGGCCGGTTCTTGCTTGGCCTTGGTGTAGAGCTTCCTCTGTAGTGTCCTGATTACATCAGGGGTTGTTAGCAACATGGCAATCCCCTTCTCCTCCACTCTTTGGTTGCATGAACAAAGCAGGATTCCTTCCCTCAACCGTGGTTATGTTGTCCATCGGCTTCAAACGGTACTATGAACCCCTCCGACTCCCGTTACGGCCTGTTGCGCTTTCGTTTCCTTATACGCACCAGCCGATGGTCTCCCCACCACCGTAACGGGTCTCCAGCACTGGGCAATAAATCTTCGAGAACATGCCATCCCTGCTACCCCGAGAGAAGATGTGCACCACTTCCGTTGTTTCGGCACACATCCAGCGGCCTTCCCCTTCAGACCAGAAGGTCGGCTTCTCCAATTCGTTTACGAGGCTACGTCTAGGTTCACTTGCGTTACGGCCTGCTCTCTTGCTGTTTGGAAACTCACGACAACGTGTTTCCACGATGCCGCTTCCTCATAC
>Ga0208863_1000528_pt1 | contig 35289 bp, 26 predicted proteins | sample RifOxyD3_FD_184040 | JGI IMG/M metagenome (GOLD analysis project Ga0208863, IMG submission 184040) | Soil microbial communities from Rifle, Colorado - Rifle Oxygen_injection D3 (SPAdes) | ecosystem: Environmental > Terrestrial > Deep subsurface > Rock core/Sediment | place: Rifle, Colorado...
GATCAGGCCGCGCTGGTGGGCTACAAGATTCGTTTCAAGGATCAGACCAGCCGGAATACCAGGCTCAAGTTCATGACCGATGGCATCCTGCTGGCGGAGGCGCATCACGACCGGAATCTTTCCGCTTATGACACGATCATTATTGATGAGGCCCACGAGCGAAGCCTCAATATCGACTTTCTCCTCGGCCTGCTCAAGCAGCTCCTGAGCCGCCGTCCGGAGCTGACCCTGCTGATTACCTCGGCCACCATCGACACGGCCCGTTTTGCCAGGCATTTCGATAATGCGCCAGTGATTGAGGTCTCGGGCCGGGCCTGGCCGGTGGAGGTTCGCTATCAGCCGCTTGACCCGGCCAGGGAGGAGGAGGGAGAGCAGAGCTATGTGGATCAGGCGGTGCAGGCGGTCTGCGAGCTGCGGCAGGAGGAAGGGCCGGGTGATATCCTGGTCTTCATGCCTGCGGAGCGGGATATTCTGGAGGCGGTAGAAGCGCTGCAAGCCAGGCTGGGCAAGGGACAGTCTGCGCCCGTGGTGCTGCCCCTGTTCGGCAGACTCTCACCTGCTGAGCAGAAAAAGATCTTTCAGCCGGTAAAAGGGCAGAAGATCGTGGTCGCCACCAACGTGGCCGAAACCTCGATCACCGTGCCCGGCGTCCGCTATGTGGTCGATACCGGACTGGCCCGTTTGGCGAGTTATAATGTCCGGGCCCGAACCAGCAAGCTGCCCATTGTCGCGGTTTCCCGGGCGAGTTGCGACCAGCGTCAGGGCCGTTGCGGCAGGGTGGGGCCAGGGATCTGCGTTCGCCTCTATGCCGAGGAGGATTACCTCAACCGGCCCGAATATACCCTGCCTGAGATTTTGCGCACCAACCTGGCCGAGGTTATCCTGCGGATGATCAGCCTCAAGCTTGGCGAACCGGCCAAGTTTCCCTTTCTCGATCCGCCCTCGGGCCGGGCCATTCAGGACGGCTATGCCCTGCTTGCCGAGCTTGGCGCCCTGGATCGGCAACGCCATCTTACCGCGCCCGGCAGGCTCATGGCCCGGCTGCCCCTGGATCCGAGGATCTCCCGGATGATCATCGAGGCCCGCGATCACAATGCCCTGCGGGAGGTGACGATCATCGCCGCAGGCTTAAGCATCCAAGATCCACGCGTCCGGCCCTTGGACAAAGAGGCGGCGGCGGACGCGGCCCATGCCCGTTTCGCCAGGACGCCCTCTGATTTTCTTTTCTTCCTCTCCCTCTGGGACGGGTACCACGCCACCTTGGACAAGCTGCACAGCCTTTCCAAGATGCGCAAGTTCTGCCTCAGCCACTATCTCTCTTTTTTGCGGATGCGGGAATGGCGCGATATTCATGAGCAGATCTCCCAGGTGCTGGCCGAGGAGCCTGGTTTTGCCATGAACACCCAGCCCGCTTCGCCTGAGGTCATCCATCGCGCGATCCTGAGCGGCAACCTGAGGAACATCGCGCTGAAGAAGGAGAAGAACCTCTATCAGACCGGGGGAGGCCGGGAGGTCATGATTTTTCCCGGTTCAACTCAGTACGGCAAGACCGGCGACTGGCTCATGGCCGCCGAGCTGGTGGAAACCTCGCGCCTCTACGCCAGAACCGTGGCCGAGATCAAACCCGAGTGGATCGAGCCCCTGGCCGGGGAGCTGTGCCGTTCGTCATACTCCGAGCCCCACTGGGAAAAGGGGCGGGGTCAGGTGGTCGCCTTTGCCAAGATCAGCCTTTTCGGGCTGGTTATCGTGGCCAGACGCAAGGTCAATTACGGCCTGATCAAGCCGGAGGAGGCGCGGCAGATCTTTATCCAGACCGCTCTGATCGAGGGGGAGCTGAAGGGGGAGTATTCCTTTCTTGCCGCCAACATGGCGCTGGTGGCCCAGTTGCAGGACATGGAAGACCGGCTGCGCCTGCGCACTATCATGGTGGATGATCAGTCCCTCTTTGCTTTCTATGAGGAACGTCTTGCCCCGGAGGTGCGCGACCAGCGCAGCCTGAACCAGTGGCTGAAAGATCCCGCTGCCAGGGCGCGGCTGGTGATGAGCGCCGATGATCTCCGCCGGCATTTGCCCGAGGCCGCAGCCCTGGAGCAGTTTCCTCTTAGTCTGGCTGTGGGTGAAGGGGAGCTGGCCCTGTCCTACCGCTTTGCCCCCGGCGAGGAGGATGACGGGGTGACGGCCCTGGTTCCCCTCAGTCTGGCGCCGCATCTGCGGCCTGAGCATTTTGAATGGCTGGTGCCGGGGATGCTGGCCGAAAAGGTGGCCTTCCTGCTCAAGGGGCTGCCTAAATCTCTGCGCAGGCAACTGGTGCCTATTCCCCAGACCGCAGCGGAGATTGTCCGGGATCTGCCTTTTGGTCGTGGCTCCCTGTACCGGGCGATGGAGCAGGTGATTGCTGATTCTTTTAAGCTGCGGATTGCCGGGCGGGATTGGCCTGTCGCCGAGCTGCCGCCTCATCTCAGGTTTCGTTTCTCTCTGCTGGACGGGCAGGGCGAGGTTGTCAGCGTGAGCAGAGATTTCAGCGCCTTGCAAGGCGGGGCGGCGGGTAAGGTCGATCTTTTCAGCTCGGGACAGATGGCCGGGTTGAAGGCGCAATGGGAGCAAAAAAATATTACCCCGGCCCAGTTTGGTCAAACGCCTGCCTCCCTGCCGGTGTCCGGGGCCAATGGGGCCTTGCAGGGCTATGTTTATCCCGGCCTGTACCTTGAGGAACAAGAGGGCGTGGGCCAACGTCTTTACCTGCAGGAAGACGAGGCGAAAAACAGCACCAGGCAGACGTTGCTCCGCCTCTATCTTAGTGAGTTTGCGGCGCAGGTCAAGACCCTGCGCAAGGATCTGGCCATTCCCCGATCCCACTGGGGGCTCTATGAGGGGTTTGCCACCCACGAGCGGATCAATAATGACCTGTGGCATTTTGTTTTTTATACCGTGTTTGACCTCCGCGCCGGACTGATACCCTCTGCCGGGCAATTTGCCGCCAGGGTCGAGGAGGTGCGGAGGCTGGGGCTTTCGCCTCTCTGCCGGGAGATCTTTGCGGAGGTTGTTCTGGTGTTACAGGAACGGCGGGCCACCCTGGACGCTATTGCCAGATATGCCGGAAAGGCCGGAGGTTCAGGCGGGCCAGCGGGAGAGGAGGCGCGGTTTGCCGAGTACCGCCGACAGGTGGCGCTGATCGTGCCTGCCGATTTCCTGCCATGGGTCGCCCGCCCGCGTCTGCCAGCCATGTGCCGTTATCTCAAGGCCCTGCGGATCAGGGTTGAGCGGGCTCAGGTTTCCCCGGCTAAGGACGTGCTCAAGGCGCGGCAGGCGGCTCTTCATGAGGAGCGCTATGCCCAGGCCGTCAGCGGGGAGAACCTGTCCGCTGAGCTAAGCAAACATCTGCGGGAATACCGGGAGATGATCGAAGAGTTCAAGGTGTCGCTCTTTGCCCAGGAGCTGGGGACAGCCTATCCCGTTTCAGAAAAACGGCTGGATAAAAAATGGCGGGATATTGAGCTGCATTAGTAGTAAATAATGGTCAATCCTGAATGTGCCGGATGGCATCTATATGGTGGTGTAGAATGCGAACGACAAGGATGTCGTTTTTGCTGAGCGGTTTATAGAAAATCAGGTGGCTTTTGTGGGGAAAACGGCGGTATTCTGGCCGGATATCTTCGGCAGTCCGGCCAATTTTCGGATTGTCACCGAGGAGTTTCAGGCAGCGTTTCAGGGAGTTGAAGTAGTTTTTTGTTTGCAACAGGCCAAACTCGCCTAAGGACTGTTCCAGAATATCTTTAATATCCTGGGCTGCGGCATTGGAAAGTTTATACATCGAGCCCGCGCCGTGTTTTGACATCCTGCCAGATGTCCCCAATCATATGTTCGTAGATGCCGCTGTTTTCTCCGGTAATGAGCGCCTTGATAAGGGTTTCGCGTTTGTCCTGGTATTCCTGATCGCGTCGGATAAGATCACGGACATAATCGCTGGCATTGCTGTAATGTCCGGTGCGGATTTGTCTCTCAACCCACGATTTCATGGGGTCGGGAAGGGAAACATTCATAGTTGCCATGGCGGTGCCTCCTGCTTAATAAATGATCTTGTTTGGCAATCTTTGTCAAACAAAAAGAATAAGTTTTGATAATTCTGGCTGACCTCTACGACCCGTTCATCATAACGCCTTTGCCATTGACGATCGACATGTTTGGCCTTTATAGAATTTAAATCAGTGAGTTACTTGAAAAATGGAGTTGCTGAACCTGTCATAATTTTTTTGAAAGATAAATGAAACCGTATATATCAACGGCACTCCCATAAAAAACAGGTAGGCAAACATTACCGTTTGTGACGGCGAGCTGTAAATATCTGTCAAAATATAATAGATAACCCGATGAAACAGGTACATGCAAAAGGAGGCGTAGGCGAGATTTTTATAGGTCTTTTTATGGAGATGCCTGGCGAGTCTGTCCGCTGACCATATCGCGGGTGGGATCCCGGCGAGCATAAACAGCACCTGATAAAAATTATGCAACTGGGAATCAGGAAAGTAGAGATAAAGAGAAGAGAAAAGAATAAAGGCCGAAAGCATTGAGAACACAAGGGTATTGAAATGGCGGAATTTTTCCATAAAGTCATGCCTGCCTGCGATCACCCCAAAGACAAAAGACGGCAGATAGATAATCAGCCGCAGATCGATGAAGCCGGTTGTGGTATGCAAGGCCAGCAAGGCCGAAATGGCAAGCCCGCTTATCAAAAAAGTGCGCTTGAGGGAATAGCCCAGCATAATTACGGGGAAGAGCAGATAATAGAAGCAGATCATCGAGATAAACCACAAGGTCGGGATGGATTTACCTATGAGAATATTAAGAAGCAAGGCATGTACAATTAATGATTTTACCGACATGAACGAACAGGTCCAAAAAAGGAGCAAGGCAAATAAATAAAGGGGGTACAGCCTCAAGAACCTTTTTTTGGCGAAAAGCCGCACCTCTGCCTTATTCGAGATGGCCGGATTATTGATGGTAAGCAGATACCCGGAAATAAAGACAAAGATGCTTAAAAAAATCTCTGTGACCACGTCAGCGCCAGGGAAAATCAGGCAGCCGCCAATGTAGTCATTGAGATGCAGGACCCCCACGATATAGACAATTGCTGCGGCTCTGAGCAGATCAAGCGAATCGATTTTGTTTTTCTTGTTGTGCAATTGCAGGCTACCTCCTCTCTAAATCAAAAGTAAATCTTCCAAAAGGCCCAAAAATCCCCCCTTGCGGGGGAGGGTTAGGGTGGGGGGATTCGCCATGAAAACGGCAAGTTGCAACATCACCCACCCCCAGCCCCTCCCGTAAAGGGAGGGGAGTTTGCTTCAGCCAATGAGCTGCAAATGCACCTTTGATTCAGAATCAGATACACATCAAAGCGGCTGTTCTTGCCGCTGATGGTAAAGTTTGGTTCCGGCCCGAGCAGGGCGGGAGCCAGGCGGGGTCGTTTTACCACCACCCGGCGGCTGGCCATTTTGAGGGAGGCGGCCAGTAATTGCCCGCTGTCTCGATCATCTCCCACCAGTAGACGGATAGCCCGCATCTCTTTTTTGACCAGGGCGCTCTTGCTGCGGTGCGGGTACATGGGGTCAAGGTAGATCACCTCTGGCGGTTCATCCTGCCAGGTGCGCAGCACCTCCAGGCTGTCGCCAGTAATCAGGCGCAGGCGCGCCATGATCCCGGCCAGGGCCGGTTCCTGGCGCGCCCGTTCGAGACCGTCCGCCAGCAGGGCCGCCACCACTGGCGAGCGTTCCACCATCTGTACCGTGCAGCCCAGACCGGCCAGGATAAAGCTGTCCCGGCCAAGACCGGCGGTGAGATCCAGGACGCTGGCGGTTGCCCCGCCTTTGAGCCCTACGGCCCTGGCAATAGCCTCCTTGCGGCTGGTGCCTTGCCTGCGGCGGTAATTTGCGGCCCCATCGCTGAAATCAACAAACAGCGGCCCTGCCGCGCCCTTGCCGGTCTGGCGCAGTTCCAGGCGTTCCGGGGTCAGGGTCAGCAGCAGGGCAGGAAGGGGATCTCCTGGTTCATACAGGGGCAGATCCAGTTTTGCGGCCAGCTCGCGGGCGATTTCCGCCAGGCCGGGATCAGCATGACTGACGGCGATGGGCTTTTCCTTCTGGCTGGCAGTCATGGTAGACAGAGGCTTATTCCCTGGTTATGGCCGCAAAGCCGAAAGTGACTTTTCCCGGTGCATCATTTTCTGGACATGGTATATTCAGCAGGGTTTTTCACCGGCCAGGTCTGACCGGCCAAATACCTCCCGTACAGAGAAGATAATGGATACCCAGCATAAAGCACAAGCCAAAGTTGTGGCCATCATCCCGGCCCGCTATCATTCAAACCGCTTTGAGGGCAAGCCCCTGGCAAAAATCGCGGGCAGGCCGATGATCCAGCACGTCTACGAACGGGCGCAGGCGGTGGCTCTGCTTTCCCGGGTGGCAGTGGCCACCGACGATGAGCGGATCGCCGAGTGTGTGCGCTCCTTTGGCGGCGAGGTGGTGATGACCCGCTCCGACCATGTTTCCGGCACCGACCGGCTGGCTGAAGCGGCTTCCAGTATGGGGATTGCCGAACAGGACGTGGTGGTGAACATCCAGGGCGATCAGCCGCTGTTTGCGGCGGAGGTGATTTCCCAGGTGGCCACTCCGCTGCTCGAAGACCCGGCCTTGCCCATGTCCACCCTGATTTACAAGATTGTGCGCCAGGAGGAGATCAACGACTCCAACCACGTTAAGACTGTGTTTGACCGGCACAATAACGCCCTCTATTTTTCCCGCGCCCCCATCCCCTTTCAGCGCAACCCCGAGGAGCCAGTGGTGCCCACTTACTACAAGCACCTGGGGTTTTACGCCTACCGCAAGGGATTTTTGCTCACCTTTGTCGGGTTGCCAGAAGGGGAATGGGAGCGGTTTGAAAAACTTGAGCAGTTGCGAGCCCTGGAGTTCGGTTACCGCATCCGGGTGGTGCTCACGGCCCATGATTCCATCGAGGTGGATACGCCCAAGGATCTGGAGCGGGTGGAAGAGCTGATCGCAAAGACGGTACTTAAATAAGCGCAGATTTTTACGATAACCAATTAAGATAAAGGGGTTTATTCCATGAGAAGAAACAAGATCACCATCATCGGCGCGGGCAATGTTGGCGCCACCGCCGCTCACTGGGCCGCCAGCCGGGGCCTGGGCGACATCCTCCTGTTGGATGTGGTGGAAGGGGTACCCCAGGGCAAGGCCCTGGATCTTTTGCAGGCCGGGCCGGTGGATGGCTTTGCCAACCGGATTACTGGTTCCAACGACTTCGCCGATCTGGCTGGCTCCGATGTGGTGATCATCACCGCCGGTCTGGCCAGAAAGCCTGGCATGAGCCGTGACGATCTGCTGGCCAAGAACGTGGCCATCGTCAAGTCCTGCGCTGAGCAGGTGGCGAAACATGCCCCGGACTGCGTGTTGATCGTGGTTACCAACCCCATCGACGCCATGGTTTACACGGCCTTCAAGGTAACTGGTTTTCCCAGGGAGCGGGTGATCGGCATGGCCGGGGTGTTGGATTCCGCCCGTTATCGCACCTTCCTGGCTGAGGCTCTGGGCGTGGCGGCCCGTGATGTCAACGCTCTGGTCATGGGCATCCACGGCGACAATATGCTGCCGCTGATTCGGCTGGCCAACGTGGCTGGGGTGCCGGTCACCGATCTGTTGTCCGCCGAGGAGCTGGCCGCGATTGTCAGTCGCACCCAGCACGGAGGGGCCGAGATCGTCAACCATCTCAAGACCGGCAGCGCCTTCTATACCCCTGGCCTGGCGGCGGTGGAGATGGCCGAGGCGGTGCTCACCGACAGCAAGCGGGTGCTGCCCTGCGCGGCCTATGTGGAGGGCGAGTTCGGTTTTTCCGGCTGCTTTCTTGGGGTGCCGGTGGTGCTGGGAAACAAAGGCGTGGAACGGATTATCCAGTTCAGGCTCACCGCAGAAGAGCAGGCTGCCATGGCCGACTCCGAGACAGCGGTGCGCAAGCAGATGGCTGCCACGGGCTTATAAAAAACAAGGGTGCGGGGCTAAAGCGCAGGCCAAACTTTCCGGTCATCTTTCAACCCTCAACCCTCAACCCTCAACTTTTAACTTTTAATTTTTAACTTTCAACTATGGATCTCACACCTTGAGCCTCGAATCTCTAACCTTTCCCTTGTCTGCCAAAGAACTGCTCGCCCACCTGGGCGAGGCGCGTTTCGGTCTGCTCGATTTGCTGCCCGATGGCGATCTGGCTGAAAAGCTCATAAGTCTGGCGCTTACCGGCCCGCCGCCTGCGCCGTCTGGTATGGCGGCGGAGCTGGTTAGCCTGAACCTGGCCTTGAATGCTACGGAAACCAGGGATGTCCGGATGGTTGTTTTTGGAGGTGGCACCGGGCTTTCCAATCTCATCGGCGGCGACAGCCGCAACCCTCGCTGGCCCGAAGATCCCTTTCAGGGCCTTAAGGAGGTTTTTCCGCAAACCAGGGCTGTGGTCTGTGTCACCGATGATGGCGGCTCAACCGGCGAACTGCTCAAAGAGCTGCCCCTCATTGCCCTGGGCGATATCCGCCATGTTTTGCTTTCTTCCATCCGGCAGCAAAAATTGCAGGAGCAGTACGGCCTTGCTGGCCGGGAAGCATTGCGGGTATGTGCGGTGCTGCACCGGATTTTTAACCACCGCTTCGTGGTTAGAAATCAATCGGTACCGGCTCTGCTGGACGAGGCCGGGGTTGATCTGGCTGATCTGCCTGTGGCTATGGGCCTGGGGCTGACTAGCTTGCTGGAGGCGATTTTTACCGAGCCGCAACTGCGCTCCCAGCTCGATCTGTCTCATTGTCTTGGTAATCTCCTGCTTGTCGCCGCTATTTTGCGGGAGAAGGAAGAGGCGGCCGGGATCTCGCTGCTGGCCGAGCTTATCGGCGCAAATGCTGAGGCAGTCTGCCCCTGCACCACCACTCCGGCCCGGCTCAAGATGTTGTATGGCAACGGGGTGCTGGTAAGTGGGGAATTCAAGTCTGGTCAGGCTCGGCGCGGCTGTCCTGTGGATCGGGCCTTCGTGGAGTTTGCTGCTAGTCCCCAGGTGCCGCCTCAGGTGCTGGCCGCCATTGCCGAGGCGGATATTATCCTTTTTGCCCCAGGCAGCCTGTTTACCAGTATCGCGCCGATCTTGCAGGTGCCTGGTATAGCCCAGGCGATTCGCGACAACCGTGGGGCGCTAAAGATGCTGGTGGCTAATCTCTGGGCCCAGGTTGGGGAAACCGATATGGCCCATGGCGATTATCGGCATCGCTTTCATGTTTCCGATCTGCTGGCTGCCTATCATCGCAATATTCCTGGCGGGGTGGAGGGGCTTTTTGAACAGGTTCTGGTTCTCGGCCTGCGAGATATCCCCGGTTCCATTCTTCAGAGGTACGCTTTGGAAAAAAAAGTGCCCATTTATTTTGACCGCGACAAGGTTCGGGCCATGGGTTTTTCTCCCATTGAGGCCCGGCTCTATGCTCAGACCGATATCGAGCAGCGGGGGGTTATTCAGCATGATCCCGCTTCGTTGGCAGTGGCGGTGCGGGTCATGTGGGCGATTCGTGCTTCTCTGGGAGAGGCAGTGAAGAAGCGGCTTCCCGGGCCGGGCGCTGGGGCGGAGGTGTTGCTTGATCCCCTGGGTCAGACGGCCAGTCAGCGTTTTGCCGCGATTCGTCAGCGTTTGCAGACCCTGGCTATTGCCGAAGAGCTGCATCCGGCGCTGGCCGAGATCTTCTGGCATCACGGGGATATTCCCCTTGCGCATCTGGACAGGGTTGCGGGGGTTGTCCTGCTGGAGCGGGAGGAATGGAATCAGTCCCAGGAATGGGACACCGTTTTCTCCTTTTATGATCCAGCTGACCAGCTGATCAAGATCCGCAAGGATGTTTTTCCTGAGCCGGATAAATTTGAGGTTTGCCTGCTGATCGCCCTGGGCCAGTCCCTGCTGGGCAATTACGCCGAGGAAAAACGCAAGCTGCCGGTGGAGCGGGACGGCTTGTCCCTGGGTTATGAGTTTCGCCTGGTTCTGCGGGCGGCGAAGGAGCTGCGTTGTTTTTTTAGTCCGGCTGAGCTTGGCCGGTTTCTGAGGCTGGCCAGGATGCAGTCGGCGGCGGACGATTCCCGCCTCTATACCCGGTTGATGAACGGCGAGGAAGGGTTTACCCCGCCTGGTCTGCTCTTTGGGTTGACCTATGCCTGGTATCTGGATAACCGCCATGTCGCCCATATCGAGTACAAGATGGCCATCAACCGCATGATTTCCTGCGGTCTGATCCCGGAACAGAAACGGGTTGCCGATCGCAGGCAGGCGATGATCGATTTTTTCCGGACGGTGGTCTTTCGTTATACTGCGGCGCAGTTGCAGCCTTCTGCCCCTCAAGACCTGAGAGCTTACCTTTGTATGCGAACAGGCCGAAAACAAAGCAGCAGGTGTGCCCGATGATCGTTTACCTGGGCTGAACCAGAGGCAGAGGCTCGACAAGCCTGATTCAGACTGGGGAGGCACTTGTCTTTTTCAGGCACATCTGGTATGATCTCCAATCTCTTCGTAACAGGAAGGGTGATTACGACAGGGGGCAGGGCTCGCGTTTGCCTTTTCCCCTTGCTGTCTGTTTCACAGATGGAGGACATGAGTAGACTGTCCTTCATTAAACCGTCTCCGGACGTAACCCTAGAGCAGGAAAAACTTTTGGCGGTAAAAAATGAGGTAACCCCGATGTATTTCGGCAAGAAAGCGGTCGATTCCAAGACGGTGCGGCTGGTGTCCGGATTGTCCCTCGTCATGCTTTTCTTTCTTCTCGCCCTGTTAGTCCAGACTTCTTCTGTTTATATTCATTTCCCCTCCCGATCTCAGGCCGTTTCCACCCTTGAAGTCTCTTCAACCGAAGATCTGCTTAAGCAGCTCAAGGAGAATAATCTTTGGGAAATACAGTCACTTGCAGAGGTTCCTGCTGTCTTGCTTAACAAGTTTCCGGCAGATCTGTCTACCCTTGATGCGACTACCCAGAAAAAGGCTTTTCTCCATGTCCTCCTGCCTGCGGCGATGATCGCCCTCTCCGAGGTGGAGGTAGAACGGACTGCCTTTGAGAAGATTCTGACGAAATTTGCCCAACCCCCCAAGCGTTTGGACTTTGGTCTGAGCGAGGAAGATTATAGCCGATTTGTGGGCCTGACCCAGAACGAGGTTTTTTTCTTACTGAATCTTTGTCGTAAATATCGGGCCTATGAGGTCGCCGATCTGCGCCGCCGCATAAACCCGGTGCCGGTGAGCCTGATTATGGCCCAGGGCGCCCTGGAATCATCCTGGGGCGGGTCTCGTTTTTCGCTGGAGGGTAACAACCTTTTCGGCATTCGCACCTGGGACAATGGCGGGATTGTCTCTGCCGGGCGGGAGGATGGCAAGGCCCTGTCGTTTGCGGCATACGCTTCTTTGCTTGATTCCGTTCGCGCCTATATCCTGATGATCAACCGGGGGCCGGCTTATCATGATCTGCGGAAAATCAGGGAAGAAACCATGAACTCTCTTGCTCTGGTAAATGGTCTGCGCCAGTATTCTGAACGGGGAACCGATTATGTTACTGATCTTTCCCAGCTTATCCGGAGTAATGATTTGCATCTCTACGACCAGTGCGTTCTGGCCCGCAAGGATGGATTGGGGGGCAAGGTCAGGCTGGCGAGTCTGGCGAATCCTCAAAAATAGGCGGGTTTGCAAGCCGTCTTTGCCTTAAAGAGAGCATCGTAATTAGAACTTGATCGTTGTCCATCATTAAATTACATCTTTTTGCTGCCGATGAACACAGACTCATATCCTGTGCAGGCCAGCGGGCAGGTTGCCGAACATAATCAGCCAGGCTGCGGGAATCTGGACGATTTTTTTCAGCGTGCTCTTGAGCTGCACCGGCAGGGAAAAGCAGAGTCAGCCATCTTCCTGTATCAGCAGGTTCTTGCCCTGGACGACACGCACTGGCAGGCGGCCTATAATCTCGGCACCGCCAATCTGGCTCTTGGCGACCCGCATGAAGCCATCAAGGCCTATCACCTGGCCGCGCGGCAAAATCCCCAGGATGCTGATATCCATTTCAACCTTGGTCTGGCCTGTAAGAGGGCCGGGCGGCTGGAAGAGGCTGCGCAGTCCTATCTTTGCGCCATGGAGATTGCCCCGGATGACGCGGAGGTGCATTACAACCTGGCCCTGATCTACAAGGAGCTGGGAAGCACGGACGCGGCCATCACCTCTCTGGAGATTGCCGTTGCCCTGCGCCCGGAATATGGCGCGGCTCACGGCAATCTCGGGGTTTGCTATCTTGATCAGGACAGGGTGGCCGAGGCCATTGTCTGTTATCGCAGGCTCGTTGAGCTGGATCATAATGGGGTTGCGGCCCGGCATATCCTGGCGGCTCTCACCGGCGAGACAACCGACGTTGCTCCTTCTTCCTATATCTCTGAGCTGTTTGACAGCTTTGCCGCTCATTTTGAGGAGCGCCTGCTGGTTGATCTGGAATACCGGACCCCGTGGGAACTTAAAAGCCTGTTGCTTGCCGACTCTGATGGGCCTTCCTGTTTTGCGCGGCTTCTGGACTTAGGCTGCGGCACCGGTTTGGTCGGGGAGATTTTTCAGGAGATCAGCGCCTGCCGGATCGGGGTTGATCTCTCCCCGAAGATGGTGGCTGCGGCGGCGGCCAAGAAGGTATACGATGAATTGGTGGTTGCCGAGATCGTCAGTTTTCTTGAGCAGAATCAGGAGCCCTTCGATCTGATTGTCGCGGCGGATGTCTTGATTTATGCGGGTGAACTGGACAGGATCTTTGCCGCCCTGGCCAGAGGGCTTGCCGAAAACGGCAGGATCATTTTTTCCACTGAGCAGATGACAGGGCAGGGCTACCAGTTGCGCCAGTCCGGGCGTTATGCTCACGCCTATTCCTACATTGAGGCGGTGGCCGCCCGGCATGGTCTGCGGATTCTCAGCGCTCAGACCGCCAACCTCCGCAAGGAAAAGGGTCAGTGGATCGCGGGGGATCTTTACCTGCTGACTATTTCAGGGAACCGGCCTTGCTGGCCGCCAGCAAGTTCATAATCCGCAGACCAACTCCGAGTCTTGCCCGGAGCAGCGAGGGTTTGGTGGGTTTAGTCAGGTAGTCGTCCGCCCCGCCCTCCAGAGCAAGGACTTGTTCCTCAATGGAGCTGCGGGCGCTGAAGATGATCGTGTACACATATTGCCCCTCCGTGCGCATCCTGATCCGTTGGCAGACCTGCATGCCGCTGAGGCCGGGGATGTTCCAGTCCAGAATGGCCATGGTTATGGCGGGGTCAGTTTCAAGGGTGTCCCAGGCTATATCGCCATTATCCGCCTCGACAGGTTCGTAGCCCCATTTTGTCAGAAAATTATTCAAGCCCTTGCGCACCACGGTGTTATCCTCTGCAACCAGGATTTTGTGGCGTTGAGGAGGTTTGGCAGTGGTGGCAGCCTCTTGTGGTTCCTCTTTTTTTTTCTGCATGGTATGCGCTCAATGGAAGTCGGAGGGAGTTTGTCTGTAAGTGGAGAATCAAGTCTCTGCTGGATTGTTACATAAAAAAAGGGGGAGGGGCAAGATAAAACCTGACCTGGCCTGTGTTTGTTGAAATTGCCTGTTATTCCATGTAGTTATGTCTGTCGCGCTGCTTTTTTGCCCTCCAGGCTGGATTGTTATAAAAAACACTTTCTTCCTGGCTCCTCTTTGGGTATATATGTACCATATATTGTGGTGGCGTGTGCGATTGATGCGCCATATCGTGGTTTATTTTCGAGATAATCAAGACAGTTAACGAGGGGTGCCAGATGGATTTACCAATCAGTTTTGATGAAGCGCTGAAGGAATGGGAGCGTTTTGAAGAGTATCTGGTGCAGGCCAGGTATGCCATCCGCAACAATAAAACCGGGGTGCCCATGGAAAAAGACATGGCCCAGGTGCTGTTGCGCATCAGCAAGCAGTTCAAGCACCCCGCAGTGGCCAAGGCCCTGATCCATGGCACCATCATTACGGCCACGCCTTTTTTGATGAACGGCGGCAACCCCTATACTCGCCGATCCGGTTATTATTCCTGCTATCCCTTAGGTGACGTGGAAGACTCCACCGATGCGATTTTTGACATGGAGCGGGATCTGGTCAGCATCTTCCAGCATGCAGGCGGCGGCGGCATCGACGTGACCAAGATCAGGCCCAAGGGTACTATCGTGGACAACGGCCAGGGGCTCGCTTCCGGGCCGGTTTCCTTTGCCAAGGGCTTTTCCCATCTCTCGGAGCGCATCAGCCAGGGCGGCAAGCGGCGCGGCGCCCTGATGATTCAGGCGGACTGGAACATCAAGGATGTCAAGGAATTCATCTCTTTTAAGGGGGATAATCCTGGCCGGTACACCGGCTGCAATGTCTCGCTCAATGTGACCGATGAAAAGTTCTGGGAGGATGAGGAACTCATCAGCCAGGTGGCTGAGTATATCTGGAAATCAGGTGATCCCGGCCTGCTTTTTACCCAGAAGAGCCTGGCCAATACGCCGGTGCCCGCCAAACACAATCCGGTGTATTCCAACCCTTGCGGCGAATATCTTTCCACCAAGGATACGGCCTGCAACCTGCTTACCGTTTGCCTGTCAAAGTGCCTCCAGGAAGACAAGGGCAAGTATTTGGACGGGGTGTTCGAGGCGGCCAGGCTTGCGGCCATTGCTGGCAATGAGATTCTCGATCTGGGCGGCTTTCCGCCCATTGCAAGGATCAAGGCCAACACCCTCAAGTTCAGGCCCATCGGCATAGGTTTTACCGGCCTCCATCATGCCATGAACCATTTTGGCGTTTCCTATGCCGATGAACACGAGGCCCCGCTTTTTGCCAAGGCGACCCAGCTGGCCCTGATGCTGGGCTCCATGCAGGGCAGCATAGATTATGCCGAGTTCATCAAGGCTGAGGGCAAGCAGGACAAGCTCACCCCCCAGGAATGGAACCTGACCTATGTCGATAAGATCGACAGCGAGGCCCTGGCCTTCATTGAATCGGACATGCCTGACAAGGCCCAGTGGCGCAAGCGGACCAACGATATCTTTGGCCTGCTGCGCAAGCTCGGCGGTCTGTACAACTCGGTGACCACCTCTCAGGCCCCAACCGGCTCCATCTCCCAGTTGATGCGGGTGGCCTGTACCGGGGTGGAGCCTTATTTCTCCATGATCCAGCGGCGCAAGGTCAAGGATGTGGATGATTCCTGGAAGGAGTTTATCCTTGTGCCTCTGGAATTTTACCAGTACGAGAAGGAGCAGCTGGAATGGATTGTCGAGCAGACTGCGCACAAGATTGAGCCGTATCAGCAGATCCGGATTCTTGAGGCCTGTCAGTCCTTTAATCATACTGCGGTATCCAAAACCATCAACCTGCCGGCTGACACTACGGTGGCCGAGATCAAGAAGATTCTTCACTATGCCAGGAAGAGTAACCTTAAGGGGATTACCATGTTTCGCGATTCCTCCATGGAAGGGGTGTTGAGCGATCATGGCGGCAAGCTGGAGGAGACCTGCGAATTCTGCGACATGGACGTGCGCAGCGGCAGCACCTACAAGTTCAGGGGGCCGGCGCCGCTTTATATCACAGCCAACAAGGGTGGACAGGGGCATGTCCGGGAGATTTTTCTCAACACCACCAAATCCGGCTCGACCCTGCACGGGATGAGTGAGGCCCTGGGCCGGGTCATATCCGTGGCGCTCCAGCACGATTACCGGCTGGTAGGCAAGATCGCCCGAACCCTTGAGGATATCTCCTCCGACGGCGCCTGGATCAGCGCCTCTTTAGGCCGGGTCTATTCCATTCCCGCAGCCCTGGCCAAGGTTCTTGACAAGAACGCGGAAGACGAGGTGAAGGAAGATCCTGACCCATACGTTGGGCCTTCCTCCTACTCCTCCTGCCCAGCCTGCGGCAAGCTGAGCCTGCGGCGAAGTGGCGGCTGCAATCAGTGCCTGAGCTGCGGCTACTCTTCCTGCTGAGCGCGGAGAGGAGGGTGGAGAGGCAGGCAGGGTCGTAGTAAGGAGACCGCAAGGCGATCATGGTTTTCATGGTCGCCTTGTTTGTTTTATGGGGTTGGTAAAGACCCTCACTGCTCGTCATTAGCAACAGACTGAACGGGCAGGGTCTTTTTTGTCAGCAAGACATTGGCGATGAGCGGCCAGGCACGGCGCAATTCTTCCCTGTTGCCAAAGGGGATGGAAAGGTGTACTTGATCCTGCTCAAAGGAAGGTGAGTGGTTGAGGGTTAACCCGTTGGGCAGCTTGAGTGTGGCCGCGAAGCTGCGGAATTCCTGTTCCGCCGCCGTGAGGCTTGGGAAGCGTTGTTCCGTGAGCCAGTGCATAAGCCGGGCTGTTTTTTGCGGGATGTTTGTTTCCTGGGGAGTAAGGATTTCCCGCACCTCGGGCTGACAGAGCAGGGCCATGATCGAGGTGTTGCCTCTGGTCGCCAGCTCCCGGCAGGTGGCGGTGATCTTTTTCTGGTTGCTGACACTGAGGCTGAGTGTTTCTATAATCTCGTACAGGGAGAGGCGGTCGGTGAAATTAAGGGCCAGCAATTCCCTGGCCACCCCCTCGTGCAGCCGTTTTTCGTGGAGCGCGCCCAGCAGGTGTTCTTCAAGCCTGAGAAGCTGCAAGAGGTTTTGCAGGTGATGGCGGTGCGGCTCCAGCCCCAGGGCGGGGAGAAACCGGCGGGCTGCTTCGTTTTCCTCCAGATGGACGAGGATTTTCTGAAAAAAAATGGCCTGCTCGACAACGCTGATGTCTCCCCGGAGCAAGGTGTCTTCCAGGTTGATGGCCAGAGCCTCCGCTGGCGGAGTTTCCGCCGGGAGAACCAGGCAGATGGCCGAGATGCTGTGCAGGGTCTGTTGGGCTGCCAGCAGACGTCTGCGTCCCGTGACGATCTCCAGCGTGGCTCGGCCCTGTTCCCTGAGGATGGGGGGGTGAAGAATCCCGGTTCGGGCAACGGATGCCAATAACTCAGCGCTTGGCTCTCGTGCTTCTTCTGGAGTCAGGCTGTTGCTGAAGTCTTGGAAATTAAGGTTTTGCAGGTTGACGAGGCTTGAACGGATGGCTGGTGGCATTGGCATATCCTTGAATGGGCGGCTGATGGATGGTTGTTGTTTTCAGGGTTGTTTGATTATATGGGAAAAAAGGCCTATTATTGTCAACGAAAACTTGACCGTTTTGGGATAAAGGCTCAGGCGCAGCTGTTGTAAGTACGGCAGGTGGTACTCACATTACATTAAAAGTTGATTTGATTGTCAGGCAATCTCCGTAGTCAGCGGACAGGCTTCATTTGCCCTTGGGGTGGGCTGCTATGCATTTTTGGCGTAACAAAAAACTAAAACAGACCGTCATGACTCTGGATCTGTTTCTCGTGGCGGCAGGTTTAATCTCCGCTTACTGGATAAAGAAGTTTCTGCCTACTCCAATCCAGGGTCTTGTTGTTGATCCCAATTATTATATGGTTCTGCTGCTGTTGCTCGTGGCCAGTTTTTTTACCTTTCACATCTTTAACACTCACATGGTCTATGTTCAGGAAAGGTTCCGCAAGAAAGCAGCCAGAATTATCAGTGCCAATGTTGCCGCCCTGGGGCTGCTGATTGTCAGCCTGTATATCTTTCACATCCAGAATGTGAGCCGTCTTTTGCTTTTCTTGTCCTGTGGTCTGGCAATAGTCTTTATCCTTAGCCGCTATCTGATTATGCGCCGTATAGTCTTTCGAAGCCCCAGCCTGCAGAAAAGGGCTCTGCAAATTCTGGTGGTCGGCAGCCGGGAACGGGCCAAAGAAATGATCAAGGCCATCGATGGCAGTTGCAATAGATACTACAAGGTGATCGGTTGCCTTGAAGTAAGCGGTGAAGAGGTTGGTAAAACCGTGTTTCGTGATGTTGCGGTGATCGGCGAGATAAAAGACTTCAAGAAGATCCTTCTTCGCCAGGTCGTGGACGAGGTCATTTTTGCTCTGCCTCTCAACATAATCCCCAATGTCGCAGCGCATATCGCCTTTGCCGAAGAGCTGGGGGTGGAGATTCGCATCATGCCGAACTGGCAAATCCAGACGATTATGTTCACGCCTGAAACCGCCAGCATCTCCTTTGAAGATTTCATGGGAATGCCTACGCTTATTCTTGCCTCATCCCCACCCGATGATTTCGGTCTTCTGGTCAAGGCGATTATGGATTTTACGCTCTCGCTGGCCGGGGTGATTATTCTTTCCCCGCTTTTTTTGATTATTATCCTTGCCATAAAGGCCACTTCAAAAGGGCCGGTCTTTTTCAAGCAGGTTCGCAGCGGGTTGAATGGCAGGCACTTTGAGGTCTACAAGTTCACTACCATGGTTGAGAATGCCGAAGAGCTGAAAGCCCAGCTCAAGGCGGCCAACGAGATGGACGGGCCAGTGTTCAAGATCAAAGACGATCCGCGTGTCACCCCTCTGGGCAGCTTCCTGCGTAAAACAAGCCTTGATGAGTTGCCGCAGCTTTTTAATGTCCTGAAAGGCGAGATGAGCCTGGTTGGCCCCCGTCCGCCATTGCCCAGCGAGGTAAAAAAATATCGGCCCAGCCAACGCCGCCGTCTTTCCATGAAGCCAGGCATTACCTGTTTCTGGCAGGTAATGGGGCGCAACAACATCAACTTTGAACAGTGGATGAAGCTTGATCTTGAGTATATAGATACTTGGTCCCTCTGGCTTGACTGCAAACTGCTTATCCTGACGGTGAGGGCAGTAGTGAAGGGGACTGGGCACTGATTTTAAAGATTCAGCGCAGCCCAGCATAACTTAGAGGCATAAGTCGGCGGCCTGTCTTCATTTAACTGAATTGAGCAACATGATCTTCTTGCTTTATATAATTTTTGCCGCAATTACTGCTTGTTTCCTTTCAATGAAGACGGATAGAAAGGTGTTAAGTTTTATGCTCATCCTCTGGCTGCTTGCGCAGCCAGTGATCAATGCAAAATATATCATTCCCTTGCCCGGCCTGCCTTTTGAGTTGCAGCCCAACCGGATTCTATTTTTGTTTTCTCTGGTATATCTTTTGTGGGGGCTGATTTCCCAGGCGGAGGAGTTAACAGGGACAAATCCACCCTTTGAAAAATATATCTATATCTATTTCGGGCTGGTGCTGTTTGCGGTGTTACTGAATTATGCATTTATGAGCCCGAAAAACGTAATCTCAGTCCCGCTCGAAATCGCGACCTTTCTGGCTGTTTATAAGCTAACTAAGCGTCACATGACAGAAAAGGTTGTTGAAGCAATCATTCGGGCCATTGTTTTTCTGGCTGTTATTGGTGCAATAATTGCCATCGTGCAAATTTCGCTGGATTCGATGTTTCTGCGCACTGGTGATCTTCGTCCGGCCTTTGGAAACAAGCTGCGTTCGACCGGGATCTTCCAGAGTGAGTACGACTTTGGTTATTTCCAGATTTTGGCAGTTATCGTCGCGCTCATTCGCTATAATGGGAAAGCAATTCGTTTTTTGATTACACCATTGCTGATGTTTTCAGTGTTGCTGACCTTTCACCGTCTCGATTACATAATTTTGTTTGTCTGTTATGTCAGCTATGATGTTTTTTTCAGTAAGCAGGAATTGCCTCTGCCGCTCTATGTCGTTGCAGGAGTGTTGGGGCTCATTTTGCTGGGCTTGTCTATAGAGTTGTATCAATCCATGGATTTGCACAGCGTCATGCTGGAAGAGCGACTCAAGGAGGATACGGTAACCGGGCGGGTTTTGCAGTATCAAGTTGTCTGGGACTCTATCTTGGCTTACCCTTGGGGCTTGGGAAGCTATGAGCATCCGGACTATGTCAAGCTGATGTCTGAGCATGGCATGCTGGTATGGTACAAGGATCGGTTTGGCAATAGCTATACCCTGCCGCTGGTTGTTCATAATGGTTATCTGGCGGCGGGAATCAGGTATGGTTTTTTTGGGATGGTCACTTTTACAATGCTGATTTTTTCCATGTATCGCTATGCCAAAAAACAAATCAATTCGATGATCCCCTATTCAGTGGTGCCATTTTATGCGGTGTTAATTTACGCCATGTCTAACCTTAGCAACGATCTTAGCATATTCCGCGCCTATTTCGTGGTATTGTTGGCAATTTTGAGTGGCGCATCAGTTTCGATAAATAGGGTCGTGCTTGCCAAACAGCAAAGCGCCATGGGTGCTGAAGGACAAGAAGTCGTGGCTCGGTTTAAGGTATGAGTGTAATAGTCAGCATCCCATCTATAAAGAGTATGCTGGCCAAAAAGCGGGTGCGCCAGACCGGAGTACTCTATCTTTCCCTTGTCGCCTCGTTGGTGCTGGGTATCATCGTCAGCGTGATCAATACACGTCAGTTGTCCCCGCAGGCGTTCGGCGACTTCAAATTCCTTCAGACAGTCTGGACGCTTGGCGTTGCTTTTATAACCTTCGGCTTATTTACTACGGGCGGTAACTTGCTTGCGGCACGCGGTACGCCGGAATCGGAAAGGTCGCTCATGGGCAGCCTGCTGACCATTGCCGGGATTATTTCGTTGCTGTTTATTGTAGCGATGGCCTTGGCTTCGTTTCCTGTCGGACAAATATACGGCCAGGAACTGGGTGGTAAAATGCGGCTTTTTTCCGCACTGGTGTTTGTGTTCCCGTTGCAAGTTTATCTCCAGGAAGTGCTGCGCGGGACGAACAACATTACAAGCTTGTCGCTGCTCAACGCCTTGCCGCAGTTGCTGTACATACCACTGGCCTTGGGTGCCAGCCGTTTCACCGAATTTTCGCTGGATACGGCGCTCCTGCTTTATCTCCTGAGTTTACTTGTCACGGCTATGGTGCTGATCATCCGAGCTCGGCCCAGCTTCGGTCATTTGCGGCAAGGCATACAGGAAGTGATGGTAAACAACCGCGCCATCGGGATGCATGTTTACGTGGCGATACTGGTGACCACTGTCACTACGCAGTTGAGCCAATTTTCCCTGGCTTATTTTTTTGATACACGGCTGGTCGGCATATTTTCTCTGGCGCTTACCATCACTATGCCACTGACGATGATTCCGAATGCTATTTCCACCACGTTCTTCAAGCAGTTTGCGAGCTTGGACAGAATCCCGCGTAAGGTCATTGTTGGCGCAATGACTATTTCATTTGCGACGCTGCTGGTTTTTCTTGTGGTTATTAAAGAGCTGATTCTATTTCTTTATACAGACAAGTTTATTGATGTGGTTCCGTTGGCATATATTTGTGCGGTGGGTGCTGTACTGCATGGCCTGGGCGATGTATATAACCGTTATTTGCTGGTCCATGGAAAAACAAGGGCTTTGCGCGTCAACGCTGTCCAGCTTGGTTTTATCAGTGTGATGGGGTATGTATTTCTTGTTGCGTGGTGGGGAGTTTCCGGAGCCGCCCTCACCAAACTTCTCGTAGATGCAGTATATTTGGCCACTATGTTGCTCTACTATAAAAAATATCGAAATCTTGAAGCAACAGTGTAAGTGAGAATTCCAATGTTGAGACTGATTTTTAAAATATACAATAAATTTTATTTAGTTGTTTTAGACCCTTTGCAGCATATTGTTGGAAAATTGTATTTGAAGGCTGCTGGCGTAAATTTTGGACAAGGAGTGAGATTGTTTGGGCTCCCCATTATTAGTGTTTATCCGAAAAGCCAAATAGTTATTGGTGACAGGGTGTTGCTTCGCTCCAGTTCAAGGGGTAATGCGATCGGTGTTAATCATCAAGTTGTCTTAAGAACTCAGAGTGAAGGTGCGCTGATCCAAATTGGAAATCGGGTCGGAATGAGCGGGGGGGCTATCTGTGCCAGGAGAAGAGTAATCATTGCGGATGATGTATTAATTGGGGCAAATGTTGTGATTGCGGATAACGACTTTCATGCCATTACTCATGAGGCGAGGATAGCTGGTGAAAATGATATTGTGGCCAAGGAAATTGTGATTGAACGTGGAGTATGGATTGGAGCAGATGTATATATCTGTAAAGGGGTTACGATTGGCGAAAACTCAGTTATTGGCGCAAAATCTGTGGTGACAAAATCTTTGCCTGCAAACTGTATTGCGGTGGGGATTCCGGCTAAGGTGGTCAGGGAAATATCGTTCTGAATAAACTGGATTTTTTAATGAATTTAACCATAATCATGCATCAACCATACCCTTACGGCATGGCCTGTACTAACAGGATACATCAATATGCTAAAGGCATTATTGATTTGGGCGGATTGGTTTGTATCTTAATTCCTCGGCCTACCGAAATGGATAAATTTCTGGCTAGAAATAAATGGGCACAGGGAGTTCACGAGGGGGTTGAATTTGTGTACACGTGTGGCACCCCATTTCGTGGAAAATCCTTTGTGAAGAGAAGATTCCTAGAATTCAAGGGGTTTGTTGGAGCAGTTAACAGATTGATAAAAGATAGAAAAAGAACTGATGCAGTGCTACTGGTAAGCATTAGTCCTGTCTTTATTTTATTCTTTGGGGCGGTGACCGCATTTTTGGGAATGGTCTACTTGAAGGAGCAAAGTGAACTGCCTTTTTACAATAGTCCACCTGAAAATATTATTAATAGAATGTGGCAGTATCTTTATACGAATTATTTTTACAAATGCTTTAATGGCATGCTGGTAATATCGCAACCGCTATATGTTTATTTCAAGCAGAAAATACGGTGTAATGCAGAGCTGCTTTTGGTGCCTATCATAGTTGATATTGACGAATTTAAGATGTCAGTTCAAGAAGGGATGCCGTCTTCCATTGTATATTGCGGGAATTTTACTCAAAGTCAGGATGGGGTTTTAACTTTGCTAGAAGCCTTTAAATCCGTAACTGAGCGGTTTGATCAGGTTTCTTTGTGTTTGGTGGGTGATACTGTTTCTAAGGTAGATAAGGAGAACGTATTAAATCTTATAAAAAAACTATCCATTGAGGATAAGGTTGTATTAACCGGGTATGTATCGAGAGAAAAGTTGCGGGAATTGTTGTGCCAGGCGACAGTGCTTGTTCTTGCTAAACCTTCCAGTCTACAGGCCGATTATTGTTTCCCCTCAAAGTTGGCCGAGTATCTGGCAACAGGGAATCCCGTGGTGGTTACTAAGGTTGGCGTTATTCAAGAATACCTGTTTGACGGAGATAATGCGTTTCTTGTGGAGCCTGATAGTCCGGATGTGTTGGCGAAAAAATTAGAGTTTGTGTTGTTGAATCCAGAGCTGGCTGGCAACGTTGGACAGAGTGGCCGTAAAACTGCCGTAAGGGAGTTTTCATATAAAGTTCAAGCAAAACGAATAGTCGAATTTGCTAAAAAGATTGACTAAATCGCAAACTTTTCCGGAATTGATATGCCTCAAGATTATGCAAAAAAACTGGAAGATTGGCTTGGCCCCCGGGGGAAATAAAAAATGTTAGTTGGCATCCATAATGATTTATATGGGAAATTTTGTCCTTTCCTCCAGCGTTATGAGGCAATACTGGATCACAATGGTATTAAACATGTGCGTCTTGATGCTAGCCGACAGGATTTTTGGGAAACAGTTTCCGGATTGGATTTGTTTATATTCCGTTGGTTGCATTATCATGATCATCATCAGATGGCACAGGCCATTCTTCCCGTGGTGCAAAATGAGATGGGCGTCAAATCTTTCCCCGATTTGGCAACCTGTTGGCACTATGACGATAAGATTCGGCAATATTTTTTGTTAAAGCAACATAATTTTCCAATCATTGAAAGCTGGGTTTTTTGGGACAGGAGGATTGCGCTTGAATGGCTTAGTACGGCCACGTTTCCCGTAGTTTTTAAATTAAAAGGCGGCGCTGCCTCAGCTAATGTCCTGCTGATAAGAAATATTTCGGAAGCAACTAAGCTTGTAAACAGAATGTTTTCCAAGGGGATTAAATCAGGTCGTATTCCTATGGCGGGGAACACCCGGTGGATGGATTTTAGCCCATATAAGGAAGTTCACCGTTGGGGTGGAAATGTGCTGCGTAAATTGCGAGGTGAGGATATTTCCCCTTATTGGCAAATACATAAAAACTACGCGCTCTTCCAGAAATTTTTACCGAAAAATGAGTACGACACAAGGGTGACGGTTATAGGTGACCGGGCCTTTGCCTTTAGAAGATTTAATCGTGAAGGTGATTTTAGATCTTCTGGAAGTGGCAAGATATCCTACGATGCAGGTGCTATAGATTTGTGTTTTGTGGAGAAAGCATTTAAGATTTCAAGTAAGTTGAAATTTCAATCTATGGCCTATGATTTTCTCTATGGCGAAAATGGGGAAATATTTTTTTGTGAAATTAGTTACGATTTTGTCGATACAGCTATTTTTAATTGCTCCGGTTTCTGGGATTCCAGTTTGAATTGGCATGAGGGCAACTATTGGCCACAGTATTTCCAGCTTATTGATGCGCTTGGGCTGCCCGATCTTAGACAACCTGATTTACACTAAAAAGTTGCAATACTTATGAGTAAAATAAGAATCGGTTTTTTGTTAAGCAGTTTTGGAATTGGCGGGGCAGAGCGACAATATTGGTATCTCATTAACCATCTGGACCGGAGCCAGTTTGAAGTATTTGTAATCCAGATTAGTCATAAGAAAAACAGGCCTTCCGCGGCTCCCCCTCCTCCTGGGGTTGTTGTCGCGACCTTTGCAATGAAGCATAAGCTGGATCTGGGAGTTGTCTTTCGTATTGCGAGGTATGTACGCAAGAACAGGATTGACCTAGTTCAGGCTTTATTGTTCTTAGACGACCAGATCGCCAAGCTTGTAGGATTGTTCGCCTGGAAGCCGGTTATTACCTCTGTTAGAGGGGGGCCGCATCTTGGGAAATTCAGAACCTGGATAGATCACCATTTTGCCTGGCTTGCAAAACGTATTATTGTCAATTCCAGATGGCTGAAGGGAATTTTAGTTAAAGATGGTGTTGCTCCGAATAAGGTGCTTGTTATATACAATGGGATTAATCCAGCTAGTTTTCAGAGTGATGTAGACCTAGCGCAAATCAAAAATAAATTTGGCGTGGGGGAAGATCAGCAGATTTTAACGATTGTAGCGCGTCTGCATCCCATGAAGCAACACAGGATGTTTTTTGATGTTGTTAAGATGGTGAGTGCGCAACTACCTAATATTTTAGCGCTTGTAGCGGGGGACGGCGAACTGCGGCAGCAATTAGAAGAGTATGTGGACAAGATTGGCATTCGGGACAGGGTGACCTTTCTTGGCGCTGTGCAGGAGGATTTGCCTGAGCTGTTACGGATTACCGATGTGCTGCTGTTGACCTCTGGATGGGGGGAGTCTCTCCCCAATGTGCTGCTTGAGGGAATGGCTGCCGGTGTACCCTTGGTTGCTACTGATATTCATGGCATCCCTGAAATTATTGATGAGGGGGTAAGTGGATTTATGGTCGGCAGTGGTGATTGTGGCGGCATGGCAGCACGAGTTGTAGAGTTGCTGGAAAACGATGCCTTAAGACGCAGGATTGTGGAGGGCGGATTACAAAAGGTTCAGGCGTTCAGTATGGATACTATGGTCAGAAATTATGAAAAACTTTACGGAAGTGTGCTTGTGTCATGATTGCAAGGAGGGATAAAGGCGTGGGAAAATATCTGCATGCAGTATTGATAGTTTTTGTTTTCTGTTTTGGCCTGTCATCTCATGCGTGTGGCGTTACTTCTACGGCAACAATACGCGTGGATCCAGGAGTAGTCGGGGGTGCGGTGAACAGAGGGGTGTTGGGTAATAATATTATTGCCTACAATCCTCGGTATGACGCGAACGCTTTTGTCTCGAATAAAGGGGATGGTATCTGGGATCCTGTCAGCAAACAGCCCGTTGCTCAGTTTGTAACTATTGCCAAGCGTGCCGGGATTTCTTTTCTTCGCTGGCCTGGTGGTGATGAATCCCGAATTCTGGATTGGCGATTGACGGTTGGACCGATTGGCAATCGCCCTCGACAGCAGTTTGGCCTCCCGGAGTTTTTGACATTTTGCGCCTCTGTTGGCGCGCAGCCGGTAATCACTGTCGCGACAAGTGTGGGGAATTCCGCATCTGCCGCTGATCTGGTTGAATATTTGAATGCTCCGGATAATGGTAGTAACCCAAATGGAGGAGTAGACTGGGCCGCAGTGAGAAGGGCGGATGGGCACAAGGCTCCTTGGGATGTGGTGTGGTTTGAGTATGGAAATGAGGAGTTTAACACCCCACGTTCGGTTGATGATTATGTGACAAATTACCTTGCCTATCAAACAAAAATGAAAGGGGTTGATCAGAAAATCAAGTTGGGCGCTGTTCTTGACGACTCCACCAATGTAGACGATGGCTGGAGTGTTACCGTATTGCAGCGCGCGGGCAAGCAGATAGACTTTGCTATTGTGCATCCTTATATACCAAAGCTGAATAAGGCTGCGGTTAATAAATTTCATGAGCAGGAGGTAATGCTTGCCGCTGTTTCAGCGGATGCTGATTTGATTTACCGGCTTGGGTTATACCAGGATCTGATTAAACGTCTTACAGGTAGAGCAGATCTTCACCTTGCGGTAACTGAATACAATGGGCATTTTGTCCAGCAGGATCCGGTGCCTTATCGTCAGACACTGGTGAATGCGTTGCACAACGCTGATTTTGTCCGGGTTTTTTTGAACCCGGAATTCAAGGTGCTTTTTGCGAATTTCTGGCAATTTGCCAATGACTATTGGGGAATGGTAGTCGGAGATACAAGTAAGCGCGAAGCGTTGGTGCCTCAGGCAAACTTTTATGTCTATGAGTTGTACAATAATTATCTGGGTGACGAACTGGTCAAGATGGATGTGTCTGGCCCGCTTTTCTCATTTAAGGGTGGTATGGGGCTTAGTTCGAGAATAGGGACTGCTTCTGCTCGCAAGAGTATGGGTATTCAGGTTTTGACGAAACCATGGGAACAGCATTTGTTTAAAGAGGGTTCGCAGACACAGACAGGGAATATTGTGTCTGTGGATTTTAAGCAGGGAGTTAATATCAACTATTATCACGCATATAAAGTGATTGATGTTGAGCCGGATACGTTTTACAAATTCAGTGTGCTTATGCGCACTAAGGATCTTAAGGGGGGCAAGATCGGGATTGCGGTTGAAGATATGAGGGGCTGGAATCAGATGTTTCATCAGCCATTTAATATCATTCGGAGCGGGACAACGCCGTGGTCGTGGGCAACGGTTGAGTTTAAAACCTTGGCGGATGCCAAGAAAATTCGCGTTATGGCACGTCTTATTGGCGGGGCAGAGCCTCTTTCCGGGCATGTCGAATTTGGCGAAGTGCGAGTGGAAAAGATCAAGCAGAGTTTCGGTGCGGTGGATGCAGTGGTTGGCACGGCCAGCAGAAATGCGAATGGCGACGAGGTAAACCTGGTCTTGATCAATAAGAATCTGAGTGATGCGGTGGATACGACAATCCAGATTGAAGGAGACTATCGGGTAGTAAAGGCGGAAACGCTGACAGGCCCTTCTCCTTTGGCAACTAACCTGAAGCCTGGTCTGATGACCGAGCAGATAAAAATTGTGCCGCTCTTGACGGAACAGCAGAAGCCGGGATTCTTTATGGTTAAAATTCCAGCATCGTCTGTCAGTGGCATTAAATTAAAGAGAATTTGAATACTAACTTCTGTTTACACCCAAAGGGTATAAGTTTCGTTTGAGCAGATAAGCTGCTCAACTCAGCTTTATATGAGGGCTAGCAGTATATGAAGTTGTTGCAAATAGTTAAATATCATTTGATGAGTCGTTCCAGGTCAACCAAGTACGATTTATTCCTGGCTCAAACATGTATCGACAAATCATCGCAACTACTTGATGTCGGTGTAGCTGATACTGAGTATTCTCCTTATGATAATTTTCTCGAGAAACACTATCCGTATTCTGAAAACATAACTGCGCTTTCTATTTTTCCGTTGGATGAATTTAGAAAGCGCTATCCAAAAGTAAAAACAGTTGTATTTCAGGGAGGAATATTTCCTTTTGCCGACAATCAGTTTGATATAGTACACAGTAATGCTGTTATTGAGCATGTCGGTAGCTTTGAGCAACAGATTGATTTTGTGAAGGAATTTGTCCGGGTAGCCCGAACATTTTACTTCACTACCCCCTCACGGTTCTTTCCAGTCGAAACTCATACCAATTTGCTAATGTTGCATTATCTTCCTAAGGTTATTTTTGACAGGATTCTTCTGATGTTTGGCAAATCATGGGCAACAGGAAGCTACATGAATTTGCTTTCAAAGGGGGATATTGTTCGTTTGATGAAATATGCGGGAGTTGCCGATTATCGCATATTCACAAAGCGTCTTCTGGGTTTCCCTTTGCACTATATAGTAGTTGGTCAGAAAGTTCTTTCTGACAACATGACGGTTGCAGGGACAAAATCCAGAATAATAATTGATAACAGGATGTCCCCCTCAGGGGGAAATGCTGTGAAATCGTGAAAATCCTTTTAGCTAACAAGTTTTTCTATCTGAACGGTGGAACCGAGCGCGTTTTTTTTCAGGAACGGCAATTCCTGGCCGGAAAGGGGATTGAAGTAGCCGACTTTTCCATGCGCGATCCGCGCAATGTTACGTCGCCATATTCTGAGTATTTTGTTGATAATATTAACTATGAATCAGCAGGGGGGATCGGCCAGAAATTAAAAACAGCCTCCTCGTTTGTCCACTCTTGCGAGGCTGTGGTCAAGCTTGCAGAATTACTGAAAAAAGTGCGTCCTGATCTTGCTCATCTGCATAATATCTATCATCAGTTGACTCCATCGATTATTCCGGTTTTGAAGCAGCACAGAGTCAAGGTAGTTTTGACTCTGCACGACTATAAGTTGATCTGCCCGTCATATCTTGCCCTGTGCGGGGAAGATATCTGCCTTGCCTGTAATGGCAGTTTTTTCTGGAATCCGGTTACCCGTAACTGCCAGGACAGCCGTGGCAAGGGTTTGCTGCTCGCCTTGGAAGCCTTTTTTCATAAATGGCAAAAGAGTTATGAGGCGGTGGATCTGTTTCTGGCTCCGAGCCAGTTTCTTGCCGATCTGGTCAGCCGGAGGGTGGGCAAAGACAAGATCCGGGTCTTGCGTAACGGCATAGATACCATCGAGTTTCAACCTAACTATTCTGACCGGGGTTATGCCCTGTATTTTGGCAGACTGTCCAGGGAAAAGGGAATTGAAACGCTGCTGGCTGCGCATCTGTCCGGGGCTACAGACTTACCCCTGAAGATTGTCGGCACTGGGCCCTTGCTGGAGTCACTGAAGGCACGTTTCTCGAAGGCTGAATTTCTCGGCTACAAGTCCGGCGAGGAGTTGCGCGAACTCGTCAGGAATGCCGCCTTTGTAGTGGTGCCTTCCGAGTGGTATGAAAACTGTTCCATGGTGGTTCTTGAAGCTATGGCTTTCGGCAAGCCGGTCATTGGCAGCCGTATCGGCGGCATTCCTGAGCAGGTGGAGGATGGCAGGACGGGTTTTCTCTTTACCATGGGAAAGACGACAGAGCTTGCGGCAAAGATGGTTCTTCTGGCCGAGAATCCTGAGCTGCGTATAACCATGGGCAAAGCGGCGAGACAGAAAGTGGAAAAAGAATACTCCCTTGCGCGGCATAATGAAGAGTTGTTGAAAAATTATACATTTCTTCTTGGATAAGGTTCCAAAAATATGGAAGCATGTCTCATCGTCACCTACCGTTGCAACGCCAAGTGCTACATGTGTAATACCTGGCAGCATCCGAGCAACAGGAATGAGGAGTATTCCCCGGCCCTGGTGGATAAACTGCCTGATGGCCTTGATTTTATCAATATCACCGGCGGCGAGCCCTTTCTCCGCGCGGATATCGAGGAGATTGTCAGCAAGGCCTTGAGCAAAACCAAGCGACTGGTCATCAGTTCAAACGGTTATTTCACCGTCCGGATTGTCAAACTTTTCGAGAAGTTCGGGAACCGGGTGGGTATTCGTATTTCCATTGAGGGATTGCCGGCAGCCAACGATGAATTGCGCGGGATCAAAAACGGTTTTGATCATGGCCTGCGGACGCTTACCGCTCTGCATGGCATGGGGATCAAGGATATCGGTTTCGGGATGACCGTTTCCGACCGTAATGCCGATGATATGATCGAGTTGTATCGGCTGGCAAATGCCATGGGACTTGAATTCGCCACCGCCACTACCCATAACTCTTTTTATTTTCATACCACGGATAACCAGTACCACGACCCGGAAAAGGTGGCGCTGACCTTTGAGAATGTTGCCGCTGAACTGCTGAAAACCAACAAGCCGAAGAACTGGTTTCGCGCCTATTTCAACATGGGTCTGGCCAGGAAAGCCCGGGGCCTGAAACGGGCGCTGCCCTGTGAGGTGGGTACGGATATGTTTTTTGTTGATCCCGCTGGCAATGTCTTGCCCTGTAACGGTTCCGATGAGCCCATGATTATGGGCAACCTGCATGAACAGGATTTTGCCCTGATCTGGAGCGGCCCCAAGGCTGAGGAGATCCGCCAGCAGGTGGCGAATTGCAACAAGCAATGCTGGATGATCGGCTCCGCCGGCCCGGCTATGAAGAAACGGATCTCGGTGCCAGCGCAATGGGTTTTAAAAAACAAACTGCGGTTGCTGGTCAGCAAGCAAGGCGCTTTTTATCCTGCCCCTATTGGTGATTGAATTGCTAAATTATAAGATCTCAGTCTGCCACATTATCTGATGAAGATCTTTGTTGTCGGCACAAGAGGGATTCCTGATATCCCCGGGGGGGTGGAGAAGCACTGCCAGGAACTTTATCCCCTGATTGTCGCGCTGGGTCATGAAGTTCTCCTTGCCACCCGACGATCATATATTGTTAATCCACAGGCGGAATGGCAGGGGGTGCGCCTGATCCATATCTTTTGTCCCCGCAATAAAAGCCTGGAGGCGATTGTTCATACCTTGGCGGCAATTCTCAAGGCAAGATGGTTGAATCCGGATATTGTCCACATTCATGCGGTTGGGCCTGGCCTCATGGCGCCGCTGGCCAGGTTGCTTGGTTTGCGGGTGGTGTTTACCAATCATGGCCCGGATTATGACCGACAAAAATGGGGAGCTGTGGCCAGGATGATGCTCCGCCTTGGAGAATACCTTGGCGGACGTTTTGCCAACGAGGTGATTGTAATCTCCAGGGTTATTGCGGAGATCGTCACGAAACGTTGCGGACGTTCTTCTCACCTTATATATAATGGCGTGCCTCTGCCCATCAGAAGTAAAGCCACCTCATTTCTTGAGCGGAGGGGAATTCGCCCTGGCGGATATATTCTGGCGGTTGCCCGTTTTGTGCCGGAAAAGGGACTTCATGATCTGATTGCCGCTTTCCGGGAGGTGAGGGGCGACTATCAACTGGTTATCGCCGGGGATGCCGACCATGAAACGGAGTATAGCCGAAAGCTCAAGGAAATGGCGGCGGTGGACAAGCGTGTGGTTCTGCCTGGCTATGTGACCGGGGAGAATCTGGCTCAGGTTTTCTCCCATGCCAGCCTTTTTGTTTTGCCCTCCTACCATGAAGGGCTGCCCATTGCGCTTCTGGAGGCTATGAGTTATGGCCTGTCGACTCTGGTTTCAGATATCCCCGCTAATCTCCAGGTGGAACTACCCCCGGAACGGTTTTTTCGCTGTGGGGATGTGGAGGAACTTGGCGCAAAGATGCGGACCTTTCTCCAACAAGTGCTTCCCGCCAGTGAGCAACAGGAATTAAAACGGATAATTCAAGAGAACTACGACTGGCGCAAAATTGCCGAACAGACGGTGGTGGTGTATAAAAACGCTTCATCTGCAGCTTAAACTGTGGTCTTAAAACTGGGGTTAAGTAGAGCCTCAATTACAATTATTTCATCTCCCCCTTTTTTTCTTCTATTTTCCTCTGAAAAATGTATAGTGCATGGCTTTTTGCAAGTATATCTACCTATTGAAATATCGTGTCTGATTGGGTAGCTTTGTACGTTCTGATTCCATGCTTGTCCTTGCCGGGGGCCAGCATCAGAGGGATGTCCGCCTGAAAGATGAGGCAAAGGCTTTTTTCAGGCAATCGGTGCATTGTTAGAGATAACAGCTTGTTTTTTTTGCGAGACCGTCAAATTTTGATATTTTGCTATAAGGAGAAAATCAATGAGTGCCAGGATTATCAGTGGGACGGAAGTTGCAAAAGCCATTCGTGAGGAATTACAGATCGAGGTTGCCGAACTCAAGGAAAAACAGGGTGTTGTTCCCGGGCTGGTCACGATTCTGGTGGGTGAAGATCCGGCCTCTCAATCTTATGTGAGCGCCAAGAACAAGACCGCTCACGCCCTTGGCATTCATTCCGAGCAGGTAACCCTGCCTGTTGACACCAGTGAGCAGGATCTGCTGGCCATTGTCGATAAATATAATCAGGACAAAAACATCCACGGCATTCTCGTGCAGTTGCCTCTACCCAAGCATATCAATGAGACTAATGTGCTGTATGCCATTGATCCGGCCAAGGACGTGGATGGCTTTCATCCGGTGAATGTGGGCAAGATGGTGGTGGGCGAGGAGTGTTTTTTGCCCTGTACCCCCCATGGCATCCTTGAGCTGCTGATTCGCAGCGGCGTGGAGACCAGTGGCGCCGAGGTGGTGGTTATCGGACGCAGCAATATTGTTGGCAAGCCCATCGCCAATCTGATGCTCCAGAAGCGCAAGGGCGGCAATGCCACGGTTACTCTGTGTCATACCCGTACCAAGGATATGGCCGCCCATTGCAAGCGGGCCGACATCATTATCGCTGCAGTCGGCGTACCGAAAATGGTTACCGCCGAGATGGTGAAAGACGGGGTGGTGATAATTGATGTTGGCGTGAACCGGATCGGCAAGACGGCGGAAGGCAAGGCTATTCTTGCCGGTGATGTGGATTTTGATGCGGTAAAGGAAAAAGCCTCGTATATTACCCCTGTTCCGGGTGGGGTCGGGCCCATGACCATCACCATGCTCATGAAAAATACCGTACAGGCAGCCAGGCAGAGTGCCGGCGTTAAGTAGGCTGAAACATCCAAAAGGTAACTGTTCAGCAGTGCCGCAGATGCGTACCCCAAAGGGGCATAAACTCCAGAGGTCTGCGATGTGTGCTTTTGCATATTAGCAGGCCGATGACTGTCAATTATCGGCAGCAGTGCCGATAACGCAGATGTGGTGCTGCTGAACAGTTACCTAGCGAACCCAAGATGCTGAGGACATACGATGGCGATCAAACGAAATGGATGTGAGGGATGCGCGGATCTTACCTGCGTTTCCACGCAACAGATTCTCTCCCATGATGTTGCCAAGAACGTCAGGACTGCCTATGACCGCGTAAAAGCGCGGGGGATGTCGGCCTGTCTTTTCGGCTCCGGCGGAACCTGTTGTCGCAACTGCAACATGGGGCCTTGTCAGATCATCGATGGGGTGGAAGATATGGTCGGGGTCTGCGGCGCCACCGCTGATACCGTGGCAGCCAGGAATTTCGCCCGTACCGTGGCTGCAGGTTCCGCCGCGCACACCGATCATGCCCGGGAAATGGTCAAGGGTTTTATCGGGGCAGCCAAGGGTGAAGGGCCGCACCAGATCAAGGACGTGCCGAAGCTGAAAAAGCTGGCCGAGGTCTTTGGCATCGTTACCGAAGACCGTGAGATCAAGGATATCGCCCTTGAGCTTGGCGAGAAGGCCCTGGCCGAATTCGGCAAGCAGGATGAGACACCGCTCTCCATGCTGAAACGGGCTACCCCGAAACGCCAGGCCCTCTGGAACAAGCTTGGCATCGCGCCCCGCGGCATCGACCGCGAGGTGGTGGAGATGATGCACCGCACCAACATGGGGGTTGACCAGGAATACGAAAACATCATGCTTCAGGCCTCCCGCACCGCTTTGTCCGACGGCTGGGGCGCCTCCATGCTTTCCACCGAGCTGACCGACATCATGTTCGGCACCCCGGTGCCCCGGCGCGCCATTGTCGACCTTGGGGTGCTGAAAGCCGATCAGGTCAACATCACCGTGCACGGGCATGAGCCTTTGCTGGCCGAGGCCTTGTGCATCGCGGCCCAGGAGCCGGAAATGCTGGAACTGGCCAAGAAGCAGGGGGCCAAGGGGATTAACCTGGCCGGGGTCTGCTGTACCGGCAACGAGATTCTCATGCGCCGCGGGATTCCGGTGGCCGGAGGGTTTATTCAGCAGGAGATGGTTATCGCCACCGGTGCGGTAGAGGCGATGGTGGTTGATGTTCAGTGCATCATGCCGTCGGTGGCCGGGGTGGCCAAGAATTTCCATACCGATATCATCACCACCAACTACCGGGCCAAGATGCCTGGCGGTATCCATATCCAGTTTGAGGAGCACGAGGCGCTTGATTCCGCCAGGAAGATCCTCTCCCATGCCATCAAGAACTTCAAGAAGCGCGGTAAGAGTTTTATCCCCCAGACAACCAAGATGGACGTGGTGGTGGGTTTCAGCCACGAAACGATCAATACTATGCTGGGTGGGCGGTTCCGCGCCAGCTACCGGCCATTGAATGACAACATCATCAATGGCCGGATCCGCGGGGTGGCCGCCATTGTCGGCTGCGACAACTTCAAGCTGGCAGACGACACTCATGAAACCATCGTCAGGGAGTTGCTGAAAAACAACATCCTGGTTCTGGCAACGGGCTGCGCGGCAACCTCGCTGGGCAAGGCCGGTCTGCTAAATCCTGAAGCGGCCCGTTTCTGTGGTGACAGTCTGCGGGAGGTCTGTGAGACGGTGGGCATGCCGCCGGTACTGCACATGGGTTCCTGTGTGGACAACAGCCGGATTCTTATTGCTGCTACCGAGATGGTGCGCCAGGGGGGGCTGGGAGATGACATCTCCGATCTGCCTGCCATCGGCACCGCTCCCCTGTGGATGAGTGAAAAGGCTGTGGCCATCGGTCAGTATTTTGTGGCCAGCGGCGCCCAGGTGGTGTTCCAGAATCTGCCCACCTCCGGGGCCAAGAATTTCAACAAGTATCTCACCGAAGGGTTGACAGAACAGTTGGGTGCCCACTGGAATATTGCCTCGGATCCCATGGAGATCGCCCGGGTCATGATCGAAAAGATCGAGGAAAAACGCGATGCCCTGGGGATAAACAAAAAGAAGGAACGTGTCCTTTTTGACATGGACATGCGGCGTGACCTTGGCGGTGCCAGCGCCCCCTTGACCGACGTCGGCTGCCATGGCCCAACCGTTTCCAAGCAAGAATAAGGATCATAACCGATGAAATCGGGAAGCCGT
>Ga0208863_1000530_pt1 | contig 35093 bp, 37 predicted proteins | sample RifOxyD3_FD_184040 | JGI IMG/M metagenome (GOLD analysis project Ga0208863, IMG submission 184040) | Soil microbial communities from Rifle, Colorado - Rifle Oxygen_injection D3 (SPAdes) | ecosystem: Environmental > Terrestrial > Deep subsurface > Rock core/Sediment | place: Rifle, Colorado...
GGCGATCCCAGATTGCAGGTGTAGTGCCGTCATCAGCAGTAATCAGCATGTATTTGAATCGTTTCAGCCTCAATTGTGCCATCACGCCGGTGACGCAAGGATGAGAGCTGAATGTCTAAAGTTGAGTTTGCCTGATTAACCTATAAGCTAAACCATCCAACCAGCAGCCAGCCTGTTAACAGCAGTAAAACGCCTGCAATGACCGTCAATAAGGTGTTTCTTCTCTGTTGTTGAACCAGTAGTGATTGCATCAAATTTTCAAGCCCCGCAGTGGGATTCTCGATCAGACGCTGATGCAGTAAACGAGGCAGGTGTGGCAGGATAGAGGCGTAGCGTGGCGCTTCTTCTTTGAACGATCTGATCAGGCCGCGCCAGCCGATTTGCTCACTCATCCAGCGCTCCAGCCAGGGTTTGGCTGTTTTCCACAGATCCAGTTCGGGATCAAGCTGCAATCCCAGACCTTCGATGTTGAGCAAGGTTTTTTGCAGCAAGACCAGTTGCGGCTGGATTTCGATGCCGAAGCGACGGGAAGTCTGGAACAGGCGCAGCAGCACGCGACCGAAAGATACTTCGCGCAGGGGGCGGTCGAAGATAGGCTCGCATACTGCACGGATCGCCGATTCGAGTTCGTCTACACGAGTCTCAGCGGGTGCCCAGCCGGACTCAATGTGTACCTCGGCGACTCGTTTGTAATCGCGGCGGAAGAAGGCGAGAAAATTTTGTGCCAGATAGTTTTTGTCTACATCGGTCAGCGTGCCCATGATGCCGAAATCCAGCGCGATATAGCGACCGTCAGGGGCGACCATCACGTTGCCCGGATGCATGTCGGCATGAAAGAAACCGTCACGGAATACCTGAGTGTAGAAGATCTCTACGCCGTTGGCCGCCAGTTTAGGAATATCGACCCCGGCAGTACGCAATGCGTCGACCTGGCTGATCGGCATGCCATACATGCGCTGCATGACCATCACATCGGTGGTGCAATAATCCCAGAACATCTCGGGAACCAGCAGCAAGTTGGAGCTGGCAAAGTTGCGACGCAACTGGCTGCCGTTGGCGGCCTCGCGGGTTAAATCCAGTTCGTCGTTCAGATGTTTCTCGAATTCCTCGATCACCAGCCTAGGTTTTAAGCGACGCCCGTCGGCCCAAAGCCAGGCGATCAGGTCGGCGGCGACCTTCAGCAGGGCGATATCGTGTGCGATGATGCGCGTGATACCGGGGCGCAGGATCTTGACAGCCACTTCACGACCATCGTGCAGCACGGCAAAGTGCACCTGAGCCACCGAGGCGCTGGCGACAGGGGTTTCCTCAAAGGATTTGAATACCTCAAGCAAAGGCTTCTGGTAGGTCGTCTCCAGTATGGATATGGCAAGCTTTGATGAAAAGGGCGGGACCTGATCCTGTAATTTGGCCAGTTCATCGGCCAGATCCGTTGGCATCAAGTCGCGGCGGGTGGAGAGCATTTGACCAAACTTGACGAAGATCGGCCCCAGACTCTCCAGCGCCAGACGTAAACGCACGGCACGCGGCGCCGAGACGTTGCGCATAAACAGCAATGCGTTGAGCGGTTTACGCAACCAGCTGACGCGTTCATGTGCGAGCAGGAATTCGTCCAATCCGAAGCTAATGACTGCGGAAAAAATCTTGAATAGTCGGAAAAAACGCATGTATTTAATGGCTCTGTCGCAGTTGGTTGTTGATAATTGCTATTTACATGAAAAAGCGATTTCACGCGGAGACGCGGAGGTCGCGAAGCGGAGCAAAGCAAAACTTGAGAAAAAGAAGTCATTAATCGGTATATGTCGTTTTGGTTGCTAGCAGTTGTTCCGGTTTTTGATTCGGTTTTCTCCGCGTGAGTATGGTTTTGAATTTTCCTCTGATTGAGTTTCAACAGTTAATTGCTACATAGCCTATTTAATTGGGTGTTTTATTTGGCTGCTAAACGGGATACGCGCTGTTCCAGTCGAGCCAGATCGTCGCGCAGGGTATCGACTTGCCGCATGAAGGCGCTGATCTGTCGAGGTTTTGCGATGAGCGGGCGCTCTTCGGTCCAGTATTCTGCAGCGGCTTGCGACAGATTAACGGCTGTTTCAGTGATGAATTGGTGTTTGTCTTGAACAGCTTGCACGATGCGCTCCGCAGCGATGTCGCCGGTAAGTCGGCTTAAGTCATCAGCCGCATCCCAGCGCAGATTGCGGGAGAGGAAAAATATTTCGGTGAGCAAGGCTGTGTTGCCGTCGCTTTGTATTTCGGCATAAGCACGTTCATCTTGCATTGCCAGACGGGGCAGCAGTGACGGCGCGATAATGCATCGCGCGTCGGGACAGATGTCAGAGCAGGCAGTGGTGAGCATTCCGTCGGGAAGTATTGTGTAGGCAAAGGTAAACGGCGCGACATCGAATCGTGCCGTTTTGCCCGAGTAGCGCACCAGCCGGCTAAGCGCCCAAACGTTCTGCGCAAGCAGGTGATTGAGTGCGGCGACGGAGGCTGGTGTGAACATGGTTAGTGTTGAGTGGTCTGTTGGATGCCGGACAACAACCACACCGACTTGTCATCCTTGAGATTTTTCTGTACATGCCAGATTTCATCCACATTTTCTGCGGGGGCGTTGTTCTCGCTGAGTTGGCCTGTGAAGCGTACGCTGGCAATCGCCCAGTCGCCTTCATTGGACACTTCCAGCAGTTCACCGTTAATGGCGAGCACGTCAGTCTTCTGTGGTGTGGCATCGCGTTCCTGCATCTGCATAGAGATTTCTGCAAACATTTCCGGTGTGGTGTATTCGCGGATGTCATTCAGATCCTTGCGGTCATTCGCTGCTTGCAGACGGATGAAAGAGGTCTTGGCGCTACGCAAAAAGCTCTCCACAGGAAAGTCAGCCGGAATGTGACCGGTGTTTGAGACCGCTGCAACGGCAGGCGAACTGCTCCCTGCGTATTGTTGTACAGGTTCAGGTGCTTGGTATGGTGTGCCTGTCTGCCCGACAGGCAGGCCGGCTCCTGCATATTGCAGGGCTGGCTGTTGCTTCTTGCGGAACATGTTAATTGCAAACATCACCGCGCCGGCTACCAGCAGCGCCATCAGTATGCTACCCATCGCGCCGCCCATGCCGCCCATGCCGCCAGCGAACATCGCGCCCAGCCCCGCGCCAATTGCCAGACCAGCTAAAGGGCCCAGCCACTTATTGCCGGTTGAAGCAGGAGCTGCCGGTGCGGGTGCAGCAGCAGGGGCCTTTTGTGCCTGTTGTGGCGCCATGGTGCGTTGTTTGCCGGCACTGCTGCCCCCGCCAAAGCGCTTTGCTTCAGCCGTTGTGGCTAATAAACTCAGGCAAGTCAGGACGATAGTCAGCAACATTAGTAATTTTTTCATTTCTTCCTCGTTCAATGGTGAAAATTTAAGCCGGTGGAGTATAACACTGGTCGTCATTATACCGGTGCCAGGCTTCAGGCAGTGTGCTGCGGGATAAGTTTCATTCTTACACGATTATTACTTGACGAGTTTGACGGCAGTGATGAAATAGTCAGTTTCGCCGAAGCAGGAAGTGGGTAAACCTTTGTGTTGTTCGTAAGTCAGTGCAACCCGGTTGCCTACCATCGCATTGATTTGTCCTGCGATGGTCTCATCCCTTACTGAGAAATAAAATTTTTCCGGCGCTGCGCCGGGTAGGGCGACCAAGGATAATTCGCCTTCCCACGTCTTGCAAATCCAGCCTTTGTGAGACAGTTTTTGCATAAATCCTGCGCGCTCACCTTCCGAGTAACTCCAGTGCAGAGCCAGCCAGACATAGGTGGTAACGATAGTGACAAATACGGCGATGAAACCAAGGACAATCAGAGCTGGGCGACGGGTCATGAGAGATATCTGATCCAATAAGCGAAGTGTGCATTATGCCATTCAGAATGCCGCCTCGCACCTCAGGATGAGCGGTGTCTGCGCTGCCGGATGTGACAGGCTTAGCGATAGTGCGTGCAGCAGCAGTCTTGGCGCGCTGACGAATTGCTCTGCTGCTTGTATATTTGTCGCATCGCCATACAGTGTGTCGCCCAGTATGTGGTGGCCCAGTGCCGACATGTGCACGCGCAGCTGATGTGTGCGTCCGGTCACGGGTTCTAACTCCAAGCGGGTGGAACAGGCTTGATGGGACAGAACCCGATAGTGAGTAATCGAAGGTTTGCCCTTCTCCATGTCTATTTTTTGTCTGGGGCGGTTCGGCCAGTCTGCGCCGACGGGCAGATTTACCTCGCCGGTTTCAGGTTCGAGTATCCCTGAGACGATCGCCACATAGATCTTTTTAACCTCGCGCTCGCGAAACATCTCCGAGATACGTCGCTGCATGGCGATGCCACGCGCGAAAATGATCAGACCGGATGTCGCCATATCGAGGCGATGCACGATCAGCGCGTCCGGGTATTGCTGCTGGACTCGTGTAGACAGACAATCCTGTTTATCTTCGCCTCGTCCCGGCACGGCCAGTAAGCCCGCCGGTTTGTTGACCGCCAGCAGATATTCGTCGCAGTAGATCAGCTCCGGCGGGCTATTTGTCATCGGGTGGTGGCGATGAACTTACTGGGTTCGCCATCACCTTTTTTAGCCGGTTCTTGGCAGGATCGGCGAAGCGAAAACGACCGAACAGCACGCATCCCTTCATCCCCAGATCGCAGGGAATGTTGTTGACGCGTGAACACTTGCCTTCGATGTCGTGCGGACAACCCCAAGCGCTCATGATTTGCTATGCCTTTTTGACGAACTCGGTCTTGAGCTGCATCGCGCCGATGCCGTCGATCTTGCAGTCGATGTCGTGATCGCCATCCACCAGACGGATGTTTTTGACCTTGGTGCCGACTTTGACGACCGAGGAGGAGCCCTTGACCTTCAGATCCTTGATCACTGTGACCGAATCGCCGTCCACCAGCACATTGCCGAAGGCATCCTTGAATACCTTCACCTGTTCGCCGGCTTCTGCGGTCGCTTCCTTCGACCACTCGTGGCCGCACTCCGGACAGACGTACTGGCTACCGTCGTCGTAAGTGTATTCAGAACCGCATTTGGGGCATTTTGGTAAACCGCTCATTGTGTTTCCTGTATCTTATTGATTAATAATTAATTTGTTAAGGTTTTTACGAGCCGCCCCGCATTTTTTGCTCGATAGACCGAAGCGTATTTTGAATTTCTCGCTCTTTTAATTCAGGGTCAATGTCCTGAATATATTCAATAGCGGAAAAGTCATCACCACGTTTTCTATTTTGCGGCGGTTCAAGTGCTTCGATTAACAGCGCTTCAAGTGTTGAGACGAGGCTGGCAAGTGAGGTATTGAGCGCTGTTTCTCGGAGGCTCCCCTCTTGAGTAACGTCGAGCAATCCAAACCATGAAAACCGATTCCAGCGGCTGCCTAGACGATCAACGGTGTGCTCAAATAGGCGTTTCCCTAATGGGCGATCAATGGAGCGCCCGACATACACCACGGTGTGGTGGTCATAAAGGATGTAAATGCCTTTCTGTTTGCCAAAGTCCACAGGTTTGGAGGAAGCCTGTTGCTTGCCATACATTTTTGGATCATTGCGCCACACAACAAGATCGCGTTGCCAATACATGCCGAAGGAATGAATGATGGAATCAGATAATTCCACGTCTAATTCAGCAAGAGATTCAGTTTTGTTATTCTTGGAGATCGGGGGCGATGCAGGAATAATGGCTGCGGGTGAATTTTTGAGTGCGAATATGCCTTTGCCAACGCGTATAAATGGTGATTTCTCACCATCGTGTTTTATTGACGATGCTAATTGCGCATTTACTGTTGCAGCGGGCGTTGCACCATCAGTCTCATAGTAGCTGCGGGATAAGATTTGTTCGGAAATGTCTGTGTAGTGCAGAGGGCTTGCAGATTCCGCGAGCACTTTCTTTATGGCTTCTTTCCAAGACTTTTCCACTGTACCCCCAAAATATTAACTGTATTTGCCCAATGCGTTATAGCTTGTATCCTCTATGCACTGCCACCAGTCATTACGCCGCAATCCGTTCCAGCGGTTGAATCTTGTTCAGCACGTCGGCCAACGCATCCTTTGCCATTTCAGTGTCGTATTTTGCCTGAAGGCGTAACCACCAGCCATCAGACATGCCAAAGAAGCGGCACAAGCGCAGGTCGGTGTCCGCCGTGATGCCTCGCTTGCCGGAAATGATGTCGCCGATGCGTTGAGGTGGCACGTCAATTTCTTTGGCGAGGCGATACTTTGTCATTCCCAAGGGTTTCAGGAATTCTTCTTCCAGCATTTCGCCGGGTGATACAGGGGCAATTTCACGCATGATTTGGCTTCCTTTTCAATGGTAATCCACGATTTCCACATTCAGCGCATTGCCGTTTTCGAAGCGGAAACAGACGCGCCATTGATCGTTGATGCGAACACTCCATTGTCCCGTGCGGTCGCCTTTCAACGCCTCAAGCCGATTGCCGGGCGGAGATCGCATATCTTCGATGGATAGCGCCAAATCTAGTTGCTCCAGCTTGCGCAACGCGGCACGTTCAAAATTCACAAAGCGCGCCACCCGTCTGCCATTGAACAGCGCCTCGGTGTCGGAGTATTTGAACGATTGGATCATGCGCACATATTAACGAGGTTCGTTAATATGTCAAGAGAATGTGCAAGGCGAAAATTTAGGCTGGTCGTAGGGTGCAACATCCAAAGGACCTCGCTGGTTCAAAGTTCAGGTGCTAATGCCTAATTTACAAGAACAAGCCCACTCTGATGCGCCACCACCTAAATGGCAACACTACAGCTTGTACCCTCTGTGCACCGCGACTACGCCGCCGGTCAGGTTGAAGTATTCGACGCGCTCGAGGCCTGCGTCGATCATCATCTGTTTCAGTTCTTCCTGTCCGGGGTGCATGCGGATGGATTCGGCTAAGTATTTGTAGCTGTCGGCGTCTCCTGCGATCATCTGCCCCATCTTGGGCAGCAATTTGAAGGAATACAGGTCGTAGGCTTTTTCCAGCGGCTTGGCCACTTTGGAGAATTCCAGCACGATGACGCGTCCGCCGGGCTTCAACACGCGCTTCATTTCGCGCAGCGCCGCCTCCTTGTGGGTGACATTGCGCAGACCGAAGGCGATGCTCACACAATCGAAGTAATTGTCGGGAAAGGGCAGATGTTCGGCGTCACACTGGGTGACCGGTGTCGCGATGCCTTCGTCGAGCAGGCGGTCGCGGCCTACGCGCAGCATGGCGTTGTTGATGTCGGTGAGCACCACCTGCCCTGAAATTCCGACTTCTTTCAGAAACAGTCGCGACAAGTCAGCCGAGCCGCCCGCCACATCCAGCACGCGTTGACCACGGCGCACGCCGCTGACGCTGATGGCGAAGCGCTTCCAGAGGCGGTGCAAGCCAACTGACATCAAGTCGTTCATGATGTCGTACTTGCTGGCAACCGAGGTGAACACGCCCGCGACGCGTTTCGCCTTGTCATTTTCGTCTACGGTCTCGAAACCGAAATGGGTCGTTTTGCTCATGGTGTTCCTCTTATTTTGGGTCGCGGCTTGCGCCCGCGTCTTCCATACGGGCCAGATAGTCGTGCCACATACCTTGTTGATATTTACCCATTTCGTACAGATACTCCCACGAGTACAGACCGGAGTCGTGGCCGTCATCGAAGGTGAGTTGGATGGCATAGCTGCCGACCGGCTCTACATTGGTGATTAGCACATCGCGTTTGCCCACTTGCAGCGTTTCCTGACCGGGGCCGTGACCGCGCACTTCGGCGGACGGTGAAAACACCCGCAAAAACTCGAACGGCAGGGTAAAGCGCTCATTATCGGCAAAGGCAATTTCCAGCGTCTTGGATTGCTGGTGCAGGGTGATTTCGGTAGGAAGCGGAGTGCTATTCATAAGGATCTGATTTTCTTCAATAATAAGGTTGTGGAGCGTTCGTGCAGGAAGGGAATGCTGTGTACCGTACCACCCCAGGTTAGGACTTCGGTGCTGCCGACGATATTTTCCGGTTTCCAGTCGCCGCCCTTGACCAGCGCATCGGGTCGGCAGGCGAGAATCAGATTCAGTGGCGTATCTTCATCGAACTTTACCACCAGACTGACCGATTCAAGCGCCGCGAGCACTGCCATGCGATCTTGTTCGGCATTGATCGGCCGGTCAGCGCCCTTGCCCTGACGTTTCACCGATACATCGCTGTTGACGCCGACGACCAGCGATGCGCCTAGGGCGCGAGCCTGTGCCAGATAGGTGACATGACCGCGATGCAGTACATCGAAGCAACCATTGGTAAATACCAGTGGCCTAGGCAGCGCCGCGATCCGACTGGCGAGCAGCTCAGCGCTGCACAGCTTTGCTTCGAAAATTGGCGGGTAATTATTCAACATATTCAAACAGTTGTATTACGCGCGTGACACCTTTAGAACCGCTGGCCACTTCGGATGCGGCTTCCGCTTCCTTGTGGTTGACGATACCCATCAGGTAAACGACGCCATTTTCGGTGATGACTTTGACGTTGGTAGCGCTAAAGCGTTTGTCATTGAGAAAGCGCATTTTAACATTCGAGGTGACCAGCGAGTCGTTGCTGCGGGACGCAAGCGAGCTGCTTATGCCGATAGTCAGTTCATTGTATATTTTTCCTACATTCTGAATGTTGGCAACGATGCGCTCAATCTGAATCCTGACGGTTTCATCGGGAACTTCACCGCTGAGCAAGACATTACGGTTATAGCTGGTCACATTGACATGCACCGTGTTTTTATATTGAGTGGTGATGCGGTTCGCGGCCTTGCCTTCAATCGCTTCGTCTTCGATATAGGCACCGCTGGTGCGTCTGTCCTGTGCCATCAACGCGCCGGCTCCGGCACCAGCCGCGATAACCGGGAAGCAGCCTTGGAGCGATGATGAAATTAATAATATAAACAATAAGTTATGCATTTACTCCCCCATTAACTGATAATCGATCACATCGCAGATGCAATGCAAGGCAAGCAGGTGAATTTCCTGAATTCGCGCGGTACTGGGTCCGTCCACGCAGATCGACACATCTCCGTCTTTGAGGATGCTGGCCATTTCTCCGCCATCGCGACCGGTTAAGGCGACCACGCGCATATTACGCTCATGCGCTGCGTGTATCGCGGCCACCACATTGAGCGAATGACCGCTGGTCGAGATGGCCAGCAGACTGTCTCTGGGTAAACCCAGTGCGCGCACCTGTTTGGAAAATATCAGGCTGAAGTCGTAATCATTGGCAATCGAGGTGAGCACCGAACTGTCGGTAGTCAGGGCGACGGCGGCTAAGCCGGGACGTTCAATTTCGAAGCGATTGAGCAGCTCAGCCGCGAAATGCTGCGCATCTGCCGCTGAACCGCCATTGCCGCAGCATAAAATTTTGCCGTCGTTGGTCACACAGTCGAAGAACAGTTGCGCGGCGTTGGCAATGGGAGTGGCCAGTGTTTCCTTGGCCTTTAGCTTGAGTTCGGCGCTGTCGGTGAAGTGCTTGATGATGCGTTTGTTGATGTCCATAAAATCCATTTTCCGGGCGAATCGCTGTGTTGCGTGCTCGCTCATTCTTCGTCTATCAATATGATATGCCCCGTCATTTACTGCGCGGCTCCTTGCGCTTCATCCCGCAAAATAAATTTCAGGTACTTCACCGTCAAGGTTGCAAAGGCGAATATTAACCGAATCACGCATCGAACGCATTTTTGACCCATACAACATCGCGGCCTTCGGCGTCCTTCATCAGCACGGCATCGAAGCGGCAGGGCGGTGTGTGACTCAAGCGTGCGAGATATTGCTGTGCCGTGCGGATTAATTTTTGCTGTTTGGGAATGTCTATGCTGGCGAGCGCGCCACCAAACTGACTGCTGCTGCGCTGGCGCACTTCCACGAAAACCAGAGTCTCTTTATCCTGCATGATCAGGTCGATTTCACCGAAGCGCCCCCGGTAATTGCGTTCGATCAGTTTTAACCCCTGTGACAGCAGATAGTTTTCAGCCCAATGTTCGGCTTGGGCACCGTTCACGGTTTGCCCGTCAAGCCAAGGGCGGCGGCCGCTTCGACTTGCGAGGCATTCTTGAACTGTTTGGGAAACAGCTGCACGGCAGGGGTGACAGGGGTGTCGGCTGTTTGAGCGCGCCCTTGCACGAAGACCGCCGGGGTTGCTTCGCGCACGAAGGTTCGTCCGTTAAGACGCAGGCGACCGGTGACACCATCGAGCGGCATCGCGGCTTTTGCCTGACCTGCAATCAACAGATGTATCAGTTTATAGGCATCTATGCCTAGCGCGTAGAGTCGTTCCTGATCTGCTGTCAGTGGTGGATAGGCGCGCGGGTAGGCCATGACTGCGGGCAGCTCGGTTTGCAACAGCCAGGGCATATCGATGAAACGAATGTCATTTAAGTCGAAATTAAGGAGTTTTTCAGTATTGCCGCTGAACAATTGTGAGGTGCCGTAACCGGGAAAAATGTTGGGTAAATAGGAATGTATTGAGCGCGTTTTTTTGCTATCTGTCGCGAAAAATACCATCGTGTCGGGTGGGGCGACGATATCCGACAATACCGAAGTGTCATTGCCATATTCGATTTCGCGAAAAATAGTGCCGCCGGAATGCGTCCATTTGTCTTCAAATGCAAATTGAAGTCGCTGGGAAAGGGTATCTTGTGTATAGATGACGATCGCTTGTTTAAATCCCTGTTGTCTTGCCAGCTTGGCGATTTGTCGTGCTTCGCCGTCAACCGCCATGCCGAAAAAATACATCTGCGGTGGGACCAGTCCTTCGATGACGTTCAGGGTGAGGGTGGGGACGGGGATGTTTTTTTCTTCGATCAACTGGTGGATGCCGTCGCGGGTCAGCGGGCCTACCACGGCCACCGCGCCGTTGGCGATGGCGCTACGATAGGCGGATACGACCGTGCTGGGCTCGTTAAAGTCACTGTACACCCGTATCGGCAAGTCTGAGGCCTTGACGCTGGAACCCGCCTGAAAGCCTTGATATACCGATTGGGCTGAAGGTCCCAGACCGGGGGAATTTAAAGGCAATAACAGGGCGATATGCGGTGTCGGTTTCTCAGGCAGGACTACATCGCCAGTGGCGCAGGCCATACCGCTCACGTATAGTGCGAGCAAGCCGCAAAGTAGAGGAAATCGCATATGGAACACCCGCAAAAGTTAGAACCCGCATTATATGTAGTTGCCACCCCGATTGGAAATTTGCGTGATATCACTTTACGCGCACTGGATGTGCTGGCGGGGGCCGATGTGGTCGCGGCAGAAGATACGCGCAACACCTCGCATTTATTGAAACATCACGGCATACACGCAAAACAGCTGATTGCGGTGCATCAGCACAATGAGCGCGGTGCGGCGGAAAAAATGGTTGCCTCCATTCAATCCGGACAGAGTGTGGCTTTTGTCAGTGATGCGGGCACGCCTGCCGTCAGCGATCCGGGCGCCTTGCTGGTGCAGGCGGTATTGACCGCCGGGTTGCGAGTGATTCCGATCCCGGGTGTTTCCGCCGTGGTGGCCGCCTTGTCAGCCTCCGGTATCCATGCACCGCATTTCTTGTTTTATGGCTTTTTGCCGAATAAATCTGCGGCACGTCGTACCGTGATGCAAGGATTGATCAGCCACCCCTATACGCTGGTGTTTTATGAAGCGCCGCATCGCATCGTTGAGTGTGTCGCCGATTTGCACGCGGTATTGGGCGGGAGCCGGCAAATCGTGCTGGCGCGTGAGGTCACCAAGCTGTTCGAAACGATCCATTCCTGTTCGCTGGCCGACGCGGAAAGCTGGCTGTTGTCGGATGCCAATCAGCAACGCGGTGAGTTTGTCGTGTTAGTTTCTGGTGCGCAACCCGCTGAGGGGATGCCTGCCGAAACATTGTCCACGCTTGCCCTGTTGATGGAAGACTTGCCGCTCAAGCAGGCGGTGCAGCTCACCGCAAAAATTACCGGCGCGAACCGCAGCGAGTTATATCAGCTGGCGCTGGAAATGAAAAACGCCGGGTAGGTTCATGTTGCCGCCGCTGCTCCAGGTGTTGCTGACCAATCCGGCTTGTTATGATCATCCGGTGGCGAAGCTGGATTTGATCGAGACGCATATTTCCTGGGTGTTGCTCACCGGTCTTTATGCCTACAAGATCAAGAAGCCGGTTAATTTGGGATTTCTTGATTTTTCCACGCTGGCGTTGCGTGAACAGGACTGCCACGATGAGTTGCGTCTGAACCGGCGCCTGGCGGCGGATTATTATCTGGATGTCGTTGCCATTACGGGCACGCCGGATGCGCCGCGTATCAACGGACTTCCTCTCCCCAACCCTGATGTAACAACTAGCCATTCGACTAAGGCATCAAAAAACGATGCCCAAGTCGCTGGTTATCTCCCGCAAGCGGGAGAGGGGGCGATCGCTCTTTCCCCCTCCGGGGGAAAGTTGGATAGAGGGCTTGGGGCAAACGAGTCGCCAAGAGAAATTGATGAGACTTTGGAATATGCCGTGAAGATGCGTCAGTTTCCGGCTGATGCGACGCTGGATCGGTGTGCCGCGCGAGGTGAGTTGGGTAATCTACAGATAGATGCGCTGGCTACGCGGTTGGCGCATTTTCATCTGAGCGAATGCGAGAGGGCGACAGCGGACAGCCCTTGGGGTGAGCCCGAAACAATTGCCTGTCCGGTCGAAGAAAACTTTCAGGTATTGGCGCGCGGTGCCAAGGCGGATGAGCTGATCGATTTACGCCGCTGGTGTAACGCCGAGCATGCGCGTCTTGCGCCTTTGATGGCGGCGCGCAAAAAAAACGGTTTTGTGCGGGAGTGTCACGGCGACCTTCATCTGGCCAATCTGGCCTGGGTGAACGAGGGGTTGGTGATCTTCGATGCCTTGGAATTTAGCCCCGCGCTGCGTTGGATAGATGTCATCTCGGAAGTCGCCTTCTGTTACATGGATCTGCTGCACCGCAAATTTCCTGCGTTGGCTGCACGCTTTCTCAATCTCTGGCTGGAAGCGACGGGCGACTATCAGGGCGTGGCGCTGCTGCGTTACTACGCGGTTTACCGCGCGCTGGTGCGTGCCAAAGTGGCGGCGTTACGGGCAGAGCAGGGTTGCACATCCAGTCTCGCCGAAATGAATGAGTGCTTGCAACTGGCCCAACAGCTTACGTTTCCCCCTTCCTCCGTTGCCTGCTCTCTGTTTATTACTCACGGTCTGTCCGGTTCAGGAAAAACCACGATTTCGCAACAACGGCTGGAAAAATATGGTCTGATACGTTTGCGCTCCGATGTCGAGCGTAAGCGGCTGGCGGGTTTGGATGCAGGCGCACGCGGAGGTGAGGCTTTGGGAATTTATAGCGAGTCGTTTGGTCTGCGCACTTATCAGCATTTGGCCAATTTGGCGGAGGATTTGCTGCAAGCTGGCTGGTCTGTGATTGTCGATGCCGCTTTCCTGAAGCGCCGGGAGCGGGACATGTTTCGCGATCTGGCGCAACGAGTCGGGGCGGACTTTGGGATACTGGACATTCAGGTTGATCCGGAGATTTTGCGTGAGCGTGTCAGACGGCGTAGCGCGGAAGGACGCGATGCTTCGGATGCCGATTTGCGGGTGCTTGACCAGCAACTGAACATTGTCCAGCCGCTGGGCGAGGACGAGCAGAGTGTGACGGAACAGCTTTGAGCGGATTAACCCGGAAATGAGCTGCGCGAAAATCCGCTGCGGGAAAACTCGCGATCCGATGACATGTAATTCGACAGCACCGATTGCGTGGACATGCTGAAGCCGCGATACAAGTCCAGATCGTAGTCGGACATGCGAATCTGGTGTGACGCGTTGCCCAGATCGCGGATAAATTCCTCCCATGTGCCGTAACGCAAATCCTTATCTTTTTTCAGGGCGCGCTCGATCACCGCGATCAGCTCTTTGGGCAATTGTTTACGGTAGGTCTGAACCGGAACGATGGGGTAGTGGAGTGCGGCGATCCGTGCGTCGAAGGCGTTGTCGGCGTCGAAGGTGTTTTTGCCTGTCAGCAAGCGGTAGAGCACCGCACCCAGCGAATAGATGTCGGCGCGCTGATCCAGCGCATCACCGTCCAGTTGTTCCGGGGACATATAGGCCAGACTGCCCGCTACTACAGCCCCCATTTCGCTGCTAGGCACGGCGCAGCCGAAGTCAGCCAGCTTGGCGAGCCCGTCTTTCATCAGGATGATGTTGCCGGGTTTTACGTCGCGGTGCACGACCCCGAGGTTGGCGGCATAACGCAGCGCGCCCGCTACTTGTTCGACCACCGACACCACAGTGCGGATGGGTAGCAGCGTCTCGCCTGTGTCGTGGCTGTCCAGCGACACCCCGTTGATGTACTCCATCACCAGATAGGGGCCGCTTGCTTCGTGTAAATCGGCGGCCAGCACTTTAACGATATTCTTGTGGCGCATCTTATGGCCCAGTTCTACCTCGGTGGTGAACATCGCCTGATAAATCTCCGACTGACGCCCGCGCCGCAACTGCTTGATGGCGACCGAGGCGAGCGATCCTATGCGCTGTGCGTGGTACACGTTAGAGGTCGCACCCTCACCTAGCAGGTTGACGATGGAATAATTGCCGATTTGGGCTGGGATGACGGCCATTCATAAAATTCAAATACAGGATGGCGTATCCGACAACAATAGTCGGGAAAGTTCCATTGTCATGCCGACTTTCGTCGTTCCTTACTTGAATACGATGGTCTTATTTCCGCACACCAGCACGCGATCTTCGACGTGGTAACGCAAACCGCGTGACAACACGGTTTTTTCGATGTCGCGCCCGTAGCGAACCAGGTCGTCTACCGTGTCGCCATGATCGATGCGCACCGTATCCTGTTCGATGATAGGGCCGGCATCCAACTCGTCCGTTACATAGTGGCAAGTCGCGCCGATCAGCTTGACGCCGCGCTGATACGCCTGATGATAAGGCTTCGCGCCGACGAAGGAGGGCAGAAAGCTGTGGTGGATGTTGATGATGCGACCGGAGTAGCGCCGGCACAGGAAGGGCGGCAAAATCTGCATGAAGCGCGCCAGCACCATGGTGTCGCCCTGATATTCTTCAAATAAAGCGGCAATGCGCTCGAAGGCGGCGAGTTTATCGGCCATATCTACATGGATAAATGGAATATCGTGCCAGTCGACAAAGCTGCGCAAATCTTCGTGATTGGAGATGACGCAGGGAATGTCCACTTGTAACTCGTCCGTGCGCCAGCGATGCAATAGATCGTCCAGACAGTGGTCTTGTTTGCTGACGAGGATCACCAGTCGCTTGTTGCACGCGGAATCGGCCAGTCGCCAGTTCATGGAAAATTCGTCAGTCAGCGGGGCAAATAATCGGCTAAATTCGGCGGCATCGAATGGCAGCGAGTCGGCGCGGATTTCCTGCCTCATGAAGAAGCGCTGTTCATCCTGTTCGGTGTGATAACTTGCTTCGACGATGAAACCGCCGTGCTGCGCGATAAACCCCGTTACCGCAGCGATGATGCCTGCGCGGTCGGGGCAGGAAATGGTCAGGGTGTAGTGGCGGTTCATGTTCGGTTCCTGTGTCAGGCTAGCGGCTTAAGCCGTTTGAAATCGTTGTTGCAGATAACTGATGATCTCTTTGGATTCATACAGCCACTGGACTTTGCCTGTCTGGTCGGTGATCCGCAAACAGGGCGTCTGGACTTTTCCGCCGCCTTGTAACAGGTCATCGCGGTGACCTGTGTCATGTTGCGCATCACGCAAAGCGATCGGCAGGGACAATCTGGCTATTTCGTGGCGAACCTTGATACAAAACGGGCAGGTTTTAAAGTGATAGAGCGCGAGTCTTTCGCAGTCCCGGTTGATTTTGTCCTGGGCTTCTGGCGGGCGAACCACGCCTTTTGGCGTTGCCAGAGTGGACCACAACAGCATGAAAGGCATCAAGATCAGGCGCAGCGTACGGAAGAATATTTTCATCATTTTTTTAAGTAAAATCAATAGGTAAGGGGTTTGCTTCAATCGTGCTGCCCCACAGCATCGACATGATGTGAGTGGCTTGCAGCTCGTCGCCGCTGGTGAAAAAAAGTTCTGTAGGTCGGGTTTTAACCCGACATATTGGGCGATCAGGCAGTAGGTCGGGTTTTAACCCGACTTCTGATATCAATCTGCGCTGCAAATGGCGTGCGACCGCCTCGCCGGTATCGATCAGGGTGATATGGTCACCCACCACGTCGCGGATCAGGGGGCTTAGAAAAGGATAGTGGGTGCAGCCGAGTATCAGAGTGTCCGCTCCTCGCGCCAAAAGCGGTGCGGTGTAGCGTTCGACCAACTCGCGCGTCCGGATACCGTGCAGATCGCCGGATTCGACTTGTTCGACCAGCCCCGGGCAGCCTTGTGTGACGATGCTGACTTCACCCGCGTAGCGCCCCAGCAGTGCCGCGAAACGTGCGCTCTCCAGTGTGCCTATGGTCGCCAGCACGCCGACAACGCCGCTTTTTGTCGCTGCAACGGCGGGTTTGACGGCGGGTTCCATGCCGATGATAGGACATTTAAAATCACGGCGCAGAGTGGCAGCTGCCGCCGCAGTCGCCGTGTTACAGGCGATCACGATGGCGTCTGCGCCTTGTTCAATCAGGAAACGGGTGAGGGCGAGGGCTCTTTGTTCGATGTAGTGAGCCGACTTGTCGCCATAAGGGACATGGGCGGAATCGGCAGCGTAAATCAGGCGTTCATTCGGCAAGGTCTGACGAATGTGATGCAGCACGGAGAGTCCGCCGACACCGGAATCAAATACGCCAATTGCACCTGTAGTCATCACTTAAACACCTGTCATCCCCGCCGCAACCCGCTCTTGAGTGGCGGGGATGAAGTTTGGAGTTAAACCGACATGCCCTGGTCACGCAGATATTCTTCATACGTGCCGTGGTAGTCGGTGACGCCCTTGGCGGTAATTTCGATAATGCGCGTGGCCAAGGACGAGACGAATTCACGGTCATGGCTGACGAAGATTACCGTTCCCTTGTATTCGAGCAGCGCGGTGTTGAGTGCTTCGATGGACTCCATGTCCATATGGTTGGTCGGTTCATCCATTAACAGCACGTTGTTACGTTGCAGCATCAGCTTGCCGAATAACAGACGACCCTTTTCACCCCCGGACAGCACCTTCACCGGTTTGTGCGCATCGTCACCGGAGAACAGCAAACGGCCCAGCGTGGCGCGCACGGTCTGGTCATCGTCGTTAGGGCCGCGCCAGTAGGTCATCCAGTCGGTCATGATCTTGTCTTCAGCGAACTCGCTGTAGCTGTCCTGCGCGTAGTAACCGATCTTGGCTTTTTCCGTCCACTTGATGACGCCGTAGTCGGGCGTCAGATCGCCGGCCAGACAGCGCAGCAGCGTGGTTTTACCGATACCGTTAGGGCCGATGATCGCCACTTTTTCGCCTGCATCAACGCGCAAATTGACGTTCGAATACAGTACGCGGTCAAAACCCTTGGACAAATTCTCGACTTCCACCGCAGTGCGGTGCAGTTTTTCACGGTCATCGTATTCAAAGCGGATGAACGGATACTGGCGGCTCGATGGTTTGATGTCTTCGATCTTGATCTTGTCGATTTGACGGGCACGGGATGTCGCCTGCTTGGCCTTGGACGCATTGGCCGAGAAACGCGCCACGAAGGCTTTGAGTTCAGCAACTTTTTCCTTGGCTTTGGTGTTGTCCGCCGATTGTTGTTCACGCGCCTGTGTGGAGGCCAGCATGTAATCGTCGTAATTGCCGGGATACGTGGTGATCTTGCCGTAATCCAGATCGGACATATGGGTGCACACGCTGTTCAGGAAATGGCGATCGTGCGAGATGATCACCATGGTGCAGGTGCGCGCGTTGAGGATGTTTTCCAGCCAGCGGATGGTGTTGATATCCAGATTGTTGGTCGGTTCGTCCAGCAGCAGGATGTCCGGATTAGAGAACAGCGCCTGCGCCAGCAATACCCGCAGTTTGAAACCGGGTGCGACTGCGCTCATCGGACCGTTGTGTAGTTCGATGGCAATGCCCAGACCCAGCAGCAGCTCGCCGGCACGCGCCTCTGCGGTGTAGCCGTCGTATTCGGCAAACTCGGCTTCCAGGTCGGCGGCGCGCATGTAGTCTTCTTCGGAGGCGTCCGGATTCGCGTAGATTCCATCGCGCTCAGACATCACCGCCCACATTTCGTCATGCCCCATCATCACCACATCGAGAACGCGATTTTCTTCGTAGGCGTACTGATCCTGACGCAGCTTACCCAGACGCTCAGATTTGTCCAACATCACCTCGCCTGAAGTTTGTACCAGATCGCGGCCCAGAATCTTCATAAAGGTGGATTTTCCGCAACCGTTCGCGCCGATCAGGCCATAGCGGTTGCCGTTGCCGAATTTAACGGAAACGTTCTCGAACAAGGGCTTGGCCCCGAATTGCATGGTGATATTTGCTGTGGAAAGCATGAAAAACTCAATCTTGAAAATTTTTGGAGCGCAATTTTAACACTGTGCGGTGTGCCGCGACCAAAATTCGCAGTTGATTAAAATAACAAAATTCAATATTGCTCATATATCAACGCGAATAAAGCCTATCCTTCGGCAGGCTGCTAGAATGCGCATAGTTAATTAATTTGCAAAAGCACATGGTTCCTCATCTCACCACTGCACTGAACGGTCCATTGCTCGATCTCGAGCGGCGCTTTCTGGCGGCCATGCCAAATATCGAACACTGGTTCCGTAAACAATGGCTGGATCATGCGGCACCGTTTTACACCTCGGTGGATTTGCGCAACAGCGGATTCAAGCTGGCACCGGTGGATACTAATCTGTTCCCGGGCGGCTTCAATAATCTCAACCCCGATTTTTTGCCCCTGTGTGTGCAGGCGATGCAGGGTACAGTCGAAAAAATCTGCCCCGAGGCGCGCGGCGTGTTGCTGATCCCGGAAAATCACACGCGCAATATGTTTTATTTACAAAATGTCGCGCAGCTCGTCACCATCCTTAAACAGGCCGGGATGCGGGTGCGTATCGGCAGTCTGTTGCCGGAGATCACCGCACCCGCTGAAATTCAACTGCCCGGTGGCAGTGTGTTGAAGCTGGAACCCTTGGTGCGACGCGGTAACCGCTTAGGCCTGGAGGATCCCGGTTCGGAACCCGGAACAGGCTTTGATCCTTGTGTGATCCTGCTCAACAACGATTTGTCGGCTGGCGTGCCGGACATCCTGAAAAATCTTGAGCAGGCGGTCTATCCGCCGCTTGCGGCAGGTTGGCATGCGCGACGCAAGTCGCAACATTTCGCCGCCTATGATCGTGTGGCCAATGACTTTGCCCAAATGCTCAGCATCGATCCGTGGCTGATCAACCCTTATTTTGACACGTGCACGCAGATCAATTTTCAGGAGCGGATCGGTGAAGAGTGCTTAGCTGCCAAGGTGGACAGCGTGTTGCAGAAGATGCGGGTGAAATATGCCGAGTACGGTGTGAAGCACGATCCTTTTGTTATCGTCAAAGCGGATGCCGGTACTTACGGGATGGGCATCATGACGGTGAAGGATGCCAGTGAAATCACCGGCCTAAATCGTAAGCAGCGCAACAAGATGGCGGTGGTGAAAGAAGGCATGGAAGTGTCCGACGTGCTGGTGCAGGAAGGGGTTTACACCTTTGAAAACATCAACGAAGCGGTAGCGGAGCCGGTGGTCTACATGATCGATCATTCCGTGGTCGGCGGTTTTTATCGTGTTCATACCGGGCGGGGGGTAGACGAGAATCTCAATGCGCCGGGCATGCAATTTGTGCCGCTGGCATTCGAGTCATGCTGTACCTTGCCGAATCCGGATTGCGGGCCTGATGACACGCCGAATCGTTTCTACGCTTACGGCGTGGTGGCGCGTCTGGCGCTGCTGGCCGCTTCGCTCGAGCTGGAAGCGCTGGAAGAATGAGTGCTGTTCGCTTCGCGAGCCATCGGAATAGCAGGATTCCCGCCTTCGCGGGAATGATGAGACTGCGTCTGGCCATTTTCGGTTTGCTATTTGGTGTGTTGCTGACCGCCTGCGGCAAGGAGCCGCTGTATCAGGAGCAGGGCTATGTGTTCGGCACGCTGGTGGAAGTGAGTATCTACGGCGACAACGAAGCTCACGCCAAACAGGCGATCGCTTCGGTGATGCATGAGTTTCAGCGTCTGCACAATGAACTGCATGCCTGGCAGCCTTCCGAGTTGAGCGAGCTGAATAAGGCTTTTGCTCACGGTGAGAGCCGGGTTGTTACGCCGGAATTGGCCGGGATGTTGCAGGACGCGACAAAATTATCAATAAAATCAAATGGTTTATTTAATCCTGCTATCGGCAATCTGATACAGCTTTGGGGTTTTCAGGCTGATGAATTCAAACCGGTTCAACCGGATGAAAAATTGATCGCACAATTGGTCGCGAGCAATCCGCAGATGAGCGACATCACGGTTGAGCAAGGCCGGGCGAGCAGTCGCAATCCGGCGGTGCAACTCGATCTGGGCGGTTACGCCAAGGGTTATGCATTAGATCGCGCGGCGATTTTGCTAAAGCAGCAGGGCATCCAAAATGCGCTGATCAATATCGGCGGCAATATCCTGGCAGTCGGGAAAAAGGGTGGTCGTCCCTGGCGCGTCGGTATCCAGCATCCGCGCAAGTCCGGTGCGCTGGCCGCGCTGGATCTGCACGATGGTGAGGCGATCGGCACCTCAGGCGACTACCAGCGATATTTTATGCTGGGAGATAAGCGCTATTGCCATCTGATCGATCCGCGCACCGGCCAGCCTATGCAGGGCGTCGAAGCCGTGACGATACTCACGCACGGAGTTAATGCCGGCCTGCTCTCGGATGGGTTATCTAAACCATTGTTTATAAACGGAGTTTCCGGGTGTCGTGCGGCTGCCGCAAAGATGGGGCTGAATGAAGCGATGCTGGTCGATGATCAGGGCGTGATTCATATCACTGGCGAATTGAAGAAACGGCTAGAATTCACCGACAAAGCGGTGACGCTACAGATTGAATAGGGAGTTTGAATTGGTTGGAATCCTGTTGGTAACGCATAATAATTTGGGTGCGAGTCTTGCCGACTGTGTCAGACACGTGCTGGGCGCTGTACCCAAAAATCTCAAGGTATTGTCGGTGCTGGCCGGAGAGGATCCGCAACACAATATCACCGAAGGCGAGGCGCTGATCAAGGAGCTCGATAACGGCAGCGGTGTGCTGATCCTGGCCGATGTATTCGGCGCGACTCCCAGCAATATCGGCCGCAAGCTCTGTCATGCCGAGCGCGTTGAGGGTGTGGCGGGCGTCAATCTGCCTATGCTGTTGCGCGTGGTCTGTTCATCCAACAAGACATTATCTGAATTAGCTAACATTGCGATCGAGGGTGGTCGCGAATGTATTGTTCATATGGAGCACTAAGATGCAGCAAGACGTATTGATCATCAATAAACTCGGACTGCATGCACGTGCCTCGGCCAAACTCACTCAGACGGCGGGAAAATTCAAGTGCGAGGTGATGTTGTCGCGCAACAATCGCCGCGTCAATGCCAAGAGCATCATGGGCGTGATGATGCTGGCAGCGGCCAAGGGGGCGACTATCGGTATCGAAACGATAGGTGAAGACGAGGCGGAGGCGATGGAGGCGTTGCTTACCCTGATCAACGATTACTTCGGGGAAGGACAATGATGAGCGGGGGGAAGTTATGAGTTTCACGCTACACGGCATCGCGGTCTCCAGCGGTATCGCGATCGGTCATGTGCATTTGCTGTCGCACTGTTCGCTGGAAGTGGCGCATTACGTCCTGCCCAAACAGTTTATCGCCGAAGAGGTTGCGCGCTTTGATGCCGCTTTGCAGGCCACGCGCAGCGAATTCGCCGGTTTACGCAGCAATCGCCCGAGTTATGCCGCAGCAGAATTCGACGCGTTTTTAGAGTTGCATCAGATGATCCTGGACGACCCGCTGCTGAGCGTTGGACCGCGCGAGATGATAGAGCGCGAACGCTGCAATGCGGAATGGGCCGTGAAGGTGCAAACCGATGCGCTGGCGGCGCAGTTCGATGAGTTCGAGGATGCCTATTTGCGCGAGCGGCAGGCCGATGTAAAGCAGGTGGCTGAACGCTTGCTCAAGCAGCTCTCCGGCCAGCCCGGTCATCAGCCGAGCCATCAGCGTCATGACATTGAAACCATATTGTTTGCCTACGATCTGAGTCCTGCCGACATGATCGGCTTCAGGCCGCAGCAGTACGCCGCCTTTATCACGGATGCGGGCAGTGCGACCTCGCATACGGCAATTGTGGCGCGCAGTCTGAGTACGCCTTGCGTCGTCGGGCTGCATCATGCCCGTGAATTGATCTGCGAAGATGATCTGATGATTCTGGATGGTGAGCAGGGCGTGCTGATCGTCAATCCCGACAAGGCTGTGCTGGCAGAATACAAGCTGTTGCAAAGCGAATGGGAACTGGAGCGCAAAAAGCTCAAACGGCTGCGCACTGCGCGCGCCAACACGCTGGACGGGGTGGCGATAGAGCTGCACGCCAATATCGAGAAACCCGAAGACATTGTCGAAGCGAAAGAAAACGGGGCGACCGGCATCGGCCTGTTCCGCAGCGAGTTTTTGTTCTTGAATCGCGATCAGTTGCCCGATGAAGAGGAGCAGTTTGAGGCTTATCGCGCTGCGGTCACCGGTATGAAAGGTATGCCCGTCACCATACGCACCTTCGATCTGGGCGCGGACAAGCAAATCAAAGGCGCTGAGCGCGTAGCCAGCAATCCGGCGTTAGGTCTGCGCGCGATCCGTTTGTGTCTGGCGGAACCGAAATTATTCCGCACCCAGTTGCGGGCGTTGCTGCGCGCCTCGCACTATGGCAACCTGAAGATTCTGATTCCTATGCTGTCTTGTGCGGCAGAAGTGAACCAGACACTGCAGTTCATCGCTACAACCCGGCAGAAACTGGATGACGAGGGGATTCCTTACGACCGCGAGGTGAAGATAGGCGGCATGATCGAAATCCCCGCCGCCGCGCTGGCTTTGAATGTCTTCGCCCGCAAGCTCGATTTCCTGTCCATCGGCACCAACGATCTGATTCAGTACACGCTGGCGATCGACCGCACCGATGAGGATGTCGCACATCTTTATGACCCTTTGCATCCTGCCGTGCTGCAATTGCTGGCGCATGTCATCGGCACGGCCAATAAGCTGGAAGTGCCGGTTTCGGTGTGCGGTGAAATGGCGGGCGAGTTGGCGTATACCCGACTGTTTTTAGGGATGGGGCTGCGCCAGTTCTCGATGTTCTCGGCTCAGGTGCCCACCATCAAGCAGCGTGTGCTGACCACCTGTTTGCCGGAAATTGCGCTGTTGACGCAGAAGATATTGCGTGCCGATGATCCCCTGAAGATTCGCGAGTTGCTGGATAAACTCAACAGCTGATTGTGTGATTCCTGAACAGATCGGTTTGGAATCTAAATGCAAGTACGGCTATATCCTCGTTCCATTTGCTGGTTTCGCCGCGATTTACGCCTGAACGATCAGGCTGCGCTGTATCACGCGTTGCGGCAAAGCGTGGCGGTGTACTGCGTGTTTGTGTTCGACACCGATATCCTGGACCGGTTGGACGACAAACAGGACAGGCGGGTTGAATTTATCTGGCATAGTCTGCATGAATTGAATGAACGACTGCAACAGCACGGCAGTACGTTGCGGGTTTTGCATGGCAGGCCGCAAGCGCTGATCCCTGTGCTGGCGCGGGAACTGGATGTGCAGGCGGTATTTTGCAATCACGATGATGAGCCGGATGCGCTGCTGCGCGACGCGTCAGTGGAAGCAGCCTTAACAGAGGTCGACATTGCATTTCACCACTATAAGGATCAGGTGATCTTCGAGCGCTCCGAAATCCTCACCGCGACGGGCAAACCCTACAGCGTATTCACGCCTTACAAGAATGCCTGGCTGAAAAAAGTGGATGATTTTTATCTGCGCGCCTATCCCACGGAGCGTTATTTTTCAGCGCTTGCGCCGTGCCCGTATGTCCCTGTGCCTGCGCTCGCATCCATCGGCTTTGCGCCGGGCAAGCTTAGCGGTTTGCCAACTGGTGCATCGGGCGCGGCAAAACTCTTCGCCGACTTTATCCTGCGCGTCGAACAATATGGCGAAGCGCGCAATTACCCGGCTATCAAAGGGGTGTCCTATCTGTCCACCCATCTGCGTTTCGGCACTATTTCCATCCGTTATCTGGCGAATCAGGCGTATCACACGGCGGGCGCGCAAACCTGGTTGTCGGAACTCATCTGGCGCGAGTTTTATCAGATGCTGCTAAGCCATCACCCCCGTCTGGCGCAAGGAATGGCTTTCAAACCGCAGTTTAATGCGATCGCCTTCCCGAACGATGAGGCTAAGTTTTCCGCCTGGTGCGAGGCGCGCACAGGTTTCCCGCTGATCGATGCGGCGATGCGCCAGCTCAATCAGTCAGGCTATATGCACAATCGCCTGCGCATGGTCGCAGCCTCTTTTCTGGTCAAGGATTTACATATCGACTGGCGGCAGGGTGAGCGCTATTTCGCGCGGCATCTGCTGGACTTCGATCTGGCGTCCAACAACGGCGGCTGGCAATGGGCGGCCTCTACCGGTTGTGACGCGCAGCCGTGGTTTCGCATCTTCAATCCGGTCACCCAGTCGGAGAAGTTTGATCCAGAGGGTAAGTTTATCCGTCGCTATGTGCCGGAACTGGCCGGATGTCCTGATAAATGGCTGCACGCGCCCTGGCTGATGCCGCAGGCCGAACAGCAGCGCTGCGGTATCCGGATAGGCTACGATTATTCCGCTCCTCTGGTGGATCATGCGCTGGCGAGAATCAAGACCCTGGCGCTTTTTCAGTCGGAGCTAGACCTAGCGCAGGGCGGGTGACGCACACTGCGGCAAGGCAATTTAACCAATATATTATCTTGATGTTGGTGCACTGCTAGCCAGCTTGGAATCCACTTTTAGCAGTCTGGCTTCATCGCTCAAGATGTGTGCAGCTTCGTTGAGCAGGATGTCTTTTGCGTTTTTACGGCGGTTTTCCATTGCCAGGTCTGCCTCAAGGTTGCGCTCGTTTGATTGCAGTCCGTCATCCTGAGACATGTCGCCCTTGCCTGCGTTGTCACGTCGTTTTGCACGGAATTCCTGTGTCGAGCGTTCCTTGCGGCGTTCTATTTCGTTGAGTGAAATCAGGTTTTTTTTGCGCTGTGCATTCAATTCGGCAAGGTCTTCCCTTAGGTACTGGAAATCCTTGTCATGGCTGATGCGCAGTTCGTGATTGGCTTTCAGGGCCGCCATGATGCTGTCGAGTTCGCCGGTTGACCGGTAGTCGGCTGCCTTGATCTGTGTCCATGGCAGGGCGTTGTCGTAGCTGGACTCACCAAAATCTTCTTCATCTATTATGGACGGCAGGTTGATGTCCGGTCTGACGCCGCGTAACTGGGTGGTGCCGCCGTTGATGCGGAAAAACTGGGCGATGGTCATTTTCAGATCGCCGAATTTAGGTTTATCGTTTTTCACCAGCTGATCAAGACTCAGCACAGATTGCACTGTCCCCTTGCCGAAACTGGTCGCACCCATCACCACGCCGCGTCCGTAATCTTGTATGGCGGCAGCGAAAATTTCGGAAGCGGAGGCCGAGCCACGGTTGATCAGTACGCCCAGCGGGCCGCTCCAGGCCTGGCCGCTATTGTTGTCTTTTTCGATGCTAACTCGACCCTTAGAGTCGCGCTGCTGTACAACCGGGCCTTTGTCGATAAACAAGCCGGTCAATTCAATCGCCTCATCCAGTGATCCGCCCCCGTTGTTGCGTAAATCCATCAGCACGCCGTCGACCTTGTCATTTTTGAGTTCAGCCAGCAGGAGAGAGACATCGCGGGTCGCACTCTTGAAATTTTTGTCGCCCTTCTGGCGAGCGGTAAAGTCCTGATAAAATCCCGGCAGGGAAATCACGCCTATGCGTCGCGTGAGGCTTCCGTCTTTGACTTCAATGATGGTTTTTTTTGCGGCCTGATTATCCAGGCTGATTTTTTTACGTGTCATGGAAACCGTCTTGTGTTTCCCGTCCGGGCCGGCTTCAGCCGGCAATACGTCCAGCACTACCACGGTATTTTCGTTACCGCGTATTAAAGCGACAGTGTCGTCAAGTCGCCATCCTGTCACATCGACAGGAAGAGCATTGTTGCCTTGGGCTACGCCCACGATGCGATCGCCGACTTTAAGCTGGCCTGACAGGGCTGCCGGGCCGCCTGCCACCAGCTCGCGGATGGTGGTGTATTCGTCCTTGTCTTGCAGTACAGCGCCGATGCCGACCAGCGACAGGCGCATTGAGATATCGAAGTCTTCCGAGGCGCGCACGCCCAGGTAGTTGGTATGCGGGTCGATCGCCGTGGCATAGGCGTTCATAAAGTTCTGAAAGACGTCCTCGCTCTTGATTTTTGCCAAGCTGTTTAGTGAATTGTCATAACGTTTGCTTAGTGTCTCGGCGATAATTTTGTCATTTTTTCCGGCCAGTTTGAGGCGCAGCCAGTCATTTTTGATGCGACGCCGCCACAGGTCATTGATCTCTTCTTCAGATCTTGCCCACGGCGCACTCTTGCGGGTGTATTGATAGCTTTCCTTGCTGTTGAAATCAAAGCCACGGGTGAGCAGGCTGCGCGCATAAGTGTATCGCTCGGTGATGCGTTGCTGGCAGAGATTGAAGATGGCAAAAGGCACAGTCAGGTCTTCGTTGAGAATTGCATCGTCCAGTTTGTTGCGATAGCCGGAGAATTGCTCTATATCCGTCTGGCTTAAAAATATTTTCTCCCCGTCCAGCGCTTTGAGATAGTTGTCGAATATTTTTGCCGAGGAGGTGTCGTCCAGCGGGATGCGTTTGTAATGATAGCGGGTAAGCACATCGGCAGATAAATGCGCGGCGCGGCCTTGTTGCGGCAATGGATTGAGCTGTGTTGCGGTTGTGTCGAAAGTCAGTGAGGCAAATGCCAGCGCTATCCAAAGTGGTTTCATTTTCATGGGTCGTTCCGGAAAATCAAAATAAAATTTATAAGCCACATGTTACATGATGCCGGTTCATCAGAGAAAATCCCCAGTTGCGGCGCAAGACATCGCAAAAGTGGCGGCAACAGCTGGACAGGTGATTTGACCTGCCGTGATGTTCAGTCCCTGACGCAATGACGTATCATCGCGCAATGCCTGCCGCCAGCCCTTGTCTGCCAGTTGTAACACATAAGGCAGGGTCGCGTTGGTCAGGGCCAGTGTCGAGGTGCGCGGCACTCCGCCCGGCATATTGGCGACCGCATAGTGAATGATCCCGTCGACGCTATATACCGGATTTTCATGAGTGGTCGGGTGTGTGCTTTCGACGCAGCCGCCCTGATCCACGGCAACGTCGATTATGACTGAACCTGGTTGCATTAGTTTCAAGTCGCAACGCTTAATCAGTCTGGGCGCAGCCGCGCCGGGAATCAGCACGCAGCCTATCACCAGATCCGCCGTGGCGATTTGCTCCAGCAGATTATGCCGGTTGGCGTACAGCGTTACGACGTTAGCGGGCAGTGCCAGCTGGCGCAGTCGTTCCAGTGACGAATCGAGCAGGGTGACGCGCGCGCCCATACCGGCAGCGATAAGCGCTGCATTGCTCCCCACCACGCCGCCGCCCAGAATCAGCACATGCGCCGGCGCAACCCCTGGAACGCCGCCCAATAATACGCCGCGTCCGCCATGTAGTTTTTCCAGATATTTCGCCCCTTGCTGTACCGCCATGCGTCCTGCAACTTCCGACATCGGTGTGAGTAAGGGGCGTTCGCCGGATGGCAGCGTCACGGTTTCATACGCGATGCACGTTGCACCGGAGTCCAGGTGAGCCTGTGTCAGTTCACGGTCTGCGGCGAAATGGAAATAGGTGAAAACAGTCTGTCCCGCGCGCAGCCGTGGCCATTCGGTGTGTACCGGTTCTTTGACCTTGACGACTAAATCCGCAGTCGACCAGATAGCCGCAGCATTGCCAGCCAGCCCGGCGCCTGCGAGCAGATATTGCTCATCGCTAAAGCCGCTGCCCAGCCCTGCTCCGGTCTCTACCCGGACTTCGTGTCCCGCCGCCACCAGGGCGGCGACACCGGATGGCACGAGAGAGACGCGGTATTCATTCGTCTTGATCTCTTTCGGGATGCCAATCATCATGATATATCCTTTGTAATCAGTGCGTTGCTATTTTTTCGCAGCGTTTGTTCCGGGATGGCACCCGTAGGTCTGGTAAGTGCCATCAGGTGCTTAGCCGGCGCATCAGGATAAGCCGGGATTTTACGCCTGCGCGCAATTCATTGTGCGTTTGCATGAAATGGTACTCGTATCCGGCTAGGTGTACTCGTAAATCGGCCGAACGTAGGAGGCCGTGAAGAGTTATTCGTGCTTGCTGCGAAAAATGGTAGCATAAAGCGCGGCAGTTAAAAGGGAGCGCTCGGCATCATGGTGTGCATCATCGGAAAAAGTGTGAAGTACCTGCTCATGCTCATGCTCATGCTGCTGAGTGCCTGCGGCAAATCGGATGAGAGCGCCTATCAACCTGGGCTGAACCGTGCGAAGTCGGCGAACGAATATGTCGTCGGCATCCATCCGCTGCACAATCCGCAGCGCTTGATGGAGGTGTACGGGCCGCTCGTGGATTATATGAACAAGGCCATTCCGGATGCGCATTTTAAACTGGAAGCATCCCGCAACTACGAAGAGTACGAAAAGAAGCTGTATGCGGGACATTTCGCTTTTGCCATGCCCAATCCCTATCAAACGGTACGCTCAGTCCGCCATGGCTATCGCATTTTCGGCAAGATGGGTGACGACGAAGTATTTCGCGGCATTATTCTGGTACGCCGTGACAGCCATATCCGCAAGGTGACGGATCTCAAGGGGCTTGCGGTTTCTTATCCTGCAGCAACGGCGCTGGCGGCGACCATGATGCCGCAATATTACCTGCACACCCATGGTATCGATGTGAACCGCGACATCAAAAACATGTATGTTGGTTCGCAGGAGTCGTCGATTCTGAATGTATATCAGGGTCGCGTGGCCGCCGGTGCGACCTGGCTGGTGCCCTGGAAGGCTTTTGTCTTAGAGCACCCCGAGATGGCCAGCCAGCTTCAGGTGCAGTGGCAAACCGAATCCTTGCCGAATAACGGCTGGGTCGTACGAGCCGATATCGCTGCGCCGTTAGCCGACCAGTTTGCGCAATTGTTGTTCGGTATGAATCTAAGCGGACAGGGCCGGGCAATATTGAGCCGGATGCCTATTTCCTGTTTTGAACCGGCGACCGATGCGACATACCGTCCGGTCCGTGATTTTCTGGCGAAGTACTCCAGCGAGATACGTAAGGTATCATATTGATTAATATGAATATATTTAAATCTTCATACCTGTTTCTGCGCCGGGCATGGGGGTTGTCCATTCGGCGCCAATTGACTGGTGCATTTGTCCTTGTTTCGACGGTGATTATTTTGGCGTCCGGCCAGCTGCTTTATACTTACCAGAGGGATTTTCAATACACGCACGGTAACAACAATGCGCTGGAGCTGGCTCAGGCGCTGGCCTACAGCAGTTCATCCTGGGTATTGGCCAACGATGTGGCCGGTTTGCAGGAGGTTTTGAAAGGGGCTGCCCATGCGACGGACATCAAGTTCGCCGTCGTGCTGTCCCCGCAAGGCGAGGTCATGGCATCGACCCGGCCCGAGTATATCGGCCAGGTTTTCAGCGATGCGCTGAGTCAGCGTTTATTGGCCATGTCACCCGAGCGCCATATTCTGATTGATGCGGATAATCTGATCGACGTTGCCGTGCCGGTGAAGTCTGCTGATCGACTGATAGGCTGGGTTCGCGTCGAATTGTCACGTGAGACAGCAAACGCCAATTTGCACGCGATTGCTGCTGCCGGGCTGGGTATCGCTGTTTTCTTTGTGTTGATGATCGCCCTGATTGCCAGTGCGCTGGCGCGAGGCCTGACAGCCGGTTTGGCGCGCCTGGCCCGGGTCGCCGATGAAGCAGAGCGAGGCCATGAATTTCAGCGTAAGGATATCCTTCGTGAGGATGAGATCGGCATATTGGCGCGTCATCTGTACCTAATGCTCGATACGGTCAATGAGGAGAAAAGAGCCAATCTGGAGAGCGAAGCGCGCCTGCGCACCATACTTGACAGCGTGGATGCCTATATTTATCTCAAGGATGGTCAGGGAAATTATCTGTTTGCGAACCGGGCGGTACGTGAGCTCTGGCATGCCGGGATGGACGAAATTATCGGCTTCGGTGACGAGAAGTTCTTTGATGCGGCGACCGCTGCCAACCTGAGGTGCAACGATAGCCGGGTGCTCCAGGAGGGTGCAACCTTGAGAACTGAGGAGGTTAATACTGTTGAGGCCACGGGGAAGACCTACGTCTATCAGTCAACCAAATTGCCGCTGCGTGCTGAGGATGGGCGTATCTATGCGTTGTGCGGCATCTCCGTTGACATCACCGAGCTCAAACAAACCGAGGCTGATTTGCGTATCGCCGCGACCGCGTTTGAATCCCAGGAAGGTATGCTGGTCACCGATGCCGATAGCCGTATCCTGCGGGTAAATCGCGCTTTTACCGGAATTTCCGGTTATGAAGCAGAAGAAGCCATAGGCAAAACACCGAGCATGCTGAAATCGGGTCGCCACGATGCGGACTTTTACGATGCCATGTGGAAGGATCTTAACCAAACCGGTGGGTGGGAAGGTGAAATCTGGAATCGGCGCAAGAATGGCGAAATCCATCCTGAACATCTCACCATTACATCGGTAAAAGATAAAACGGGTCTCGTCTCGAATTACGTTGCCACGCTCACCGATATCACCAAAAGCAAGCGGGACGAAGAAAATATCAGGAATCTTGCTTTTTACGATTCGCTCACCGGGCTGCCTAACCGACGGTTGCTGATGGACAGGCTCAATCAGGCGCTGGTTTCCCGTGCCCGTAGCGGCAGGCAGGGCGCATTGTTGTTCATCGATTTGGATAATTTCAAGACCTTGAACGACACCTTGGGGCATGAGACCGGTGACCGGTTGCTGCAACAGGTCGCACTCAGGCTGGAATCCTGTGTCCGTGAAGGAGATACCGTGGCGCGCCTGGGCGGTGACGAATTTGTGGTGATGCTGGAAAACCTGGGCGAGCAGGCGGTCGAGGCGGCAGCGCAAACAGAAGCGATCGGGGTCAAAATACTCGCCAACTTGAATGTGCCCTACCAACTGGCAACCCACGAGCATCACAGTACGCCCAGCATCGGTGCCACCTTGTTTGATGATCACAAACAGGGCGCGGAGAATCTGCTGCGTCAGGCGGACATTGCCATGTATCAGGCCAAGAAAGCCGGTCGCAATACGTTGCGCTTTTTTGACCCGCAGATGCAGGACGCCATCAATCAGCGCGCGGCGCTTGAGGTCGAGTTGCGCAGCGCACTTGAGAGCAGTCAATTTGAACTGTATTACCAGATACAAGTGGATAAATTATATCACATGAAAGGTGCGGAGGCGCTGATTCGTTGGCTGCACCCTGAGCACGGTCTGATTACACCCGACAGGTTTATTCCGCTGGCGGAAGAAAGCGGGCTGATCCTGCCGTTGGGTAACTGGGTGCTGGAGACGGCCTGTGCGCAAATTCATGCCTGGCAACAATCAGTGCAGACACGGGATCTGGTTCTTGCCATCAATGTCAGTGCCAGACAGTTTCGTCAGGCGAATTTTGTGGCTCAGGTACGCGCTGCCGTAGAACATCATGCGATTGACCCGATCAAGCTCAAGCTGGAATTGACGGAAAGTATGTTGCTGGAAAATATCGAAGACACCATTGCCAGTATGAAAGCCTTGAAATCCATCGGGGTGCAGTTTTCGCTGGACGATTTCGGTACCGGCTATTCATCCTTGCAATATCTGAAGCGGCTGCCGCTTGATCAACTCAAGATTGATCAGTCCTTCGTGCGGGATATTGTCGCTGACGGCAGCGATCAGGCGATAGTACGCACCATCATTGCGATGGCGCACAGTCTGAACCTGAAGGTGATAGCCGAAGGTGTGGAAACAGAGGTGCAGCGGCAATGCCTGCTGTCTATGGGGTGTACGCATTTTCAGGGATATTTATTTGGCAAACCAGTGCCGGTTTCCGCCTTGCTGGCTGTGCTAAAGTAGGGTGAGATAAATATAACTAATTGATATTTTTCATAAATCTCGTCCTGGAAAGCCGATTTGTCGCGTAAAAATTGACAGACTGCGCCAAAACGCGGAAACTTCACACCGTGCCGATTTGACATCAGCTTGCGGGGCACGGACAGAATAGCGCGAAACCTAAGTTTCCCTGTTCTGTTAAAACATACCAGCTAAAGCGAGGACACCCGTTTTGGCTAAGCTAAACGGGTTTTATTTTGGAGTTTTCTTGGGTACTTCTATAGGCATCGTCCAGGCGCAGCGAGCGCTATTCGACACACCGTTGACGTTTCGTAGCGGCGCGGTATTGCCGCGCTATGAGTTGATGTATGAAACTTATGGCACGCTCAATGCCGGTAAATCCAACGCCATCCTGATCTGTCATGCTTTATCCGGCCATCACCATGTGGCAGGTTACTACGCGGACGATGAGAAAAATGTCGGTTGGTGGGACAACATGGTCGGACCCGGCAAGCCGATGGACACCGACAAATTTTTCGTTATCGGATTAAATAATCTGGGTGGTTGTCACGGTTCGACCGGACCGTCCTCGATCAACCCGGAAACCGGTAAGCAGTATGGGGCGAGCTTTCCGGTGATCACGGTGGAAGACTGGGTCGAATCTCAGGCGCGTCTGGCTGACTATCTTGGAATCAAGCAATTTGCCGCCGTGATCGGTGGCAGCTTAGGCGGGATGCAGGCCTTGCAATGGTCGCTGGCCTATCCGGAGCGGGTGCGTCACGTGCTGACCATCGCCAGTGCGCCACGCCTCACCGCTCAGAACATCGCGTTCAATGATGTGGCGCGCAATGCGATCCTGACCGATCCTGATTTTCATGGCGGCGACTATTATCAGCACGGCGTGGTGCCGACGCGGGGCTTGCGACTGGCGCGTATGCTGGGGCACATCACCTATCTGTCGGACGATGCGATGGCCGACAAGTTTGGTCGTCAGTTGCGCACCGGGCAATACAATTACGGTTACGAGGTGGAATTCCAGATCGAATCCTATCTGCGTTATCAGGGCGATAAGTTCGCGGCGTATTTCGATGCCAACACCTATTTGTTGATGACCAAGGCGCTGGATTATTTCGACCCGGCGCAGGGATGTGGTGGCGATTTGAACCGCGCGTTTGCGCAAGCGAAGTCCGATTTTCTGGTGATCTCGTTTACCACCGACTGGCGCTTTTCGCCGCAGCGCTCGCGCGAAATCGTGCGTCCTCTGCTGCACAACAAACGCCAGGTCAGCTATGCGGAGATTACCTCCAATCACGGCCATGATTCCTTCCTGATGGAACATCCGCATTATTTCGATGTGGTGCGTGCCTACCTCGGCAACGTTGCATGCGAGGTAACAAAATGATTAATAAAGAGATTGAAAGACTGGCCGCAGAGCGTCCGGATTTTAAGGCGATAGCCGCCTGGATACCCAAGGGTGCATCGGTGCTGGATCTGGGCTGCGGTGATGGCAGCCTGTTGCGTTATCTCAAGGAGACGCGGGCGATACGCGGTTATGGTGTGGAGATCAGCGACATGGATATCGTCTCTTGCATCGCCAACGGCGTGAATGTGATACAGAACGACCTGGATGCCGGACTGTCCGATTTTGAGAGTGACTCCTTTGACTTTGTCATCCTGTCGCAAACGCTGCAAGCCACGCGTCATACCGAAGTATTGATCAAAGAAATGCTGCGTGTCGGAAGGGTAGGTATCGTCAGTTTTCCTAATTTTGGTTATTGGAAAAATCGCCTGAACGTGCTGATGGGCAATATGCCGGTGTCCAGCGAATTGCCCTATCAGTGGTATGACACCCCCAACGTCCACCTCTGTACCTTGAATGACTTCGAGAGTTTTTGCCGGAAATACTGCGTGTCGGTCACGGCGCGCAGCGTGATGACAGGAGGCGGTGAGGTGGACTTTCTGCCTAATCTCTTGGGCAGTACGGCGGTCTATCGTTTTCAGCGCGGCGTATAAAATGAAGGCGGGCGCGGTGTGACTGAAAACCAGAATCCCGAACAGAAAGCCCGCGACAATATCGATGCGCTGCTCAGGCAGGCAGGATGGGTCGTTCAATCCGCTAAGAAGATTGACCTGAGTTCAGGGCTCGGACAGGCTGTGCGTGAATACCAGACTGATGTCGGCCCCGCCGACTACGTGCTATTCGTAAATAAAAAAGCTGTTGGCGTGATCGAGGCCAAGCGGGAAAAGCTCGGACACAAGATCACTGAAGTCGAGGAGCAAACGGGGGGCTATGCGGCAGCAAAATTGAAGTGGGTGAATAACAAGGAACCATTGCCCTTCCTGTACGCGAGCACCGGCATCATTACCCGCTTTACCGATGGTCGCGATCCCAAGCCCCGTTCACGCGAGGTTTTCAGCTTCCACCGTCCCGAAACATTCAAAGAATGGATGGCTCAAGGCAACAGCTTGCGCGTCCGCTTACAGGATATTCCTGAGCTTAATCCGAGTCACCTTCCAGCCAAAGAATTACGTCTGCGCGATTGCCAGGAAAACGCATCCTGTTTCTGGTGGATACCAAAAATCTCGGCGAACAGGCCGGGCAGGAAATGATGTCGTATGTGCCCATCGATGATAATCGTAAGTTCACCGAACTGTATAACGTGCAGCGCCTCAAATCTTCATTTGTTCCTAAGGATAGTCAGGTCTGCATCAGCCCTATTCAGCGCTTGTATTCCATCCTTAAAGGGACTGAACTGGACGAAGCCACGGAAGAAATTAATCCGGCAGAACTTTATTTCAACCGTCATTCCCGCGAATGCGGGAATCCGTGCGCCCGTGAAGGCGCACAAATAGCGCGGTGAAAGTCCGTGTCGGAGTATGCCAAGACTCCGTAGCTGAAGGTAACTGCGTTGCCGCGAGGCGGGGTGGAGAGCAACCGGAAGCGAACTGG
>Ga0208863_1000531_pt1 | contig 34862 bp, 30 predicted proteins | sample RifOxyD3_FD_184040 | JGI IMG/M metagenome (GOLD analysis project Ga0208863, IMG submission 184040) | Soil microbial communities from Rifle, Colorado - Rifle Oxygen_injection D3 (SPAdes) | ecosystem: Environmental > Terrestrial > Deep subsurface > Rock core/Sediment | place: Rifle, Colorado...
TTGTCGCAGCAGCGCCGCGACTTTTTTATTACCCCGATGTCTCGAACCCATCACTTGGTGTCCCCCTTCAGTAATTCATCCAACACGCCCTCCGCCTCCTGCTGCACAGCGAGGATGTCGGCACGGATTTCGTCAAGGGTACGGAGCGGCTGGGGCTTATAAAAATGGCGGGTAAAGGAAATCTCGTAGCCAATCTTGGTCTTGGTCTCGTCTATCCAGGCATCAGGAGTATAGGGCAATACCTCACGGCGGATGAAGGCCTCTATGCCGCCCTCTTCCAATAGTGGTACCTGTTCGGTGTCGCGCAGGTCGGTATCGGGCTCGTACTCGACTACACAGGTCCGACCGCCCTCACCCCCGGCCCCTCTCCCGGAGGGCGAGGGGAGTTTTACTTCGTAGAGACCGTACAATGGGTTGGCTGTCATCTTGCCTGGTTTATATACCTTGGCAATGACCGGCGGGGCGCTCTCCTCCCGCCAGCTGACAGCACGGAGGATAAGCTTGAGATCCGCTAGCCCCACCTTCCGCCCACTTTGCTTGATGACCTTATACACTACCTCACGAAAGAGATTGTGATCGGTAAAAAGTTCGCCGCCTACAGTCTGGCGCAGGTTAGTGGCGATTTCCAGCAGACGGGCATCCCGCTCCCAGGTTCTTTCGTCGAGGAGTTTTTTCTTTTTCTTTTCCGGCAGGCCCTTTTGGGTTCCACCTTCCTCATCGTCATCCCCCTCATCCGCATTGCCCCACTCGGCAAGACGCTTTTCCAGGGCCTTTTCGACTGCGAAGAAATCATCAAATATATTGTCTCCGAATTCGTCGTAAAGCTGAGAACGGATCTCTTCATCACCGGAAGCAAAGCGCAGGGCCTCTATAGCTGGAATTGTTAGCTGGCTATGCAGGCGCAATGGACGCTCGACAGTCACCTTATAGTAACCAAAGGCTTTGTTTGGGAAAATCTTGGACTGCTCTGTCTCAATAAAATCCAGATAGGTATCACAGATACGACGGATATCATCAGCAGCAAGTTCGCAGTTTTTCTTGCCGAGATTCTTACGGAGAGGCTTGAACCAGGAGCTTGCATCAATGAGTTGAACCTTGCCCTGGCGATGCTCGGGCTTGCGGTTGGTAAGCACCCAGATATAGGTGGCAATGCCGGTGTTGTAGAAGAGGTTAAGCGGCAGAGCAACGATGGTCTCCAGCCAGTCGTTTTCAATGAGCCAGCGCCGGATGTTGCTTTCCCCTTGTCCGGCATCGCCGGTAAAAAGCGATGAACCGTTATGGACTTCGGCAATGCGGCTGCCGAGCTGAGTCTTATGGTTCATCTTCGAGGCCATATTGGCGAGAAAGAGCATTTGGCCGTCGCTCGAACGGGTGATGAGTGAGTAATCCGGTTCGTCGGCATGACTGATTTTGAAGCGGGAATCACGCATGTGATCTTTGCCACCCATGTTATCGAGATCCTTCTTCCAGCTCTTGCCATACGGAGGATTGGAGAGCATGAAATCGAACTCATGGGCCGGGAAAGCATCATGAGAAAGGGTAGAATACTCGGCCCCGCCGATAATATGTTCGGCATTCTCCCCTTCACCCTTAAGCAGCATATCAGCCTTGCAGATGGCGAAGGTCTCAGGGTTTATCTCCTGGCCGTACAGGTAGGTGCTAACCTGGTTGCTTTGAGCATTTGCGAGCTGTTGCAGCGTCTCCTCCGCCACGGTAAGCATGCCGCCAGTGCCGCAGGCCCCGTCATAAAGGGAAATAACCCATATCGGGGTAAATATGACAATTAACCGAATATAATTACTCGAATATTTAATTAGCTCGGTTTGGCAAGGGGTGTCAATGAAAATCCATAAATTACCTGATATTTCTATCTGTTAAACAATGAAACCGTTTATTAGCAAATTATGTTAGGAAGTCCCCGCATCATGGTCATCATGATTTCAGCTCACCTTAATTTATTTTCCTGTGTTGCATGGGGGTTAAAAGTCTATTTTTGAAATAGTTCTTGGCAGGGGCATGTGAATAGTAAAATGCTATTTGATAAGTACTACAACTATATCAAAAACTACAAGAATGACGACGGCGAGGCATTTATGAAAAATGTTTATGAGCCAGTTTTGGAAGGAAGGTGTTTGGTGTAATAGGTCGGAAAGTTACACCAAACTATTACACCAAACCATGAGAGCTGAAAAAATAATCAGTAAAATAAAATAGTTAAATGGTGGAGGCGCCGGGAGTTGAACCCGGGTCCGAAAATACTCCCCTTCAAACGTCTACATGCGTATTCCTGAATCATTGCTTATCGCGCCTTGACCCCACCAGGACAAGAGATCTCAGCGCTATCCCTCTGTAAATTTCGCTTAAGGAACCGTGGGTACGTTCCGGCAGCTATCCCGCTAGCGACGTTCTTACCAGCCCCGCGGGAGTGGGCCGGCAGAACGGTAGCCTATGCGGCTACAGCGTATGCATAGTCGTCTGCGACTATATTTTCTCTACCTAGTTAACGAGACAGATAGAAACCTCGGCATGCAGCTTGAGCTTACATATCCCCGTCGAAGCCGTTTCGCCCCCCTTGTTCAGTTTAATTTATTGTGTTTGGCCATCGTCCGCTCCGTATCGCGGTCTAGGTCCTTTTGCTTGATGGCCTGGCGTTTGTCGTACATCTTTTTACCCTTGGCCACGCCCAGGGCAATCTTCACCTTGCCTCTATCATTAAAGTATATCTTAAGGGGGATTAAGGCAAAGCCTTTTTCACGAACCCGGCCGATTAGTTTACGGATCTCCTTGGCTTTGAGCAGAAGTTTGCGCTCGCGGAGCGGTTCCGGGGCATTATAAGAGGCGTTGGTATAAGCCGAGATATGGACATTTAAAAGGAAGACCTCGCTGTTCTTGATTCTGGCATAGCCGTCTTTCAGATTGGCCCGTCCGGCGCGCAGGGATTTGACCTCCGGACCAAGCAGCATTATGCCGGCCTCGATCACGTCCTCAATGTGGTAATCGTGATAGGCCTTCTTGTTTGTGCAAACTACCTTTTCAGTCATATATTTTCCCTGCCCGCAACTCCCTGAACTCAAGAAGAGCCGGTAACCCGTAGGGCCTCCTCAAAGGTGGTTATACCGCTTTTCACTTTCTTCCAGGCATCTTCCTTCAAGGTGGTCATGCCCTCTTCCCGGGCAATCCGCCGGATCTCTGATTCAGCCTCCAAAGCAACAACCAGCCGACTTAGGCGGTTGGACATCGGGAAGATCTCGAAGATGCCGCAGCGGCCGAGAAAGCCGGTATTCCGACAGTGGCGGCAACCCTTACCACGGCTCAAGGTTATCTCGCCGGTTTCAGTCACCGGCAGGCCGCTGTCGTGCAGCTCATCGGCGTTCCTGACATATTTCTCTAGACAATGCGGACAGATGGTGCGCACCAGACGTTGCGCCATGGCGCCCAACATTGTCGAACCGATGAGAAATGGCTGGACTCCGAGATCGATGAGCCGACTCACAGAGGAGACAGCATCATTGGTATGCAGGGTGGAAAAAACCAGGTGGCCGGTCAGGGCAGCCTGAATGGCATTGGTGGCCGTATCCAGATCACGGATCTCACCGATCATGATGACATCAGGATCCTGGCGCAGGATATTTCGGAGAATTGATGCAAAGGTCACATCAACCTGCGGCTGCACCGAGATCTGATTAAACTCCTCATGCACCATCTCGACCGGATCTTCGACGGTAACCACATTGATCGCCGGAGTGGCAATCTGTTTCAAGGTGGAATATAGCGTCGTGGATTTACCGCTGCCGGTTGGCCCGGTAACTAAGACAATGCCGTGCGGAGAGGTCATGAACTGCCGATAAACCAACAAATCCCGCTCGGACAAACCGATTTTGGCAACGTCTTGAAAAAGAATATCCGGATCGAGGATACGCAGAACTACTTTTTCACCAAAGGCAACCGGAATGGTGGAAACCCGGATCTCCGCCTCTTTGCCCTCACGGTCCACCTTGATCCGGCCATCCTGCGGTCGCCGTTTTTCAGCGATGTCAAGTCTGGACATGGTCTTAAGCCGCGAGACGATTGCCGAATGAACCGCCTTGGGCAGCTTATAGATGATATGCAGAATTCCATCGATCCGTAAACGCACGATACTTGCTTCGCGCTTTGGCTCGATATGAATATCGCTGGCCCGCTGTTCAAAGGCGTAGTTGAACAGATGATCTACCGCCGCCTTGATATTCTGATCGGACGAGGCGATCTCTTTGGTGGAAGAAATCCGCACATACTGCTCAAGGTTGCCAAGGTCGACCTGCGGTCTGGCCAGATGGGATTCAGCCGCGGAGATCGATGACTGAAAGCCGTAAAACTCGGCAAGCATCTTTCTGATCTCCGATTTGGTGCTGATATAGGGCTTTATCTTGATCTGATTCGCCCGCTCGATCTCCTCGATAACCGCTAGTTTGACCGGATCGCAAATCGCCACCTCAAGAACGCCATCGCTCATCGCAAAGGGTAAGAGAAGATGGTTGATCGCAAAAGATTTCGGGATGCTCTTGGTAACGATATCCAGATTTAATTCAAGCGGATCAAGTTTTTTAAACGGCATTATGCAATCACGAGCCACAGCCCGCATTATCAGGTCTTCACTGACAAATTTGCCGCTCTCCGCCACAAGTTGCAGATTCATGGCAACAATAATCTCGATCAAACCGGGCTGCTCGGTTGAGGACGAAAATTTCCCCGCACCACTTTTCCCCTGTTGCTGTTTGGCAAAAACGGCCTGCTGCTGTTTATTTTTAAGGATGACCAACTGCCTCTGTTCCGCAGTGATCAGGCCTCTTTGTTCCAGCAGGCCAAGCAGATATGTTTCATCATCAATATTTTGTTGCATCGGTTCAAATCAATCCAAGGGGCTGTTGTATTAGGAAAAAAGGCATAATTCATCTCCTCATTAAAATCAATCCGCCGGTTTTATACAATACAAATATAGAAACTTGTTGGCTTAAGCCATTTCAAATTCAACGTTCCTTTGGTATAGTAGGCCGCATCATAAAAAACACAAGGAGTATACCATGCTTGCACGCATAGAGGTTGGCCTGAAACCGGCCTTCATCGATTCTTTCGGGGAACAGACAAGAAAGCGAATCAATACCGACTTAAAACTTCCGGCTCAGACTGTCCGCACCATCAAGGTTTTTACCATTGAGGCGGAGATCAGTGAAGCCGAGTTACTGGCAGCAGCCAAAGGCCCGTTCTGCGACCCGGTTACCCAGGATTTTTCCCTGGGCGCTCTAGCCCTTGATGAACATTTCGCCTTTGACTGGCTCATCGAGGTCGGATTTCGACCAGGCGTCACCGACAACGAAGGCCACACCGCAGCGCAGGCTCTGGAACTCCTGATCGGCCGCAAACTCAAGCGCGGTGAAACGGTCTACACCTCGGTCCAGTTTCTGATCAGCGGACCACTCAACCGGGGAGATGCGGAAACTATCGCCAAAAAGCTGCTCGCCAACGAACTGATTCAACGCTTTACGGTTATGGCCCCGGAAGTCTACAGAGCAGAAGGAGGCATCAAACCTTTTGCCCCCAAGGTGCTGAGTGCAACTAAAGGCCGGATGTTTACCATCAATCTTGATGTCTCCGACCAGGAGCTGCTGCGCATCAGCCGGGAAGGCATCCTGGCCCTCACCCTGGACGAGATGAAATTCATCCGCTCTTATCTGGCTGATCCTGAGGTAATCAAAGAACGGCAGGCGGTCGGCCTCACCGATCAGGTTACTGATGTCGAGCTGGAGGTGCTGGCCCAGACCTGGTCGGAACATTGCAAACACAAGATATTTAACGGTGTCATCCAGTATGAGAATACTACAGATGGCACAACCTCGACCATCACCAGCCTGTTCGATACCTATATCCGTGATACGACGAAAGAGATCCGGAAAACCAAGGGTGAAAATGACTGGTGCCTCTCCGTATTCAAGGATAATGCCGGGGTTATCCGTTTCAACAATGACTGGAACGTGGTCTTCAAGGTCGAAACCCACAACAGCCCCTCAGCCCTCGACCCTTACGGCGGCGCGCTCACCGGCATTGTCGGCGTCAACCGCGACCCCTTTGGTACCGGCATGGGCGCCAAACTGGTCTGCAACACCAACGTCTTTTGCTTTGCTTCACCTTTTTACGACAAACCGATTCCGTCCCGCTTGCTCCATCCCAAACGGATAATGGAAGGCGTCCGCCAGGGGGTTGAACACGGCGGCAACAAGAGCGGCATCCCGACCGTGAACGGCTCAATTGTCTTTGACGAACGCTTTGCCGGTAAACCCCTGGTTTTCTGCGGCACCATCGGTATCATGCCCGCAATAGTCAACGGCCATCCGTCGCAGGACAAGAAAGCCATGCCTGGCGATGCTATCGTCATGACCGGCGGCCGGATCGGCAAGGACGGCATCCATGGCGCCACTTTCTCCTCTGAAGAGCTCAATGAGAATTCACCGGCCACTGCCGTGCAGATCGGTGACCCCATCACCCAAAAGAAGATGTTCGACTGCCTGCTCAAAGCCAGGGATCTGGGGCTCTATAACTGCATCACCGATAACGGCGCCGGCGGCCTCTCCTCCTCGGTCGGCGAGATGGCCCAGGACACGGGAGGATTCGAACTCCATCTCGATCGGGCGCCCCTCAAATACGCCGGGTTGCATCCATGGGAGATCTTTGTTTCAGAGGCCCAGGAACGCATGACTCTTGCGGTGCCACCCGAAAAACTTGACGACTTTCTCAGCCTCTGCCGGAAGATGGAGGTTGAGGCGACCGTGCTCGGCCAGTTCAACGACTCCGGTAAATTCCAGGCGCTCTATGAGGGCAAAACCGTAGCCTGTCTGGCCATGGATTTCGTCCATAAAGGTTTGCCGCCCATGCAATTGCCGGCCAGATGGGAACCAAAGATTTTTGCCGAGCCCAAACTGCCTGCAACACCTGACCTTGGCCGCGAACTCAAAAACCTGCTTGGTCGCCTCAATATCTGCAGCAAAGAGTACGTGGTCCGGCAGTACGATCATGAAGTCCAAGGCGGCAGCGTCGTCAAGCCGCTGACCGGCGCCGCCAACGATGGCCCGAGCGACGCCGCCGTAATTCGACCGCTGCTCGACTCCTTTGAGGGCCTGGTCATCAGCCACGGCATCTGCCCGCGCTATTCCGATATCGACGCCTATCACATGACCGCTGCTGCCGTCGACGAGGCCGTACGGAATGCGGTAGCGGTCGGCGCCAACCTCGATCATCTGGCCGGTCTCGACAATTTCTGCTGGTGCGACCCGGTTCTCTCCGACAAAACCCCGGACGGCGCCTACAAGCTTGCCCAGCTGGTCCGGGCCAATCAAGCCTTGACCGACATCTGCAAGGCCTATGGCGTACCCTGCATCTCCGGCAAAGACAGCATGAAAAATGATTATCAGATGGCCGGCACTAAAATTTCAATTCCGCCCACCCTGCTCTTCTCAGTGCTTGCCAAGATCGATGATGTCCGCCGGGCAGTAACCATGGATGCAAAAAAGGCAGACGATTTCGTCTATGTTTTGGGACTTACCCTGCCCGAACTAGGTGGAAGCGAGTATGCGGCCCAGCACGACGCCATCGGCAACCACGTTCCCAAGGTCAACACCAGAGAGGCTATTGCCAACTACCGTGCCCTGTCTGCGGCTATCCGTCAGGGCCTGATCGCCTCCTGCCACGACTGCTCGGACGGTGGTCTGGGCGTGGCCCTGGCTGAAACCGGCTTTGCCGGCAATCTTGGACTCCATATTGATCTGAATGGCATTCCAGCCACCGGAATCAACCGGGAGGACACCCTCCTCTTTTCCGAATCCCAGAGCCGTTTCGTTATCACGGTCCGACCCGACAAGGCAAACGAGTTCGAAACACTCTTAAAACACCGACCGTGCTCCAGGGTCGGAAAGGTTCTTGCCGAGCCGGTTTTGACCATAACCGGGTTAAACGGCGACATTGTAATGTCCGAAACCATGGCTGAGCTCAAGGCGAGCTGGAAAAACACTCTTAATTTTTAGGCCCCCCTTGCCCATGATTCTTACCAAAAGCTGCTTCATCAAGAATATCAAAGACAGTCAGGCGCTTGAAGACCTCTTCCTTATCAAGGAGATGACCAGAGCTGAGACCAGGGCAGGCAAACCCTATATCAAGCTGGTCGTCATGGACAGTACCGGTGAAATTTCCGGTAATATCTGGGAGGAGGCCGACCGCTACAACGAAGAGTTCAAACCCGGCCAGGTGATAAGGTTAAACGGTCAGGCTCAGGCCTATAGGGGAATCCTGCAGCTCAAGATCAATCGCATCCAGGCCGTGGCCGAGAGCGAGGTAGACCGGTCACTATTTCTGCCGACTGCGCCGGTTGCGCCCGACGCCATGACCGAGGAACTGCTGCGGTTGATCATGGGAATAAAGGACAAACACCTTAAAAAACTGGTGCTCGCCTTTTTCACAGACTTAAAGTTTGTCGAGCTGTTTAAAAATGCACCGGCAGCCAAGCAGATGCACCATGCTTACCACGGCGGCCTGCTCGAACACACCCTGGCAGTGGCAAACCTTGCCAATCTGGTTGCCGGCCTCTATCCGGTCGTCGACCACTCTCTGCTGATGGCCGGCGCTATCCTGCATGATCTTGGAAAGATCAAGGAGTACAGTTTCAACTCCTACCCTTTCGACTATACGGACGACGGCCGGCTCATGGGCCACGCGGTCATGGCTGTCGAGATGATCCAGGAGAAAATTGCGACCATACAGCAGTTTCCCGGACAACGGGCTACCAGCCTCAAACATCTGATTTTAAGCCACCACGGCCGCCATGAATTCGGCGCACCTGTTGTCCCCATGATGCTTGAGGCCTTTATCTTGCATTTTGTTGATGATCTTGACGCCAAAATAAACACCATTACAAAAATTAGTGAAAAAGCAGGCGTTCCCGGTTATCAATGGACCGAGTATCAGCGGGCCCTCGAGCGATTCCTCTATGTAGCAGGCCCCGACAACCAGACAGAAGCAGCCGAACCGGAGATACATACCGATGGCACAACCAAGGCCAGACAGAGCCAGGATGATGTTCGGCAACGGTTGCTGTTCGACTCAGGAAAGCCCTTTACCGAATAAACTGATCAACAATCCCCATGCCGCCCAGCCAGACACAGACCTCCCTGCATAGCATTATCGGCCAGGAAAAGGCTAAACTATTTTTAACCCGAGCGGTACGCGCCGGTAAAATGAGCCATGCCTACCTGTTTAGAGGCCCGGCCGGTATCGGCAAACGCAGCACGGCCCTGGCCTTTGCCGCCTATCTCAACTGCCTGAATCGGACAGACGATGATGCCTGCGGCACCTGCCGGCAGTGCCGTAAATTTGCATCGGGCAACCATCCGGATCTGCTTCTGATCGAACCGGATGGCAGCGCCATCAAGATCGATCAGATCAGGAGTCTTAAAAAAGATCTCCTTTTCCCACCGCTTGAGGCGCAGTGCCGCGTTGTTGTGCTGACCTCAATCCACACCATGCGGCGGGAGGCCACCAACAGCCTGCTCAAAACTCTCGAAGAGCCCCCGGATAACACTGTTCTCATTCTTACCGCCGATGCGGCCGGCGAGATCCTGCCCACCATCAGATCGCGCTGCCAGACTATCCCCTTCTACCCACTGCCTTATAATCAGGTGATCAACTATCTCCTGAGCCGACCGAAGAGAGCCGGCAGAGCAGCAGATTCCATATCCGTCACAGAGGCAGAGACCCTGGCCGCCATCGCCGAAGGCAGCATCGGGCGCGCCATGCTGTTTAAAGAGAAAGATATTCTCGCTCTTCGACACGAGATTGTCACCAGGCTGCTGCCGCTGCAACCAGGCGAGCCCGAAGCGGTTGACACTGTCTTTTCCCTTGCCGAACAGGCCGCCAAACTGGAGAATCACCTTCCGGAGCTTTTTATTCTTCTCAAGATCTGGCTGCGGGATCTAATTTTGCTGGCCAACGGCATGCCGGAAACCAGCCTGATCAGCCGCGATCTCGCCACCTCCTTAGCCCTGGCCGGGCAAAGGTTCAATCTCCAGCAACTCAAAGATCAACTGCACCACATCGACCGGGCGGAAAAGCAGCTAAAACGCAACTGCAATCGCGGTCTGGTCTGTGAAGTACTTTTCTTTGGCCTGCTTTGATGGTATGGTGCGATGGAATTAACATTTTTTGTAATTAATCATTCACCATCACCCTGGTTTCAGCAACTATGGATAATCAAACGCAAAACATCGAACCACCCTCACCGATCTCGCCACTTGAGACCGGCTCTCCGGAGAATACGGAGCGCTGTTTCAAGGTCCAGTTCCGCCATAATGAACAACTTTACACAGCTGTTTCCAGACTAACATCTATAAAGGTCGGCGATCTGGTGATGATCCAGGCTGAACATGGCCTCGAACCTGCCAAGGTCATTGAAATCGGCCCATCCATAACTATCGGCGAACCGATTGTGATTAAGACCTCTTTCTCCTTCAACCGCCGCGCTTCCACCGAAGATATCGCCAAATTCACCCGACTGCTTGAAAAAGAACAGGAGGCCAAGGACCTCTGTAATCAACTGATAGCCAAACACAGCCTGCAGATGAAACTTATCAAGGTCGAGCGCTTCTTTAACGGCAGCAAGATCATCTTCTATTTCACTGCCGAAAACCGGGTGGATTTCCGGGAGCTGGTCAAGGACCTGGTGCAGGAGTTCCGCACCCGGGTCGAAATCAGGCAGGTAGGGGTCCGCCACGAAACCAAAATGATCGGCGGTCTCGGCTGCTGCGGCCGCGAACTCTGCTGCTCGTCATATATCCATAACTTTGCACCTGTTTCGATCAAAATGGCCAAGGAACAGGACCTGCCGCTCAATCCCACCAAGATTTCGGGTATCTGTAACCGGCTGCTCTGTTGTTTGACCTATGAATATGATTATTACCATGGGCTCAGGAAGGTAATGCCCAAGACCGGCAAAACCATTACCGTCGAAGGCCAGACCTATATGGTGCGCCAACAGAATGTCCTGCAGGAGACCATATCCGTGGCGACTATGGACGATCCGACAAAAACCCTGATTCTTCCACGTTTGAAATGGGAATCAGCAACAGCTGAGCCCACCGTTGCCCGCGAGAGCGGCAAAAAGAAAAACAAACCCCAGCAGGCGCCTGAGAAAAAAAACGATAAAAAGGATAAAAAGCAAGGATGACCCTGTATCTCACTACTCCCATCTTTTATGTAAACGCCCAACCGCATCTTGGCCATGCCTATACTATGGTGGTTGCCGATACCATTGCCAGATTTGCCCGACTAAGGGGCCAGGATGTCCGTTTTCAAACCGGAACTGACGAACACGGTGACAAGGTTGTACAGGCGGCCCATAGCGCCGGCATACCGCCTCTGGAATACGTTGACCGGATAAGTTCACAGTTCAGGAACGCCTGGCCCGCCTTGCACATCACTCCGGACCAATTCATCCGGACGACCGAACCAAGACATATAAAAACCGTCCAGGATATCCTGCAAAAGGTATATGATCAGGGTGACATCTATTTAAGCGAGTATTCCGGCCTCTACTGCCAGGGCTGTGAACGGTTTCTGACTGAAAAAGAGCTGGTTGACGGCAACTGTCCGGACCATCATCAACCGCCCTTCCAGATCAGCGAGCAGAACTACTTTTTCCGGATGAGCAAGTATCAGGAGTGGCTGATCGACCATATAAACAGCCACCCGGACTGGATCACCCCGGAACGCTACCGCAATGAGGTTCTCTCGTTTTTAAGCGAACCGCTCACTGATCTGTGCATATCACGCCCGACCTCCAGACTTACCTGGGGCATTTCGCTGCCCTTTGACAACCGTTTTGTCACCTATGTCTGGTTTGATGCCCTCATCAACTACCTGACCGGTATCGGCTACCCGGACGGAGCGGATTTCGGAAAATACTGGTTGGCCAGTGAACACATCATCGCCAAGGATATCCTGAAACCGCACGCCATATACTGGCCCACCATGCTCAGGGCCATGGATCTACCACCTTTCCGCCGTCTGCATGTCCACGGCTACTGGAATGTCAACGGTATTAAGATGTCCAAAAGTATCGGCAATGTCGTGCGACCGGATGATCTGGTCAACCGCTTCGGCACAGATGCGGTGCGCTACTTCTTTTTGCGCGAGATGTCATTCGGGATCGACTCCTCCTATTCGGACGAATCCTTGATCAACCGGCAGAATTCGGACCTGGCTAACGACCTCGGCAATCTCTGCAGCCGGTCGTTTACCATGGTCGAGAAGTTTATCGCCGGCCAGATCCCTCAGCCAGGCCCTGCTACAGCATCAGATAATGAGCTCAGCCGGGCAGCACTTGCCATGCTGAGCGAATATGCAACCCAGATGGACCAATTTGCTTTTCAAAAGGCTCTGCAGGCGGTCTGGAATGTGATCGGTCTTGCTAATCGCTATATCGTCACCAGTGCGCCTTGGGAACTGGCCAAGGATCCAGACCGCCATGAACGGCTCAACACGGTGCTCTATACCCTATTGGAAACCCTGCGTCTGATCACCCTCACCATCCTGCCGATCATGCCGGAAACAGCCGCAAAAATGACTGCGGCCCTCGGTCTCCTCGCGCCTCTTGACTGGGCCGGTCAAAATCGATGGGGAGTGCTGACGCCCGGTTCTCGAATTACCGTAAGCCCGGCCCTGTTTCCAAGGCTTGAACAGATCAAAAATATCGAAGTCGCACTACCGATAAATAAGGAAAAGACATTGTCGGAAAATAAAAAACAGCCGGCAACCCTGCCAGATGAGAGTTCAAATCTCATCGATTTTGCCGAGTTTAAAAAACTTGATCTTAGAGTCGGGGAGATTGTGGCGGCTGAACCGGTTAAGAAATCTGACAGACTGCTTAAACTGACGATCAAGGCCCCGGAGGAACGTACAGTTGTGGCCGGGATTGCCCAACACTGCCAACCCGAAGATCTGATCGGCAAATTCGTGATTATCGTTGCCAATCTTAAACCGACCAAACTTATGGGCATCACCTCAAACGGCATGGTCCTGGCTGCCAAGGATGGCGACCGACTGGTTCTAACTACTGTCTCCGCCCCTATTCCAGCCGGGAGCCGGGTTGCATGACAACAGCCACAACGACGTCTGAAACAGCAACCATTGAAGAACTGCAAAATCAGGCCCGGAGTGCGGCGCTTTCAACCAGTCGGCTGACGACCGGCAGCGGGCGTATCATCGGACTGCTGATTATGGTCAGCCCATATCCTGCAGACCAACTTTTGCGCTCATTAAGGAGTGTTATCAACAAAACAATAGAGGCCGGAGAGCAAAACGATCCTGCCGCTGCAAAATTAGCCAGATTTTCCTGCCAGGTTACCGTAGAGGAACGGACCGAACTCTTTCAATTCCTCAAAGGATGAACTAACGGTATGAATGCAACACCCACACCAGACAATCTCTCTCCACAAATCATAGCGGTCAGCAGCGGCAAAGGCGGCGTCGGCAAGACTACTTTTTCGGTCAATTTGGGAATTGCCCTGGCCCGACAGAACAAGAATGTCCTGCTGGTCGACGGCGATCTGGGCCTTGCCAATGTTGACGTGGCCCTGGGCTTAAATGTCAGACACACCCTGCAGGAGACTATTGAAGACGGCCGGAACCTCTCGGCAGTTGTAGTTGAGGTTTTTCCACACTTTCATGTCCTGCCCGCCAGTTCAGGCGTCCCGGAGATGGCAAGCCTGGCGTACGAAGACCAGGCCTACCTTTTAAACGCCCTCGAAGAGATCGGCAACCAGTTTGACTACATTATTGTTGATACGGCTGCTGGAATCGGCGATGCCGTCCTCTGGTTCAATAACTGGGCGCATACCAATATCGTCATCCTGTCGCCTGATCCGACCTCCATGACCGACGCCTATGCCCTGATCAAGGTACTGGTCACCCGATACAGCAAGAAATCCTTTTATCTGGTCGTCAATAATGTTAAATCAATAAAGGAAGGCCAGGGGGTATTTGCCAACATCAATGCTGTATTGAACAGATTTTTAAAAATCACTCCCTTCTATCTCGGGGCCATCCCTCAGGACAGCAACGTAGTCCAGGCGATCCGTACGCAAACCCCCCTGCTGGTCTCGGCCCGGGAGAGCAAAGCCGCCCATGCCCTGACCGGGATTGCCAAACGTGTCATGCAGATTAACCATCCGACGAACTGAACCATAAAATTACCCTATTAACTATTCTAAATACTGAACCAATCAACCTGTTGCTTTTCTGAATTGATTCTGAATAGTATGAAAAAATTCTTTAAAGATTCTGCAGGAAATACTATTGTATTAACTCCTTCGTCTGCCCTACGATGAATAGTCGGCAGGGTAAATGATATTTTAAATTAAGAGGCACACATGTTTGTTCTGGGAAATTTTATTAACGCACTGGCTGATCTTATCGATTTTGTCCTTATTGCCTATATGTGGATCATCATTGGCCGGTCCGTTATCTCGTGGGTGAACGCCGACCCCTACAACCCGATCGTCAGATTCCTCTATGAAGTTACCGAACCGATCCTGCGCCAGATCCGCAGGTTCATACCAATATTTGGCGGCGGTTTTGATCTCTCGCCCATGATACTTATACTGGTAATTTATTTCTTGCGCAGCTTCCTTATTCCCACACTGGAACGATTTGCCGGCACACTCGGATAAACAATCCCGATCCGGATGCAGCCTTACTAGCCTAGGAGAGTACCATGTCACTAACACCACAAGATGTTCAATCACAGCAGTTCAATGTTCGCTTCCGTGGCTTTGACGTTGATGAGGTCGATACTTTTCTCGAAAAAGTGGCTGAAGAACTCCTGCTGATCATGACTGAGAACCAGCAACTCAAGGAACACCTCTCTGCCACCCTCAAGGATATCGATTCCTATAAAAACCAGGAAAAAACCTTTCATAATGCTATCATCTCTACCCAGAAAATTGCCGATGAGATCCTCGAACGCGTGAAGAGAGAAGCAAATGAACTTAAGGAGTCAAGCATCTTTGATGCTGAAAAACTGCTGCGCACAGCCCGCACTGAAGCTGAGGATATCAGAAATAGCAAAAACTCCGAAATCGCGACGCTTGTTGCCGAAATCGATCGCCTTGAACAGATGAAAAACCAGATACAGGACGAGTTGCGCGAACTGCTCAACGCCTATCTGGATAAACTGGATCAAGCTATAGAGAAACGACCGGTTCCACTGCTCATTAAAGAAACACCTCCGACAGGAGTAATTACAGATGAGCTTACAGAGGCAACCACTGACCAAACACCTTTATCTAACAATCCCTCTGCCTCTATAGGCAAAAGCAACAACAGAATAAAAAATAGTGAAGAGATCGACAAACTTGACGATCTCTATCAAAAAATAACATATCCTCAGGAATCGGCGGCAGCCACTATGCTCAACCAGAATATCGCAAATTCCGAAGGTGATTTTAATATCTCCCTGGAGGAGGAGAATCGTGGCTCTATCGGCGCCAACCCCATTCCAAACCTGAATGACGACCTGACCCTGTCACTCAATGACCCGCTTGATGAACTTGAGACAAGCGTGCGGATCTCCCCGGACAACCGCAAGTATAACCGATAGCTATCGTATTCCTTCATGGACTGCCTTCACCTGGAAAAAGACGGCAGCATAACTATCCTGATTTACGTGCAGCCCAGATCATCGAAAACCGCTATACAGGGTTTTCATGCCGGGGCACTTAAGCTCTGCACAACCGCCCCACCCGTGGACGGCAAGGCAAATACCGCTATCACTCAATTTATAGCCAAATTTTTTGGTATTCCAAAATCAGGGGTGACACTTAAAAAAGGCGACCAAAGCCGACACAAAAGCTTTAGTTTAAAAGGTCTTACCCTGGATCAGGCCCAAGCTGCCCTGGCCGAGATATGAAGCTGCTATTACCAACCTTAGCTCAAGGAGAGGAACAATGAAATGTCCTGTTTGCACAACCGCTGATCTCTTAATGTCCGAACGACAGGGAGTTGAAATTGACTATTGTCCACAGTGCCGCGGGATATGGCTTGATCGCGGCGAGCTTGACAAGATTATCGAGCGCTATACCGCCGACAATCTCCAAACCCAGGGAGCTGCAAAACCAGCCCAAGAGCCATCATATCGTCAACCGGCATATCCTCCACCCTATACGATGCCACAACAGAGCGAGCCTGGTTACGATAAACACCACGAACAGAAACATCATGGCTATGGTTCCGACCATCACTACAAAAAGAAATCACTATTGAAGGATCTCTTCGATTTTTGAATTAACGGCCATAATTATCCGCTTCTAAAATCTTGTCACTGTACAAGATGAACACCTGTTTTTTTTATAAAATCAACAATCTTTCATTTGACTTTAAACTGTCAATTTAGATATACCTTTTACTAGTTGCCTGCCGATGTGCTTTGCCATCCCAGGCAGATTCGCGGTTTCCGGCGGCCGGAAACCCGCATGAATCTTCGACAGCAGAAGTGAAGCCAACCAAAACAAAATGATTGGGAGAGAGATACCATGGCAGAAAAGCACGACGAGAAATTCATTCTCTGGTTCGACGAAATCAGTATTACTGATGTTCCTCTGGTCGGTGGCAAAAATGCCTCGCTCGGCGAGATGTACCAGAAGCTCACATCCAAGGGTGTTGCTGTACCGCATGGCTTTGCCATCACTGCCTATGCCTACCGGCATCTGCTCAAAACCGCCGGGATTGCCCAGGCCATTGAGGAAGCCCTTGCCGGCCTTGACACCAGTAACATGATAAATCTGGCGGAACGCGGTGAAAAGGCCCGTAACATTATTTTGAACGCCACTTTTCCCGATGATCTTAAGGATGCCGTCATCGCCTCCTACAAGAAAATGGAAGAGGAGTACGGGGTCAATGTCGACGTAGCGGTCCGATCCTCGGCAACGGCCGAGGATCTGCCGGACGCCTCCTTTGCCGGCCAGCAGGAGACCTATCTTAACATTCGCGGTTATGAGGCGCTCATCCACAACTGTCGTAAATGTTTTGCCAGTCTCTTTACCAACCGGGCGATCTCCTACCGCCATGACAAAGGTTTCGGGCAATTTGACGTCTATCTCTCAATCACCATCCAAAAGATGATCAGAAGCGACTCCTCCTCATCCGGAGTTATGTTCTCAATCGACACGGAAAGTGGCTTCAAAGATGCGGTATTCCTCACCGGCGCCTGGGGACTTGGCGAAAACGTTGTCCAGGGGGCGGTCAACCCTGATGAGTTTTTCATCTTCAAGCCGACCCTGAAAGAGGGCAAACGGCCGATTGTCGGCAAGCGGTTGGGCAGCAAGGAGATCAAAATGATCTACCATGCCGGTCTCAAATCCGATAAACCGGTCGAGAACATCAAAACCACGGCGGCAGAACGCAACAAATATGTCTTAAACGACGATGAGATCCTGCAACTTGCCAGATGGGCCTGCATCATTGAAGATCATTACCAGAAAGCCATGGATATTGAGTGGGCCAAGGATGGCGACGGCGTCAAAGTCGGCACCGGCAAGCTCTTTATTGTCCAGGCCCGGCCGGAGACCGTCCACTCTCAGGCCTCCAAGAAGGTCATGGAGACCTATGTCCTCAAAGAGAAAGGCAAGGTTATTGTCCAGGGCCAGGCAGTTGGCGCCAAGATCGGCCAGGGTCTAGCCCATGTTATTGAAGACGTTTCCGATATCAACACCTTCAAAAAAGGCGAGGTGCTGGTTACAGACATGACTGATCCGGACTGGGAACCGATCATGAAGATCGCCGGCGCCATTGTCACCAACCGGGGTGGCCGGACCTGTCATGCCGCCATCATCTCACGGGAACTGGGCATTCCCTGCGTGGTCGGCACGGTTAACGGCTCAACCCTGATCAAAAACAAGTCAGAAGTCACCGTGGCCTGCGCCGAAGGCGAAACCGGCAATATTTATGAAGGCCTGCTCAAGTTCCAGATTGATCGGCTTGATCTTGAAAACATCCCTAAGACCCGCACCAAGATCATGATGAACGTCGGTATTCCGGAAAACGCCTTTACTGAAGGCCAGATCCCCAATGAAGGCGTCGGCCTGGCCCGCGAGGAGTTTATCATCAACTCCCATATCGGCATCCACCCCCTCGCCCTCTATTACTTTGACGAACTTAAGGCCAAAGCCAAGTCAGGCGACGCTGAGATAGCCGACATTGTCAAAGCTATTGAAGCCAAGACCATGGCCTACCCGGACGATAAAAAACGGTTCTTTATCGATAAACTGGCTGAAGGTGTCGGCCGGATAGGGGCTGGTTTTTATCCAAAGGACGTCATTGTCCGGCTGTCGGATTTCAAGAGCAACGAGTATGCTAACCTGATCGGTGGTCACCTTTATGAGCCGGTAGAGAGCAACCCGATGATCGGCTGGCGCGGGGCCTCCCGCTATTACGATCCGAAATACAAACCGGCCTTTGTCCTGGAGTGCCAGGCATTGCTCAAGGCCAGAAACGACATGGGCCTTACCAATATAAAACTGATGGTGCCCTTCTGCCGGACGCCTGAAGAGGGCCGCAAAGTTATTGCGGTCATGAAGGAGAACGGCCTGGTCCAAGGAGAAAATGGCCTTGAGGTCTACGTAATGTGCGAGATCCCGAGTAACGTCATTTCCGCCGACGCCTTTTGCGACGTCTTTGATGGCTTCTCGATCGGCTCAAACGACCTGACCCAGTTGACTCTGGGCCTGGATCGCGACTCCGATCTGGTCGCCCATATCTACGACGAACGAAACGATGCAGTTAAGGACCTGGTAAAAATGGTAATTAAAACGGCTAAGCGGCGCGGTCGGAAGATCGGTATCTGTGGACAGGCTCCCAGCGATTTCCCGGAATTTGCTACATTCCTGGTTGAATGCGGCATTGATTCCATCAGCCTCATCTCCGATACCGTCATCAAAACCCGTATCGCTATTGCTGCCAAAGAGAAGGAATTGGGCATCAAGGCATAAACAAATATTGCCTGCAAGACATAATGGGGGCTGACGTGCTGAATATCACGCCAGCCCCCATTATTTTGGTAGGGGCGCCCTGCGGCCGCCCAAACCTACAGATGGGCGCACACAGGGCGCCCCTACATGTTATTTATTAAGGATCTCAAGCTGTTTTCTGGCCATATCCACCTGTTCGCTCTTGGGATAATCATTCAACAGCTTTTGAAAAATTATCTTAGCGGTTTCAAGATCCTGTAATTTCCTAAAGGCTAAACCCTGCTTGAGCATTGCGGCCGGAGCTTTAGAACTACCGGAAAATTCAGCGATAACCTTCTGATATTCAAGAATGGCCAGTTCAAAATCATTTTGATTGTAAAGGCAGTCGCCCATCCAATAACGGGCATTGGCTGCAAGTTCGCCATTCGGAAACAGAGTAAGATATTCCGCAAAGCCTTTATAGGCCTGTTTATAATTTTTCTCTTTGAAAAGCCCCATTGTTTTATCATAATGGTCCTTGGCTGGACCGGCACTCGTGGTAAACGTATCCAGAAGGCTGACAGACGACTCTTCCGGCAGTTCAATATTTTTACTCTTGGCTGATTCTTCAGCAGAATCTTTCTGGGGGGCCGGATGTTTACCTTTTTTCCCCGACTCTTTCTCGTCCGGCTGCTTGATCTTTTTTTCCGCCTCAAGTCGGGCCGTTTTTTCAGCAGCAACCCGTGCTTCAAGCGCCGCCTTCTCTGCTGCTGTCCTGGCACTCTCTGCCAGCCTTGCCGCCTCGTCTTTCGCCTGCATCTCGGCTATCCTGTTGGTGTCTTCCAAACGCGCCTTCTTTAATTCGTCAATCTGTTTGAAGGAGTCAACGAGCTGTTTTTCCAGAATAGTAATCCGGATGTTAGTTTCGCTCAGTTGATTGATTACGGAGCTTTTCACCTGAGAGTTTTCATCCTGAACATTTTTAGCATGATAGGTAGTCTCTTCTATCCGGCCTTTGACCTGCAGAAGCTCCGATTGCAACCGGTCAACACTGTTCGCCAATTCAGCTTGCCGTCTCTGGAGAAATTCCAGGTATTCGACCTTGGCCGATTCACCGGCCTTACTCTGTAATGAATTGACATCCCTGTTTATATCGACAATGCGGTTATCCATATTTCTTAAGCGCAAATCAATATTTTTTACATCTTGCTGTGAAAAGGCGCATTGCATTAGAAATGGGGTTATCCCAAGGAGCAGAGCAAGGTTAATGATGTTTTTTTTCATAATAAATTGGCCTCTTGGCATGACAATAAGGTTACAGTGGTGTCCGGTTCGACCATTGTGGCATGGACTGCTCACCTTTAAGGTGGTCAAAAAGTATATGACGTTTAGAGCCGTTGAGCAAGATTGTGACAATCTTCTGAGATATTGCAGTTTTTTCTGAAAAAACTATCTGACGCCCGTCCGGCGACCAGGAGGGAGATTCATGATCAGATTGATTATCGGTCACTCTCTTTACGTTGTTACCGTCTGCATTAACAGTAAAGATTTGGAAATACGCCCCTTCCTTACCGGAATAAGCGATAAGATCACCTTTTGGTGACCAGTCAGGAGTAGTGTTATAGACACCGGTAAAAGTGATGCGCCTGGTGGTGTTGGTAGTAAGGTCCAATACATAAATTTGCGGCGAACCGCTTCGGTCGGAAACAAAGGCTATACGATTGCCGTCCGGAGCAAAACTCGGGGAGACATTAATGCCTACTCCATTAGTCAGCCGTTTTAAGATCTTACTCGTATTGTCAACAAGATAGAGGTCAGGATTGCCATCTTTACTTAAGGTCAAAACCATGGTTTTGCCGTCCGGAGCCCAAGCAGGAGTCATATTCAGACCTTTGCGGCGCGAAAACAACACGGTAGATTTGTCCTGGGCCAGATCGGTAATATAGAGATTGGGATTACCGCTGTGGTAGGAGGTGTAAGCCAACTGCGTGGCATCAGGAGAAAAACGGGGGGAGAGGGCAAGATAGTTGTTCTTGGTAACCTGTCTTATCTCGTCACCAATTACATTGGCCAAATAGATCTCTTTCACCCCAGTCTGGGTTGAAACAAAGGCGATTTTACTGGAACTTATTCCTGCTTCTCCTGATAGATGCAAAATCACTTCATCACAAAATTTTTGCAGAACAGGGTGATAATTTGCTGACTGCCCTTGGTAGCGCCGGCTGAATTCAAGAAAATTTTTATAGGCATCAAGCAGGCGAAATTCAACAACAATGCTGTTCTGCACAATTTCATAGGTGCCCAACACAGTATAAGCAGCGCCCAGGGAGTGCCAATCGTATTCGTGCTTATTAATCTTTGCTGCTTGCGGAATAAGTGCAATAAAACCGTGTAACTCCAGGGCCTTGCCAAGATAATCACTCATGTCCTGGCCAATCTGCTGCAATTGACCAGGGCTTTTACTATTCAAAAAAGGCGGGATTGCAAAAGGTAATTTCTGGATCTGCGCCTGGGTAATATCAAGATAAACCCGGGCTGAAGCTGATCCGGGCATCATAACCACAGACGTCGAAAAACAAAAAAACAGCCAGGATATTGCGGAAAAGGCAGCCAAACTGGCTCGTAACAATTTCATGATAATCTGCATAGAATTTCTAACAATCCTTTTCCTTAGTTCATAATATCATTATTCTTAATCACAAAAGACCGGCCGGATGAAAGATTAAACCGATTTCCATCTCGTTGTCGGGAAAATCAGCTGGAAAGGCCGGCAGGGGGTCGGCATCCTTAATAGCCTTTTCAACAAAGGTATTAAAAAATATATTGTCCGATTTTCTTTCAAAATATTTTTTTTTGATACCTCCTTCCCGGTGGACACTGATCACATAAACTGCTTCAAGGGTTTTATCCCAACCCTGCAGGTCCGGCAAGGTCCAAAATTTCTGAATATGCATGAGGGCCGAGGTCCAGTAGAGGACCTGTTTATCGTCAAGCAACTTTTTGCTGGCGCTACCGGAAACAGCAGCGGCCGTTTGTACAGACGGTTGTTTAACGATTTTACTACTATTCTGACGGTAGAGGTCTTTAAGCTTGGATATGGCACTCCTGGCCGCCTCCCGGGCCTTCTCTTCGGATACTTGCTTATTATTAATCGCCTTAAGCTGCTCAAGCCGGGATTTTAGTAGCTGCTCATTGTTGAACCTCTCCTGAACTCGAGCCTCGATTTTTTTTAGCGCCTCTTCTCGTTGCTTGACCGGATTATAGGATATTGGTTCCTTTACAGCCAAAGCAGGTGGTCGTTCCATTTTTTTTTCAGCCTTAGTTACTACTGGATGGACTGGAATCTGGGGTGTTTTCGCCACGATCGGCGGTTTGGCGATTTTGGCAGGAGCTTCAAGTTGGGGAGGTGCCCCGGCCGTAATCGGTTTAGCAGCCGGCTTAATCGCCAAATCAAGCACATTAATCAACTCTACGGTTTGAATATCCGGCAACATCGGAGAGTTAGCCAAAAACGCCGGAGGAAACAGGGCCAGAGCCAAAGTCATTACATGGACGATAAACGCCAGGAGAATAGCAAGCGGCCAGCCTGTTGATCGCAGCCTGTTATCCCTCATAAATTTTGTTCTTCAGGCTGGGTAATCATCCCCAGTTTATCGAAACCTGCAGCCTTTATATCAGCCATCACTGATACTACAATACCGTACGCTACCTGCCGATCGGCGCGCAACAAGACCTGCCGTTGTTTGTCAATTTTGGCCAGTATAGCCAGTTGTTCACGAATAAATTTCCGGTTGCCTTTATCGCGGTCAAAAAAGATCTCTCCACTCCTGTTGATAGAGATGGTGATCGGTTTCTCCTCCTGAGGGAGTGACTGAGCAGTTGTTTCAGGCAGTTCCACATCAACCCCTTGGGTCATCATCGGGGCCGTGATCATAAAAATAATCAGCAGCACCAGCATAACATCGACCAGCGGAGTGACGTTGATATCGGAGACAAATTTGCTTTTACCGTTTTGCTGAATCATTGCCATGAGGTAAACATCCTCTCCTTTAAGAAATACGCGAAAGCAGATCCCGTTCAACCAGGTTCAAAAAATCCGCTGAAAAACTATGCATCTTATTCTCAAGATCAGCTAGTTGATTGGCATAAAAATTATAAAAGATAACCGCCGGGATAGCCACGGCCAAGCCGGCGGCTGTAGCCACAAGCGCTTCCGAGATACCCGGGGCCACAACGGCCAGGGAGGCCGAGCCGCGATGGCCTATCTCCCTGAATGAGACCATGATTCCCCAAACCGTGCCAAACAGACCGATAAATGGCGTGGCACTCCCGGTGGTGGCCAGAAAAGCCAGATAACTCCCAAGTCGCTGACTTTCATGGTTTTCTGCTTTGCTCAGGGTTCGTTTCAGGTTTTCCATCCGGGCCAGCCGCATTTCAAGAATGTCATCATCGTCGCTGCTGGTCTCCTTTTTTCGACTCAACTTTTGCAGTTCGTTATACCCCATGAGAAATATGTAGGCTTCTGAACAGGCAGCCATCTTTTTGGCATACAAAGAGGCGTCTGCCAGGTTTTTGCTCTTCCAAAATGCTGAGAGAAAATTTTCTGATTCATTTCTGGCATTTTTAAACAGGAAAAATTTTTGAAAAATAATCCCCCAGGAGATCAGTGAAAAACTGAGCAACAGCAACATGACCGCCTTGACAACCAGACCGGCGTTTAAAAACATATCTATAACATTAAGTTCTTGCACGGATAATATTCCTTCTGTATTTTCGAGATTTATTATTATCTAAAGGCTATTATTAGAAAAATTAATCTCTCTTTTTTAATACTTTTTTCAGGGATGTCAACGTGGATGACATAAGTTACCGGTTCAAGGTACCCGCATCCAGTGTTGATACATTTATTTTGACAACCTGCAATAAAGAGGGTATCAATTTGCAGCCCTTTGTAACGACATGATTTCGTCTATTATGTTCTAAATAACAACATAAAAATATCAGGAAACTCTTATGAAAGAAATACTGGTTGGTTTGATTGGGTTTGGAACAGTCGGAAGCGGTTTGGCCGAGGTTTTACAGGTGCAGGCCGCCCGGCTCGCCAAAAAAGTGGATACCGTTATCAGGCTGAAAACCATAGCTGATAATCGACTTGCTGCCCTGCCGGAGCGTTTCAACGACGTCGGATTTACCAAAAACGCCAGGGAAATCATCGCTGACCCGCAGATCAATATCGTTGTCGAACTGATAGGCGGCATAGAACCGGCCAAAACCTTTATCCTGGAAGCCATTGCCGCCGGCAAACATGTCGTCACTGCCAATAAGGCTCTTATCTCGCAACATGGCGCCGAGATCTTCGCTGCTGCGGCCAAGGCCGGAGTGGAGATCGGTTTCGAAGCAAGTGTCGGTGGCGGAGTACCGGTAATTAAGGCCCTTAAAGAAGGGTTGGTCGCCAATCGGATTCTGTCAATCATGGGAATTATGAACGGCACCGCCAATTTCATCTTAAACCAGATGACCGATCATCAGGTGCCGTTCAGTGAAGTGCTTAAAGATGCGCAGGCCAAGGGCTATGCCGAGGCCGACCCGACCTACGATGTCGAAGGGATCGACACCGCGCATAAACTGGCCATCTTGATGAATATCGCCTACGGCATGAATGTAAGTCTGGCTGATATCAGTATTGAAGGAATTACCAGGATCGATCCGGTCGATATCGCTTTTGCCAGAGAGTTCGGCTATCGGATTAAACTGTTGGCCATCAGTCGCAATCATGGCGAACATGTCGAGGCCAGGGTCCACCCTACCATGGTGCCGGAAAATCACATGCTGGCCGGCATCAGCGGGGTCTATAACGGATTCTATTTTACCGGCGACATGGTCGGCAATATCATGCTATACGGTTTGGGAGCAGGCAAGATGCCTACCGGCAGTGCTGTTGCCGCCGATGTTGTCGACATCGCCCGGAATATCACCCACAACTCCATCAACCGGGTGCCCAGCCTCTCTTTCAGGCCCGAACATCTCACCCCGCGACGGATTACGCCGATTGAAGATCTGCGCTGTCCCTATTATTTCCGGATGACGGCCGTGGATAAACCCGGCGTACTCTCGGCTATTTCCGGCATCCTCGGCAAGAACAATATCAGTATCGAATCAGTTATCCAGAAGAGCCGGGGCCAGAAAGACGCTGTACCTGTCGTCATCATGACTTATGAGGCGGAAGAACGGTCAGTTCGGGCCGCCCTCGCGGAGATTGACTCACTGCCGATCTGCACCGATAAAACCGTCAAGATTCGAATTCTAGTTGATAAACAGGATGGGGTCAAATAATGAAATATGTTATTCTGGTCGGTGACGGCATGGGGGATTATACCATACCCGAACTTGCCGACCGTACCCCCTTGCAGGCTGCCCGGACACCGGCCATGGATTTTCTGGCCAGCCGCGGTAAACTCGGCCTGCTGCAAACCATTCCCGAAGGCTTTCCACCGGGCAGTGATGTGGCTAACCTCTCTTTGCTGGGTTACCGACCGGAAGAGTGCTATACCGGCCGGGCGCCTCTGGAGGCTGCCAGTATGGGGGTCACCCTTAAGAAAGATGAAATTGCCTTTCGCTGTAACCTGGTCACCCTTGATCATTCTCCGACCCGGGAGATCCGCATGGTCGATTACAGCGCCGGCCATATCAGTACCAACGAGGCCGCTGAGCTCATAAGCGCCCTTGACCGGCAGCTGGGCAACGGCAGCAGACGGTTCTACCCTGGAGTAAGTTACCGGCACCTCTTTGTCCGGCACGGTGACTTGCCAGGTCTGGTAACAGTACCACCACACGATCATACCGGCCGGCTGGTAACTGAACAGTGGCAGCGCTATCTTACCTTTCCAGACATGGCCGAACTCTTGGAACAGGCCAGTACCATCCTTGCTGACCACCCTGTGAATCGGGAACGCCAACGCCTAGGCAAAAATCCGGCAAACGCCATCTGGTTGTGGGGTGAAGGTCGCTCGCCGGTCATGGCCACCCTCTTCGAACGGTTTGGCGCCAGCGGCGCCCTGATCTCGGCTGTCGACCTGCTCAAGGGCATCGGCGTATACGCCGGCATGGAGATCATTAACGTAGCAGGCGCCACCGGCTATCTCGATACCAATTACGAGGGCAAGGCGCAGGCTGCCCTTGCAGCTCTTGACCGCCACGATCTCGTCTTTGTACATGTCGAAGCTCCGGATGAGACCTCCCATCAGGGTCTGCTGCACGAAAAGATCCAGGCCATTGAGGATTTTGATCGTCGGATCGTCCAAACTGTTCTGGACGGTTTGAGCATACGCAAGGATTTCCGCCTCGTGGTTGCCATGGATCACTTTACACCAATCAGCCTAAAGACCCATGTCAACGAAGCTGTGCCGTTTGTGATCTTCGATTCACAAAACCAGACGGCACCAAAGGTTATTGGATTCTGTGAACCGGACGCCAAAGCCACCGGCCTGCGACTCGATAACGGCGCTCAGTTCATGGCCAGCATACTAGGCAGGTAGAACGTGGCGGAAAGACACGATATGCCCGAACCAGTCCATCGCTGTCAGCAGCGGGTTCTCTATGGCGATACAGATTCCGGAGGCGTTGTCTATTACGGTAATTATCTGCGTTTTTTTGAGGCCGGTCGCACCGAATACCTGCGAGCCCACGGCAGTTCGTACCGTGAACTTGAAGAACAGGGCTATATTCTGCCGGTGATCGAATGTTACGCCCGTTACAAGGCATCCGCCCTCTACGATGACCTGCTGGTGGTTGAAACCTCGCTGGTCGAAATTACGCCAGTATCATGTCGGTTCAATCACCGGATCCTCCGGGACCAGGACAACCGACTGCTGGTTAAAGGTCATACCATTCATGCCGTGGTCAACCGCCAAGGCAAACTTATAAAATTTCCGCCAGATTTTCTCAATCGGCTAACCATGATCATCAACAACAACTAATCTATGAAAAGGAGAATTGTATGAGTATGAACATCTTGGTTTTTGGACCGAACGGTAGTGGCAAAGGCACCCAGGGAGCCATCGTCCAGAAGAAGTACGATATCCCGCATATCGAATCAGGCGCTATCTTCCGCCAGAACATTAAGGGCGGCACAGAACTCGGCAAGAAGGCCAAGGCCTTTATTGATCTGGGTGATCTGGTACCGGACGATATCACCATCCCGATGATCCTTAACCGTCTGAAAGAAGCGGACTGCAAGAAAGGCTGGATTCTGGACGGCTTCCCGAGAAACAAGGTCCAGGCAGAAACCCTGGCCAAAGCCCTGAAAGATGCCGGCATCCAGCTCAACTACGTCATCGAGCTCGTTTTGGCCCGCGAGGTGGCAAAAATCAGAATCATGGGTCGTCGCCTGTGCGTCAATGACAACAACCATCCGAACCATATCGCCTTTGCTGCCATCAAACCGGTGGAAAAGGACGGTAAGCTGGTCTGCCGGGTCTGTGGCGGTGCTCTGAACACCCGAGCCGACGACCAGGACGAAGAGGCGATCAACAAACGCCACAACATCTACTATGACGACAAGACCGGCACCATGGCGGCTGTCAACTATTTTAAAAGCCTGGGCGGCACCAAGGTGGTGTCAGTTGACGGGACTACCGGCATCAAGGAAGTATCGGAAGCGATCATGAAGCAACTGTCGTAAAATTTTAAAATATACAGCAGCCGACGGCAGGGTGTACCAATGGGTGAGCCCTGCCGTTTTTCGTTGGCGCCTCCAGTAATAGCGCTGGTTGTGTCATCCCGGCCCGTATATTTGCAATAGACAATTTAGTATATAATCAAAATTTAATATATGATATTAAACACATGCAACTGCTTTTTATCTTGACAATCAATGTGTATCGTTTTTAATTAAGCGATCTTTTATATATCTATCCAGTACAACTTCCAGCATTTAAAAAGGGGGCTAGTCATGGGTTACGATAATGGTTTTGCGGATCGCAGAAAGTGTAAACGCTATACTGTCAAGGAAGGCGCCTACACTATGAACACGGCAAAAACAGGGTTGATCGTTGATATCAGTATGGATGGTCTCTCCTTCCGTTATGTAGACCGGAAACGCTGGCCAACTCCATTGACACCGGAACTTGACATCATTCTGGGCGACCATGATTTCTTCCTGTCGCACATCCCCTATGAAGTCGTATCCGACTGCATCACAACCCATGAAATCCCGGACAGCACATTCATTCTTAAACGTTGCGGGGTTAAATTTGGTGATCTCACCATTCTTCAGCAGGTAAAACTTAAAAGTTTCATTGAGTATAATACCTTTGAAACCGCTCCGGAATTAGCAGAGGCCCTCTGAAGTCGGGAGATTTAGCCCAATATCCTCATGGATGATCTTTTCATTAATAAAGCAATCAACTATTTCCTTATCGAGGATATCGGCAACCGAGATATCACCACCGAGGCGATTTTTTCCGAAGAGAGTCATGGTCGCGCCGTTTTTATCGCTAAAGGCAGCTTTATCGTTGCCGGCATACGCGAGGTAGCTGTCCGGGTTTTTAAATCCCTGAATCCGGAAGTGGAGTGCCAGGTTTTTGCCAATGACGGCGAGATGGTCAATAATGAAGACATGCTGCTTGAGGTCTCAGGCCCGGTCATTGATCTGCTCAAAGGTGAAAGGGTTGCCCTCAACCTGATCCAAAGGCTCTGCGGGATTGCCACCCTCACTGCCAGTTTTGTTGATGCGGTCAAATCATATCGGGCCACAATTGTCGATACCAGAAAAACCACCCCGGGCCTAAGGATTTTAGAGAAATACGCGGTCCGGGTAGGGGGTGGTCGTAATCATCGCTTCAATCTGGCCGATGGTGTCCTGATCAAGGACAATCATATCGCAGCCTGTGGATCGATCAGGACCGCCGTCGAACTGGTGCGCGACCAGGTCCCGCACATGATGAAAATCGAGGTCGAGGCAGAATCGCTTGAGCAGGTCAGGGAGTGCCTGGAGTGCCAGGTTGACGTCATCATGCTCGACAACATGAGCGTTGCCATGATGCGCAAAGCGGTTAAGCTGGTCAACGGCAAGGCGGTCATTGAGGCCTCTGGGGGCGTCAGCCTGAAAAACGTCAAAAAAATCGCGGCTACCGGCGTCGATCTCATCTCGGTCGGCAGGCTAACCCATTCGGCGCCGGCCTGCGACATCAGTATGCGCCTCTCTCTGCTCTCCTAAAAATATCGTAACCGCAATAATAAAAGCTACTAACTAGTGGCAAAATAAGCGACGATGCTGTCGACCAGGGCTGGGATGGTATGGGTTGCAGGCTGAATGTGGACAGTCAGCCCGGCCTCCCGGGCGGTTTTGGCGGTCACCGGACCAATCGCGGCAACGACCACGCCGGCCAGAATTTCGTTGAGTTCAGTCGGGTTTTGCGGATTGAGCATCTCAAGAAAATTGGTGACGGTGGAAGAGCTGGTAAAGGTAATGGCATCGACCTTTTTAGCGGCAAGTTCACGGCGCAGCTGCTCCTCCTCACCGAGAGGGCGGACATTCCGATAGACCGGTGCCATCACTACCAGAGCCCCAGCCTTAGCAAGGATCTCAGGCAGCTTTTCAGAGGCAACCTGGGCTCTCGGCAGCAGGATCTTCTGACCGTTCACCCCCTCCTCCAGCAAGGCCGCGGCCAGACCTTCACCGGTAAATTTCTCCGGCAGCAGATCAGCCTTCAGGCCATACTGACGCAGGGCCTCGGCCGTGGCCGTGCCTACCACGCCGATCCGCACTCCCTTGAGCGCCCTGACATCAAGACCTTTGACCAACAGGCGGTTAAAGAAACAGCTGACCGCGTTGATGCTGGTAAACAGCAGCCACTGATACTTTTCCAGCTCGGCCAGGGCCTGGTCAAGCTCCTGCCAGCTCTCCGGCGGGGCCAGGGCAATGGTGGAGCGTTCAAGGCAGTTGGCGCCCTGGCCGGCCAGCAAGGCCACCAGCTCACTAGCTTGCTCCCTGGTCCTGGTCACCATGATGTGCTTGCCGAACAACGGCCGCTTTTCATACCAGTCGATAGTATCGCGCAGACTAACCACTTCGCCGACTATGACAATGGCCGGGGGCTTGAGCTGGGCCAGCTGGACCTTATCGGCAATAGTGGCCAGGGTGCCGATCACCGTCTCCTGTTCCGGTGTTGAGGCCCAGCGGACCACTGCTACCGGAGTCTGGGCCGGACGGCCGTTGGCCATGAGCTTGGCGGCAATGGTCGGCAGATTTTTGATACCCATGTAAAAGACCAGGGTACCGATCCCGGTGGCCAGTTTATCCCAGGCAATACTGGTCGAATCCTTGGTTGGATCTTCATGGCCGGTGATAAAGGCCACGGACGAGGTATAGCCGCGATGGGTGATGGGGATGCCGGCGTAGGTGGCTGCGGCAGTTGCCGAGGTTACGCCCGGCACCACCTCGAAGCTGATACCGGCCTTGACCAGTTCCTCAATCTCCTCACCGCCCCGACCGAAGATAAAAGGGTCTCCGCCCTTTAGCCGCACAACCAGATAGCCGGCCAGGGCATATTCGACCAGCATCTGGTTGATCTCGTCCTGAGTATGGGTATGTTTCACCCCGCCTTTTTTGCCGACATAGACGAATTTAGCCACCTTGGGAACATGCTTGAGCAGCTCGCGGTTGGCCAGATAGTCGTAGACCACCACCTCGGCCCGTCCCAGCAACTCAAGGCCGCGCACCGTAATAAGGCCGGGATCGCCGGGGCCGGCCCCGACCAGATAGACCTTGCCTTTTTTGCGATTTTCCAACTCGGTCATTATGCCATCTCCCGGCCGTAGACCTCGGCGAGGATCTCCTTGGCGCCCAGGGCCAGCAACTCTTCAGCCAGGGTGACTCCCAGGGCTTCAGCCCCTGAGGAAGGACCGGTGACCGATTTTTTAATCAGCCGTGTCCCATCGACCGAGGCAACCAGTCCGGTCAGGACCAGCAGACCGTCTTTCAGTTCAGCAAAACCGGCGATCGGCACTTGACAGCCTCCTTCAAGGCGGCGCAAAAAACCACGCTCAGCAGTCACAGCCAGAGCTGTATCGCGATCATCAAGAAAGGTAAGACCGGCCAGCAGTTCGGTGTCGTTTTTGCGCAGTTCAATGCCTACCGCCCCTTGGGCAACGGCCGGCAGCATCTCGACGGCTGAAAAATAAGCGGTCGCCCGCTTGGCCAGTCCGAGGCGATTCAAGCCGGCTGCAGCCAGAATAATCGCATCATATCGACCTTCGTCCAGTTTGCGCAGACGGGTATCAAGATTGCCGCGCAGGTCCTCAATAACCAGATCCGGACGCAATTTGGCAAGCTGGGCCTTACGCCGCAGGCTGCTGGTGCCGATCCGGGCTTTTGCCGGCAGCTCGGCAAGCGATGCTGCGCTATTTGACAAAAAGGCATCGTGTGGGTTTTCCCGACGGGTGACAATGCCGATATGAAGCGCGTCCGGCAGTTCGGATGGCACATCTTTCATGCTGTGGACGGCCAGATCAACCTCATTGGCCAGCAGAGCCTCTTCGATCTCCTTGACAAAAAGGCCCTTACCGCCGACCATGGCCAGCGGCACATCAAGAATCTTATCGCCCTTGGTGATAATTTTGACAAGTTCGACCACGATGCCCGGATGCTGCGCTTCAATCTGCTTCTTGATCATGGTGCTCTGGGCCAAGGCCAGCAGACTGCCTCTTGTACCGATTTTGATATGTTTCCGCATTGTTTTTCCTAATTCGGTAGGGGTGAAAAATCTTTCACCCTAATTCAGTAGGGACGAAAAATCTTTCGTCCCTACAACAAATTCCCGCTCAATGACATGTTTTACAGCTTCCGCCGGCGCAACTTCCACAAGACGATCCTGAGCTGGAGGCGGCAGAGGCCACATTGCTGCCGCCGGAACCCGACCGGAAGGCAAAGGTCGACATCTTTTTCTGCAAATCCGGACTCTGGCACTTCGGACAGGACGGCTTGGAGCTCCCCATAACCAGGGCTTCAAACTCAGCCCCGCAGGAGTGACAAACGAAATCAAACAACGGCATAACATCTCCTCCTTGGAACAACTAACGAAATGGTCAAATAGTAGGAGCGAAAGATTTTTCGCCCCTACTCATTGCAATTCGGTCAATTAATGAGGCGGCCAGCAGTGGCACCATGAGTTCATGATGACCGATAACCTGAAAGCCTTTACCACCGTTGATGGTCGGTCTTCTGACCACATTGGTGAGCGGCCGGTAGTGGCTGATAAAATCAAAATTAGCCGTGGTGAAATCCTTGATCGAATAACCTAGATTACGAACGACGGTCAAGGCCTTCAAAAACACCTCCGGCAATAAGACGGCGGAACCGATATTCAAATAAGCGCCTCCTTCAAGATCAGACACCAGACGGCAGAAGAGCCGAAAATCATGGTGGCTGGTTTTACCGATGGCGGCCCCATCTGCCGAGGGGTGGATATGGACGATATCCGTGCCGATCGCAACATGGACGGTAACCGGCAGACCGAGCCGACGGGCGGTCGCCAGCAGGCTAAGACGATTAAAAGGAAAGTCCCTGGTAAGCAGATAGTCGCCCAGAGCCTGGCCTAGCCCGATGTCAGCACGGGCGCCCTGGCCGATGGCGGCATTGATCACCTCACCGGTCTCCCTGGCTGCGCCGAAAGCCCCTGAGCCGAGCACTAGATCGACCTCTTCCGAGGTCTGGCCGGCCATGGCCAATTCGGTGTCATGGACGATGCAGGCGCCGTTTACGGCCAAACCGCTGAGGATTCCGCGCTCCATCAGGTCGATAATTATCGGATTCAGACCCACCTTGATGACATGGGCGCCCAGCCCCATGATGATCGGCCGGTCATCTCTATGGCTTTTGGCCAGGCGCTCGACAAGTTCGGGAAAATCTCGCCCCATGAGCTGACCGGGCAGGGATCGCAGAAAATCGGCGATCGTGGCGCCGGGCAACAGCGGGCTGGCAAACTGGTCGACCGTTACCTTGCTGACCCGATCTCTAAGGGAATAGGTGGAAAGCCCTGAAAAATCAAGGGGTTGATAATCGGCCATTACTCTTTTGCCTCAAAACCGGCCTTGCCGTACAACCCTTCATCCACCAACCGGCAGAGCAGATGTTCGAGCCAGAGGTGGGCCTCCTGAATATGCGGGGTGAAAGCGGACGGCACACACAAAACGATCTCAGCCATATCCTTAAGCTTGCCGCCGGATCCGCCGGTAAGGATTGCGGTGCGCAGGCCAAGCTCGGCGGCAATTTCCATCGCTCTAATCACATTCGGAGAGTTACCGCTTGTCGAGATGCCCAGGGCAACATCGCCGGGCTTACCCAGCGCCCTGATCTGTTTGGCAAAGATATCGTCGAAAGAGAAATCATTGCCGACGCTGGTCAGAATAGAGCTGTCTGTGGTCAGGGCAATGGCGGCTAAGGGTGGTCGATTGATCATAAAGCGATTGACGAATTCGGCTGCCACATGCTGGGCATCGGCAGCGCTGCCTCCATTGCCGAAGATAAGCAGCTTCCGACCGCTCTGCATGGCAGCCATTACTACCTGAGCCAGCCGGATGAGATCTACCGTATGAGCTTTGGCCACGTTTTCGAGGGCCAGACGGGCATTGGCCAGGCTCTCGCCGACCATTGCCTCGGATATCTGCACGGATAACTTTTTCACAAGTCCAATCCAAAATAGAATAATTTTGTCAGGTCCACCACTTTACACGGCTGTTCAGATATAATCACCCGATAAACAATCAAAGGAAAATAGTCCAGCAGGCCTTATTTGTCAATCAAGAAGGCCGGACGAATCAAGAGTACACCTCTCAAAAAATGAAAGACCGCTAAGAGTTTCCGGCAAATCTCAGCAACCATTTGAAAAACTTCCGGCTCTATGCTATACATGGCTTGCTGAGGTGGCAGAGAAGCCCATCATTACTAACAACCTTTCAACACTCAAGGACTGAACATGATCAGAAGAAAATTCCTCCTCACTGACGATAACCGTGTTACCCGCTGGTACAACATAATACCTGATATTCCGAACGGCATAAAACCACCTCTTGATCCGGCAACCATGCAACCAATGGGACCGGAAAAACTGTCGAAAATATTCCCGATGGGCCTCCTTGAACAGGAGATGAGCGACAAAAGCTATATTGATATCCCGGCAGAGGTTCAAGATATTCTTGACCTCTGGAGGCCTACACCCCTGGTCAGGGCATTTAATCTGGAAAAGGCTCTCAACACCAAATCCCGCATCTATTTTAAGAATGAGAGCGTCTCGCCATCCGGCAGCCACAAAACCAACAGCGCGGTGGCTCAGGCCTATTACAACAAACGCGAAGGGATCAAACGCCTGGCCACTGAAACCGGAGCAGGGCAATGGGGCAGCGCCCTCTCCTTCGCCACCCAGAAATTCGGTCTGGAGTGCATGGTCTACATGGTCCGGGTCTCTTTCGACCAGAAGCCCTACCGTAAGGTGATGATGAGCACTTATGGCGCAACGATCGCCGCTAGCCCAAGCAACCTGACAGCATCCGGCCGGGCCGTGCTGGCCAAGGATCCGGATACCCAGGGCTCCCTCGGCATCGCCATCAGTGAGGCCATCGAGGATGCCTTCCAGCGCGATGACACCAATTACGCTTTGGGCTCGGTACTCAATCATGTCATTCTCCATCAAACCATTATCGGCCTTGAGGCCCAGAAACAGATGCGCCTGGCCAACGATTATCCGGATGTGGTAATCGGTTGCTGCGGTGGCGGCTCTAATTTCGCCGGTCTGGCTGCACCCTTCATAAAAGAACATCAAGATGGTAAAAAAATCCGCTTTATCGGGG
>Ga0208863_1000532_pt1 | contig 34858 bp, 30 predicted proteins | sample RifOxyD3_FD_184040 | JGI IMG/M metagenome (GOLD analysis project Ga0208863, IMG submission 184040) | Soil microbial communities from Rifle, Colorado - Rifle Oxygen_injection D3 (SPAdes) | ecosystem: Environmental > Terrestrial > Deep subsurface > Rock core/Sediment | place: Rifle, Colorado...
TTTTGTTTAACTGTGGATGTGTCAAGATACATAGTGCGTAATATGCAATCATATTTTTCTAGTAATGTAAAGCAATATTTGCATATATAGTATATATTTTAGTGGCTACATTCTGCTCCTAAATATGGTATTATCTCGAATTGTTTAAACTTTTTTGGTTTGGATGGGGGGAACATCCGCTTAAGAATAATGTTGCCGTTAACTACCTGAAAAAATCGACATAACAATGAGATATCCATGCATTATCCTTTATTTATCAGGCACACTCTTAGGAATTATCGGTTCCAAAATATAAAAAGGGATCTTCATAACATCGATAACCAGATTGACAATCCCCTCCCCCACCGCCATGGGCGATAATACAGAAATTTTAGGATCTTGAATATTACCCTTAATCCCCACCGGAATCGTCACAATAGTGGCATTGGCGCCGCCGATCGCCCGGCCGACAATTGGCACTATGGAGATAATCGAATCAACCGTCTTTAATGGAGCAATAAGCAGGGTTATGTCTGAATCAAGGGTATCGATATTAATCCTGCCCTTAGCGAACATATTCAGGCCATCTCCATGGAGAACTCCGTTGGTTATCTGCATCTCATTATCGACAATCTTGGTTTCAATATCTATTCTCGTATACGGCAGTCCTTTACTGCCCAGGTCCGAAAGACCGGTGGCACTGAAAAGGTCCGTGAGATTGACTATACTGAATATCTTAGAAAGCAGGGTGAATCGCCTGATATATCCTTTAGTGGCATGCAGGCTTGCCTGGCCGGATTGCCATTGTTTGCTGTTGCCCTGGAGATGCGCATCAACTACCAAAGACCCTTCAAGCAGATTTTGTTTCACCTGCAGACAGGACAGGACATCTTGAAACTGCAGAGGGTTTTCGCTATCGGTTCTGAAGGAGATGCTCCTCGGCCCCAGGCTGTCATCAGAATGAAAAACCCCTTTCCCCTTAATGCCGCACAGCGCTGCATCAGTGATCTCTGTGGTAATCAACTCTTTAGATTTAATGGTTATTTTTCCATGGATTGGGCTGAAAATCAAATCAACACGACCAGGATTATCAAGGCGATTGGCCGGAGCCTGATCCACGGTAAACGACTGCATGGCAAAATTGATTACCCCGCCGAGCTGCTGAGGTTCTTTCTGCTTTTCCGGCAGTACCTTTTCCGGTGACCACTGACCGGCAAGTCTGTCAAATTTTTTGAGCAGCATGTCGACGGTGGTCCAATTAAGGCGATTTGACGAGACATCCAGTCTGATATCAAGGGCGTTAGGACGCGGCGTCAAGCCGCCTTTTATGCTCATTACCTGATCCTGGCCGGAGAGGGTCAATTCATTGAGCATAATTCTATTCTGTTCGCTTTTGAGCTGTACGCGCCGCACCAGAAACGGTTTGAGATCCATGCCAAAAATGTAGCTGAGGTTTTCAGCAGCCAACTGCCCGGCAAAGAGAGGTTTACTCTTGTCATACTCGCCGTTGATCGAAAAGGCCCCCTTGAGATTGCCGCTGAGCAGGGCATTTTTCTCAAGCAGGGCGTTGACCGTATCGCTGCTGACGTTACCCTGCCAGGTAAAAATAAATCCCGGCTCCGGTTTCTCCCGTAAATGCAATGTCATAGTGCCCTGCTCGCCCGGCGCCAGGAAACGGATCTTTTTGACGACCAGTTCATCACTCCCGTAGACCAGATCGAGACTGATTGAGACAGAGCTGTTACCACCGGCCCCTGCAATTACAGCCCCGGTGATTGCAATTGCTTTTGGATCCCAGGCAACTTTCAACCCTTTCAGAGTGCAGGGAATACGCGGGAAATAGGCCTCCGGGATCCACTTCTTGCTGCGGATCCAAGAGGCGGCGCGTTCCTGGACAGCACCTGAGAGATTTATCATCCCCTGCCAATTTTCCATACGCTGATGCCTGAACTGACCGTTTACCTCAAACAACTGTTCGAGAAACCAGGAGCGACTCTCGACAAGATTAATCTGCGACTGGGAGATGTCCAGCAAGGCGTGTTCGGTTGTGATTGCACCTGGCAGCAACGGCGAGGCCCATTTAAAATCATTGAGGGCAACCGACATACCATACTCCCATTGTTCAGGAAAAAGAGCATTGCCCTTGATATGGGTGTTGGTGATCTCAAGCGGTCCATGCGCTATGTTGATCACCTTGAAGACCGCTTCCGGCACCAAGGTGCTGCTGTTGATCAACCAACCAGGTCGGACAATGCTGCCAGGATGGTTGACGCGGCCGGAATTGGTCAGTTCAGCAAGCAGAGCCGCGCCATCTGCCACCCCATTGAGACGGGTGATATCAAGGATCGTCTCTTTTTCCCAGGAGACGCTGCCGTCGCTTTGGGAAATCTTGTGGGGCCCAATAACAGCCTTGATATTTTTCCAGGCAATCTTTGCAGGATAGAGATAGAATTCTCCGTTTTCTATGGTAAGCGGGACAGAGAAGCGATCGTAAGCGGCTGAGGCCTTGATGTTTTTGGCGACCACCTCTACCTTGATATCCTTAAAAGTGTCGCCGATTTTCAAGGTGGCAATGGCCCGCCCGTTTATCTTCTTGAAATGGTGGAGCTCTTCCTGAAACACACTCTGCCTGACCAGACGTTTGAGAACAGGCGGAAGGGCAGCAAGGTCGGCATCAAGGTCAAGTTCCAGACGAAAGTCATGATGTTTTTCCCCTAATCCAACCATCAAAAGACAGTTTTTTCCTGAACTTTCCGCTAACTGGGCGCTTAATCCCCGGCCGCTTAAAATGCCCTTCTCAATCCTGATCGGGCCGCTGGCATTGGTCAGATGAAGTTCTGCCTCAGGCACATGGATAGTTGCAGTGTCGACATCCACGGTCAGAGTCATTCTATCGATGTCAGCAAAATCAGCCACAGTACCCTCAAAATCGTAGGTAGCTTTACTTGCCTTGCCGGCCAGAACGATACCGCAAACAATCTTGGTAATCGGATCATCTCCCAGCAGATTAAGTACTGCCTCGCGGATCGCAGTGACATCAAGATCTGCCGCCTTGAGGTTAAGCCGCCAGACCGGGGCAGGAGCCGGTTCCGAAGTCTTTTGTCCGGTTTTGGGCAGTCGATGTTCGATCAGGCCGGCTATACGGAACCCCGGATCTTTCATCTCAAACGTTTTAATATTACAGGCGATATCCCGACCTTTTATCGTCAGACCAAGATCGACGGCTCCACAGGCGATAAGTTGCGGGGTTTTACCCAATCTTATCTGGAAGGAGGGGGATTCGCCCTTGATCCCGAGGTTCAGATCATCTTTTCCCGAACCTTCAACATGGACGGCAAGATTGATTTTGGATTCTGTAGGAATAATGCGATTGTCGGCTAATGCCAGGATCACTTTCTGGAGTTCAAATTGCTCAAGACCAATATCGAAAGTATAGCTACCCTGGCGAGGTTGATAGGCGCCCTGCAAGGACAACTCTTGGGCAAACGGAGCAGAGGTAGAAATATTAAAACCAATCCGCTCAGGCGAGGTTTTAAGGTCAGCCTGCAAACCGGTGAAAATGCCGATTGTCCCAAAGGGCTTGAAAAACGGTAGCTTAATGCCCTCGGCCATAGTAAAACTGCCGTCATCGACCAAAAATCTAACCCGTGGCAGCCTGGTAAAATCCAGGCTGGCCGGCTGGCTTCCAGGGTCGGTTTTCTCTGGTGCAGACGGCCAGGACTTAAGATGGATATGCGGTCCGGTAAGCTGAAGCACCCCAATCTGGGCCTCCTTGGAGAAGAGCGATAACACAGAGGCTGTCAGCACCGCCCTGGGTACCTGCACAGCCAGGAGGTCATTCTCAAGTGTAACGCCGCTAAGGATTATCCGGGGGGTGGGCAGCCACTTAAAGGTTACACTTTTGGTGGCGATGACCAGCTTAAAATCACGGCTTAACCGGCCAAGCAAGGTGGTCTGAATTTTTTCCGATTCCAGCAGTAGTGGGGCGCACAAGCCCAACCCGACAACCAGCAGCAAGGAACAGATTATGATAATCGATTTTTTTTTCATAAGTGTTGTTCAACCACCCAGATAAGCGGCACGAATGGTATCATCCAGCAGAATCTGGCTGCTTGAACCGGAATGGGTTATTAGGCCAGTTGCCATAACATAGGCACGGGCTGCAATCTTTAAGGCCATGAAAGCATTTTGTTCAACCAGCAGGATGGTAGTGCCTGAACGGTTGATCTCTGCAATAATAGAGAATATCTGTTTTACCAGGAGCGGTGCAAGCCCCATTGATGGTTCATCCAAAAGAAGCAGACGGGGACGACTCATGAGAGCCCTGGCTATAGCAAGCATCTGCTGCTCACCACCGGACAAAGTGCCGGCCAGCTGTTTTGTCCGTTCTTTGAGTAGAGGGAACAGGTCAAAGACCTGGTCAAGATCACGGGCTATCTCTATGTGATCGGATCGTAAATATGTACCGAGATCAAGATTCTCACGCACGGTCATCCGCGGGAAGATGTGTCTGCCCTCAGGCACCAGAGAGATACCCAACCGGACGATCCGGTCGGTATCAAGGGAATTAATCTCCTCTCCTCTAAATAAGATCCGACCGCTGCCGGAGTTGGGCCGGCCGCAGATGGTCATGAGAGCTGTTGATTTGCCGGCACCGTTTGCTCCGATCAGGGCAACAATTTCGCCCTTGGCAATAGTCAACGAAATCCCTTTCAGGGCATGTACCCTGCCGTAGAAGGTGTGGACATCTTCCAAGGCCAGTAGAGGCGAGGCTTTACTCATCAACAAATTTCCTCATTAAAGGGCGGTTCGTGAACCGCCCCTACCCATCAACAAAATTCCTCACCGAGGTAAGCGGCGATCACATGCCGATCACGGGCAACAACAGCTGGTGGCCCCTGGGCGATCAATTCACCGTGATCCAGAACCACAATCTCGTCCGAGATATTCATCACCAGTTTCATATCGTGTTCAATAAGCAGGATGGTGAGCCGCAATTCCTGCTGCAGCTTCTTGATCAGGGCGTCAAGGTCCTCTGTCTCGCTTGGATTGAGTCCGGCCGCCGGCTCGTCAAGCAGAAGCAGTTGCGGTTCCGTAGCCAGGGCCCGGGCGATCTCAAGTCGGCGCTGTTCTCCGTAGGCCAGGTTTTTCGCCAAACCACCGGCCCGGTCAGCCAAACCGACCAGACCTAAAATTCGCCTGGCTTGACTGATAATCTCCTGCTCCTCACTTCTTACCCGGGCAGGCTTAAAGATGGCCCCAAGAATACCAGCCCGGCTTTGAATGTGCCTGCCGACCATGACATTTTCAAGGGCGGTCATATTGGCAAACAGCCGAATATTCTGAAAGGTTCTGGCCAGACCGAGCCTGGTGACTTGATGAGGCTTCAGCCGGTTTAGCAGACAGGATTTTTCAGCTCCGCACCAGGTAATTGAACCGCTGGTGGGCTGATACATGCCGGTTATGCAGTTGAACAATGTTGTCTTGCCGGCGCCATTCGGGCCAATAAGCCCGGTAATCAGCCCCTGGTTAATGGTAAAGCTGATCCTTTCCACAGCCTTCAAGCCGCCAAAATGCTTGCTCACTCTATCCAATACCACCAAAGGGGTCATCTTATCTGCAACCTGGAATAACTCATTGCCGGGTTACCTCCAGCACTGACTGGTTTTCATGATTGAGGTCATTTGGATCATCCGGGTGCAGTTCGTACATCCTGCGTTTGGCAGGCAGCAACCCCTCCGGTTTAAAGAGCATCAGCGCAACCAGAGCAACAGCAAAAATGATCATGCGGTACTGACTGAATCCTCTGGCCAGTTCAGGGATAATTACCACTGCCAGAGCTGCTATGGTGACTCCAACTGTTGAGCCCATGCCTCCTAATACCACTATTGCCAGAATAGTTGCCGATTCGATAAAGGTAAAGGATTCAGGATTGATAAAACCCTGCCGGGCCGCGAAAAATCCGCCGGCAAAACCAGCCCAACAGGCCCCGAGTCCAAAGGCCGAGAGTTTTGCCAGGGTGGTGTTGATCCCCATGGCTGCACAGGCTGTCTCATCCTCGCGCATGGCAATCCAGGCCCGGCCCAGGCGGGAGTGCTGGAGTCGTTCGACCACGAACATGGTAAAAACCGCCATAGACAACAGCAGGAGATACATGAAAATCTGTTTGTGATTACTGCTATACTCGATGTTCAGAAAATCATGAAAAGTGGTAGCGCCTTCTTTGGCCTGCCGGCTGAATTCAAGACCCATCAAGGTAGGACGGGGAATACTTGAAATACCGTTCGGGCCATTGGTAAAGGAGTCCCAATTATTAAGGATAATCCGGATAATCTCGCCAAATCCCAAGGTAACTATAGCCAGATAGTCGCCACGCAGACGAAGAACCGGAAAACCGAGCACCACCCCGAACAGAGCAGCGATCATCCCGCAGGCCGGTAACGCCTGCCAGAATGACCAGCCCCAGTATTGATAGAGAAGACCATAGCCATAGGCACCCACAGCATAAAATCCGACATAACCGAGATCGAGAAGCCCGGCAAGTCCAACAACAATATTAAGACCCAGTCCCAGGACAACATAGATAAACGCCAGGGTAAGAACATCAAGAGCGGCATTGGAGACCCGGGGCAGAAATGGCAGAGCAACAGCAAGAGCAAAAAGTGTGACCAGAGCCGGACGCTGGTGTAACCTATGGTCAAATAATCTATAAACTTTACTGACAATATTGGAGATTCCCAGCTTTGCCTCTTGCAGCCTGCCTTCTGGACAACGATAAATTCTATATCGTTTAAAAAAGCCGGCAGCGAGCCTGATTAGCAAAATTCCTATAAAGATCGTCCCGATGGCCTGCCACTCGAAAATGATCTCTTTGCCGGTTTCGCCATATTTCTGAACTAAATCAAAACCGATCAAAGGGAAGGCAAGCAGAGTCAACCAGCAGGCGTCCCGCAGGGCCAGTAAAAACATCTTTAAACCTTTTCCACATAATTATGGCCAAGCAGGCCGTTCGGCTTAAAAATAAGAACCGCAGCCAGAATGCCGAAGGCAAAAACATCTTTGTATTCCGTAGTAAAATAGGCAGAGGCTAAAGCTTCAATCATCCCGAGCAGCAACCCGCCCAGCATGGCGCCGGGAATCGAACCGATCCCGCCCAGGACTGCAGCAGTAAAGGCCTTGATGCCGGCCAGAAAACCGATCGAAAAGTTAACCAGCCCATAATGCAGGGAGACCAGAACACCGGCGAGCGCCGCAAGTCCGGAACCGATAATAAAGGTCTGCGAAATGGTCCGGTCAGGATTGATGCCAAGCAGAGCGGCCATACCCCGATCCTGTTCGGTCGCCCGCATGGCCATGCCGATTTTTGTACCTTTGATGAACAGGGTGAGCCCGGCCATCACAACCACTGTTACAACTATTAAGAGAAGCTGGACATGACTGAAACGAATCTGGAATCCGGCAGGATCACCGATGGCAAACCCACCTTGAATCAGCGGCGGCAAAGCAAGGTCTTTAGCGCCTTGTCCGATCTGGACAAAATTCTGAAAGAAAATGGACATACCGATTGCCGAAATCAGCGGGGCGAGCCGGGGGGCATTACGAAGCGGATGGTAGGCGATCTTTTCCATGGTCCAGCCATAGGCCGAGGTGATGGCTACAGCCAGAGAAATGGCAAGCATCAAGGCGACCGGTGTTGAGGTAATGCCGAATACACCGGCAAGGCCAATAACAATTATACCCAGATAAGCGCCGATCATGTAGATCTCACCGTGGGCGAAATTGATCATCCCCAGAATACCGTAGACCATGGTGTAGCCGATGGCGATCAACGCATAGATGCTGCCGAGGGTAAGACCATTAATGCATTGCTGTAAAAAATACATGCCTGCTCAGTTGGTGATCTCGGCATATGTGCCGTTATGCCAGCGGTAGATGACGTATGGGGAGGTTGACAGATCGCCTTTAGCATCAAATCTGATAACGCCGATCACCGTGTCAAAAACATGCGACTTCATATACTGGGCCGCCTTGATACTGTTGGTTGAATTGATCTTATTGTAGGTTTCCGCCAGTACCTGCACCGTAGCATAGGATACCAAGGTGTAGCCTTCCGGATCATACTGCTCCTTCTGTTTGAATTCATTGACCACCTCCTGGGCAGCGGGGGTCTTACGGGGATCAGCCTGAAAGGTCATAAGCACGCCTTCTGAGGCAGTGCCCGCCACATCAGCAAAGGCTTTATCAACAATCCCATCACCGGACATAAACAGGGCCTTCACTCCCTGATCGCGGGTCTGGCGGACGATGAGGGCGGCTTCGGCATGCAGACCACCAAAATAGATCAGTTCGACATCAGCCTTTTTTATCTTACTCACCAGGGCGGAATAGTCCTTATCGCCGATTGAGATACCCTCATAGAGCGCCTCCTGAATGCCAAGGCTGCGGAGTGACTTCCTGGCTTCATCGGCCAACCCCTGACCGTATGTTGTCTTATCGTGAATTATGGCCACCCGTTTCGCCTTAAGCTTTCTGGCAATGTATTCGGCAGCAGCAGCGCCCTGCTGATCATCACGACCGCAGGTCCTGAGCAGCGTATTGATATTTCTTTCCGTGACCTTCGGATTGGTCGATGCCGGGGTGATTTGCAGGATCTGTTCCTCGGCATAGACCTCGGAGGCCGGAATGGTCGAAGAGGAGCAAAAGTGGCCGATAACAGCAACCACATTCTGATTGACCAGATTGTTGGCCACGGCCCTGGCCTGTTTGGGATCACAGGCATCATCTCCGGGAATGAGCTCTACCTGTTTTCCCATAATGCCGCCTTTCTGGTTAAGATGCTTGACGGCAAGCCTCGCTCCCTTTTCAAGTTGCGCGCCGAACTGGGCATAGGAACCGGTCAAAGGGCCGGCTAAGGCAATCTTTATCACCTCTTTGGCAATAGCTGGTTGCTGGCAAAAACCTATGATGAGCAAGACGCTGAAAAGATTAAATAAGGCTTTCAGAATGGTCATAGTCTTCATAAACACTTTCTCCCGGGATGAAAAACAGTAATACCGGACAAAACCGGCTTGGACAAAAAACAGATGCTAACTCTTCAATTCCATGTGATTTTTAGAAAAAATAGTGACTTGGAACCATAGCTAAAATCAGGGATGTTGTCAAGGGTTGCCGGCGCCTGATTATCCATGCGTGATGTTGATTTCGACCGCCTTTATGGCATCTGCGGCCGAACTGGTTATCCCGCCTGTATAGCCGGAACCTTCGCCTATCGGGTAGAGATTTTTTACATTTACCGATTCAAATTTTTCATTGCGCTTAATTTGGACAGGGGATGAGGTTCTGGTTTCAGCCCCTAACAATATCGCCTGATTTGAAACAAATAACGGAACTTCATCCTTCCATTTAATGAATGCTGCGGCCAGCTCCTCAACTACAAATCTCGGAAAAATTTCTTTCAAATCAGCAGGAACCGCCCCCATCTTGTATGAATTCGCATTTAAGCCGGCAGGAGTTCGCCCTTCTAAAAAATCCATTAAATTCTGGGCCGGCACTGCCCATCTTCCTCCTCCCGCCTTAAAGGCCTTGCGCTCAATCTCCTTTTGGAACTCCATACCAGCTAAGGGGCTAATCGATTGATAATCATCGACATGACAGGAGACAACCAGCGCCGCATTTGAAAATCGTGACGCCCGGTGCGAGTAGCTCATTCCGTTTACAACCATCATGCCCGGATCAGATGAAGCATTAATCACCTCACCTCCTGGACACATGCAGAATGTATACACCCCTCTCCGAATTTTTCGATTGGTATAATTCAAAGAGTAGGTAGCAGCCCCTAACCCATGAAAATCCTTATATTTGTTTCCATATCTGATAAGGTTAATAGTTTCAACAGGATGTTCGATCCGCACCCCTACAGCAATCGGTTTCTGCTCGATAGCGACCCCTTTTTTATGCATCATCTCAAATGTGTCGCGCGCGGAGTGCCCCAAGGCGATATAGATACTGGAAGAGAGAAACTCCCTCTCACCATTAACTATTATACCTAAGGCCTTACCATCTGATATCAGAATATCCGTCATCTTTGCGCCATAATATATCTCACCGCCTCTTTCGAGGATATGGTTTCTGATCTTTCGAACTATCCCGCACAACACATCAGTCCCCAAATGGGGCTTGCTGATATATCCAATTTCCTCAGGCGCACCAAATTTGATAAAGGTATTTAAAACCCGATTGACATAACTCGTATTACTGTTCCTCCGGGAAAAAAGCTTGCCATCCGAGTAAGAACCAGCGCCGCCTTCACCAAATTGGATATTTGATTCAGGGTCTATCTGCCTTTCAAGCAAAAATCGTTGGACATCAACCGAGCGTTCTTCTAACTTTTTCCCTCGTTCAAATATTAAGGGCTTCAGCCCGTATTCAATAAGTTCAAGAGCTGCAAACATGCCTGCAGGCCCAAAACCCACGATTATCGGCTTCTCCTTCCTGTTGACTCTCTTTCTTTCTATATTTTTTGGCTCACTATATATGGGCAGGTTTTGCGTGTTTTCAAAGCCAACCGGAACATTGACAACTATTGAGATTTTATAATAGAATTGCTCTTTACTACTCAAATCAAGTGATTTACTCAAAATTTTAGTAATGGCAATATCGCCTGCGCCGATCTCCAGCTTTTGAGCAGCGACTTTGAGATATTCATCCATCCCGTCTTTTTCAATGGGAATTTGCAAATTGCCGATTATTAGATCCAAAGAACACTCCTCTCTCGCTATTGTTGGCAGCATTTAGCAATTATCCCAGATAAACTGGATGACTCCCTGCTAGAGATAATATACTGCTCTTCCCTCTTTTCATCGACCGAATATCAGCAGTCGTGAATATCAAGTTGTGATTACAATTTTTGTTGTAAACAGCGAAGATCCCCGGCGCACAATGCAAAATCATCTTATGCTCGGCTCATCCGGCAACAATATAAATTGTAAGCAGCAACAATAAAATGCTTATCGAATATTTAATATAATAATTACAGCATGTTATGCTCCAAAAATTTCTGGCATATAAATTGCATAACTATTAGAAAAAAGCAAACTTAAATTTATTTGCCATTTAACCACTTGGGGTTGAGTTTATAGAGGAGAAATAAAATGAATAAAACATCTAGACTGTTGATGGTAGGTCTGTGGGTCGCGGTCATTGGTTTTTTCGGTTGTTATATTCAGAACTCTTATGCCGAAAACCACAGCATAGTTGATAATAAATCAGTGACCTTGACAAATCTATACTCATACAACACTCTTACCGGGCAGCAGGCTATCGCCTCTGAAAACACCAAGAGCCATTACACCATCATAGTCACCAGCGCCGGCAATGGCCGAGTCACTCCGGAAGGCATAACCAGCGTCAAGCAGGGCGCTGTCAAATCATTTACCTTCCTCCCTGAGACCGGCTATCATATATCCGCTCTGCGAGTCGACGGTGAATTATTTGAAACCGTTGACTCCTACACCTTCATGAACATCAGTTCAGATCACACCATCGAGGTCATTTTTGCCGATAACAATGAATCACCAAACGCCCTTGCCAACCCTGATCGACTGGAGGAGGTATCAGGTGTGGCCACGCTGCAAAGTGAAAACAACTTGAATACCGATGGTGTGATCAGCGCCTACTTATGGTAATATACCCGCAACGCCTGATGGTAACATTACCATAACTGGGCAGTAATTCTCTAATCAAGCTCTCTTTAAACAGAACGGGGGATCGGCAAAACCGAATCCCCCGTTCTGTTTTATTAATTGACCGGGTCAATTCCCTCGGACAGCTGGCCGGCAGAAAATCATTTTAAAAGCCGTTGCCACAGACATTATCTTAATTTACTATATGGAGGTCAGTACCTAATGGATTGCTTTATCGGACTTTGGCATAATGCTCTCTGCAACCAGGTGATCACCTACATCAAGGAGTTCAAATAGTGGCAAAGAAAAATTTTGAAGAGGCCTTAGCCAGACTGGAAGAGATCACCAAAGAGCTTGAATCCGGTGAACCAAGCCTGGAAGAATCCCTGAAAAAGTTCGATGAAGGGGTCAAGCTCGCTGACTTTTGCAACAGCAAGCTTGAAGAAGCCCAACAAAAGATAAGCCTGCTTCTCAATCGCAATGGCCTGATCACCCCTGTACCATTTCCTCAAGATACTAACAGTATTGATACTGACTTATAATTCTAAAAACTACCACTGACATGCCCATTAAAGAAGCTCTCAAGACAATGCGCCAGCAGGTTGACGCCGGCCTGGAAGCAGTGATGCTTAAACCGGAAGGTCTGCTTAGCGATCACATCGAAGCCATGCGATACAGCCTTTTTGCAGGCGGCAAAAGGGTCCGACCGATTCTCTGTCTGGCAACGGCCCAGGCCTTGGGGACAAATAACGCTGCACTCCTTACCGCTGCCTGCTCCTTGGAGTTGATCCACACCTATTCCCTGATCCACGATGATCTGCCGGCCATGGATAACGATGATCTGCGCCGTGGCAAACCAACCAACCACAAGATTTACGGCGAGGCCCAGGCCATCCTGGCGGGTGACGGCCTGCTCACCTTGGCTTTCGAACTGCTGACCAGCGAAAAAATCAGCAATTTTCTCACTGGTCGAGAACAGGTGCGGCTGATCTCGGTCATTGCCCAGGCTGTTGGTTCTCGAGGTATGGTTGGCGGCCAGGCTATTGATATTGCCTCTGAAGAGAAGGATATCCCCTTTTCCACCCTGCGTTTTATTCACTGCTGTAAAACCGGGGCGCTTATTACCGCCTCAGTGCAGGCCGGCGCCATTATAGCCGGCGCCAATCAAGAGCAGTTTGCCTTGCTCACTAAATATGGTGAGAACATCGGGCTGGCCTTTCAGATCATCGATGACATCCTTAATGTTGAGGGTACTGCTGAACAACTGGGCAAGGCAGCCGGCTCTGATGCAAAAAGAGGCAAAGCTACCTATCCGGATTTTTTTGGCCTTGAACTTAGCAGAGCCAAGGCAGGCGAAGCCGTAGCCAATGCAGTCAGCGCTCTTAGCGGTTTTGATAAGCGCGCCGATTTCCTGCGGGAGCTTGCCGAATACCTCCTCGTCCGCAAAAAATGACCGAATCTCCTTGCGAGCGCTGTTTTCTAATGCTTTTTATAGCAGTGAAGAGTATTTTTTCAAATTACGAATTAGAAAAAATTGTCGAATCGCCAAGGATTGCCCTTTCATGAAAATTGTTACCCCCCTGCTTGACACGATCAACTCTCCAGAGGCACTCCGTCTGCTTCCGGAAGAAAAATTACCTGCTTTGGCTGATGAGATCAGGAACACCATAATCCAATCGGTGGCGAAAACCGGTGGCCACCTGGCGCCCAGCCTCGGGGTTGTCGAGTTGACATTAGCCATCCATTACGTCTTCAACACCCCACATGACAAACTGATTTGGGATGTCGGCCATCAAACCTATGCCCATAAGCTGATCACTGGTCGCCGCGACCGCTTTCACACCCTCAGACAGTATAAGGGGATCAGCGGTTTTCCCAAACGCGAAGAGAGCGAATACGACACCTTTGATACCGGTCATAGCAGTACATCGATCTCGGCAAGCTTGGGCATCGCCCTTGCCAAACACCTTAAGGGCGACAAGGCAAGGGCCATTGCCGTAATCGGAGATGGTTCAATGACCGGTGGCATTGCTTTTGAGGCCTTGAACCAGGCCGGACACCTTGGCAAAAACCTCATTGTCATTCTTAACGACAACGAGATGTCGATATCGCCCAATGTTGGTGCGCTCTCAAGTTTTTTAAGCCGCAAGCTTACCGGCAAAACCATGGTGCGCGTCAAGCACGACATGGAGCAGTTTCTGAAATCATTTGCGAATGTCGGTGAAAATATTCTGCAGGTTCTTAAGAAAAGTGAGGAGAGCTTCAAAGGTTTTTTTACGCCCGGCATGTTGTTTGAGGCTTTAAAATTCGAATATGTCGGCCCCCTGCGCGGTCATCAGTTGGGAAACTTGATTGCCACCCTGCGAAATATCAGGGACTTCAGTCATGGCCCGGTGTTAGTCCATGTTTTGACCACCAAGGGCAAAGGTTATAAACCAGCGGAAAAAAATCCCGGTGAATACCATGGCGTCGGGCCGTTCCGCGTTGAAACCGGCAAACCCATATCGATCTCTAACAAAAAGCCTACCTATACAGCCATCTTTGGTGAGACCCTTGTCCAGATAGCTGCAAAGGAGCCGCGCATCGTAGCCATTTCAGCCGCTATGACTCAAGGGACCGGACTTTTCGAATTTTCCCGCCGCTTTCCTGACCGCTTTTTTGATGTCGGCATTGCCGAACAACATGCCGTGACTTTTGCAGCCGGCCTGGCCACCGAAGGTATCCGGCCAGTAGTTGCCATCTATTCTACTTTTCTGCAACGGGCGCTCGATCAGATTATCCATGATGTCTGCCTGCCCAATCTGCCGGTCATCTTCGCCATAGATCGCAGCGGCGTGGTTGGCGACGACGGCCCTACCCATCACGGTGTTTTTGATATCTCTTTCCTGCGCTATATTCCCAACATGATAATTATGGTGCCCAAGGACGAAGAGGAACTGCGACACATGCTGTTTACCGCCATCTCCCTTCCTGGTCCCGTCGCGATTCGCTACCCTCGCGGTTCCGGTGAAGGGGTGCCGCTCAGCGCAACCTTAGAAAAGTTGCCTTTTGCCAAAGGCGAACTACTAAAAACCGGTGACGATATTCTTCTCTTACCGATAGGCAACAGGGTTTATCCTGCCCTTGAAGCCGCAGAAGGTCTAAAAAAAGTCGGGATTCAGGCCGCCGTCATCAACCCGCGCTTCATCAACCCGATGGACGAGGATCTCATTGCCGAATGGGCCACCAGAACAGGCCGGGTGGTCACCATTGAAGATCATGCCCGCAAAGGCGGATTCGGCAGTGCCATTCTTGAACTTTTTACCAGGAATGCTATTTTTGGCGTCCAGGTAAGACGCCTGGGTTTTCCAGACCACTTCATAGAACATGGGCCCCAGGAGACTCTATGGCGCCTCGGCAAAATCGATACTCCGGCGATAATCAATGCCGCCATTGAGCTGAGCAAGAACAGGTTCTGAACTTGAAGAAAACCTCTTCATCCGACAATCTGCCGGAAGCCAAGCAAAACAACAGAGGACGCTGGCAGGTAAATCCATATATCTGGTCATTCACCACATATTTCAGCGAAGGTTTCCCCTACTCGATCATTAGAACCATCTCTTCGGTCTTTTTCCGAGATCGGGGCGCCAGCCTCGAAGCAATTGGTCTTACTTCGCTCTTTGGTCTGCCTTGGACCCTTAAATTCCTCTGGGCCCCACAGTTGGACGAATTTGCAACCAAACGCCAATGGCTGCTCGCTACCCAGGGTCTGTTGGCTCTGCTTTTTCTGCTGACCGCCTTTGTTGTCCCACTGAGCTGGGCAATCCAGGCCATGGCAGGACTGTTCATGTTCGGCAGCTTCTTAGCAGCCACCCACGATACCGCCATCGACGGTTACTATCTGGAAGCCCTTGACAAAGAGGGCCAGGCCCGTTTTGTCGGTTATCGGGTAATGGCCTATCGAATCGCTCTGATGACCGGCACCGGAGTTATCGTCACGATTGGCACCACCCTCGGCTGGTTTCCTGCTTTTTTTCTGGCCGGCATGCTGATGACCGGACTCTTTTACTTCCATGTTTTCTATCTCCCAGCCGTTGAAAAAGAGCGAAAACCCTTCCGGACACTGCTGGACTCCCTGCTGAAACTGCATTTTTTGACTGCCGCGATTATTCTCGCCCTTCTGGTCATCAGCCTTCGTCAGCTACTCACATCAACCTGGTACCTTGACCTTAGTAAAGCCCATCCGGTTCTCGACAAATTTTCATTTGCCGGCTGGATCGGCATCCTCCTGTTTCTCTCGCTGATCCTGCTGGCCTTAGGCAGGAACAAAATCAAGGCACTCATCCTGCAAGAACCCGACTCATATTATGCCAAGGCTTTTCTCACATTTATGGACAGGCAGGGCATCGGTGCCATCATCGCCTTTATCATATTTATCCGGACCGGAGAGTTCATGTTGAGCACCATGGTCGCGCCGTTCATGGTGGATCTCGGCGTAAAAATACATTACGGCTGGATCTCCGGCGGGGTCGGTTTACCCTGTTCAATTGCCGGCGCCATGCTGGGCGGCCGGCTGATCAGCCGCTACACTCTGCGCCGGATGATCTGGCCATTTCTGTTTGCTCAAAACGTCACCAATATCGTCTATATGGTACTGGCCCTGGGAATGGTCGATATCCTCAAGATCAACACCGGCAACAGCCAACCAGTCGCAATCGGTACGGTTAATCTGATCACCGTGGTTGCAGTACACGGATTTGATCAATTTGCCGGCGGCCTTGGCACAGCAGTGCTCATGACCTTTCTCATGAGGATCTGCAGCTCAGAAGCCAAGGCGGCCCATTATGCCATCGGCACTGGCTTGATGAGCGTCAGTGGCCTGTATGCCGGGGTGTTGAGTGGTTTTCTGGCTTCCTGGCTTGGATATGGCTACTTCTTTGGAGTGAGCTTTTTGCTCTCCATTCCTGGCATGCTCCTGGTAAGCTATCTTCCCTCGGCGATTCTGGAAAAACAGGGCACCAACTAGCACTACGGAACATAATTTCTTGTTCACTGACAAACTCAAATAGTACGATTTCTTTAAAATCCTTTTCTGCCGGTCCATATTTAACTGAGATGATCAAAAGCATTATGTTCCGTTGAGGGAACATACGCCAGTAGCGCTCCGCACCACAGATAGATGAACCTGCCTTCGGTAAAAGAGGCGAAATGAGCGCTAAACATACTTGTGGCGCACCAGGCGACCAGGACACCAAGCCCCAGGAAACGTGCCCAACCAAAAACCTCCTGGCGTAAAAAACTACCGAGAAAGACTAGAAAAACGAGGAGACCGAGGACGCCGTACTCTACCGCAATCCGTAAAAACTGGTTGTGGGGATCTGCCACTACTTGACCCTGCCAGCCGGGGATGCCGGCAACCTGACGTCGGTATCCTTCGACAAACCCCCCGGTACCATAGCCGAGCAGCGGTTTATCCAGAAAAGCTTTCCAGGTGTTCTGCCACATCACCCTCCTGATCCCCATTGAGGTGAGGTTCTGGTCCTGCTCATAACTATTTATCTCTTTTACCCCAACCATAATCCTGTCTCTGGCAACAGGAGAGATAAACAGCCCAATACCCAGAACCACAACCAGACCTGAACTGAAAACATACTTCTGCCAGCCTTTAGTCCAAACAAACACCATCAGTCCGGCCAGCACCAGAAAAACCAGATAGCCGCTACGCCCAGGGGTGATAAAAACAATGTTCAAAGAGAGCAACAGAACAGCGGCCGGCAAAAACCAGCGAGCCGCTGGGAAAGCAGGGATCTTAAATCGCCATAATCCTGCAGCGGCAAAGGCGCCTACGGCGAATATCATGCCCTGTGTGGCATGATTATGGATGACAATCCCTATGGGAAATTTGTAAATCCTGACATTCAGCAACCAGCTCAGATCGGAAAGCACGACAGCCAGCATAACGGTCCAGAGCAGAGTCAAAACCAATTTTAGTTTCCAGGTATCATCATTGAACACAGCAGCAGCCAGTGGTATGAGAAAGAGCTTGCGCCAAGAGTAGAGTATGTTGATGCTCTCGCCTTGTGGCCCCAGGCTGTATAAAACCCCCAGGCTGACCACCCCTAACCAGACCAGGCTCATAATCACCATTGGTTGCCGGAGAACTATCCGCACTCGGTTTCGCAGTACCGGAAAAGAGAGGAATAAAAGAATAACCAGAATCTCGGCCACTACAGCCAATGAGGTGGAGATCATCAGGAAGATCAATTGGCCCAGAAGTAAATAACGGACAGCTTGCAACTCGTCAAACTTGGCCATTATCGGATGCAGATATTTCATCTCTTCTCCAATGATATTTTTTTTCGGTCGGTAAGCTGTAGATCGACCCGCAAGGCCGACTCAAGTTTGCGTGGATCAACCCCCAAAAGTGGTAAAAGATATGTTCTACGAAATTTTTTCAATAACCATTCAAGCGTATCAAGAAATTTGCCGCCCTCTCCGTTCTGAATGGTAGAAGAGAAAAGACCGGTATGCGACCCCTGTGAGGCCGCCGTCGGTTCCATCCATAAAATGGGAATACCCAATTCATTATCTATCTTGTTGATCAGATGGTCTGCCGGAAGGAAAAAACCGTTTTCAGCAAGCCACTCAAGGCGCATCTCGGCTGTCTTCCGGGTAATCCAGTATGAATCAGTCATCCGCACCTGCTCAGCCGGATATAATCGTTGCCCTCGACGCAGCTTGGTCCAAGGCACATGCAAAGCTGCTCCATCTCCCAAAGAGATACACCCGATCTCATGTCCGGATGCATAAAATTCGGTAATCGCACCGGCGGCCAACTGCCTGAATCGTTTGAGATCAATCAGCACGTCATCTTCAAAAACAAAAGCCGCCTCCTGCTTGCCGGCACATATTCTCTCCCAGGCGACTATATGTTTCAAACTGCAGGAAATATCAGCGGGCCGGAGTTTGTTGCCGTGGTACTTATATAGATCCAGAACAGCCTGATCAATATCGGGAATATCATAATCCAGTACCCATTCAAAGGGCATATTGAGGCTGGCAAACTGCCTTATGACACTTTTCTCCCTATCCTTAAAGTCTTTAACATGAATGACATAACTGGGATAATTTAACTCTTCGGTTTTCATAAATATAAAGTCCAACGTTTAAAGTGAACAGGGGGATTCTAGCAGGCTAATCGTCGAGCTTGTGCTCTAACAGCCCGTTGTTAAAATATTGCATAAGAGCTTTTGTCTCTTTTTCCATCGTATTTAAGCGTACAGGTTCGTTGGCTAATGGTGATTTGAGCAGCGGGTCATTCGCAAGATCGAATATCCTACTGCTGAAAGGCGGCACGAACTCAAGAGCGTGCTCCCCTTTTACCAACCAATAGTGTCCTGCCTCATGCATGATTGCCCTGCCCTCTCCAAGTCGGAAAAGAGAGCGCCCAAACAACAACCGTTTTTTCGGTTGAATGTGCAGAAAATCTAATATTGAAGGTAGAATGTCGGCATGTTGGGTTATCTGATCAGGGTTTATTGGCGGGAATTTTCTGGTCGGATGGAAAAAAAGTAATGGTACACGATGATGACCGAGGACAGTGAGGAATTCGGGGGTTTCCAGTTCCTGCACATGATCGCTGGTAATTACAAAAAGGGTATTTGGGTACCACGGTTGTTGGCGCGCCGAGGCGAAAAATCGTTCAAGAGCATAATCGGTATAACCTATTGATTCATGAATAGGCAATGTCCCTTTCGGAAAACGGTCCTGATACTGCTTGGGGATCGGATACGGAACGTGTGAACTTAACGTAAAAACCACTGATGCAAAGGGGGGTGTTTGGCCGGAGAGTCGATTGACTACATATTGCAGATACGGTTCGTCGTAAATCCCCCAATCGCCATCGTAATCGGCACGGTCAGGATATTCGGCCATACTGAAATAATTTCGAAATCCTGCTTGCCTGCAAAAAGCATCAAACCGCATGGTACCTTTCCGCGCCCCATGGAAAAAACTGGTTTCGTATCCTGAAGCGGTGAGCTCCGAGCCCAGCCCGGGAATCTGATTGTCACAGTACCTGGATTCACTGAATGACTCATTCATCATGGACGGCAAACCGGCTAAAATTGATGGTAATGCCTCAATTGAGCGACGACCATTAGCATAATTATTGCGCAGATATAAAGAGTGCGAGGTTAACGTATCAAGAAATGGCGTATAACTCTTGCCGCCATTTCCCTTTGCCATATATTCTGTCGCCAGACTTTCGACGATAATTAATACCAGGTTGTCATGGCGGTCTGATGGTGAAACCATATTTTCCCCGGCAACATAGGACCGCAGATAGTTACGCAACTCCTGCCGGTCAGCGAAGTAATTAAGTTTTGCAAGTGACTGTTTGCCAGAACTTCTCATGAGTGTAAATGATGAGTTAAGCGTCAGTTGAGTGAGTCCGGAGTGGTTCTGGATGGCAGCGTTTATCAGGCTGATCGGCTTGGACTGGACGCCGCCGCGAGCGGCAACGACCGTCATGGCAATTACTGCCACTGCACTGGCCACCCAACTCCACCAGGGACCTGACCTGCCGGCTTCCTCCCTGGTTATCTCTGTCCGGCTATAAAGGTATGAAAGGCTCCCAAGCAGTGCCAACCCTAGCAGAACAATCGGCCAGAATTGCAGGGCAAGCGTCGTCAATTTAACACCTGGATCGCTTACCATTTTCAGCAACACCATATCGGATCTACGGCCGGTAAATTTGATATATTCCAAATCTACAAGGTTGATAATTAGAAATGGGGCGTTCAGCGTAATGAATACGATCTTTTTAGCGCCTTCTATCTTGCCGCCCGGTTGAGTATACCAGGTAAGAATAGTCAGCAGGAGGAAGGGAATATTGATAATACAGACGGCAGCAAGATCAAAACGGAGCCCTATCAAAAAAGCCAAGCCTACTTGTGCAACGGTAACACCGGAAAAAAGTGATTGGTTGTTTAAAAAGAAAAAAAACCTCAACAGCGAATAAACAACAATTATCAAGGTCATTTGGCTGGCGAGTTGCCGCCATCGCAACAGGTTCATTTCGGTAGACCTTATCTGTCGGCAATCTGTTGTGCTGGAGATATTAACGGAAAGGTCGAGACAACATCAGTCCCGGTCATGAGGATTTTTCTCCCCAAGATACAAAAGCTTCAAAAACTTATAATAGGTCCCTTCGGCATTGGAAATGGCCAGCATTAAACCCTGCCGGCCATCCAGGAATCCGGCTTGCAGAAAATAGGTGCTGAGGAAATTGCCAAGTCCATGAAGGATAGCCAAGCCCAGACCGCCACGCTGCCCAGCCTTAAACTTTTGCTCAGCCCCCAGAGATGAGTATCGGTTGACTACATTAAGAACCTGTTCAAGATCCCGGAACGAGTAATGAATCAGGTCGTTTTTGAGCTTCCCGACCGGTCCATCGACCAAAACCCTCTCGTGGACGATGTTATCGGAAAAACGTCCCCGCTGCCGGCGGAACAGCCTGAGAACATAATCAGGTCGCCAACCGCTGTGGCGTATAAAACGACCACAGTAACTGGAGAGCCGGGGCATTTCATAGGCATCCCGGCCAGGCTGCAACAAAACAGAGCTGATCTCTTCGCGTAATGGAACTGAGACCCTTTCATCAGCATCAATTGAGAGAACCCACTCACCAACAGCGTATTGTAAGGCCCGATTTTTCTGGGGACCAAAACCAGGCCAGTCGTGAGAGTAAACTTTTTCGGTAAATTCCCGGCAGATGGCAATCGTCTCATCAGTGCTGCCGGAATCGACCACCACAATCTCATCCACCCAGGCAAGCGACTCCAGACACTTCCGGATATTAACCGCTTCATTCTTGGTGATGATAATCGCTGAAATGGTGGTCTTAACCAAACCTTTTGCCTCAATAATAGTTTCAATCCGTTCTACAACGTTATAGCCGAACGCATTGCTGCATGGCGAAATCATTGGAATAAATTAGTCCAATTTCAGACAGCAAGCAAGAAAAGAATCAGGCAATCCATGACGCAGATCAACTCTTGCCTGCCTTGTTGAATGCCGCCCGGAATCCGGTTGCCGAACGCTCGATCACCTTTTCGTCCACACAAAAGGCCAGCCTGAAATAACCAGGAGCGCCAAAGCCCCGGCCAGGCACGGCCAGGATTCTGTTTTCCAGCAGCAGGTTAACAAACTCAGCATCATCGGTTATGGGAGATTTCGGAAATATATAAAAGGCGCCTTGCGGCGGCGTGAATTCATAGCCGATCTCTAGAAGTATCCGGCACAATAAATCACGCCGGTCAGCATAAATCCGGTTATCAACAACGGCGCCGGACAATCGGCCGACCAATCTCTGCATCAGGGCCGGGGCATTGACGAAACCAAGAATACGATTGGCAAGGGTCATTGCCGCCAGCAGCTGGTCCTTATAGGCAATTTCCGGATGCACTGCAATATAGCCGATCCGTTCTCCTGGCAGGGAGAGATCTTTTGAATGAGAAGAGACCACCAGACTCTCGGCATAGAGCTCAAAAACAGCCGGTACGCTGTTATTGTCGTATACAATCTTCCGATATGGTTCATCACTGATCAGGAAAATGGTGGTAGAGAATCGTTTGCCGGCAGCGGCAAGAGTTTCGGCAAGCCCGACCAGGGAGTCGCGGGAATAGATCCTGCCGGTCGGATTGTTCGGGCTGTTGATAATAATAGCCTTGGTCCGAGGCGTCAGAGCCTTGGCGATTGCAGCAAGATCAAGAGTGAAATCCGCGGCTGTCGGCACAACAACCGGGATACCGCCGTGATTGTCGATATAAAAATGGTATTCGACAAAATAGGGTGACAAGACAATAACCTCATCACCCGGATCGAGAATCGCCTTTAAAACCACATTAAGACCACCGGCCGCCCCGCAGGTCATCAACACATCATCACGGCTGACCAATTTGCCTTGTTCCGCTGCAATCCGCCGAGCCACTGCCTCCCGGACCTCAGGAAAACCGGCATTCGACATATAGCCGTGTCTGCCCGGTGTCCGTTCTAATGCCAGTTGCTCCAGAACCGTATAAAACTCTGGAGGTGGCGGAACGTCAGGATTACCGAGGCTGAAATCGCAGACATTTTCAGGTCCGTACAACGCCTTGAGCTTGGCGCCTTCTTCAAACATCCGGCGAATCCAGGACGATCTCTGTGACAGTTCTTGCATTTTTTTTGAAATGGCCATGGCCCAACTCCTGAATTAAGGGATTAAGCAAATTTCTTCTTGAAATACTGATATGCCTCGTTCAGCTCCTTCATCTTTTCCTCTGAAACCTTGCGGAACTCTTCGCCCAGATGGCCGACCTTGTCCGGATGGTATTTCATGCTGAGCTTACGATAGGCTGACTTAATCTCCTCAAATGAGGCACTCTGTTCCAGGCCAAGCACCTGATAATACCGTTCCTCATTGGTCACAGCGGCCCGGGCCCGGGCCATGTAGCGGCTACGGATCGACAGATGGTCGTACTCGGTTATCTCGAGAAAAAGGGCGATCTGCTGGGCCACGGCCAATTCCGGGGCAGTCGAGAGGACAACCTCTGCCGAATAGATCACCTGATAGATCAATTCCAGCAGAATAAGCCTTGGTTCGTAGGGAAACCGGTTTTTAAAATCAGTGAGCAGCACCTCAAGGCTTAAGTGAGAGGCCAGGGCCTCTTTGATCAGATCACGCACCCAGAAGATCTGACTCTGGTTGTAATGGAGATGGGTGCGAAAAAAACTGACGATTGTGTTAATCTCCTCACGAGTGACTTTAGCGTCCACCTGAGCAATCTTGACCAGAATATTAACCAGCAGAAAAACAAAAACGTTGTGGGTCTGGGTCTGTGACTGCTCATAAGAACTGACCTTCCGCCGGATAAGGAAAAACACTCCCCAAAAAAAGGCCACCAGGGCAAAGATAAAAAAAAGGCCGGTGAAAAAAAGCACGCCGAGTAACTGCAGCAGAGCCGGAGCCCCCCCGGTTATCAGAGCCAGCATTGCCAGGATCAGCAGGCAACCGCCGCAACCCGGTGATTTATGAGTTCGATATTCCATCATCGATTTTTACTCCTTTGTGGCAAAAAGCGCCTCGACAAACTCCCGGGGGTCGAAATCCCGCAGGTCTTCAAGTTTTTCTCCAACGCCGATAAAACGTATCGGAATATTGAGTTCATGACATATATTGACCACAATGCCGCCCTTGGCAGTACCGTCAAGCTTGGTCAGGGTAAGACCGGTAATCTCGACAGCCTCATTGAACAATCGGGCCTGGGAAATAGCATTCTGACCGGTAGTGGCGTCGATCACCAGCATGACCTCGTGTGGGGCGCCCGGGATCTTTTTATCCATGACCCGTTTGATTTTCTTGAGCTCCTCCATGAGATTCACCTTGGTATGCATCCGGCCGGCAGTGTCAACGATGATCACGTCAAAGGCCCGATTCCGGGCATATTCAAAGGCATCAAAAATCACAGAAGAGGGATCGGCTCCGGTCTTCTGGGCAATAACCTCAACATCAACCCGCGTGCCCCAAATCTGCAACTGTTCGATAGCCGCGGCTCTGAACGTGTCTGCTGCCACCAGTAGAACGCTCTGCCCGGACCGCTTAAACTTATAAGCTATTTTACCGATACTGGTTGTCTTGCCGACGCCGTTAACGCCGAGCACCATAATGACAAACGGGCCGCTATCCGGCATACAAAGCTCCGCAGGCCGCGTCGAACTCAGAAGAAATTCCAGCACCTTTTCCTTCAAGGCCTGCCTGAGAGCCCGAGTATCACTCAGTTCTTGCCGGCTGACCTTGGCGCGGATGCTCTCAAGCAGATCCCGGCTCGTTTTAACGCCAAGATCAGCACTGATCAAGATCTCCTCAAGCTCTTCAAACAACGCGGCATCAATGACCTTTCTACCGAGAAACAGTGTATCGATCTTGGTTACCAGGGTCTCATGGGTCTTGGCCAACCGCTCTTTTAACAAACTCAGAAAAGAGCCGGACTGTTTCTCTTCACCAACTGATGGTTGGACGGCCTTGGCCGCCGGAAGAGCAGCTGCAGGAACCAACACGCCGGCATCGGCAGACACAGCCGGCATCTCAACTGATTGCCTCGACTTGTCATCGACGACCTGACTTGCCTGGGGCGGCCCGGTTTCTCCGGGTTTGCCCTGTCCAAACTTTTTCTTAAACCAACCAAGCATAACTTAACCTCATAAACAAATTGCTAAATCTAATTACCGACCTGCATTGCCTGATTCCAAAAATAACCGAACCAGACAAAGAGAGTTAGAACAACAAACAGACTTTCAAGAGCAAACTCCAGGCGCGGGCCCTGGTTAATCTTGCCCTGATCATAGAGATAGATCAAAATCGCCAGATAGCAGACACCGGGCAAGAGCCAGTAAGCAAGCGACGTCACAATCCCCGACAAGGGCAGAATAATAAGCAACAAAGCAAGCAATACTATAATTCCGTATAGAATCTTGATCGTCTTCTTAGCACCGATCCAGACCGGCAGGGTCTCCTTGCCGACTATCCGATCACCGGTCAGATCAAAGACATCAAGAAGAGCGCAACGTATATAAGCAAAGAGCAACACAAATATAAATCTGCCGATAATCACTGAAGGATGCATGGAATCACTGTGCAACGCCGGCATCAGTACCACAACAAAAGCCCAGGCCATGGCAACAAATAAGGCCTTGGAACCTGGTATCTCCTTAAGCCCTCTAACCCTGACTAGACGACTAAGCGGCTTTGGGATGATGCGAACGCCATAGAGAATGCCAAAGATACTCATTATAGACAATAGTAAATATTCCCATCTGCCCATGGCATGAGCAATCATCAGAGCCCATGCCAACAGCGCACTGGAAACGATCAAAAAAATCCAGCGGTACCTGCGACAGAACATCGCCCGCAAGGGATCGTTGATCTTCTTAGATTTCTGATCACGAAAACGGTTCAGGTTGTGCATGGCAAAAAGATAGCCGAATGCCATCAAAAATATATCGCTTGAATGCTTGTTGGTCTGATACAGATGCAGGGTATAGGCCAGAAGACCGCCACCCAGGCAGACATAGAGATTGGTGGCCAGGAGAAACCAGAACAGCTTGTACCAGAAACGCCCCAGAACACTATCACCCTGACCGGGAAGGGCTTCAAGAGTTCGAACTACCCAATTAATCATCCACGAAGGCGTAGAAGCACCGGCTGTTACCCCGACACTGCTGAAACGGGAAATCGCCACCAGATCGAGATCGTCTTCATTTTCAATCATGAAAACCGGCAGTCCCATTGATCTGGCAATCTCCCCCAGGCGCTGGGTATTGGCGCTGGTCCGTCCGCCAACCACGATCAGGGCCTCTACCCGACTGCAAAGATCGCGGACCTCAGCCTGCCGCTTGTGGGTAGAATCGCAGATCGTATTAAAAACTTTGCCATTGGGGAAACGAGTTAAGATCATCCGGCTTAACCGATCATAGATTGCTTCATCCTGAGTGGTCTGACTGACGATGATATATGGAGAGGTAAGCTGCAGCTTATCCACATCACTCCCATCACTTACCACGCAACCGGATGGCCCGGCAAAACCGATCAGGCCTTCGACCTCCGCATGATTCTTATCACCGATAATGACGGTGGCAAAGCCTTGTTGCCGGTGTTTATCTATGATAACCTGAACCTTGACAACCCGCGGACAGGTGGAATCCTGAATCCGGGCTCCGCTTTTGGCCAGAAGCTCTTTCTGGGCCGGTGGTATGCCATGCGCCCGGATGATGATGGTGCCGGTCGCTTTTTCCGGGACCTCCTTGAGGACTTGTACTCCCCGCTCCTGTAAAAGATCGAGGACCTGAGGATTATGGATCAACGGCCCAAAGGTAGCAATACCGTTATCTTCCCGGCGGACCATCTCCAATGCGGTCTCAACCGCCCGACGGACGCCCATGCAGAACCCGGCATGTTTTGCTAGAATAACCTTCATGGATAGGAGAACACCTGCTGATCGCACCCAAAAATAAAAAAACAGTCACGGCTTTCGACGCGCTGTCTCATGGGTGCCCGTTTGTTAAACTCAATAATAGCCGACAACCGGTCGACTGCGATAATCCAGAACCGGCATCACATACGGAAATATAGCTATTTACTCTGAATACGCGGAATTTGCAAGCTGCTCGGTTTTGGTATCCGGTATGCCCTGAATATGGTGCATCAAAGAATCAAGTTTTTCCCATACCATTGAGCATGGAACATACCAATCACGGTCTGTAACCGTCACCGCCAAAGTCATGGTCGTTTCATTATACTCGCCTCTTAATTTGACACCGGATTTGACCGTGTCGGCATCCCACGGATTGTTCCCGATGACTGTAGCACCATCGTTCTTTAACGCATTAATTATCAAGTCGATTTTTTCCTTTGTGAGATTCTCATAATAGTGTGTTCCGCAGCCTGCCATTTTTGCCTTCCTTAAGAATTGGAGTAGTTCAACCTGCTGTGAGTAAAGTGCACACAGCAGTATGGATTGGTATTATTTTATTATAATCTGAAAATGTCCCCGAAATTCTATAATTCCATGATAGATCTAATGCGCCGGAATTCCGGCTGCCTGGCGAATAACATCGGCTACCCAGGCATTGACGCTTTTGCCCGATGCCTTTGCCAGAGTCACAGCCTCGTTGTGAAGATCCTGCGGAAGACGAAGATTGAACCTTCCGGAAACTTTTTTATATGGAGAAACGCCCTCCTCCACGCACATTTCTAGAAACACCTTCAGAGACAGTTCGCCTTCCTTGCGGAGCCCTTCGATATCTGTGGCATAAAAATCTGCTCCGCCATTCAGACCAACAAATTCACCCCGAAATTTGTTTATCTCCGGATCATATGCGATGACAGCCTTCACCCCGTTAATCTCCATCACGTTCATCATGGTCTCACCCCATTTTCTTCAAACCATTTGCGTATACATGCAACCGCGCCCTTGTCCATATCCTGAGACGGGTGCGGACGGTGAAATACCCGTCGTTCACCAAACAACCGCACGCCAACGCGGGAACCTTCCCGCTCCGTGATCTCCGCACCCAACTCCTTAAACAGTCCCTCAATGTCATTCCACTTCAGGTTTGCGCTGGGTGGATGCAAGAAAAGCAGTTCAAGGATTTTGCGGTGCTTGCGTTTCATATGAGAAATGATGCCATATTATGGCACCATTGTCAAGGTTGGTTCTCCGGGCTACGGGCCGTCATTAAAACCATGGGCGGAGATTTAGAAATTGTTGCTCGCTTTCCCGATGGTAATGTCTCATCAACCAGGTTAAAGAACTTGATGAGGTGTCAAGCCCTGATAGCTGCCATGCTGCGGCTGAAACGGCAGGCTATATCTTGACAGCAATCAAGTTCCTGAAGTATGTTGAATACACAGGCTATTATACGCCAGGAAGCCATAATTAAAGCGGCAGGAAGAGGATGGAATGATGAGAAAAATCGAAGAAAACTATCAAAGAATTACCGATGATGATCGGCAATTCGATATCCGCTTCTGGCAGTCCCAGGGAGATCTTGCTATTTTTAATGCGGCAACGGAAATGCTCCATGATTATTTGTTAATTCGAGGCGAAAATGCTGACGAGTCCAGACTTCAGAGATCTGTTGAAAATTTTCAAAAAGCATAGCATTCGCTATCTCGTGGTTGGCGGGTACGCCGTGATGAAATACAGCGAACCACGATTCACAAAAGATCTTGATGTACTTATCGCGACTGATCAAGAGAATGCAAACGGTGTGTATTCTGCGTTGAAGGAATTTGGCGCACCCCTTGAAAACCTTACCGCAGAAGACTTTGCCCACAAGGGCTATTTTTACCAGATGGGACGGCCACCCTTGCGAGTTGATATCATGATGTCGATTCCTGGTGTGGACTTTGATGAGGTCTGGCAAAATCGTGAAGTTGTTATACTGGACGATCTCCAGATTTTTTTCATTTCGCGAGCTGATCTTATCCGAGCAAAGGAAGCGAGCGGAAGGCCCCAAGATAAGATCGATGCCGAAAATCTCAAAAAGGCCGGACAATTGGATTAAGGACACCGCCATTTAGGGCATGATATTTTTTCGGCAGATTTTTGCCGGCGACGCGAAAAACGCGACAGGGGACTAAAACAACTTAACAAGTTCACTTAGAACCACGGGAAATGATTGTGGGAGTGCCGGAATAGCAAGATAGCAAGGATGTCCCCCTGGATTCCCGCTAAAGCAATAAAGGATGTCCCCTTTAGCCTCCTATATTCCAGTTGACATTGCCCAGTATTGGACAGCCGGTTGCACGGAAAAAAAATTAAAAAGGAAACCTGGTATGCAAAAAATCAATTTTGCGGAATATATCCCTTATAAAATCAGCTTACAAAATCATCTCCAGTTTTATTTTGGACAGCAGTGACCTCAGATTATTATATATTCGCGTTACGTTCGACGTGAAGCGGTACCATGCCATTGGGCCACACTAAGCAAACCTTTTACGGGCTTCCTGGTGACGACAGTTCGATTAACTCACGTGCGAATGTGACCGGGTTCTTAGTCACCCTTCGGAACGGGATCGTAGGTTTAACGCTTCGCACTCTCGCGATGATAGTTTCTATTACTGAATCCGGAGTGTTAAGGCCAAAGAGTATGCCTGTTACTCCATTTTCTACCTTGACCTTAGCGTTCTCCGTAGAATTATTTGAAAACGGTGGCATCGCCTGAAGTGTTGACATGATTCGCCATTCCTCTTCACATCGCCATTCGGTCGACTTCATATAGACAGTCTTAACCAGATTTAGCTCATTTCGCTCGACGGCGTTTAGCACGGGAATTGCGTCGCCGTAGTCTACGGGGTGTAAATTCAAGCAGCGCCAGCTTTCGTTGCACTGATACTCGATGCAGAGCCCGCCATGATCCGACGAGCCGGTAGTGGGATCGAAGTATTTCGCATAGTTGGCCCACATCGAATAGTTGAGGGGTAACTTTGTAAAGCATGCTACGCGGACGACGTGCTCCAAAACATGGCGTGTGTAGGACGCAACCCCCACTGGGGTGACATATCCGGCCTTTATGACGTCGTTTGTGTTTGAAGCCGCAATGGCTTCGACGCGCTCCGCTGTAAGCGAAGAGTCGGTTGCTCGCAAGGCTTTGCGCCAGAATTCCAGGATCTCAGAATAGGTACCGTCAAACTTTACGTGCCTCGTCCGGGTCGTTCAGCTCTTTTAAGCCAGCGAGATAGATGATCTCACCAATAATCTCTGACTCGATTAGTCGATCCAGGGTAGCGGGTCTGATCGACCGATAGCGATACAATCGAGTCGGTAACTCGCCGGGATAGATAATCAAAGGCTTATCTGCTGTATTTACTTTGCGCCACATTGGTGGAACCTCGTGCTGACGCCAGAGACGGGCATTTGGACTGCCTGATGAATAGTGTTTATCATTCGTCCCGCCGCGCAAAAGGCGACAGCAGGTCGAAGAAATACCCAGTGACAGATCATCCACCTGGTTTCCCGACTTTCGCGGAATGATTGATAAAATATTGTTGAACTGAGCCGCTTCGCGTACCGACCGGGCAGCTGACTCAGTTATGGGGATTATAAAACTATTTGGCAGGTAATTGCAAACTAAAATGTTAGGATAAATTGAATAATTTTGTTCTCAGCCGGTCCCATTCGTTCATAGAAGCATGAGATTTACAGCTACTTGGGGAGATAGATTGTAGTCTATTAAAAGTAAGAGGAAGATCTAGCTGATCATACCGAACTCATATTACCCAAGGCATAAGATGATAACACCCCAACAACTTACAATCGATGATAGAACCAAAATACAATCGTATTTACATAAAGATGCGCAGCAGATCTCAGAACTGACATTTACAAATCTTTTCGTCTGGCGGCATTCAAGACCGATATGGACAGCTGAGGTAAACGATTCGCTTGTTTTCCTGATTGAGGACGACAACACTACTAATCCAGGATTAATAATCTTAGGTGGACCGATCGGCCAAGCCGAACCAGAGGTTGTTTTTCGGAACCTCGATATGCCCATAACCGGTGCTACCAGAGTGCCGGAAACAGCTCGATCGGCCTTGATCAACACCGGATATCCGCTGCTGTCGGATAGAGACAATGCCGATTATGTTTACCTGGTGTCTGATCTGGCCGAATTAGCCGGACGCCAGTTTACCAAAAAGAGAAACCACATCAACCAATGCCTAAAAAATTACTCCTGCGTTTACGAACCAATCTACAAGGAGACTATAAATGAATGCTTGGCGCTGCAGGATCGCTGGTGCCGCTTGCGCGGTTGTCATGAAAAAGCAGGACTATGCCATGAATACCAGGCAATCTGCGAACTTTTTGCCAACTATGAAATCCTGGGAGTAACAGGTGGCGCGATCAGGGTAAACGACCGGATCGAGGCCTTTGCGGTTGCTGAACGACTCTCACCGGATACAGCGGTATGGCACTTTGAAAAGGCCATGCCGGAGATCGAGGGCTTAGGCCAGCTCATCAACCACTGGTTTGCCAAAAACAGCCTGTCGGCATTCACCTTTGTCAATCGTGAGCAGGATTTAGGGATTGACGGGCTGCGGCAGGCCAAGGAGAGTTACCACCCATTTTATATGGTGCCCAAATACACCAGCAAAATATGTGCAGCCCAACCTGACCCAGGTCGGGCTGCACCTTGTTTCCATCCGTAGTTCAGACAGCAGCAACCGGGATATGTAGCCTGCTCAACCTTCAAATCAGAATGGTACGACTAAAAATGCATGTGCATAATTGATTAGCTTGAAATACAATTATGTATTACAATCTAATCACTATGCAGAATTACAATGAACAACATATCCTGACCGCCGAAGTTGCCCAGCTTATCCTGCTCCACCATCTCTATTCCCAGAGCGGCAGCCATGTTCTGATCTTTCAGGGAGGGACAGCCTTACGCTGGTGCTACGGCGGCAGTCGCTTTTCCGAAGATTTGGATTTCGTTTTCTCCGGTCCGCTCGAAAAGGTGGACAAAGTTCTGGCAAAGGCACTCAAAAATGCGGAAAAGGAAATGCTCCCGCACTTCGGGCCGGGTGCTCTCACTGTAACCGACAAAACTGTGCGATCAAGCTCCCGCAAGTTGATGGTTTCCTGGCAACCCGAAAAGGTACGGCGGCGGATTGCCATCAAGCTGGAGTTTGAACCCCTATCTCCGCAAGCAATCATTGCAACGGCTAATCTCGTTTTTTCGACGTTGCCTTCTGTCTCTTACCTGATCAACAAAGGATCCTTCAGGATTCCACGGCCAAATTCAGTGCTGGTGACCGAGACCCCTGCTGAGATTCTCTCCGACAAGGTGCGCGCTTTATTGGAGCGTAAATATCTAAAAGGACGAGATTTCTTCGATGTCTGGTTTCTTACCGGTATGTTGGGTGTAAGACTGGACCAAGAGCTGGTGGCAAGAAAACTCGCTGCCTATCAGTGGCCATTTGTCGCCGCACGCGGGTTTGACAGCTTTTTCGCAATCTCCGAAGCGCAACAGGCGGAAATGATCAAGGCTATTGAACAGGATCTTGCCCGTTTCCTGCCGCCGCAGACTATTGCCGTGCATCGGGCCACCGGTTATCGGGCATTTCTGGATGCGGTAGACGGCCTTTTCCGACAATTGCGTGATGCTGGAGTCCATTTGCCGTGAGCACTATGAAAATTTTGCAGCAGCTTCCACAGCTTTTCCGCTATGCCGATACCCAAAAATTTACCGGTAACGCTAATGTCTTTTTGACCCGGGCGCTCAAAGCCGGCATGATAGAGAGGCTCGTCCGCGGTGTCTACATCAACTCCGCCTTCAAGGGCCGGCCGGCCATAGAGGAAGCAGCCTGTTTCATCAGGACACCCTGCTACATCTCCTGTGAATGGGCGCTAAATTTCCATGGCCTCACCATCCAGGCGCCGACTGTCTGCACAGTTCTGACTCTGAGCACTGCAGTAGGAGAAGCCAGGCGTTTCACCTGGCAGGGTGTCAGGATTGAGTTTTCCCGGATCACTCCCCGGCTTTTCAGTGGTTTCACCATGGCGGATGGCTTCAATATCGCCCAGCCTGAAAAGGCGCTGCTCGACACCATTTACCTGCGCAAAGGTCTGCCGGTCCAAGATGAACTGGATCTGTCCGGACTTGACTGGAAAGTATTGCAGCAGATGGCGCAGGAGTATCCGAAACGAGTGTTGGAGTTAACGGATAGCCTTTATTTTCTCTTCCACTCTCAATAATTTTGTTAAAAAATTCGCTACCCATTCAATACAAAAAACCGAAAAGCCAGAGTGGAATCCGGTTGCCCTGCCCTATCTCGATGTTGTCCAGCGCCAACCAGGCGTTCTCAATCTTCCTGATCTGACTATTGTCCTTGTTTTTGCCCCCGATTTCGAAGGTGATGGCATCATTCACCAGGAAATCCCCTTTGGCCGGCACGTTGACGTTATGACTGACTCGGAGCATATTCAGGAAGAAAGTCTCCCGGATCGCGCCACTCTCCGGTGCCTTGCTGCCTGCCAGGGCGTGGTAAAGATTCGGATTGTGCAGATAGACCTTTTCCGGCTTCTCCATCTCGCGTAGACCTTTGCCACTTTTCGAAACGGTCATGATTACCCCGGCGTCCTCAAGGTATTTGAGGTAGCTCTTCAGGGTCCTTTCATCGCCGATCCCCAGCAGGAGCTTGAGCTGTTTCATGTCGGGGGTGAACGGAACCAGCGCCGAGATGATCGACAGGAGTTTTAAAATCTTCCTGATGCTCGAACCGTTCAGCGCCTGATGAATGGCGGGAAGATCCCCTTCCAGGGTGGTATGGACATTCTGCTCCAAGGTCATATAAAACTGAGTTTTGTCCTGATATTCCCGGAAATAAGGGTAATAGCCGCACTCCAGATACTCCTTGAAAAGTGCCAGCACCTTGAGGCCATTTTTATCAAGCTCCCCGACAATAGCATCGGCAGCCTGCTGGTGTCCGGCGACAATATCGTCGATGGCCAGTCTGTCGAAATAGATGCTGCAGTTCATGCCGATATATTCCCGGAACGACATACCGTACATCCGGTAGACCAGCGCACGTCTGCTTAGATCGTGGCTTCCTCTGGTAATTTCGAGTGCTGAACTCCCCGACGCCAGGATCTTTAAATTTGGGAAGGTGTCATAGATGCTCTTCAACTCCATGGACCAGTCCGGATATTTGTGGATTTCATCAAAGCAGATGAGCTCGCCGCCCAGCTTGTGGAATTCGTCGGCAATCTCATAGAGCGAGGATCGCCCTACCTGAAAATGATCGGCCTGCAGGTAGAGCGCCTTGCGGGTGTAGAGATCGCCCCCATAGCTCCCCAGAAGATGCTGAATCATGACGGTTGTCTTGCCGATACCTCGCTGACCCACGATAATGGAAAATCGGTTGGTAAGGGAGTAGTCACGGAGGAAGTAGCGTTTGAATTCCCGATTGCGGAGGCGGAGGAAGGTTTGGCTGAGGGAAACTATATCGTCGAACATATTACTCTCCATATAGTATTGTAGCACTTCAATACTATATGCTTCTTAGTAATGCAATACTATTTTACGCCATGCAGGCCAACTAAACCTCTATATTGCGGCAGATGGCAGTAAATCAAAACCATATACGTTGACACCAAAAAAATCAGCCCGACCTGACCCAGGTCGGGCTACACTATGCTTCCATACATAGTTCAGGCGGCAGCAACCTTTTTATGCCGACGACGCTTCGGTGCAGACGCCACCTTTGCGGTCAGAGCCAAAGCCAACGCCTCCTTGATGTCATGGACTAAATGAAAAATTATGACTTCCTTAACGTTATTCGGCAGCTCCACCACATCCTTCTCATTAAGATGGGGTAAGATAACCTCTTTGATTCCAGCCCGTACCGCCGCCAGAACCTTCTCCTTGACCCCGCCCACCGGCAACACATCACCGCGCAGGGTTATCTCGCCGGTCATAGCCATATCCTGACGTACGGTTCTACCGGTTAAAAGCGAAGTCAGTGAAACTACCATGGCAACTCCGGCCGAAGGACCATCCTTGGGAATAGCGCCTTCCGGCACATGGACATGGATGTCGGATGAGGCAAACAGGTCATGGTCAATTTCAAACTCTTCGGCATGTGAACGGATATATGTCAGGGCGGCGGT